>Ga0209761_1003524_pt1 | contig 10356 bp, 7 predicted proteins | sample GraSoi013_1_40cm_4_FD_185818 | JGI IMG/M metagenome (GOLD analysis project Ga0209761, IMG submission 185818) | Grasslands soil microbial communities from the Angelo Coastal Reserve, California, USA - Sample 09_25_2013_1_40cm (SPAdes) (version 2) | ecosystem: Environmental > Terrestrial > Soil >... | reverse complement strand
CCGCAGGAGATGGAGCAGCGCATCACCTCCAACGCCGAACGCGGTATCACCACGCTGGTCAACGATATCGAGCACATTGAATCGCAGTCCCTGCCCGGTATTGCCGTCATCAAGATCTTCTTTCAGCAGGGCGCCAACGTCCAGACGGCGCTCGCGCAGGTCGTGTCCATCTCGCAAACGTTCCTCGGCAACCTTCCGCCGGGAACGAATCCGCCGCTCGTGTCCATCTTCTCGGCATCCACCGTGCCCGTGATCCAGATCGGTTTGACGAGCGACCGGTTCAGCGAGCAGCAACTTTTTGACTACGGCAATAATTTTATCCGCACGCAGCTCGCCACAGTCCAGGGCGCGGCGCTCCCATATCCATACGGCGGCAAGCAGCGGCTGATTTCGGTGGACCTCAACCCCGAGGCGTTGCAGGCAAAGGGTCTCTCGCCCGTGGACATCGTTAACGCCATCAACCAGCAGAATCTGATTCTGCCCGCCGGCACGGCGAAGCTCGGCGCTCTCGAATATGCGGTCGAGATGAACGGCAGTCCTCAGAGCATTGAGGAGCTGAACGACCTCCCCGTCAAAACCGCGAATGGCGCCACGATCTACATGAAAGAAGTCGCGCACGTTCGCGACGGTTTTTCCCCACAAACGAATATCGTTCGGGCCAACGGCCAGCGCGGCGTACTCATGAGCATGTACAAGACCGGCGGCGCCTCCACCCTCGACATCGTCGCGCGCGTCAAGGAGGTGCTGCGCAATTACGCCCCTGCCCTCCCGCCGGACCTGCACTTGACTCTGTTCTTCGACCAGTCGCTCTTTGTCCGCGCCGCCATCCAGGGCGTCCTTCGCGAAGCGCTGATCGCCGCCTGTCTCACCGCCATCATGATTCTGCTCTTTCTGGGGAACTGGAAGAGCACGTTTATCATTGCCATTTCCATTCCCCTGTCCATCCTGGTCAGTGTGATCTGCCTTAGCGCGTTGGGCCAGACGGTCAACATCATGACCCTGGGCGGGCTGGCGCTGGCCGTCGGTATCCTCGTGGACGACGCCACGGTCGAGATCGAAAACATCAACCGCAATCTCGCCATGGGTAAAGAGACCGTCCAGGCGATTCTCGACGGCGCGCAGCAGATCGCCGTCCCCGCCTTTGTCTCCACGCTCTGCATCTGCATTGTGTTCGTGCCCATGTTTTTCTTAACCGGAGTGGCCAAGTTTCTGTTTGTGCCCCTGGCCGAAGCTGTCGTGTTCGCCATGCTGGCGTCCTACATGTGGTCCCGGACGATCGTGCCGACCCTGGCGATGTATCTCCTCAGCGCCGAGGACGAATACCGCGCCGAGCAGCACGCCGGAGAGGAGCAAGGTTTCTTCCGTAGATACCAGCAGGTGTTCGAGCGCAACTTCGAGAGATTCCGCGAAGGATACCGCCGGGCTCTCGAAACCGCGCTGCGCCGGCCGAAGCTCTTCGCCGCGTGTTTCCTTGCCTTCTGCGGCGCATCGGCTGGAATCACCCTGATTCTCGGAAGAGATTTTTTCCCGAAGGTGGACGCCGGCCAGATCCGGCTGCACATGCGCACGCGCACGGGCCTGCGCATCGAAGAGACCGCGCGATTGGCGGATGAAGTGGACACCGCGATTCGCGAAACAATCCCGAAAAAAGAGCTCGTCACGCTCCTGGACAATATCGGCCTGCCCTACAGCGGCATAAACCTGAGTTACAGCAATGCAGGAACAATCGGAACCTGCGATGCCGAGATCCTCGTCCAACTCAAAGAGGAGCGCGGCCACCCAACCAGCGAGTACGTCAGACGGTTGCGGGAAACGCTCCCGCATAGGTTCCCGGGTGTGCAGTTTTTCTTCCAGCCGGCGGACATCGTGACGCAAATCCTCAACTTCGGCACCCCTGCGCCAATCGACATCGAAATCACCGGACAGAACCAACACGGCAACTATTTGATTGCCCAGAAACTGGCCAACGAAATACGTCACATTCCGGGAGCCGTGGACGTGCACGTGCACCAGGCGTTTGACGACCCGACCCTGCACATGGACATTGACCGTACCCGGGCGCAATCGGTGGGCTTGCAGGCCAAAGACGTCGTGCAAAACGTGCTGGTCTCTCTGAGTTCCAGCTTTCAGACCGCTCCGACCTTCTGGCTGAATCCCCAAAACGGCGTCAGCTATCAGGTCGCCGTGCAAACGCCTCAATACCGTATCGCTTCGTACCAGGAGCTTGAGAACACGCCCATCACCGCGAGCACGGCCAGCGCGCCGCCACAAATCCTGGGTAACCTGGTCCGAAACTCCACAACGGCCCGGGCGGCGGAAGTCTCTCACTACAATGTGCAGCCCATGATCAACCTCTATGCCTCGGTTGAGGGGCGCGATTTGGGGTCCGTCGCTAAGGAAGTGACGCAGCGTGTCACCGCCGTGGAAAAAGAACTGCCGCGCGGGAGCTTCATCGTCATCCGCGGTCAGGTGCAGACGATGCGCACTTCCTTCACGGGCCTGGCCTTCGGCCTGATTGGTGCGATTGTTCTTGCTTATCTGCTGATCGTCGTAAACTTCCAATCATGGCTCGACCCGTTCATCATTATTACGGCTCTGCCCGGAGCGCTTGCGGGTATCCTGTGGATGCTGCTTCTGACACGCACCACGCTCAACGTTCCCTCGCTCACCGGAGCGATCATGTGCATGGGAGTGGCTACGGCGAACAGCATTTTGCTCGTGTCGTTCGCGCGAGAACAGATGCGGGAAGGGCTGAACGCGAAGAAGGCCGCGGTCCAAGCCGGCTTCGTGCGCATCCGGCCGGTGTTGATGACCGCCCTGGCGATGATGATCGGCATGGTGCCGATGGCGGTCGGTCTGGGCGAAGGAGGCGAACAGAACGCGCCGCTTGGCCGGGCGGTGATCGGCGGCCTTTTCTTCGCCACCGTTGCCACGTTGTTTTTCGTGCCCTGCGTTTTCTCAATCATTCATGGGCGGCGAGAGAGGAAGCATTCTGGAAGCTCGGCTGAGCCAGCGGTGGCGTGAACGCGGAACGCGGAACGCCGGGAGAGTCAGCGGAATGGAGGAAGATGAGTGAAGGAGAGGGTGCTGTGAGACCCAACCAGGAACGGTGGGCCCGGGCCGCCGGCAGCCGTCTGTACGTGGCGCTGGGTGTCGTGGTGGCCATCCTGTTCGTGGCGGGCGTGATCACGCTCCTCCAGCGCCGCGCACAATACCAGGCGCTCGCTGAGGAAACCGAATCCAATGCCATCCCGACTGTCGCCGTGATTCACCCGACGGCCGAGCCGCCGCAGGAAGATCTCGTCCTGCCGGGCACCCTTCAGGCTTACGTCGAATCACCAATCTACGCACGCACGAACGGCTATCTGAAGAAGTGGTATCACGATATCGGGACTCGCGTGCGCCAGGGCGATCTGCTCGCCGACATCGACACGCCGGAAGTGGATCAAGAGCTCTCACAGGCCAAAGCCACGCGGCAGCAGATTGCCGCCAATCTCGAACTTGCAAAGACCTCGGCGGAGCGATGGGAAAGCCTGCGCAAGTCTGACTCCGTTTCCCAGCAGGAAGTGGACGAGCGGACGAGCGCCTATACTCAGATGCAGGCGAATCTGGCGGCGGCGGATGCGAACTTCAGGCGCCTCGAAGAACTCGAGTCCTTCAAGCACATTTACGCGCCCTTCAGTGGCGTGATCACGAAACGTAACGTGGACACCGGCACATTGATCACCGCGGGGAGCGGAAGCAATTCGCAGCTTCTTTTCCATCTGGCGCAGACTGACCCGATCCGTGTGTACGTTTCCGTGCCCGAAACGTACGCGTCCGAGGTCCGCGCCGGCCTCGCGGCATATCTCGAGCTGACGCAATATTCCGGCCAAAAATTCCAGGGCAAGGTCGTGCGCACAGCCGAGGCCATCGATCCCGGCACTCGAACCCTGCTCACGGAAGTGGACGTGCCAAACCACCGAGAGCAACTCCTGCCGGGCGGCTACGCGCAGGTGCACCTCGCCTTGCATGTAACCCTCGACCGCCTGCAAGTTCCCGTCAATGCGCTGCTCTTTCGTTCGGAAGGGCTGCGCGCCGTGACCGTGGATGCCAAAAACCGCGTGCACCTTCAGACGCTGACGATCGGCCGCGACTATGGCACCTCCCTCGAAGTGCTCCAGGGTCTCACCAAAGGCGACTGGATCGTGATCAACCCGGCCGATTCGCTCGAAGACGGCCAGGAAGTCCGCGTGAAGCAGCCGCAGCCGGAGCAGAAACCCGGGGCGGCTCCGGTGGGCAATACCGCCACAGGCGGAGCGCAAAAGGAATGAGACACACGTTTGCTGAACTTTTCGCGCCCGCAATTGTTCTTGTGTTTTCTTCCGGGTGCACAGTCGGGCCGAAGTATCAGCGTGCAAGCGTTCCCACCCCGGCCAACTGGGAGACGCCGCAGCCCTGGCGGCCGAGCGACCCGAAGGATACGGTCCCAAAGGGTGAATGGTGGAAGGCTTTCCACGAAGACCAGCTCGAGGCACTCGAAGCAAAGGCGCTGGACGCGAACCAAACGCTGAAGGCCGCCGTAGCGCGCTATGCGCAGGCGCGCGCGCTCACCTCACAGGCCATTTCCGCTCTCCACCCCCAGATGAACGTCGCACCGCTCGCCCAGCGGCAGCGCCTCTCCGGGAACCGGCCCACAAGCGGCGTCCCCATTACCTTGAGACCCGTGACGCAGAATTCGTTCACGCTCCCCTTCACCGTGAGCTACGAAGTAGACCTGTTCGGTGGGCGGCGGCGCAACATCGAAGCGTCGGAAGCCTCGCTGCAGGCGGGCGCGGCGGACCTAGAAAATGTGCGCCTCGTAATCACCGCCGAGATGGCGAGCGACTATTTCACGCTGCGCCAGCTCGACAGCGAGCTCGCGATCCTCGACCGCACCGTGGCCACCCTGGATAAAGGCCTGCAACTTGTGACGGCGCGCCACGAGGGCGGAATTGCGTCGGGACTGGACGTGGCACAGGAAGAGACGCTGCTGCGCACAACGCAAACGCAGGCCACACTGCTGCACCAGCAGCGCGACCAATTTGAGCACGCGATTGCGGTCCTTGCCGGGCAGCCGGTCCCGGGTTTCCATGTGACTACACAGGAACTCTCCGGCGAGCCGCCCGCCCTAGATGCGGGGCTGCCGTCCGATCTGCTCGAGCGCCGGCCGGATGTCGCCGAGGCGGAACGCCAAATGGCGGCGGCGAATGCGCAAATCGGCGTGGCTCGCAGCGCGTATTTCCCTTCGCTGAATCTCTTTGGCAATGGCGGCTGGCTGAGCGGCGATGTGACGAAGCTACTGAACGTGTCGAGCGCGGTGTGGGCAGTGGGCGCGACCGCCGCGGAGGCAATTTTCACCGGCGGGGCGCGGCGGGCGCAAGTGAAGTTTGCGCAAGCGGGCTACGATGCGGCGGTGGCGAATTATCACGAGACCGCGCTGAATGCCTTCCGCGAAGTTGAAGACGACCTGACCGGCCTGAGTATCCTGAACGATGCGAAGACCACGCAGCAGCAGGCCGTCGCGGCGGCGCGCCGCGCGGTGGACATCGCCAGCGACCGGTACACCGGCGGCCTGGTCAGCTACCTGGACGTTGTCTCAGCGCAACAGACGCTGCTGAGCAACGAGCAGCAACTGGCGGCCATCCAGGGCGAACGGCTGGTGACGTCGGTGCTGCTGATCAAGGCGCTGGGCGGCGGCTGGGACGCGTCCAGCCTGGCAACAGCGCGGATCAAACCGACGATCAAGCAGGCTCTTCAACCCTGAACAAAGAAAAAAACGCGGGGCTTGCACCCGGCGCTGAGGTCACGCCCAATCAAGGGCGCCCTTCTTATAGAGCCAGATGTAGCCGACCAGCAGGATTCCCAGAAAAACAAACATGGAGATGAGGCCGACAAGACCGAGCGATTTGAATTTAATGGCCCAGGGGAAGAGGAACATCGTCTCCACGTCGAAAATCACAAACAGCATCGCGATGATATAGAAGCGCACGGAATAGCGGCCGCGGGCATCGCCCTCGGCGGGCACGCCGCACTCATACGGCTTGAGCTTCGCGCCGACGGGGCGGGAATCGGGGCGGATGTACTTCATGATGATCAGCGTGACCGCCGGGAACGCGAAGACCAGCACCGCGAAAATCAACACCGGGATGTAAGCGCTCGGCATTTTCTCCTTTCAACGAGGAATCCTACCACAAAGTCTTTCGTGACCGCCCCGATTCCATCGGGGTAAACTCCGCAAGCGGTCAACCCGCAAGACATAGATTCACGCTCATTTCTCGAAAAGCAATTCGCCGGCGCGGTGCGTGGCCTTGACCACCGCTTTGATGAGCGTGACGCGCAGCTTGCCTTCTTCGAGTTCCAGAATGCCGTCAATGGTGCAGCCGGCGGGCGTGGTGACCGCGTCCTTGAGCAGCGCCGGATGGTCGCCGGTCTCGAGCACGACGCTGGCGGAGCCTTTCATGGTTTGCGCGGCGAGGAGAGTGGCGACGTCACGCGGCAGACCGACTTTCACGCCAGCTTCTGCGAGCGATTCGAGAATGATGTAAGCGAACGCCGGGCCGCTGGCGGAAAGGCCGGTGACGGCGTCCATGTGTTTTTCGTCCACGACGACGGTGCGGCCGACGGCGTCGAAGAGAGCGCGAGCGATTTCCAGATGCTCGGGCGTGGCGTGCGAACCGCGGCAGATGCCGGTCATGCCGCAGCCGACGGTCGAGCAAGTGTTGGGCATGGCGCGCACGACGGGAACTTTTCTATTTGCGCTGCTCGCCGCAGCGGCCACACTCGCGCCGCTTACCGCGGCGTGTCCGACAGCAGTGCCGCTAACCGCGGCAATGCTATTTGCGCCGCTTGCCGCGGCGCAGCCAAGATGCTGCTCGATGTAGCTGGTCGGGACGGATGCGGCGACGGAGATCACCAGGGATCTTTCGGTGAGTTCCGGCCGAATCGCCTCAAGGACCTCGCGAATGGCCTGCGGCTTGACGCAGAGGAGAACGATGTCCGCGTTTTTTACCGCCTTGCGGTTGTCGGTCCCAACCTCGACGGCGAGATCTTTGCTGAGCGCAGCGGCTTTTTCGGCGTGGCTGACGGTGGCCGCGACGCGCTTGGGCGCGAAGAGGCCTTGCTTGAGATAGGCGCGCAGGAGAATGCCGCCAAGCTTGCCCGCGCCCAGGACGGCAAGTTTTCTGTCGGAGAGTTTGCGAGTCATGGTGGAGACATTCTGCTTGGTGACCGCGAAGTGGTCAAGGTTCCCGACTCGGGGGCGGGGGGTCAATGTTTCGGCCGAGCGGTGAGAGGTGGTGGGTGACAGGTGACAGGTGGCAGGCGGCACGTGGCAGGTTGCAGGTGACGGGTGGCAGGTTCTGAACGCCAGAACGGTTGAAGGCGGGCGCATGGAAGCGTTGAAAGGTAGAGACGGGATGCGAAACTCGAACTTGGAGAGACGAGAGACGAAATTTGGCAGTTCCCTGTGGAAATCTGCCCCCCACCCCCCTGTTTTTTGTAAGAATGTGCCTTTAAAGGGTTTACGGGAGCTAAGTCTGTTAAGAATATCAAAATAAAGGGGTTGTAAGTGCTTTGTTGGCACATCCTTACGGAAGGGCCCGTAAGTATGGCTTCTAAAGGAGTTATGAGAGGCAGTGACCCTTCGGCTGCGCTCAGGGCAAGCCGACGACCAGTGGCCGGCGACCCTTCGGCTGCGCTCAGGGCAGGCCGGTGAAGAGCAGGAAAGTCCACAGTCGATAGTTGATAGTTGGCTGGAGAGACGCGCGAGTTTTCCACACGGTCGTACCCCCCCACACCCCCGTTGCGATGGAAAGAGTGCGGAAGCGCGTGAATCAAAAGGAGTTGCCTTACGCCCATTGGGAAAAAGAGTGCGGAGAAGGCAGAAAGGAAAGCGGTTAGATGGAAAAGTTCCGCGTTTTGCCGGGAATTGACCGCAGAACTGGGCACGCAGGTATTCCGAGATTTTGAAGCGAGCGGGCGAGGAAGAATTGCGTGGCGTATCATGTGCGAGATTACCACAAAGGAATAGAACGCCGAAGTGAATTTTGGCGGAGGGCTGTGGAAAAGCGGCGGAATGGTAAACGCCGACGGGGAAATGTGGCGCGGATGGCGATAGGCGGGTCCGGAGGAAGTGGTCAGGCGTTTCGGTGGCGCTCGATACGACCTGCGCTGCCACCCGCCCGTCTGGACTGCCACGTTCCGTTCCGTTAGGCTGCGCCCGTCCAGCGCTTGCGAAGCACAACGAACGTGATGTAGTGCGTCACCAGAAGTGCGGGAACCCAGAAAGCCGGGATCCAATAGGTGGCGCCCATGTGCGCCGGTGCTTCGTAGAGCGTCGCGAGCACTATCGCGGACAGCAAGTCCAGTGTGCCCTCGACGTTGAAAACCCAGACGAGGAGCCGGGCGCTTCGCGCGTGCTTGACTACGGCGGCAATCGCACCGATGGCCAGCACCGCAGCGAGCAAGTCGCCGAAGGCAGCCGGGTAGGCAAATTGCGGCGGGATGCCGGGGTAGGTGGCGCCGGAGGCCAGGAACATGAGACCGAGGTGCCGGGTCGAGTGCAGCAGGAGGATCGGCAGCAGCACCGTCCGTGGTGACAGCTCGTGGAGTCTAGGGAAAACGTAAATCCTGGCAGCGATCCAGAATACCAGGGTGCCGAAGAGGAGATTCACCGGCAGGATGTTCATCGCAGACCTCCAAGATTCGCTTGAACGGAGAGCGGCCGATTTGCTTCTGAGCTCGATCGAGCAGCGGAATCATATATCGTCGCCGCTGATTGGATGCGGGTCAGGCTTTCTTTGTAACGAGCGGGTGCGCCGCACCGGGCCAGACTCGTCCAGTCGGCGGTGGAATCGGAATCGAAGGAGTAAGAGTAGAGAGGCTAGCGAAAAGCGGCCCCACCCTTGCAGTGAACAGAACCGCAAGGGTACGCCAACCAAAAGCGTTCCAGCGGATCGAGCGTCGGCCACCCGCCACTTATCGCTGCGAGTTTAGCGCGCCGGATGGATTGAATTGGAAACGGGTGTGAGGCTATACTCGGCCAATTGTTGGGTCCCATGTGGCAGCGATTGCATCTCGACTTTGCGTTTCTTTTCTTCTCCGCTACGGTGGCCGGGCAAGATCAGCCGTGCGAAGTGGATGTTCCGCTGAATGTGGTCCTACCCGATGCGGCTCTTGTCCGCAAGATCTCTCCGGATGGCTTCATGGCCCGGCAGGGGGGCGAGCTTCTCACCATCCGATCCGTAAGCGTGGATACCGCTCCCCGCCGCGTCGTTCTCGTCGCGGAGAACGGGAAAGATGTGAATCCGGCAGCGCGCAAGGTCGAAGCCAGCGTGCTGGAGGCCATGGTGACAACCGCTCGCGCGGAAGATTCCTTCGCCATGCTGACATCCGGCGGTCGGCGCAAAGAACTGCGCTTCGGTACGCCCCGCGATGCGCTCCTCTCGGATATCCACGAACTTTCCTCGCCGTCCGCGGGAAAAAGCCAGGGCAACTCCGCGCTCGACGCCGTGCTCGAAGCGGCCGGATGGTTGCAGCCCTCGCAACCCGGTGATTCCATCCTTCTCCTGACGATGGGCCTTGAGCCAGGCGGCGGGTCCGGGTATGGCAAGGCTCGGAAGACGCTTACCGCTGCGGGCATTCGTCTGTTCGGCTTTCAACTTGGAAGACTCTATCTGGGCATCTATAGCGTGGGTCTCGCCCCCAGCCCCGGAGGTCCCATTGGTTTCCCGACCGGTGTTCTGCTACCCAGCGCGAGGATAGATCCCAACAGGGAAACAATTTTTGATCTCGGAGACGAAACGGGCGGCTTTTTCGTGGAAGAAAACACGGAAGGCGATGCCCAGAAAAGGTATCAGTTGACTGACGAACTGCTCCGGGTGCTGAACAAGCGCGCGGGATAACTCTACAAGGCCATCGTCGAGTATTACGGCATCCGGCTGGCTGCTGCGCCGAAGGGCTTTGCCGTTGACTTGACGGACGCTCTTCGCCAGCAGCTCCCAGCGGCGCGCGTGATCTATCCACGAGAAATGCCGCGCTGCTCGGGGGGCAGCGGCGTAAATCCCTCTCCCGATAGGCCGTAACCGCGCGAAGCGGCCTTACTCGGCCCGCCTGCCGGACGGGCCCTCCTGCGGCGGGGAGGCAGGAATGACGATGCCTCGCCGCATCGTCAGATGGCCGACTGAAGTCGTCCGCTACAAGGGCCGGCCACGGGACTGCGGTTCGTTCGCTCCGCAAGGACGAGAAAGGCGCCGGGCTCCCGACAGGGTCGGGACAAGGTCTGCACAGGCAAGAGTGCCTGTGCTACCTGATGGACAACCCACACAGGCAGGAGTG
>Ga0209761_1003521_pt1 | contig 10358 bp, 6 predicted proteins | sample GraSoi013_1_40cm_4_FD_185818 | JGI IMG/M metagenome (GOLD analysis project Ga0209761, IMG submission 185818) | Grasslands soil microbial communities from the Angelo Coastal Reserve, California, USA - Sample 09_25_2013_1_40cm (SPAdes) (version 2) | ecosystem: Environmental > Terrestrial > Soil >... | reverse complement strand
GGGGGGGGGGGGGGGGGGGGGGGGGGGGGGGGGGCACCACGCATGACGCCGGCCCCCGGACCTCCGCCGATCGATACCGCCCGGCACCCCTCGCCGGGGGGAGGAGCACGGTCACCGCGATGAAAATCGTTTTCGCCTTGCTGGCCGCGTGCGCCGTCACCGCCGTTCAGGCGCAGCAGCGGCCGGCACCGGACCAGACGCTCGATCGGATCGTCGCCGTCGTGGGCACGCGTCCGATCCTGGCGTCGCAAATCGATGAGGAAATGGTCCAGCAGCAAGCGCAGGGGCAGGCGCTCCCGAGCGACTCCGCCGGTCTCGCGACGCTGCGGCGACAGATTCTGGATCGGTTGATCGAAGTGGAAATCCTGGTGCAGCAGGCGGAGCGCGACACGTCGATCAAAGTCACCGATCAGGAGGTCCTCGATCAGGTAGAGCAGACGTACCAGAATGTCCGTAAACAGTTCACCTCCGAGAACGACTTCCGCGATCAGATCCGGCAGGCACGGTTTGGTTCCATAGAGGAGTGGCGGCGGTGGTTGAGCGACCAGCAGCGCCGGCAGCTCCTCGCGCAGCGTCTGATCGAAGCGCAACGGCAGAAGGGCAAGCTCCGACCCATCCCGCCGACCGAAGCGCAGATGCGGGAATTCTGGCAGCAGAACAAGGATCAGCAGCCCAAGCGGCCAGCGACGGTCTCGTTCCGGCAGATCCTCATCAAGCCGGTCCCGGATTCGGCGGCGCGGCAGCGGGCGTTGCAGCGCGCCGAGTCGCTGGTGGTGCAGCTGCGGCACAGCGCGGACTTTGCCGCCGCGGCGAAGCGATTCTCGAACGACAGCGCGTCCGCGGCGCAGGGCGGTGAGCTGGGCTGGTTCCGGCGCGGCGTTATGGTCAAGGAGTTCGAGGATGTGGCGTTCCGGCTCCGGCCCGGAGAAATCTCGTTTCCGGTGGAGACACCGTTCGGCTTCCACATCATCAACGTTGAGCGCACGCAGCCGGCCGAGATCCTCGCCCGTCATATCCTGATCACGCCCGAAATCAGTCAGGGGCAGATCGCGATCGCGCGGCGCCTGGCCGATTCGCTGCATGACGTGCTCGCTCGAGGCTCGGTCCACGTGTCGTTCGATTCACTGGCGAAGCTGTACGCCGATCCGCTGGAACCGAAGCTTGCGGAAGATGCTCCGCTGACCGACATGCCGCCGGAATATCAGAAAGCCGTCTCGAGCGACACTACGCTCGGGCTGAAGCCGGTGATCACGGAAGGAGCCGATACCCCACATTCCAAATTCATCGTTCTTGAAGTCACCGCGCGCCATGCTGCCGGGGACCTCTCGTTCGACGATGCGAAGCTGCGGATCCGCCAGTCGCTCAGTGATCAGCTCGCGATCCGGCATTTCATCGATCAGCTGCGTCGGCAGATTTACGTCGACATCAGACTGTAGCGGTGGCCCCGGTGGCCCCTAACCGGCCGCGCCTGGCGGTTGCTGTCGGGGACCCACGCGGGATCGGCCCCGAGGTCGTCCGCAAAGCCCTGCGCCAACCCCTGGACGCCGAGGTCCGGATCGTCGAGGGCGGAGGTTGGGAGGACGGATCGCCGAACGAGGTCGAGGCTGGTCGCGCGGCGGCGCAGGGCATCGAAGCCGCGGCCCGGCTGGCGCTCTCCGGCGAAGTGGACGCGATCGTCACCGGGCCCGTCAACAAGGCCGCGCTGCACGCGGCAGGATACCGGTTCCCTGGGATCACGGAGTTCCTGGCACATATCGCCGGCGATATCCCCGTCGCGATGATGCTGACGACGGGCCGGCTGCGCGTCGTACTCGTGACAACGCATCTCTCGTTGCGCGAGGCAATCGCCTCGGTGACTACGGAGCGCGTCGTGCAAGCCGGGCGGATCGCACTCGACGCGCTGCAGCGGTGGTGGGGCGTCGCGACGCCCCGGCTGGCGCTGTGTGCGCTCAATCCGCACGCCGGGGAAGGCGGGCTGTTCGGTGACGAGGACGAGCGCATTCTGGAGCCGGCCGCCACGGCGCTCGCGGCCGCGGGGCCGCTTCCCGCGGACACCGTCTTCGTGCGGGCATTGCGCGGTGAATTCGACGCCGTGCTCGCCCCCTATCACGATGTGGGCATGACGGCGGTGAAGGTGTCGGGCTTCGGGACGGGCGTGAATGTCACGTTGGGACTGCCGTTCATCCGCACGTCGCCCGATCACGGCACGGCGTTCGACATCGCGGGGAAGGGCATCGCGGACGCCGGCTCGATGCGGGCGTCGCTCGAGCTGGCCGTGCAGCTCGCGACCGCGCGTCAGTCGAAGGGAAACTAGCTCGAGGGCTCCGGCACGTGGCTGGTCGCCGGCCACACCCGCACACGCCCTACGCGCCGGCCGTCCATCTCCAGAATTTCGAACGTCGCCCCTTGCAGGTTCACGCGGTCGCCGACTTTCGGCAGGCGGCCCAGCCGTCCGAACAGCAGCCCGCCGATCGTCGTGTAATCGGTGTCGTCGAGCATCAGCTTCAGCGCGCGGTTCACGTCGCTGATCTCGGTACTGCCGGCGAGAATCGGTACACCGCCGCCGGCGCCGCTCGCCGCGGCCGATGGAGCCCCAGGCGCCTTGTCGTACTCATCGTAAATCGGCCCGACGATCTCCTCGAGCAGATCCTCCATCGTCACGAGTCCCGCGGTGCCGCCGAATTCGTCGAGCACGATCGCGAGGTGCACCTTCTGACGTTTCATGTCGGCGAGGACGTCCTCGACCTCGCGGGTGCCGGGCACGAAGAACGCGGGGCGGGCGATGTCCTGCACAGGGGCATCGGACCCGGAGAGCAGGCCGCGTAAAATGTCTTTCGCGTGCACGATGCCGACGACGTCGTCGAGCGACTCGCCGGTCACGGGATAGCGCGAGCGCCCCGCGGCCGCGACGCGGTCGGCCGCCTCCGCGAGCGATGCCTCGGCGGGGAGCGCGACGATCTCCGTGCGCGGCGTCATCACCTCGCGCGCATTCTTTTCGCTGAACTCGAACACGCCTTCGAGCAGACGGGCGTCGCCGGCGCCCAGACCGCCGGTCTTGCGGCTCTGTTCGACCAACATCCGGATCTCTTCGGGTGAATGCACGCGGTCGAGCTCGGGGTTGGAGCTCCTGATGCCGAGGAGACGGAGCAGAAGGCGTGCGCTCGCGTTCAGCAGGAAGTTGAACGGTCGCGTGATCCACGAAAACACGATGAGCGGCGAGGCGACCCAGCGGCTGGTGCCTTCGGGGTGGGTAATCGCCCAGGTCTTGGGCACCAGCTCGCCGAATACGACGTGCAAGAATGAGATCGCGCCGACCGCCACCACGGACGCGACGCCCCCGCGCGTGAGGAAATTCAGGCTCTGAGGGAGTGCGGCGAACCAGTCGTGGAAAAAGTGTGCGACCGTGTCTTCCGCGACGTAGCCGAGCAGGATCGACGTGAGTGTGATGCCGAGCTGCGTCGCCGAGAGCAGGCGGTACAGTTCGCCGAGCGCTTTGCGCACAATCCGCGCTTTGCGATCGCCGCGACGGACCATCGCTTCGATCCGCGTCCGCCGTGACGCCACCAGCGCAAACTCGGCCGCGACAAAGAACGCGTTGGCTGCGACCAGCGCGACGATGGCCAACAGGCGCAGACCCAGGACGTTCACGGCCTAATAGTATTAGATTTGCGCCGAGGACACATCTGTGCTGCCCCCTGAAGCCCACTGCACCTATCGCGCGCCAATCAACGTCGAGACTCGACGGCGCCTGACGCTCGCGCTGGCCATAACCGCCGTCGTCATGCTGGTCGAGATGATCGGCGGATGGCTAGCCGGCTCGCTTGCGCTGCTTGCGGACGCGGCGCACATGCTGGCGGACGTCGCCGCGCTCGCCCTGGCGCTGGTGGCGGCGTGGGTCGCGCAGCGTCCCGCCACGCCCGAGCGCTCGTTCGGCTTCATGCGTCTCGAGATTCTCGCGGCCCTCCTCAACGGCGCGGTGCTGTTCGCTATCGCGATCGGCATCGGTGTCGAGGCGTGGCACCGGCTCCGCGTTCCGCAGCTGGTGAACGGACGGTTGCTCCTCGGCGTCGCGGCGGTGGGCTTCGCGGCGAACCTGGCTGCCGCTGTTGTGCTGCACCGTGGACATCAGCACTCCCTCAATCAGAGGGGCGCTTACCTGCACGTGCTGGGCGATCTGCTCGGCTCGGTGGGTGCCCTCGTCGCCGGTGTGATCATTCTCGCGTTCGGCTGGCTGCTCGCCGATCCGCTCATTTCGATGTTGATCGGGCTGCTGGTGCTTGGCAGCGCGTGGCGGCTCGTCAAGGAAAGCACCGACGTGCTGCTCGAAGCCGCGCCGTCGCATATCGCGCTTTCCGACGTGCACGATCGTATCGCGTCAGTTCCAGGCGTCGAATCGGTGCACGATCTGCATCTCTGGACCGTAACGAGCGGGGTGGTCGCGATGAGCGGGCACCTGGTGGTGAAGAATCCGACCGATAATCAGCCCGTGCTGGAAGCCGTGCAGGGGCGTATGCGAGCCCTGGGAATCCAGCATGTGACTGTGCAGGTGGAGCGCGAGCCCACGTGTGACTGACCTGCCGCCCTTGTATGGCCCCGGCCACCCATTTATACTGCCGCCCTCATTTACGGGACCAGCAAGGACTTAAGTCAGTGAAGATTCGCAACATCGCCATCATCGCCCACGTCGACCACGGCAAGACCACGCTGGTGGACCAGATGCTCCGCCAGGCGGGTGTGTTCCGCGCCAATCAGCAGGTGGCCGAGCGAATCATGGATTCGAACCCGCTCGAGCGTGAGCGCGGTATCACGATCCTGGCCAAGAACACTTCGGTACGCTGGGGCGACACGAAGATCAATATCGTGGATACGCCGGGCCATGCCGATTTCGGGGGCGAAGTCGAGCGCATCTTGCGGATGGTCGACGGCTTCCTGTTGCTGGTGGATGCCGCCGAGGGTCCGATGCCGCAGACGCGGTTCGTCGCCGGCAAGGCGCTGGCGCTGGCGCTCAAGCCGATCGTGCTGGTCAACAAGATCGACCGGCCTGACGCGGAGCCGCTGCGGGTACACGACGAGGTGCTGGAGCTGCTGATGGACCTGGAGGCGACGCCGGAGCAGTTCAACTGTCCTTTCCTTTATACATCGAGTCGTCTGGGCACGGCGACGCTGGAGCTCGACGAGCCGGGAACGACGTTGACGCCGCTGTTCGATACGATTCTGGGAACGATTCCACCGCCCCAGGCAACCGAGTCCGGCCCGTTCCAGATGTTGATTTCGACGCTCGATTACTCGTCCTACCTGGGGCGGATCGGGATTGGGCGCATCGAGCGCGGGCAGGTGCACGTCGGGGACACGGTCGCGTTACTACCGATCGGCGAGCCGGGTCCTGTGGGTGACGGCGCGTTCGAGCAGGCCAAGATCGTGAAGCTGTTCGCGTTCGAGGGGTTGGACCGCGCCGAGCTGGAGACAGCGGCCGCCGGCGAGATCGTCGCCGTGGCGGGGCTGGCCGGTGTCGAAATCGGGAAGACCGTGACGGCGCCCGATCACCTCGACCGGCTGGCGGGCATCGCCGTCGAGGAGCCGACGATCTCGGTGGATATGCTGGTCAACAACTCGCCGCTCGCGGGCCGCGAGGGAAAGTTCGTGACCGGCCGGCAGTTGCGCGAGCGTCTGTACCGCGAGCTCGAGCGGAACGTCGCGCTGCGGGTCGAGGACACGGACACGCCGTACGCCTTCACAGTGTCGGGGCGCGGCGAGCTGCACCTTGGTATCCTGATGGAGACGATGCGGCGCGAGGGATACGAATTTCAGGTGAGCCGGCCGCGGATCATCCCGCGCGAGGGGCCGAACGGCGAGCGGCTCGAGCCATACGAGGAGTTGATGATCGACTGCCCGGAGGGGTACGTCGGCGTCGTGATGGAGAAGCTGGGGCCGCGCCGCGCGACGATGCTGGATATGAAGAACCCCGGCCTGGGGATGGTGCGGATGCGGTTCAAGATCCCCGCCCGCGGCCTGCTGGGGTATCGTTCGGAGTTCTTGACCGACACGCGGGGGACGGGGATCATCCACCACCGCTTTTTTGAGTACGATTTATGGGCCGGCCCGCTCTCCGGCCGGAACCGGGGAGTGATGGTCGCGGACCGCGAGGGGGTGGTGGTGGCGTATGCCCTCTTCAATCTTCAGGAGCGCGGTACGATGTTCGTACAGCCGGGAGATCCGGTCTATGAGGGGATGATCATCGCCGAGCACGTGCGGCCGGGTGATATGGACGTGAACGCGACGAAGGAAAAGAAGCTGACGAACATGCGCACGACGGCAGCGGACGAGATGATTATCTTGGAGCCGCCACGCCAGATGACCTTGGAGCTGGCATTGGAGTACATCGAGGACGACGAGCTGATCGAGGTGACGCCGTCGTCGGTGCGGCTTCGCAAGCGCATCCTGGGTGCGACCGAGCGCCGCAAGCTGGCCCGTAGCGAGAAGCGGGCGCTGTTGGAGGAGTAGTCCCTAGAAACCTCAGCCGGAGGTGGCAATGCTGGCCCGTGAGACGTCGACGGATCGGTCGCTCAAGCGCAGGAGCGACGACGTCGACGAGGAGTTCGGAGAATTCGAAGAGGACAAGGAACTCGACGAAGACTTCGATGATGAGCTGGACGAGGACGATCTCGACGAAGAGGATCTGGACGAGGACGATTACGACGATCTCGACGACGAGTTCGACGAGGGGGATGAGGACGACTTCCGGCCCAAGAAGGGACCGAAGAGGGAGTGGGAGTAACGCCGAGACGCCGAGTCGCCTAGACGTCTAGGCCCCTCGGCGTCTGAGCGTCTAGAAGAAGGGCCTGTAGCTCAGGTGGTTAGAGCGCACGCCTGATAAGCGTGAGGTCGGTAGTTCAACTCTACCCAGGCCCATAAAAACGCATGAGCCCCGGCGACCAGTTGCGTGGTTGACGGGGCTCTGTAGTCTACCGCACCATGCCATCGCTGCTGATCCTCATGTGGCTGAGCGCGGCACAGATTCCGCTCCCCGAACACCCGCGCCCCGACTTCGAACGCGCCGAATGGCTGAACCTCAACGGCCGCTGGCGCTTCGCCCTCGACGCGCGCGACGAAGGTCAGCGCCTCGGCTGGCCCGGCGGGTCGCTCCCCGGAAATCGAGAGATTCTCGTGCCGTTCTCCTGGGGCGCGCCGCTCTCCGGGGTTGTCGACAGCGCCGACATCGGTTGGTACGAGCGGCAGATCACCGTACCCGAGGCCTGGAGTGGGCGTCGCGTCTTCCTCGTCTTTGGGGCGTCCGACTGGCGCACCACCGCCTGGCTGGACGGCACGAAACTCGGCGAGCATCAAGGGGGCTACACACCATTCTCGTTCGAGCTGCCCTCACGGCTTCGTGCCGGCACCCACCGCGTGATTGTTCGTGTCGATGACACGCCGCATCCGTTCAAGCTCGAGGGGAAGCAGGGCTACGGTCAGGCGCGTGGCCTGTGGCAGACGGTCTATCTCGAAGCGCGCGGCACGACCCCGCTCGCCGCCGTGCACTTCACACCCTGGCGTGACCTGAATGGCGTGCGCGTCGACGCGCGACTCCTCGAGCCCGCGCCGCGCGCGTTGACGCTCAGCGTCACGTTCGACAATCGTGAAGGGCAGCCGGTATTCATGAGCCGCGTTGCCCGCGGCGCAACCGCTGCGCGCCTCGACATACCGTTACCCAATGCCCATCGCTGGTCGGTCGACGATCCGTTTCTGCACGAGGTAACTGTGCGCGTCGCCGGGAACCGGTTGATCGAAGATCGAGTGCACACCTACTTCGGGATGCGCACAATCTCAGTCGTCGATCTGCCTGGCACGAATTATCCGTACGTCGCGATCAACGGCATACCGGTCTTCCTGCAACTCGCGCTCGATCAGGCGTACCATCCAACGGGCTACTACACGTTCCCGAACGACAGCGTGCTGCGCGATGAGATCCTGCGTGCACGCGAGATTGGCTTGAACGGACTGCGCGAGCACATCAAGATCGAGGCGCCGCGCAAGTTATACTGGGCCGACCGCCTCGGCGTCCTGATCATGGCGGACATCCCGAATTGGTGGGGACAACCCGATTCGGCGGCATTCCACGAGCATGACTTCGCGTTGCGCGAGATGATCGACCGCGACTACAACCATCCGGCAATCTTTGCTTGGGTGTTGTTCAACGAGACCTGGGGGCTGCACAGCGGGGAAGGCGACACGGCGCGGTACTTACCAGCGACGCGAGCGCGCGTAGCGAGCGACTACGCGCTGGCGAAGTCACTGGACTCCACGCGCCTGGTGGAAGACAACTCGCCCTGCTGCGGCAGCGGCCACACGCAGACCGACCTCAACTCGTGGCACGAGTACCTGCCGGGCTGGCGTTGGGAAGCACGGGTGCAGCAGATCAGCGACAGCACCTTTCCGGGATCGCAATGGAATTTCGAGCCACCGTGGCGACAGGCACACCAGCCGATGCTGAACTCCGAGTTCGGCAATGTGTGGGGATACCAGGGCAGCACTGGGGACGTCGACTGGAGCTGGGATTATCACCGGGCCGTCAACGCGTTTCGACGCCACCCCAAGCTGGCAGGCTGGCTGTACACGGAGCATCACGATGTCATCAACGAATGGAATGGCTACTGGCGGTTTGACCGGTCACGCAAAGAGACCGGCTTCGGTGACATCGCCCGAGGGATGACGCTGCGTGACTTGCACGCTCCACTCTACATCGCCGTCGGGGACTCGGAGCTGAGTCGTGCAGTGTTGCCCGGAGAGCGCGTCGACGTGCCCCTGTACGCCTCGTTCCTGACCGGTAGCACGGCGTACGGGGATTCGCTCACGCTGCGCAGCGAGCTGCGCGGCTGGAATGCGCTGGGGGAGGAGAAGCGATACAGTTCGTCCGCTTCCCGGATCCCTTATCGTCCCTGGATGTCCCAGCCGCTGGCACCGCTGTCCGTCACGATGCCTGATGAACCGGCGACAGTGGTGCTCAGTGTCAGCCTCGAGGACGCCACAGGAGTGGTGTTGCAACGAAACTTCACGACGTTCGTCGTGGCAGGAACCCCGTCCGACACGGTTCGGCTGGCTGATGGGCGTCGAGCACGTATTGTGCACGTTCCCGCAACCCGAGTGCACGACGCGCATTGGAGTCTCAAGCAGTGGGCGGTCCTCGGCGATCACAAGTTGAACGGCGCGGGCAGCGGCTACTTCGAGTACCGCATGCCATGGCCGGTGGGACTCGATCTACGCACCGTGGAGCGCGCGATGTTTATCGTCGAGGCGTCGGCGAAGCGGCTGAACGGCAAGGACCGCGATTCGACTGTCGCCGTTAACGGGGATTACATGCGCGGCGGCGGTTTCCATGATCCCAGTCGCAACCCAAACAGTTATCCCATGACCGGCGAACATCCGTTCCCGAGCGCTGTGACAGTGCGCGTGAACGGCGCTGTCGCGGGGCACTACCAGCTTGCCGATGATCCGGCGGATTCACGCGGCATCCTGAGCTGGCAGGCTCAGCCGCACGACGGCCACCTGTACGACGCGGGGTCCTATGGAGAGCTGCTGCGAGTTGCGCTCCCGCCGGAGGCGCTGAGCGCGGCAGCGCGCACGGGGGAAATCGTCGTCCGATTAGAAGTTGACGAGACACTCTCTGGCGGATTGGCGATTTACGGCGCCCGCTTCGGGCGCTATCCGGTCGATCCGTCCGTCATTTTCGTGCTTCGGTAACCTGGGCCTATGCCACTGAGCACTGCTCGACTTGCACTGACTGCCCTGCTCGCGGTCCTTCACGGAAGCGCCATGCAAACACTCAGCGTCACGCGCGCGCCGTTCGGCGAACTTCCCGACGGCCGCGCTGTCGAGCTCTTTACGCTGGCGAACGCGCACGGCATCGAGGTGCGCGCCATGACCTACGGCGCCATTATCACGTCGATCCGAACCCCGGATCGCCGGGGTCGAGTCGAAGACGTCGTGCTGGGGTTCGACAGCCTGCCGGGATATCTGGGAGGCTCACCGTATTTCGGCGCCGTGGTCGGACGCTATGCGAACCGCATCGCCGGCGGTCGCTTCACGCTGGAGGGAGTGACGTACCAGCTCGCGCGCAACAATGGGCCGAATAGCCTGCATGGAGGGAATCGAGGCTTCGACAAGGTGCTGTGGAGCGGGGAGCCATTTCACAGTGACACGGGCGTGGGCGTGAGGTTTCGCTACGACAGTCCCGACGGCGAGGAAGGCTACCCCGGCAAGCTTTCGGTTCAAGTCACCTACACGCTGACCGCCCGCGACGAATTGATCGTCGACTACGATGCGACCACCGATAAGGCGACGCCCGTCAACCTCTCACAGCACAC
>Ga0209761_1003516_pt1 | contig 10359 bp, 11 predicted proteins | sample GraSoi013_1_40cm_4_FD_185818 | JGI IMG/M metagenome (GOLD analysis project Ga0209761, IMG submission 185818) | Grasslands soil microbial communities from the Angelo Coastal Reserve, California, USA - Sample 09_25_2013_1_40cm (SPAdes) (version 2) | ecosystem: Environmental > Terrestrial > Soil >... | reverse complement strand
CCCAATTCGGCACTTGGCCCCTCGATCTGGATACACCCGCTCTTTGCCGCCGTAAGCGGGAAGGCTTGGGTGCGTCGGACCTTGCTCCACGAGATGTGTCACGTCGAAGTGGGCACCGACGGCGGCGGCCCCGAGCCGGGACACGGGCCCCGGTGGCGCGCCGCCATGCTCCGCTTACGGAAGCAAGGCGAACGGTGGGTAGGTCCTGACCTGGCGAACGCCTCGGCCGCGGAGGCCGAAGCAGACGCGCGGTTGAGGCCGATCCTGAAAGCGATGGAAAAGCTGGACCGCTCCTTGCCCTTCCACCAGGTGCTCGAGCTGCTCGTCCAGCAGTTCGGTCGGAGGCGTGGTCGGCAGTTCGGAAACCCTGCGTCGGCGCTCATCCAGAGTGACGTGCGTGTCGTCGAGCATTGGAGCCGGTTGGGCGGGCGCTTCTAGCGCCCGTCGCAACTCGTAGGAGGCGTGTCCGCCTACAGGGGGGGTCTCAGCCCAGGCTGCAATCCCGAGAGCGGCAGTTTCCTCCGTGAAGTCGACGCGTTAGATCGCCAGGCGCGGACCCGAAGTTCGCCTTCGAGTACTTGCGGCTGCGCTGGCCCGGCGAATACGGGCCGCGCGAAGTCCAGGCGCCGGCGTTCGACCTCGGCGCGTTCCTCGAGGAGGCGTGGCAGGAGCACCGGGCGGAGCAGCCCACGTCGAGGGCGACGTCGCGGTGAGCCCGTTGCAAATCGCGGCGGAGCAGGCCCTCGATGCCGAGATCATCCGGCAGAAGGAGCTAAGCGCATGAGGGTCGTCGTGAGCCTGAGCGTCAGGCGTTCGGGCCGGCAACGCCTAGGAGCGCGCTAGGGTGCCGAGGGCTCCCTCGGGTATGGCCGCCGAGGGCCGTGCTCGCCTAGCAGTCTGGCAGGAGCGCACACGGGCGCCCAGGGGGCGGCGCTAACCCCTCGGCGCGATCCTCGTCACGAATTGGATGAGCGATCCGACCATCGCGGAGTAACCCGCCCACAGGCGCGACCAGGGGACGAGGCTCAGCGCGGCTGCCGTGATCGCCAGCAGGACGAACACGGTGACGCCGAAAATCACCCGGTTACGGCGTGGGGCCGCTTTCCAGGCCACGACGATCTTCTGAACTCCCTCCGACCACGCGGCCACGCTGTACGCCAACGCGACGACCACCGACGCCAGGGCGAAGGCGAGCATCACGTATGCCATGGCGGGAATCCACCACGACAGGGCGAGCGCCAGCGCGAACCCGGCCCCCAACGCGACGAAGAGACGCGGCATCTCACCATCCCCCGATCTCGAACACGTCCCATCCTAGTCCGTCCGGGCTCACTTCGATCCTGATTGACTGCTGCTGGACGGGGACCTGTGGCCCTTGCGACCATCGCCACACGACGTAAAGGGCGCCGATGCCGAGCGCGATGACGGCGGTCCCTGTCAGCGTTACGAAGAACCCGCCAGCGATCAGCGTTACCTGAGCGCCGACCGTCCCCGCCGCGAGCCCTTCAGCGATCGTGAGCAACCCTGCCTGACTGATCTTTCCTCCGGCCATGAGGAGCACCGCGCCAGCTTCGAGGGTGACCGCGATCCCCCACGCGATTGCGTAGTCTCTCATGGTCGGCATGGTGCGTTGTTGGAGTCCGTTGGCCAGGAGTGTGGTATCACGTCGCGCCTGAATCTGGTCAAGGAGAGACTTGGACGCGTGGATCTCCGTCCAGCATCCCGTGAACGTCAAGCACTGCCGCGTGACGCCGAAGGGGTCGACGTACCACTGAAGGAACGGGACGAAGACTTCTTCCTTGATCACCACATCTGGTCCGGCGTACGGCTGCGTGGCGATGACCGTGACAGCGTTCTGCACGTCGCCGAAGTCTCGGTACCTGATCGGCGGCCCGAGGGCGTCGAACAGCGGCAGCGGGCGGCCCAGCCTGACGTAGACGTCGTCGATCGCCTGCCGCAGCTCCTGGACGTGGACAGCCTTGATGATCGTCTCTTGGGGGATGATGACCGGGTCGGTCCACTGAAACGCCGCCAGCCCGTACCGTGCCCTGACGTCGTTGACCTGAGTCCGCAGGCGCGTCAGGTCGCCAGCCATGACGATGTCGCCACGGGACGGGGTCGCGTAGATCGTCCCGCGGTACTGAAGCGTCTCGACTGCTCTGGCGAAGCGGCGAGCGCCGGGAAGGAGAACTCCGCCCGTCGCGCTGATGACGGAGGCTAAGAATGTGCGCCGTCGCATCGCGGACCTCGCGTCCGGATCTCGGCGAGTACATGGTCACGGCACGGCACGCACATGCCGTGACTGTCTTCGATGGCGGACCACCGGTAGGCCTTTCCGCACCACGAACAGACCACGGGGAACCTTGCACGTGGAGCGCCAGGCTGTTTGACGTGACGGCGAAACGCCAGGAGAGCAGAGCGGATCATGCGACACCCACCTTCCGGTCGAACAGGACGGCACACGCGCCGCAGACGAGGCGGCAGATCCGGCCGACGACAAACACGAGAACGGCGGGAGCGCCGCAGCGGGGGCAGTTGTGAGTACGTAAGACCGTACTTAATCTATAGACCGTAATCACGGTCTCAATTCTTTTACGGACGCACCGGGAATGCAACAAAATCTTTCGGCTTTTGGAGACCGTCGGGCTAGGCTCAAAGACGGTGCCCAAAGGTCAAAAGAGACAGGAGACCGAACCGCTTAAAAAGACAACGATAGCGATACCTTTATCGTTGTGGAGGGATGCGAGGATTCGGGCAGCAGAGGATCTAGTCGACCTCCGGGCGGTCATCCTGGCCGCCCTTCGGGAATATCTGAAGCGGAAGAAGTAGAGGGCGGGTGTCAGGTCCCCGGCCCCGGTCGAGCTCGGCGGGGACGTATCTCAGGCGCGGGACTTTGACCAGGACTTTGACCAGATTATGAAGCGACACCGCACGGCATCGGAGTTCGACGCTCGCTGAGGCGCCCGCACCCCCAGGCACAACAAGCGGTGGGCAGTCGAAGATGGCGGGTCAGTACGCATAGGACTCAGGACACTACCGGCAGGCGCCAGTATGTGCGCCTCGGTTCAGTGTCTTTGAGCCCACACAGAAGTGGGACAAAGGTCGCTGGCTCGGGTGGTTGCGGGGGTCGGTTCAAGGGCAACAACACGGTACGGGGTTAGCCGAGCCGAGAGCACCGGCTGGCCCCTTCGTGCGTTTGTGTGCGTCCTGTGTACGAACACGCTGGCCGCGCGCGGGCCTACGCGCTCCGCCACGCTCGCCGGCACGCCCGGCACTCTACGCGATGAGACGGATCGTCGACGTCGTGGGTTACGGACGCGGGGCCGCGCCGGTCAGGGTCGTCGCCCCTTGGGTCCCGGTACCGCTCGGGACCGAACGCCGTCTGCACGACGATCCCGCGGTCGTCGTCGACGCGGGCCGTTGGGTCCGCGCGCTGCGTCCATGACTTTGTAACGATCTCGACGACGAAGGAGCTCGGCCGGGCGGCGTGGCCAGCGACTAGAACCGCAACGCCCGCGACCGAGTTGATGAGATCGTCCCAACCGCCGCGCGGGTGCCCGATCGAGTCCTTGCCGAGCTTCGAGGTCGTGCGCTCCAGCGCGAGTAGTTGGTTGATCGTCCGCCGATGATCCAGCAACTCGACAACCCGGCCATTCAAGAGTGGAAGGAAGTCGTGAAACAGATCGCTCTTCGTTCTCTCCTCGAAGTCGTAGGCGATGCCGTGCTGCCGGATCAAGTCCTTCCAGGTACCGCCGCTGAAGCGGTCGCCCCGGACTCGATCAAGGCCGTACTCCCGCAGGATCGCCGCCACTTCCTTCGCGGCTGCGACGGGGCTGAACGGCGGTCGCCACTCAGCGATGCGGCAGATGACGCTGCGGTTGCCCTCGCACCGCGCGATCGCCAGGGTGAGGCTGTCCCCGCCGCTCCCGCCAGCCGGATCCATGAAGGCGTAGTGGGCCCGGCCCGGCTTATACGGCAGCACCGTGCGGCCCTTCACCGTGACGGCCTCGACGGCTTCGGGGCCGATGTAGGACTCTAGGTCGGTGCGGAACTCGCCACCGTACTCGGCGGCAAACGCCATCGGGTCCTTCTGGAACTCCCGGTCCAGGAACTGTCGATCCGCCCCGGGATACATGGCGAGGGTCGAGGCCTTCCAGACGAGCACGCTGTCGCCGTCTTTGGCGTAGTGATCCCTGTAGGCGGTCCACAGCGTGCCCTTGCGCGCGAAGGGCGACGAGATGCACAGCAGGAGCGCGCCCGGAACGCCAAGCATGGAGGGCCGGAGTGCCGTCAGGATCTCGGTGTCGGGGTTCGCGCTCCTCTCGTCGCTGAACCACATCGCGATCTCGTCGCAGATCGCGGCGATGACCTTCCGGCCCCGGATACGACGGAAGGAGGCGGTCTGGACCGTGATCTGGACCCCGTTGTTGAGGTCGATGCTCTCCTTGGTCCGCGACTGCACCATCGCGGCCAGGACCGGAATTGAGTCGATCAGTTCGGAGATGTACCGGAACGTTTCACCGGCCTGATCGCGGTCGCAGGCGAGCACCATCACCCGCCCGAGCTCGCCGCGCTTCAGACGGTGCTGCCGGAGACACGCGATATAGACAGCGGCGGCGGCGCTGAACCAGCCCTTGCCCCCACGTCGTCCAATGGCGAGCCACGTCTCACTGGCCGGCTCGGTCGGGGGCGTCTGCCTGCCTGTGTGGCGCGTGAAGACCTCGACCTCGCTTGGCGTCATGGGCTCGGCGAAGATCGCCTTCGCCACAACCCGCCACGCCGCCCACGACTCCGGCGGCGAAAACCACTTGCCAAAGAGCGCCGGGCTGTCCATCGCCTCGGTGAACGAGATGGGGGCGCCGGGCTTCCCAACTGCTGGCCTTGTCGCGGAGATGTCGGAACCGGACCTGGACGGAGCCGCCGTCGTCGCAGCTCGCCGGATCGCCTTGGCTCGATGGCCGCTCACTGTGCCCACCTCACGCGCAGTGCCCTCCAGCCGAGCGCCACGCAGGCCTCGTAGCGCGAGCCGCAGATGCCGAGCGCGAAGAACCGGCCCGCGTTGAACCCGAGGCAGCGGAGCCGGATCACGACGCCACCTCGCCGGTGTGCCTGGCCCGCAGCCGCTCCAGCCGCACCCGCTCGCGCTCGAGGTACTCTGGGTGCCTCTTCCGATACCGGGCGTAGCGCGAGTGGCTCGGCTTCGGGCCGCGCTTCCCGAGGCGCCTCTGTGCTTCGGCCAGGGGTCCCTCACTGGCAGCGTCGCGCATTTTGCCGGGTAGGTTCGCGTCAGACAACGACTCGGATATGCCGCTCCGGCCGCCGGGCGACCCACCACACAGGGACGGTGATTCGGGCGCGTCCTGGCGTCTCCTCGTGGTCGTGACGCAGGTGAAGCAGACGCTCGCCTCGCGGCCGTGGGGGCACATGACGGGCGCCCGTGTCGGCGCTGCCGCGCTCACTGCCCTAGCTCCTGGTCCGGGTGAACGTCGGGCGCCGGGCTCGCGCTCGCCTCCCGCTGCGACGCGATTTCGGCCAGGACGTCGTGGAGTGCCGGCACCCGCTGCGGCACCCGGTCGAGGCCGAGCTTGTCCAGGAGCCGGGCGAGATGATCGGCGAGGCTCTGGCGCTGGACCAGGACGGGCAGGAGGGTCTTGGCGCGGGCGTTGACGAGGCTGCGTTGCTCAAAGAGGTACGCATCGACGTGATCGAGGAGCAGAGCGGCCCGCGCGGTCATATCCACCAGCTTGCGACGTTGAGGCGAGAGATCGGCCTCGCCGCCGAGAGCAGCGGCCAGTTCACCTTTGAAGGCCAACGTCTCGCGAGCGGCCACCGTTCGGCGGTCAATCGCCTGGAATGCCTTGAGCTTAATCCGGGCCATCGGGGCAGTCAGCCCGTGCCGGGAGCGGGGTTGAGTGGGCTTCATGCGTGGCACCACGACGGCACCAGCAACCAGAAGTCATTGTCATGTAAGTCGTTTCTAGCGAGGAACTGACAGGCAATCAGCGGGTTCAGGTGTCGGCGCAGCGGGCCCGTACCACCAGATTGCCTCTTGACCTTGCCCCGGGGGGCCGGGTTTAGGCTGTGGTCGTGGGAAGGGACGGCTTGTTCATCGGGGAGGTCGCGGTACGAAGTGGCGTCAGCCGGAAGGCGCTGCGTCTCTACGAGGCTGCGGGGATTCTCCCGCCGCCACGCCGCAGCGCAGCCCGCTACCGGCTCTACGGGAACGACACGTTGGCGCTCCTCGCCTTCGTGGCGCAGGCCCGACGACTGGGCTTCACGCTGAAGGAGATCAAACAGATCGTTTCGATCAAGCGGTCGGGACGCGCTCCGCGCCCACACGTTCGCGACCTCGTGCGCCGTAAGGTGGCCGACCTCGACCGGACCCTCGCAGACCTTGCCGAAGTGCGCGATGCCCTCCGAGGATTGCTCGGATGGCGTGCCGCCGGCCGCCGAACCGACGCTGTGATCTGTGCCTGCATCGAGGCCGCGAAAGGCCCACGGAAGGGAGGTGCATCGCGTTGGCTTGGCAGAGGTATCCGGACCCGAATTGTCGGTGCGGGCCGAGGCCCGGAGCGGGTTGAGATCGAACGCCGACCTACTGGTCCGGCAACACGATGAAGAAGGCTTGAGTGTCCAGAATGGAGGACAGGCACACATGGAGAACTTGAAGATGTTGCTGTGCCCGGCAGGTTGCGGCGAGTGCCCGGAAGTCGAGATCGCAGGAGACGAGGTTCGGATCGGCGAGGCCGGAAACCTCGCGGTCCTGAAGAAAGACGAGTGGAATGTCCTCGTGGACCTGATCCAGTCAGGGCAGTTGTCGAAGGTCTGATCAGAGGGCGGGTCAGCCGGTCGCAGAACGGCTGGCTGGCCCGCTTCCGCCCCTCGCGTTGTGAGCGGTGCCACGCCGGTGCCATACGATGACGAACTCCACGTACGCAGTGGAGTTGTCATCACGCGGAAGCCTCGGTATTCTCTGCTTTGGGGTCGTTGGTGTTCGTCGGCGTGGGCTTTTGGACTCGACTCTTAATCAGCGGGTCCACGGTTCGAGTCCGTGACGGCCCACCAATTACTACGCGGAGTTAGGGAGGATCCCCTCGGGGGAGCAGACGTCTTGCGTTGACGCTTGCGTTGATTCTGTGGCGGGTTGGCTGCTGGTGAGCCCTTCCAGGCGGGTGACCGCCGAGCGGAGGCGCTCGGGTGCGAGGTGCGCGTAGCGCATCGTCATGGCGAGCGAGCTATGACCCAGCAGCTCCTGCAACTCCTTCAAGCTCACGCCGCGCATGACCGCCCAGGACGCGAACGTGTGCCTGAGCGTGTGGAAGTTCACGTCATCGAGCTTCGCGTTCCGGACAGCATTCTCGTATGCCTTCCGTAGACTCTGCCTTCTGAAGACGCGCCCGGATTCCTTCGGGCCGAGAATGACCAGCGCAGTGTAGGAGTCGCCGTTCAGCGGCACTTCGCGGCGCTTCCCGCCCTTGGTCAGCTCCAGGCGGATGACCCCGCGGCTCAGATCCACGCGGTCCCAGGTGAGTCCGAGCAACTCGCTGCGGCGCAGACCCGTGTTGATCGCGACGACGGCTGCGGCTCGCAGGTCGCGGTTCCTCGACTTGCCGCAAGCCTCCAGCAGCTTCTTAATCTCGTCCTCGGTGAGCCAGCGAAGCCTACCCTGCGGCTCTTTCTCCAGCCTGATCTTCGGCACGGCCGGTAGGACTTCCCACTCCTCGTGCGCGACACGGAGAAGGTGGCGCAGGAGCGCCAGCGGGCGGTTGACCGCCGCGGCGGTCAGCAAGCGCTCTGCGCCTGGCTTTCCCACCTTGCTCGCCAGCCCTTTCGCCTTGTACTCGCTGATCCTGCTCGCGGTGAGGTCCTCGAGCGGGGTGTCGACGCCGAAGGCCGACTTCAGGTGTTTCAGGAAGCGTTCGTCTTTCTTCAGCGTACGCTTTCTCACCTTGGTCGCGAGGTAGCGCTCGGCCGCCTCCGCCAGCGTCATGCCGTGTCGCGGTTTGGGCTGCTCGACCTTTAGCAAGAAAGCCGCGAGCGCCTGCTCGGCGTCGTCCTTCGTCCACTCCGCTTTGTAGACACGCTTCTGCTTACCGTCCACCTGGACGGTGAAGCCCCACGCCTTGCGCCTCGCGCGCTGGCCTGGAGCTCGCCAGAGTCGTTGCCTCACTCTCGCCATATCGTCTCCTCCCTCCGACGCCGGAGTTCACTGCATCGATCTGCTGCTCGCGCCCCGCCAGCCGGGGCGGTAGCGATCCTCTCGCAGCTCGAGGGCCGACGCCAGTGCAAGGCTGGAGGTCTGATCCGGAGACAATCCGGGCCCTGACGGGGAACCAAGTCATGCCGCGCCGGGTGCGCTCGGCGGTGTCACCTCCGCGAATTGACGTGCGAGCCGTGGCTGCTTGCGCGCCAGCCACCGGAGCAACGGCTCGCGCTCGAAGCGCACGACGCGCCCGAGGCGGGTCGTCGGCATCGAGGCGTCGTGCTGCGCCCAGCGGAGGACGGTTCTCTCGTCCACGTGCAGCATGTCCGCGACCTGCCGAGCGGTGAGGAACGTCGGCAACGGACCGCCGCGCGCGCCGCTCCCGTTCACTTCGGGGCCTCTGCTCGACTCGAAACGCGTCTTCTGGGGCCGGGAGGTGCCCCCGAATGCCGTTATCGAGCCGATCTTCTTGGCAACCTCCGCCCCGATACCGGGCTTTCGGTGGGCTCGAATCACTCGAGCCACCGCCGGGAGCGCCTCGATTGGGAACACGGCCCGCATCTCCGAGTCGCCCGTCTGGTACCGGCGGACGCCGGGAATCGACCAGATCTTCGAGAAGAGGCGGGGGCGCTCGGTGTAGACGGCGAGCGCAACGCGGCCTGGTAAGGGGCAGGCGTGGCAATTCACGCCATCGCAATGCCGTTCAATCCGGCCGTACCGGCCGGGGATGAATGGGAACCCCTCGGCGTCGGCTTGGACGCGCAGCCGATACGGTTTCGCGAGCGCGCGGAGTTGCTCGACGGCCTGTTGCTGTAGCGAGAGCTGTCTCCGCGGCGCACCCGTCGCCGTGCCATCGTTCATGTTCCCGCCCGTGAGCCAAAGACGTGCCAAGTCGGTCGGCGACGTTGCACTGTCTCGCAAGTCCTCAGATGGGAAGGGAGTGCGATCGACGAGACCGCGTCCGCGCGTGGCCTCGCGCCGGCCGCGGGCGGGGAATTTCGCATCACCCTTGATGCGATTCGCAGCGGCTCGATCCCGGTGTTTCGTCACGGCCCGACAGACCGGTCACGCCGTCCGCCGGGCGGTTTACCCGTCAGAACGAAGACATGGCGCGGCCGCCACGCCAGACGCTCGTTGCCCGCCGACTCTGGCAAGCGAATTGCCAGCGAAGATGCGGCGAGGAACACGCGACAGCGGAGGAACACATGAAGCTCAAGCCGATCCACTCACTACCGTCGATGAAGCTCGCCGGCCGCGTGCCCGGTGACCTCCACGCCGACCTGATCGCGTACGCCGAGTACTACCGCGAGGTGCTCAGCGAGCCCATCGCCCTCTGGCCGCTCGTGGTCCAGATGGTTGGCACCTTCATGGATGAGGATCGTGCGTTTCGCATGTGGCGCCGTCAGCGCGACGCGGGGCGACCGGAGTCCAAGTGAGATGCCGGAGAGTGGGCAGTGGCGTCGGCACGGGGGGCTTACGGCAAGATGAAGGAAGTAAGTCACATGGGCCGCAAGCCCCCGTGCCGATGTCGTCGCTCGTGGTTCTCGGGCGACGGACCGTGACATACCGTTTCGATCACCGGCCCTCGCGCTGCGGCGGCGAGTTTTCGGGGATCGATCCTCGTCCGAGGGCGTCGTCATAGCCGCGCGTGACGAGGACCTCTACCTCGAGGTCCAGCCGTCCCGGCGCCGGCGGCAGCCCCCGCTGCGTGCACGCGGTCCGCGGCGCCGGCCTGGAGTCCGCTACGGGCGGCCGAGCGCGCGCGGAGTCGCGGTGCTCCTGAGCCCGTCAACGCGGCTCCAGCGCAGCATCGTCAAGGCATCCTACGCGCCGAATCGCCGCAGGGGCGCGTGGGGCGCGCACGGGGTCTACCTGGCGCGCGAGGGCGCCCAGCGCGAGGGCGAACGGGGGCTCGGCTTCGACGCGGAGCGCGACGCCGTCGATCTCGTCGCCACACTGCGCGCCTGGCAGCGCGCGGGCGACGAGCGGCTGTGGAAGTTCGTAGTGTCGCCCGAGCACGCCGCGAGCCTGGACCTGCGCGAGCACGCCCGAGAGCTCGTCGGCCACATGCAACGGGACCTCGGCACGCGCCTGGACTGGGTCGCGATCGATCACTACAACACCGACAACCCCCACATGCATCTGCTGGTGCGGGC
>Ga0209761_1003514_pt1 | contig 10360 bp, 10 predicted proteins | sample GraSoi013_1_40cm_4_FD_185818 | JGI IMG/M metagenome (GOLD analysis project Ga0209761, IMG submission 185818) | Grasslands soil microbial communities from the Angelo Coastal Reserve, California, USA - Sample 09_25_2013_1_40cm (SPAdes) (version 2) | ecosystem: Environmental > Terrestrial > Soil >... | reverse complement strand
CGGAGGCTCAGGCGGGAGCGGACGCCGTGCGACGCTCCGAGGCGGCTCGCAAGCTCGCCGGCTCAGTGAGTCTCGAGGCGGTGGTCGTCACCGGCGCCGAAGAGGCAAGCAGTGCGCGAGCCGGAGGCGCCCGCGCCAGTACCCAGCGCGTCGGTGCCCGGGTGTTCGTCCTGCGCGACAGCATCTGGACCGACATCGCGCACGGCGACTCACTGCCGGTGGTGAACGTCGCGGCCTTCAGCGATGCCTATTTCGCACTGCTCCGGGCCCTTCCCGAGCTGGTGCGAGCCGCCACGCTCGAGCCCGCGGTGCTGGTGGCCGGACGCCGCGTGAGCATCAAGATTGAGGCCGGCGGCAAGATCGAATGGGCGTCCGGCGAGCTCGCGAAACTCGTGAGCGACTTCAGGCGATGACACGAATCCGGAACACCTAGTCCCGTGCCTCAGGATCTCGCGGAGGTGTACCGCACCACCTACCGCGCGCTCGTGCGGTTCCTGTACCGCAAGGTGTGGGACGCCGAGCGAGCGGAGGACCTGGCCCAGGAGGCCTTTGCGCGGGCCGTAATACACAAACCCGACAACGCGAGGGGGTGGCTCTTCATCGTGGCGGCGAACATGGCGCGGGACGACGCCCGGCACGCGGCGCGCGAGCGGCGGCACCTCACGTTGCTCACGGCCGAGCCGCAGGAGAGCACGTCCGCTGCCGACGAGGCGTTGGAGGTCGAAAGCGAACGGGCGCGGGTCCAGGCCGTGCTCGATGAGCTCTCACCGCGCGACCGGGAGGTGCTGCTGTTATGGGATTCGGGACTATCGTACGAAGAGATCGCCGCCCAGACCGGACTGGCGCGCGGCGCGATCGGGACGACGCTGTCGCGGGCGCGCCGGCGCTTGGTGCGGGCCTACGAGGCGGGAAAGCCAGGTGAGCATGTCGCACGTGGATGACGGTACACTGCACGCCTATCTCGACGGCGAGCTGTCGCCGGCGCAGGCCCAGGGCGTCGAGGCACACCTCGCCCAGTGTCCCGGGTGCCGCGGCCGGCTCGAAGAAGAGCGCGCGCTGATCACCCGGGCCGGGGAGCTGCTGGCCCTGGCCGCACCCCCGGACCGCGAGCTGCCGCCGTTTCGAGCCGGTGACGTGAAACCTCCCACGCGTCTGTGGTGGCGGGTACGCCTGCCGCTCGCGTGGGCGGCGACGGTCGTGCTGGCGCTGGGGATCGGGACCTACCTGGGCAGCGGGGTCGAGCAGCGTCGCACATCCGAGACGGCACCCGACGCCGCGAGGGATGCAGGCCACGTGCTGCAGGCTCCCGTCGTCCAGCAACGCGCGGAGCAGGAATCTCGTGCCCAGCCGCGCCGTGCCACCCGGACGGCGCCCGCAGCTCCGTCCGCCGCGCCCGCCCCCGCAGCCCGCAACGAAGCGGACAACATTGCGCAAGAGCGCACCGCGCGGGTCGCGGTCCGGGCGGAGGCTTCCTCGCAAGCCCCGGCGCCGCAGGCGGGTATCGTAAGCCTCGACGGTGAGCGCTCCGTGCTGAAGGGGTCGCCGATCAGCGCCGACACCGCGCGCGTGCTCCTCGGCACGGATCCCCTCGTCGTCCCCGGTGCGCCGATCCGCGCAATCTACCGGGCACGCGAGATCGGTTACTCCGCCGTCGTGATCGTCGAGCAGGCGCTCGATTCGACCACGGTGATCGAGGTGGTGAACGGGCGCCCTGCAGCGTTCGCCCTCAACGACGTCGTCGTCACGGGAGCGGTGGCGGCGCGACCCGACAGCGTGAACGCCGCCGAGCGGGCGCTGGTGAGCCGGGCGCAAGCCGCCGATTCGCTGGCAGCCCGGCCCGGGTACGCCGGACCTCAACGCGTGTCCGAAAAAACGGCCGATCGGCCGGGCTCGGATCTCTTCCGGGACGTTCGGGGCCCCCTCTCCCCAGATTCCCTCGCCGCCCTGCGCCGCCTGCTGCGACCACTGCGCCCGTAGGCGAGCACTCCTAGCAGGCGACCTCTCACTTCACAACGATCGTGCCCCGCATGTTGTTGGTGTTGACGTGAATCGTGCAATGATACGTGTAGGTCCCTGCGCTGAGCGCGGGTGTTGTGTACGTCCCCGACGCCATGGTGAGGGAATTGGGCGGCGAGGTCGGGCCCGTGTCCCAGGTGACGTTGTGGTCCACGGAGCCAGCGGCCCACGTGAAGGTTACGGCTGTCCCGGCCGTCACCGTGTCCGGGGTCGGACTGAACGAATAGTTGCGGACGGTAAGGTCTGGTGAATGGCCGCCACCACCGCCCCCACCGCCCCCACCGCCGCCCCCGCCGTACGGCGAGGTCGAACTACCACACGCGGCGAGGAGCACAACGCCCGCCGCCCCTAGTGCCAGAGTGATCACGTTCGACCGCATTGAACCTCCGGGGTTGTGCGTGACACGGCGACCGGCTCTATGACGCGTGCGTATTACCCTTAGAAACGTCCGACGGGTCGCCCCTGGGAATGTCAGAGAATGATGAAAGGTTGGGACGGGTGCTAGTGGCGCTCGCGCTCCAGGGTGTCGGCCGCGAGCCGAGGTGAGAGCATCGGGTAGTGGGCCCCGAACCAGCCGAAGGAAAGCAGGAACAGCCCACCGAACAGCAGCGTGACGCCGATCTCGGGTAGGCCGATCGCCGGCCCGGCGCCGCCGTTGATCGAGGGAACGATCTCGAGATAGCGCTCGAGCCAGATGCCGGCGAGGCTCACGAGGGCGAGCGTCACGAGCGCCGGCGGATACTTCTTCGGCCTGACGCCAAGCAGGCCCACGAACGGCACGACGAACACCAGCAGGAACACGGCCACGCCGATCGGCTTCCACGGGCCGAACAGCCGGTAGAAGATGAAGAACGTCTCCTCGGGCAGGTTGCCGTACCAGATCACCAGGAACTGCGACCACATGAGATAGGCCCAAAACACGCTGAAGCCGAAGCACAGCTTTGCGAGATCGTGCTGCTGCTTGGCGGAGAACAAACGGTCCAGTCCCATCCGTCGCCGCACCGCGAGCACCAGCACCGCGAGCGCCATCAGCGCGGCGAGGAAGCTCCCCATGAAGTAGAACGCGCCGAACAGGTTGCTCACCCACTTGTGGGCGAGCGACATGACGAGCTCGAACGCCAGCAAGCTGTACCCGAAGGCGTAGCTAACCACCAGCCATGCCGCGTCGCGGGTGATCGCGTCACGGCCCTCGAGCCGGTCGGCGGGGCGGCCGTCGGCGAGCTCCCGGATATCGGGCGCCACGTCGTGCCGCACGAAGCGCCACGACAGCCAGGCGAGGAGCAGGTAGATCAGGCCGTTCCGCACGAAGAAGGACTTCGCCGTGAGCCAGCCGCCCAGGTCGGGACGCGGCTCGTGCAGCCAGCTGAAGATGTGCGCCCGGCCCACGATCAGCCCCAGATACAGCACCAGCGAGACCCACAGGAACGCGGCCGCAGCCTCGGCGAGCCGGATGACGAGCCCCGACCAGTGTCCCTTGGCGAGTTTCTGAGTCGCCGCGAAGACGACCAGTGCCTGCGCCAGGCCGGTCCAGAACATGAAATTGACGTGCCAAGCCTGCCACGCGCGCGGCGCTCCGCCCGCCGCGAGCACCCACAGGAACCCGGCCCCTCCGGCCACGGCCAGGAGCGCCCCCCACAGCGTGAATGCGCCCGCCGGGAACTGTCGCGCCTTCTGGACCAGCTCCGACCGCGGGACGGCCGTGACCGCGCTCATCGTCGCCCCCGCGGGCTCCGCGCCCCGGCCTGCAGCGTGCGGACGTAATTCACGAGGTCCCAACGATCGGTGCCGCGCACCTTGTCTCCGTAGATGGGCATGAGCCCCCGGCCCATCACCGGGCCACTGACGATCACCGCGTAGAGGTAGCCGTCCGTGCGCCGGGCGATCGTGTCGTTCACGAGCGAGCGCACGCCGAAGAAGGGCCCCCCCGCCGCCGACGAGATCGGTCCGTCCCCCCGTCCGGTCGGGCCGTGGCAGACGAGACAATACGTCTCGTAGACGAACCGGCCGTGGTTGATCGACTCCGAGGTGCGGGTTCGGGGGTTTGCGAGCCGGTCGGCCGTCTGCAGGCTCATGAGCGGCTCCCCGCCGGTCACTGGCACAGTGCCGGGGACGGGCGGGATGGGTCGCGCGTACGGCTTGATGCTGCGCTGATGCCGCATGGTTGAGAACCAACCGACGCGGTGCACCACGTCGTCCGGGTTGCAGGCGAGGGCGGCAAGCGCCGCAAAGGCGGCGAGCGCGACATAGCGTCTACGCACGGCGCACCTCCTCCGCCCCCGCGCCGCTGAGCAAGGATTCGACCTGGCCTGCCCGCGCCGGCTCGGACGGGACGAAGATGCCGAACTTGTCGTTCGTGAAGCGCGGATCGTAGGCGACCGTTCCCAGCCGCCGGGCCGCGAACAGCGCGTTGAACACGATGCCCAGAATCGTGGAGAGCGCGCCGAACAGGATCGTCATCTCGAACATGATGACGACATACGGCGGGATCGAGCCGATCGGCTTGCCGCCGACCACAAGCGGCCAATCGTACGACATATACAGCGTGAGCCAGGCGCCGATCGCGCAGCCTGCGATCCCACCGATCAGCGTGAACATCCGAACGGGGCTCACCGGCTGCTCCAGCGCATCCTCGATCTCGTGCCGGGGGATAGGCGAGTACACGGTGAAATCGGTATGACCGCCCCGGCGCAGCTGGCCGATCGCGTCCACCGTCGCGTCGAGGTGGCCGAACACGGCCAGGACGCCCGGCGTCGGCGGCGGGTGGAAGATCGCGGTCAGCGGGTTCGCGAACTTCACGACGCCCTTGCCTTTCCGCGCTGCGGTGCGGGCAGCACCTCTTTCACCTCGGAGATCGACACCGCCGGGAAGTTCTTCACGAACAGGAGAAACCACATGAAGAACCAGCCGAAGCTCCCGGCCATGATGCCCCAGTCGGCCCACGTCGGATTATAGGTGGCGTTGGCGAACCGCTCGAACGGCTCGCCGGCGAGCGATTCGACGATGATCACGAAGCGCTCGAACCACATCCCGATGTTCACGAAAATCGAAATCACGAACAGGGCCTGGATGTTGGTCCGGATGTTCTTGCGCCACAACAGGAGCGGCAGGAACGCGTTGCAGATGATCATCGTCCAGCTCGCCCACCAGAAGGGGCCGAACGCCCGGTACCAGAACGCGGCCCGCTCGGCGGCGTGTCCGCCGAACCACGCGGTGAAGTACTCCACGCAGTAGGCGTAGCCCACGATCATGCCGGTGAGGAGGCAGAGCTTGGCGAGATTCTCGAAATGATGGACGGTGATGAGGTCTTCCAGGTGAAACAGCTTCCGGATCGGCACGAGGAGCGTGATGACCATGGCGACGCCGGAGTAGATCGCGCCCGCGACGAAGTACGGGGCGAAGATCGTGGCGTGCCAGCCGGGCACGATGGCCATCGCGAAGTCCCAGGACACGACGCTGTGCACCGAGAGCACGAGCGGCGTCGCGAGCGCGGCGAGGTAGAGATAGCCGCGCGAGTAGTGGCGCCATTGCTCGTTCGTCCCGCGCCACCCGAGGGAGGTGATCGCGTACAGCTTCTTGCGCCACCCGGTGGCCACGTCCCGCACCGCCGCGATGTCCGGGATCAGGCCCATGATCAAGAACACCGTCGACACGGTGAAATAGGTGCCGATGGCGAACTCGTCCCAGATGAGTGGCGACTTGAAGTTGGGCCACAAGCCGCGCTCGTTGGGATAGGGAATCAGCCAGTAGAAGTACCACTGGCGACCGATGTGAATCAGCGGGAACAGTCCGGCCGTCATCACGGCGAACACCGTCATCGCTTCCGCGGTGCGGTACACGGCCGTGCGCCAGCCCGAGCGGAACAGGAACAGAATCGCCGAGATGAGCGTGCCCGAGTGCGCGATGCCCACCCAGAAGACGAAGCAGGTGATGTAGACCGCCCAGTACACCGGGTGCGAGTAGCCCGCGAGCCCCAGACCGTAGCGCAGCAGGAACAGCAGGCACACGACCCCGACCCCGAGCAGCGCCACGGCGGTGGCGAGCAGGGCGAAGTACCCCTTGCCCGGGTTGCCCAGGGTGCGCGCGATGGTGCGCGTGACGAAATCGTAGGTGGCGCGGGACGCGGGCGTCTCGGCCATCGCCTCAGCCCTCCACCACGGCGCCGTGCACGACCTTCGCCAGGTACGTGATGGCCGGCTGGGTGTTCAGTCCCGCGAGCACGTGATAGCCGCGCGGGTCCTGGGCGAGCGCCGCGACGCGCGACGTCTTGTCGTGCAGATCGCCGAACACGATCGCCTCCGACGGGCAGGCCTGCGCGCACGAGGGTGTGATCTCGCCGTCCTGCACGTTGCGGTCCTCGAGGCGCGCCCGGTTCTGCGCGCCGCGGATCCGTTGCACGCAGAAGGTGCACTTCTCCATCACGCCCTTCTCCCGCACCGTGACGTCCGGATTGAGCAGCATGTTGAGCGGGTCCGGCCAGCTCTCCCACTCGCCGCCCTGCTCGGCGTAGTTGTACCAGTTGAAGTACCGGACCTTGTAGGGACAGTTGTTGGCGCAGTAGCGCGTCCCGACGCAGCGATTGTAGACCTGGCCGTTCAAGCCGTCGGGCGTGTGGTAGGCGGCGTACACCGGGCACACCGGCTCACAGGGCGCGTTGCCGCACTGCTGGCACAACATCGGCGTCACCACGGCGCGCACCGGGTGACCCCCTCCCTCCTCGCCGCCGGTGTAGTAGCGCTCGATCCGGAGCCAGCTCATCTGGCGGCGCCGGCTCACGAGCTCCTCGCCCACGGTCGCGAGGTTGTTCTCGGCGTAGCATGCGGTGACGCAGGCGGAGCAGCCGGTGCACTTGGCCAAGTCGATGGCCATCGCCCAGCGCGGGTGCTCGCCCGCGTAGTTCCCGAGCGACGCCTTCTCGTGTTGCGTCTCCGCCCACGCGTCAAGCGCCTTGCGGGCGTAGGCCGGCGCCTCCTCCTCCGCGAACGGATGGGCTCCGCGCTTCAGCTGGCGCGCCTTGGCGAGCGGAAGCACTTCGACGATACCCCGCCCCTGCTCGCGCGCGTCGCCTTCGACGGTCGCGAGGCGGCGATGCTCGCCGGTCTTCTTGACCGTGACGCCGACGGCGAACGCGCGCCCACCGAAGTCCGTGGGCTTGTCGCTCAGCAGCTCGAACGCGTTGAACGAGCGATCCTTGGCATAGCGGCCGTACGCTTTGTGGCCCTGCCCGCTCGGGATCGCGAACACGTCGGGTCGGACGCCCGGGGTGATCCACACCGGCGCGCGCACGGTACCGTAGGCAGACTCGAGCAGCAGGACGTCCCCATTGGCGAGCTGGGATTTCGCCGCGGTCTCGGGATGCACCTCCACCCACCCGTGCCACGTGATCTTGGACACAGGGTCTGGAAGCTCCTGCAACCACGGCTTGTTGGCGCCGCGGCCGTCGTGGAGCGCGATCGACGGGAAGACGATCAGTAAGTGCTGCTCCGATAGGCCTGCCGAGCCGCCCAAGCCGCCCAGCAGCTGCGCAATCCCCGGTACCAGCCGTGCGCTCTGTGCCGGCGCGTCGGCGTACACGCCGCCGTGTTGGACGGCCTCGCTCCAGAAGTCGTCGAACCCCCGGCCGCGGCCGTACCGCTGATGCAGGGTGCGCCACTGGGTCTGCAGGTAGTCCTTGAACGTCCCTGTCTTGCCCGCCGCTTGCAGCAGGACGTCGCCCGCGTGACGGGTGTTCGGAAACACGGGCTGCATTACCGGCTGTTGCAGCGCATAGACGCCGGCGCGCGGCCGCGAGTCGTTCCACTGCTCCAGCGGATGGAGGTCCGGCAGGATGAGGTCCGACGCAGCGGCAGTTTCGTCCAGGTAGGACGAGAAACTCACCCGGTAGCCGACCCGGCCGAGCGCCTGGGAGAACGCGGCCGGCAGCGAGTGCGCCGGATTCGCGCCGTGGACGAGCAGCAGCGCGACCTTCCCGGCGCTCATGTCCCCGACTAGGTCGGTCAATTGCTTGAACGATCCGGCGGCTTCCAGGGCGTGGTTGGGTCCGAACTTGACGGTCTTTCCCACTTGCCCCGCGACGTAGTTCAGGAGGTTCACCGACGCGACGAGCACCTGGGCGCCGCTCCCGTATTGCGTCGCCACGCCGCCCGCCACGGCCAGCCCGCCCTTCGACGCGGCGAACTCGCGGGATAGCCGCCGGATATCGCGCGCTTCCATCCCGACGAACGCGGCCGCCTGCTGGGGCGCCGGGAGCAGCCGCTCGAGGCCGCGCGCGTCCGCCGGCGTGGGGGCCAGCCGCTCCGCCAAGATGACCTGCGCCATGGCGAGGGCCAGCATGAACTCGGTCCCCGGCTTGGCCGCGATCCACTCGTCCGCACTCATCCCGGTGAGCGACAGGCGCGGCGCGACCGAGACGAATTTGGCCATCGAGCCGTCTCGTCCACCCTCGAAGGCGTGCGCGCGGGTGAACCCGTTTTGGTAGCCGACCGGCGAGAGCCAGGTCTCCATGAAATCGGCGCCGAAGGACACGATGTAGCGCGCGTTGGCGAAATCGTACCAGGGGATCGCCGGCGTGCCGAACGCGAGGCGGTTGCCCTCGCGCAGCGCCTCGAAGGCGAACGGCTCATAGGTGACGTGGCGACCGCCGAGCTCCTTCATCCAGGTGTCCACGAGCTCGCCGAACGACCCGCTCTCGAGCCCGGTCACGAAGGCGATCCCCTTGCCGCGCGCCTCCTTCACCTTCGCCTGCAGCCGGCCGATCGCGTCTTCCCAGGAGAGCTTCTGCCACTCACCGTTCGGACCGCGGGCCATGGGATCGGTGACCCGGTCGGGATTGTAGAGTCCCTGGAGCCCGGCCTGGCCCCGCGAGCAGAGGCGCCCCTGGTTGATGGGCGACTCCGGGTTGCCCTCGAGCTTCACCACCCGGCCTTCGCGGACCTTGGCGTGCAGCCCGCACCCGGCCGCGCATTCGCGACACGTAGTGGCGTAGTAGGTGGCGATCCCAGGGACCTGGTTCTCGGGCGGGACCGTGTAGGAAACGAGGTGCTCGGTCGGCTCGGCGTGAATGTCACACGCCGAGGCCGCCGCGGCGGCGCCTCCCGTCGCTCCCAGAACTGTCAGGAACCGTCTGCGGTCCATCGGTCGGGCCTCAGTAGTGACACACGGTGCAGTCGCGCGTGACGTTGCGCTGCACGTGGCAGTTGACGCACCAGCCCATCTTGAGCGTGGCGACCTGGTACACCTGCGGCATGGTGCGCACGTCGCCGTGGCAGGTGATGCAGCTCTCGGTGCCCAGAATCTTGATGTGCCGCTGGTGTGGGAAGCGCACGAATCCCGGGAGTGCGTGCACGCGCGTCCACGCGGGCGGCTGCCTGGTGGCCCACGCTTCGCGCACCTTCTTGATCTCCGCCTGATGGGACGGCGTAGAGCCGCCGATCATCTGATGACAGCCGAAGCAGGTCTGCACCGCGGGGATCCCCGGCTCGCTCGAGATGGTCACGGTGTTGTGGCAGTACAAGCAGGGGATCTGGTCCTGACCGGCGTGGATGTCGTGACGGAAGAAGATGGGCTGGCGGGGACCCGGGAGCCGCCCCGTGTCGCTGATGACGGGAGCCTTGTAGCCAGACGCAGACTGACCGGTCTGTGCCGCGGCCGGGAAAGCGATCGACAGTGCGATCGCGACGCCGGCCCCGACCCTCCCACTCCGCTTCGTCATCCAGAGCGCTCGATGGCGAATGGTATCGGTCTGTGTTGTGAAACGGCTTGCGGGCGCCGGAATGTAGCGCCAGCGCGGAAGCGTACACAAGGCCTGCGCGCGTGTAAGGGCGCGGTGTGCTGCGCCCTTACCAAACCGGTCATTCCGGTCGTGCCAGGAGCTGATGCTTCAGCTGAATGATGTGGACGAAGGCGTCGACGGCGTCCAAGTCGGGGAACTCCATCCAGCACCACCGCACGCCACCCGCGATCCGGCCGTCGCGGATGGCCTGGCGCGACGGCCGCGGGAGGCCGTCGGTCACCGCGAACTCGCGCTCCTCGCTCTCGGTGAGAATGAACGTGCCCGAGAGGCCCGACTCCATGGGATGGAGGTAGCCGAGCTTGCGCCCGCCGACCTCGTACATCCAGACCCATTTCCAGGCGGTGCCCATGAACACCACCTGCTCGGTGACGTGCCGGAGCGCGCGCATGCCCTCGCGCGCCCGCTTGAACCGTTGCGCGGCGCGCGGCGGCAGATCCTTGAGCGGCGCCTCCGACTTGGGACGCTTGCGCGGGCTGGCGTAGAGATTGGTCGCCCAGTAGCCGGCCGGCTGGTGATCGATCGGGATCATAGTGGCTCTATATGTAAACCGCGGGT
>Ga0209761_1003508_pt1 | contig 10364 bp, 8 predicted proteins | sample GraSoi013_1_40cm_4_FD_185818 | JGI IMG/M metagenome (GOLD analysis project Ga0209761, IMG submission 185818) | Grasslands soil microbial communities from the Angelo Coastal Reserve, California, USA - Sample 09_25_2013_1_40cm (SPAdes) (version 2) | ecosystem: Environmental > Terrestrial > Soil >... | reverse complement strand
TCACAGAGGGCGCAGACTTTCTTGAAGGCCAGGAGCCCGCCGACCTGATGCTGGTCTGTGAGGATGATGTCCGCCGCCTGCCGCCTGACGATGTCCAGCACATTGAATTCGAGCCAGGCCCCCTGGTTGGCAGCAATAGGTACGCTGACAGCCGCCCGCACGCGCGCCATGGCGTCAAGATCGTACATCGACACCGGTTGCTCGACAAACTCCAGGTCGAAGGCGGCAAGTTTTTCGATGGTTCGAATCGCTTCGGCCGGTGTCCACGCTTCGTTGGCATCAACTCTCAGTCGGGCGGCCGCGCCGGCTGCCTGCCGGACTGCTTTGACCATTTGAAGATCGACGTCTTCCCCGAAGCCGATCTTCAGGTAGAGGGTCGTGATGCCTTGGGCCACTGCTTGGCGAGCGTCAGCCGCCATGCCGTCCAGGCCTTTCCAGGGAATGTGGTAGTAGAATGGGACCGACTCCACGAGAGGTCCGCCGAGCAGGTTGCACACCGGTTGTTCGGCAGCTTTCCCGATGATGTCCCAGAGAGCCATCTCCACGCCGGCGATGGCACCGTTCCCTACGTGCCGGTAGTGATGCCAACCGCGCCGGGTGTACAATCGTCGTGTTAGGTACTCAATCCGATAAGGGTCTTGGCTCACCAAGACGGATACAATCTGCGTTAGCGCTTCGAGCACCTGCGGAACAGACGGAAATCCGACTGCTTCACCCAGCCCCACAATCCCTTCATCGGTATGCACCTGCACGATCACATTGGAAATCCCTTGTCGTCGCCCCCACAGCCACGTTTCAGGTTCTCGAAAGGGGATCGAGACCGGCGTCAGGTCAACTGCGGTGATCTTCATTTATTTCGACCTCCGGCGAGACCTGGCTCGAGAGAGAGCCGTTCGAACGGACTCGCCCGACCGGTCTGGGGTGCTGCGCAAGGTCTCGAACTCGTACGGCATGAGATAAATGCTTTCCGCGTAGCGTATATGTGTTGCCATGGCCGCGCGCGCGCTCTCTGGATCTCGCGACCGAATCGACTTCCAGAGGTCTCGGTGAAGCGCCACATCGACCTGAGCGTGGTTGGGAATCTCGGCGGCGGTTTCGGCTCCTAGCGCCGCCAGCCGAGGCAGGATGACCTTGAGCATCTCGCTAAGGGCCCGATTATGAGCAGCTTCACCAATCATCAGATGCAACCTGATCGAGTCGAGATAGATGCTCGGACTTGATGCCACCTGGGCCTCCATGTGGTCCAAAAAGGCATCGATCGAGGCGGTTTCCTCCGGTGTGGCCCTGAGAGCGGCCAAGGCTGCACACTCGCACTCCAGCAAGAGGCGGGCTTCGGTCAGTTCGCGGAGTTCGATCGCAGACGTTCGTCGAGCCGGCTTGGCTCGCAGAGGTGTGTGGACAACGTAGTAGCCCTTCCCCGCATGAGCTTCGATCAACCCTTGGCCCGCAAGGAGATGCATGCCTTCCCTCACTGAAGATCGGCCGACGCCGGTCAACTTGGCTAGGCGGTGCTCTGACGGCAGTCGGTCGCCGGGGCGAAGGTCATGCGTTCGAATGTATCCGCGCAACCAATCCGCGGCGCGCTGACTGGTGCGTTGAGAGGGAGACTTATCAGACATGTCAGACAAGTTGATTCGAGATCCTCGTCGCAACTCCTTTCGAACCTCGTTACTTGCGACCCGATTGCCACGCGCCACGGGTTCCGCTAGCTTCGGGATGGTCGTCGGCCACGAGCGTCCTCCGACATTACTCGCACCCGACCCCGTCTCTATCGCCGTCGAACGTGCACTCGCCGGCGGCGTCCGCCGACGCGCTCTCACCGGACGATGAGGACGATCGACAGCGCAAGAAGCACGCCCATCGCGATGTTGAAGATTCGTAGTCGGCGACGATTGTGAAGGACGTGCTGGACAGCGCCTCCAAACGCCAGCCACAGAAAGCAACTCGGCAAGGCGGCCAGGACGAAGAGGCCTGCGAGGGAGGCAGCCTGCACGATCGGGCTCCCCGCTTCAGCGCTGAGAAAGGTGCCGGCCGCGCTCGCCGTCACCAGCCACGATTTCGGGTTGACCCACTGAAAGATCGCAGCGCCCAGGTAGCCGACCGGGTCCCGGTCCGGCGCCGAGTCGACGCGAATTCCGGACGTCGCGATCTTCCATGACAGCCAGAGCAGAAACGCAGCGCCGCCCCAGTGGAGCGCCTTGAGTATCAGGGGATGCTCGAGAACGAGACTCCCGAGCCCGAGCGGCACGACGAACATCATGACACCCATGCCGGTCGTGACGCCGAGCAGGCAGGGCAGGCCTCTGAGGACGCCTGCCTGCTCGCCGGCCGCGGTCAGCATGATGTTGCTCGGACCCGGGGTGACGGCGGCCACGACGGCGAAGAGAAGAAACGCCACGATCTGTTCCGTCGTCATATGCTACCCGCCATGGATCGGGCGGCCTCCCGGGGCCTCGCGCGAGGATGCGAGCGATGCGTCTTAAAGAAACCAGATCGGCCGGCGAGGGTCTTGAACGATCGTGCCAGGGCACGGTCGCGGGGTGGCTCGTCAGCTCGAGGCCAGCCCGTGGCGTCGAGCTCCTCAGCGCATGGTTCGCTGGCGAGGCCTATCAGAAACATCGCCACGACACGTATGCGATCGGTGTGACCGACTCCGGCGTCCAGGTCTTCGACTACCGGGGTTCCGTCCATGCGAGTACTCCAGGGCAGGTGGTCGTGCTGTATCCGGACGAGGTCCACGACGGACGCGCGGGCACCGACGAGGGATTCGGGTATCGGATCATCTATGTGGAACCGTTTCTTCTCACGGACGCGGTACGGACCCTCCGCGGAAGGCCCTATCCGTTGCCGTTCGTGAGCGAGCCCGTGTCGACGAACGCGATGCTGTCGCGAGCCATCGACGCGGCTTTTCGCGCTCCGCTGGAATCGCTGGCCGTGGACAGCCTCATCGTGGACCTGGCGCAAGGGTTGATGGCCGGAGAGCGGAATGGTGCCAGATCCGTGCTCTCCCGACGCGTCGACGTCCAGGCCATCGAACGGGCTCGGCAGTTCCTGGACGCCGAGAAGACCCGGGTCGTGCATTCGCGAGAGCTGGAGTCGGTCACGGGATTGACACGCTACGACCTGTCGCGGCAGTTCAGGATCATGTTCGGGACTAGCCCCTACCGCTATCTGCTCATGCGCCGTCTCGAATTCGCACGGGAGCGGATTCACCGGGAGCGCCCGCTGGTCGAGGTCGCGTTCGACGCGGGATTCGCCGATCAGGCGCACTTCACGCGAGCCTTCAGATCGGCATTCGGACTGACTCCTGCGCGGTACCGTGCGTTGAGGGCCAGTCCGCGTTCGTCAACAGATTTGCGACTGAGCGAAGGAGGAGCGCCTCTTGTTCTCCCGAATCCCACGGACGCACGAATGACTACAGCACGAGGTAGGTAGAACGCCACGACCTTTCCCAGACTCTTTTCGCCTTTTCCTGTCCGTGCCTTCGTCCTGAAGAATCGGATCGTCAGCACCTCGCACGACGCTCACTTTGGCGTGAATGGCCTCCCGACGGACCGGTATATCCGCTATCACGTGGAGAAAGCGAAGGGGGGCGCGGCAATGGTGCAGGCCTTCGGGACTACGAGCGTCCATCCAACCTCTCCCGGGGGCGCCGGCAACATCAACAACTGGGACGACAGCATCATTCCGCCTTTTCGGACCCTCGCGGAGCAGGTCCACGCCTACGGCGCTATCATTACCTGCCAACTCGTTCACAGGGGGCGCCGCGCCACCAGCGCGGTGACCAGGATACCGCTCCTTGCCCCCACGGACCAGCCGAATGAGCGGACAGGGGAGACTCCTCGTGCGATGTCGCACGAAGACATCAAGATGGTGATCGACGCCTACGCGGCGGCCGCCGAGCGGACCTGCCGCGCGGGATTCGACGGCGTCGAGATTGCCATGTTTGGCGACATGCTGCCCGACGAATTCCTCTCCCCTGCGGTGAACACCCGCACCGACAAATACGGAGGAACCTTGGAGCACCGCTTGCGGTTCCCCACAGAATTACTCCTCGCCGTCCGCGAAGCCATCGGTCGTGATCGGCTGCTCATCGTGAGGCTCAGTGGCGATGATTTCCTCCCAGACGAGCTGACTCTGTCGGAGCGGATCTCGGTGGCCCGACACTTCGAGGCGCTCGACATCGTCGATCTGTTCTCCATAACCGGCGGGACCGTCAAGACCCTCCAGGGACGCCCCAGGCACGTCCCGTCGTCCTACTTCCCGCACGGCGTCTACCTTCCACTGGCCCGCGCTTTCAAAGCCCAACTGCGCGCACCCATCCTCTACGCCGGTCGGATCGTCCACCCCGAAGAGGCGGAGGCCGCGCTGGCCGAAGGCGCCGCGGACCTCATCGGTATGACCCGGGCTATCATCGCCGATCCCGAGATGCCACGGAAGGCTGCGGAGGGCCGAATCGAAGACATCCGGCCGTGCGTTGGCGCAAACGAGGGATGTATCGGCCGGCTGTATCAGGGCCTTCCCATCGAGTGCGTCCACAACCCGCTGATCGGCCGGGAAGCCGAGCTGGCGGATCTCCACCTCGCCCCAATGCGACGGCGTGTCGTGGTGATCGGAGGGGGTCCGGCGGGATTGGAGGCCGCGCGGGTTGCGGCCGTACGCGGCCATGAAGTGATCCTTGTCGAACGCCACGCACAGCTTGGTGGACAGGTGCTGGCGGCCGCTCAGGCTCCAGGGCGTGGGGAGTTTGCTGGAATCGTCCACTGGCTGGAACGCCAATTGAGGAAGCTTGACGTCGACATTCGGCTGGGCGTTGAAGCCAGCCCTAACGACGTCCTTGCTCTGGGGGGAGAGGTCACGATTCTTGCCACGGGCGCTCTCCCGCGCATGCCCAACGCCAGGATCGCCCCAGGGACCCGGCTGCTTACAGTCACCGATGTACTCGATGACCACATCACTCCATCCAGGCGCGTTCACATGATTGTCGAGGATCCCCACATGGCCGGCCCTACGACGGCCGATTTCCTCGCCGCGCGAGGTCACGCCGTCACGATCCTTACCCCTTCCTACACGGTTGGAGAAGCTCTTGATGATACGCTCAAACCAATCATCCTGGAGCGGCTCCTCGCTCAAGGCGTTCGCCTTGTGCCGCTGCATCGAGCCATCGAGATCCATCCGGACCGCATCGTCGCTGTGCATACGCTCACGGGTGAGCACGCCACATTTGAGGCAGAATCCATCGTCGTGGCCAGCGGCGGCCGCGCCAACGACAGCCTCTTCGACGCACTTCGGGGGCGGATCGCCGCTCTTTTCGTAGTGGGAGACGCCGTGGCGCCGCGACGCGTCCACGACGCCGTTCTAGAGGGGACTCGGGTAGGCAGGCAGGTCTGACGCGATGGGGGACCTACTGATTCTGCTTTCGGCAGTATTGTTCGGGTTCTCCCCAATCCTCATTAAGGTGGCGTACTCTTATGGCGTAACGCCGCTGACGGTGCTCGCGCTGCGCTACGCGATTGCCACGATCCTTTTCTGGGGCGGCGTCGCGGTTCTGGGTGTTCGCCTCCGCTTCCCGCGGCATGCCATCCTCGCCCTTGTGGCCATGGGGCTGACTCTGGTACCCGTACAGATTTTCTCGTTCCTCCTCGCCCTGGCGTACCTCCCCGCCTCGTCAGCCTCCGTTCTCGCGTATGTCTACCCGCTGCACGTCGCCTGGATGGGGTGGGTCTTTCTCCGGGAGCGGATTCGGTGGGAAGAGGTGGCCCTGCTGGTCGCGGTGGTAACAGGCGCAATGCTGGTTGCCGGGCAGACCCCCGTGATCAGCGCACGCCCGGGCTTGGTCGCCATCAGCGTGGCTACCTTGAGCAACGCCCTCTATTACATCGCTGCACGCCGGATGCTGCGCGACATCCTCCCGCTCCCTGCGCAGGGTATCCTCCTGGCAGCCGGTGCGGCGGTGTTCGTATCTGCCGGCGCCATGACCGGTCGGCTCTCCTTGGCGCTCCCGCTGCCTGCCCTTCTCGCCATTTTCGGGACGGCCGTTCTCGGATCTCTCCTGGCGCCATTGTTAGTCCTCGGCGGCCTGCGCGTACTACCGGCCGCGCGGGCGGCCATGTTGGGTACCGTGGAGCCGGTAGTTACAGTCTTGCTCAGTATCCTCTGGCTGGGGGATCGTGTGTCATTCATCCGGGCGGTAGGAATGGCACTCGTGCTGGTGGGGATCGGGTTGGCCCATGTGCGCCGGCCGCTCTAGCTCCGGCGGCGTCCGCGAGGGTCGAGGAGATCCCGAATCCCGTCGCCGAGAAAATTGAACCCCAGGACAGTGAGAAAGATCGCGAGGCCTGGGAATGCGGCGACCCACCATTGGGTCAACAGTTCACGCCCGGCGCTGACCATCGCCCCCCATTCCGGGGTCGGGGGCGTCGCGCCGAGTCCGAGAAAGCTCAGGCCGGCCGCAGTGACAACGGCGGATCCCAGATCGATTGTCGCAAGGACGACCATGTTGGAGAGGATATTGGGCAGGATGGCGCGCAGGAGGATCCCCGCGTCAGTCTGTCCTATGGCCAAAGAAGCCTCCACGTATTCCATTCGCCTGACCACCAGTGTCTCGCCTCGCGCCAGTCGCGCATACGGAGGCCACCAGACAAGCAGCATCGCCAGGCCGGCGTTGGCCAGCCCCGATCCCAGCGCTACGACGATTGCCATGGCCAGGATGATCGAGGGAAACGCCATCACTATTTCGGTAGCCCGCATGAGCAGCTCGTCGGCCCAGCCTCCGAAATATCCGGCAACCATTCCGGTAAGCATCCCAAGGACTCCCGCGAGCACCACGACGGTGAGGGCGAGACTAAGAGTGTAGCGCCCGCCGAAGAGCACGCGGGTGAAGACGTCGCGGCCCAAGTCGTCGGTCCCGAAGGGGTGGCGTATCGAGGGGGGGTGGAAGGCCTCCTCCAGATGCTGCTCGTCCAGCCCATAAGGGGCCAGAGGCGCCGCGATCGCTCCCACGAACCACACGCCGAGGATGAGGATTCCAATGATCGTCCCAGCGTTGCGGCCACCATGCCCAGGGCGGAGGAGTGCGCGCCTCTCCACGTTCCCTAGCCGTATCGGATGCGGGGGTTGACCAAGGCGTACAGCATGTCGACGAGCAAATTGATCATGAGATAAAAGACCCCCACGAAGAGCGCGACGCCCATGACAGCGGGGAAATCCAGGCTGGCTGCGGAGGAAAACGCGTAGCGGCCTAGCCCCGGCCAGGAGAAGATTGTCTCCGTCAGCACGGTGCCTGACAGTAGCTGCGCGTAGAGTGTGCCGCCCACGGTGAGGATGGGAATGAGCGCATTCCGCAGGGCATGGCGAAGGACAATGACGAGCTGCCCCAGCCCCTTCGCCTGAGCGGTCCTGATGTAATCCTGTTGAAGCGCCTGGAGCATGCTCGCACGGGTAATCCTTGTAACGTACCCAACGCCGACGGTGGCCAGCACGATAACTGGCAGAACGAAGTGGTGCAGCGCATCCAGGAAGAGGTCCACCCTTCCATGTAGGAGGCTGTCTACGAGATACATCCCCGTGATCCGTTCAGGGGGAGCCAGCCCGACAGTGAGTCGTCCCGGCGGCGGAGCCCACCCCAGGTGGAAGTACACGATGGAGACCAAGAGGATTGCGAACCAGAATGTCGGTACGGCGACGCCCACAATGGAAACGGTTCGGGCGAGCCAATCGATCCATGAGTCGCGCCGGATCGCCGCCAGGATCCCTAACCCTATGCCGATGATGAACGCAACAATCGTGGAGAGAGTGGCTAATTCGATCGTGGCCGGCAGTGACAGCGCGAGTTCGGTGAGCACGGGCCGGTGGGTCGAGATCGATGTCCCGAGATTCCCACGGACGAGGCTGCCGAGGTAGACGACATACTGAATGCCCAGGGGTCTATCAAGGCCCCACCGTTCCCGAAACGCGCGGACCAGCTCCGGATTTTGAGCGGCCCGGTCCCCGAGATTGATCAGCACCAGGTCGGCGGGAAGAAGATGCGAGATCAGGAAGGTGATCAGCGTGATTCCAATCAACGTCGGCACGCTGATGATGAGCCGACGGAGCAGGTAGCGCAGCATCCGGACGGGAGGTGCAGGCCTCCTGCCCGCACCTCCCGGACCTCACCGGTTACTTCCGGCGCAGCAGCTCGAACTCGAGGAAGAACAACGGGTGATACCGGAAATTCGCAAGATCTGCCCGGGCTGCTGTCAGGTTCGTTGGCTGGACAAGAAACACGTAAGGACTGTCGGGAGCAGCCAGGAGCTCATTGTACTGCGCGTACAGTGACGCTCTCTGCTGAGCGTTGCCCGTCATGCGAGCCTCTTCTACGAGTCGCTGCCCATCAGGAGACTCCCAGCGCAGGCGGCGGTTGATGAAGCCTGTCACAAAATACGACCAGTTATCCGGGTCCATGAAGTCGGGGAACCAAAAGCCGATGGCAGTCTCCGGTTTCCCCTGACGGTACTGGGTGAGGAAGATTGACTGTTGCAGTGGTTCGAGCCGTAAGTCGATTCCAATCTTCTCCAAATCCGTGCGCAGTTTCTGCGCCAGCCGGTCAAGCGGAAGGGCCCCGTAATTCGCGCCAGATGCCCATGTCAGCGAGACGCTCGCTCGAGACACGCCCGCCTCCCGCATCAAGGCAGTCGCCTTCGTGGAATCGAACGGATACAGCAGGGCCCTGTTTTGCGTCTCTGTAAAGCCGAGCATCGCGGGCATCATGATGCTGCTGATCCGTCGCCCATGTCCCCGCATGATTTGCTTCACAATCGCATCGTAGTCGATAGCGTACTTGACTGCTTGGCGCACCTTTGGGTTGTTCCAAGGCGCCAGACTGGTGTTCAACCCCAGGTACACGGTCCATGCGGACGGATCTTCAAAAACCTGAATCCCGGGTTTGCCCATGAGGCTCTCCGCCTGGTCGACACTGAGGTCGAGAGCGAGGTCGGCGTCGCCGCGTTGGACCATGAGGGCTTGAGTGCTCGGGTCCTTGACATGCCTGATGATGATCTGCCGGAAGAACGGTTTGGGCCCAAAGTAGCGGTCAAACCTCTCCAGCACAATTTCGGTTTCCCGGGTGTAACGGATCAGGCGGTAGGGACCGGACCCGGCTGAGCTCGTGTTGAACCATTGCTCAGCTTTGTCGTTCGTATCTGCTCCCACCGCTTCAACACCCCCCTGTGCCTTGACCGTCTTGCTATCGACGATGGAGAATACGCCGGCCGTCAGGGCTGCGAGGAAGGAGGCGTCCGGATCGTTCAACTCGATCCTCACCGTGCGAGGATCGAGGACCTCCACGGATTTGATGGGATCGGCGAGGAAGGATCCATACCCTTTGATGTTCTTGGCGCGCAGCAGGGAGAAGCGGACATCTTCCGCCGTCGCCGGGTTCCCGGCGTGAAAGACGGCGTCCGAGCGCAGTTTGAACGTATAGACTCGCGCGTCGGAACTCACCGACCAGGATTCGGCTAGGTCAGGGTCCACCTTCCAGAAGTTTGGTGCACGCTGCCTGACGAGCCGGCTGTAGACGGGGAACTGCAAGAAGACGCCGCTGATATCGTAGGACTTCGAAGGGTCCGGCGTCCGGATATCCGAAATGTCTTTGGCGATGATCAGCACATCGGTGCGCTGAGCGCTGGCCGGGAGCATGTTCAGGGATGTCGCCACGAATACGGCAGCCGCAGTCACAACAGCCGAACGGATCCAGCGAACGTTCATCTGATGTTCCCCCTTTTGCCTTGCCTTCGCCTCACGCGATAGTGCCTCGCAAGATGCTCTAAGAGGCAAGAGTCACAATTCTTGCGCAATAGTCTCACCGACGCAGGAAGACCTTGACCCGCAAGGAAATATACCGAACATCACAAAGGCTCGTATACAGTTCCAACGCCTATTTCTTTCTCCTCCCATGGGACTACCTCAAGTGATGCAGGCCGTCGTTATTCCTGTCCATGGCGACGCGTCGGTCCTGCAATATACAAAGGTGCCTACCCCCCAGCCGGGGCCCGGTGAGGTCCTGGTCAAGGTCGGCGCCGTTGGTCTCAACCACCTGGACATCTTCGTCCGTCGCGGTATGCCGGGGAAGGCCGTCCTCTTGCCGCACATCTCAGGCGCCGATGTCGCGGGAGTGGTAGTGGCGGCGGGTCCCGGGACGAGCGAGGCGCCGATGGGACAGCGCGTGCTGGTCGATCCGGCGGTGCCGAACGGGGCGATCGGGGAGGATCTGCCCGGTGGGATGGCCGATTACGTCAAGGTCCCCGCTGCCAACCTCATCCCACTCCCCGACCACGTCTCCTTCGAAGAGGCGGCCTGCCTGCCCATCGCCTATGGAACTGCTTGGC
>Ga0209761_1003503_pt1 | contig 10368 bp, 6 predicted proteins | sample GraSoi013_1_40cm_4_FD_185818 | JGI IMG/M metagenome (GOLD analysis project Ga0209761, IMG submission 185818) | Grasslands soil microbial communities from the Angelo Coastal Reserve, California, USA - Sample 09_25_2013_1_40cm (SPAdes) (version 2) | ecosystem: Environmental > Terrestrial > Soil >... | reverse complement strand
CAGACCGGCCGGCGGAGGTTGTCGAGCTGCTCAGCCAGGCGGTCACTTGGTTCCGACAAGACCTCACACAGTTCAGTCAAGTTTTTGAACACGTCGCAGCTCGACTGAAACGCTGCCAGACGACAGTTGCGCACACAGAGACTCTGAAATTGCGCCCAAAGATTCGCAGATCGCCCGTCAAGGCTCGGCAAAGTCGCTTTGAGGCACATAGTTTGCTTGAGCGGGCAAGAACGAAGGTTGTCGGACTGTACGCCCCCTCTCCTGACGCGCCAGAGCTGAACAAGGGCCGGAAGCTGGACAGCACACCTGCTGACAGGCGCCACGTCGCGGGCGGCAGGTGGCTTTTCCTTGTGCGGGCCAACCTTCGACAAGGATACCCATGCCCACTGCCAGCACCACGAGTGATCGCGTTGACGCGAACGCGCTGCTTCACGTTCTGACGCAGTACCAGCGCGGAGATTTCACCGCGCGCATGCCGGTCGATCGGACCGGCATCGCCGGGAAGGTCTACGACACGCTGAACGACATCATCGAGCAGAACCAGAAGCTCACTGCCGAGATCCAACGCATCAGTACGGTCGTCGGCAAGGCAGGCCATGTGCGGCAGCGCACGTCGCTGGCTAACGTCAGCGGCGGCTGGGCACAGTCGATCGACGCATTGAACACCCTGGTCACCGACCTGGTGCAGCCGACCACGGAGGTCGCGCGCGTGATCGGCGCCGTGGCGAAGGGCGATCTGTCGCAGACGATGGCGCTCGAGATCGAGGGACGGCCGCTGACGGGCGAGTTCCTGCGGACGGCGAAAGTCGTCAACACGATGGTCGACCAGCTCGGAACGTTCGCGTCGGAGGTGACTCGGGTCGCTCGCGAGGTCGGCACTGAAGGCAGGCTCGGTGGCCAGGCGGTCGTGAAGGGCGTGGCGGGCACCTGGAAGGACCTGACCGACAGTGTGAACTTCATGGCGAGCAACCTGACGAACCAGGTGCGCAACATCGCCGGAGTGACCACCGCGGTCGCGCGCGGCGACCTGTCGAAGAAGATCACGGTCGACGTCAAGGGCGAGATCCTCGAGCTGAAGAACACCATCAACACGATGGTCGACCAGCTCTCGTCGTTCGCGTCGGAAGTCACGCGTGTCGCCCGGGAGGTGGGCACCGAAGGGAAGCTGGGTGGCCAGGCCGATGTTCGTGGCGTCGCGGGCACGTGGAAGGACCTGACCGACTCGGTCAACTTCATGGCGTCGAACCTCACCAACCAGGTGCGGAACATCGCCGCCGTCACCACCGCCGTCGCCAACGGCGACCTGTCGAAGAAGATCACGGTCGACGTCAAGGGCGAGATCCTCGAGCTGAAGAACACGGTCAACACCATGGTCGATCAGCTCAGCATGTTCGCCTCCGAAGTGACCCGCGTGGCGCGCGAGGTCGGCACCGAAGGCAAGCTCGGCGGTCAGGCCGAGGTGGGGGGCGTCGCCGGCACTTGGAAGAATCTCACCGACAACGTCAACTTCATGGCGAACAACCTCACGGACCAGGTGCGCGGCATCGCACGGGTCGTGACGGGCGTGGCCAATGGCAATCTCCGGCACAAGCTGGTGCTCGAAGCCAAAGGTGAGATCGAGCAGCTCGCCGGGACGATCAACGGCATGATCGACACGCTCGCGACGTTTGCCGATCAGGTGACGACCGTTGCGCGCGAGGTCGGCATCGAAGGGAAGCTGGGCGGACAGGCGAGCGTGCCTGGCGCGGCGGGCACGTGGCGGGACCTGGTCGACAACGTCAACCGGCTGGCGGCGAACCTCACCACCCAGGTCCGTGCGATCGCGGACGTGTCCACGGCGGTCACCAAAGGGGACCTGTCCCGGTCGATCGACGTGGAAGCACTCGGCGAGGTGGCGGCGCTCAAGGACAACATCAACGAGATGATCCGCAACCTGCGGGACACCACCGACAAGAACACCGCGCAGGACTGGCTCAAGACGAACCTGGCGAAGTTCACGCGGCTGCTGCAGGGGCAGCGTGATCTCATCACCGTGTCACGCACGATTCTGGCGGAGCTCGCCGCCGTCGTGCAGGCGCAGCACGGCGTGTTCTACCTCAACGAAGGCAACGGAATACCGGATCTCAGGCTGCTCGCGAGCTACGCGTACACGAAACGCAGGCACCTCGCGAACCGCTTCAAGGCTGGCGAGGGCCTCGTCGGCCAGTGCGCGCTCGAGCGTCAGCCGATCGTGCTCACCGACGTGCCGGGCGACTACGTCCAGATTTCCTCGGGACTCGGCGAGGCCAAGCCGCTCAACATCGTCGTGCTGCCGGTGCTGTTCGAGGGTGAGGTCAAGGCGGTCATCGAGCTCGCCTCGTTCCACCGCTTCTCGGACGTCCATCTGTCATTCCTGAACCAGCTCACCGAGAGCATCGGGATCGTGCTCAACACGATTGCCGCGACGATGCGGACCGAGGAGCTGCTGAAGCAGTCGCAGTTGCTCGCCGACGAGCTGACCGCGGGCCAGCGGGAGCTGACTGAGACCAATGCGCGGCTCGAGCAGCAGGCGCGATCGCTCCAGGCCTCCGAGGAGCGACTCCGGCAGCAGCAGGAAGACCTGCAGCAGACCAACGAGGAACTGGAGCAGCAGCAGGAGGAGCTGCAGCAGACCAACGAGGAGCTGGAGGAGAAGGCGAAGCTCCTCGCCCAGCAGAACCGGGAGGTCGAGAACAAGAACCGCGAGATCGAGCTGGCGCGCGCGGCGATCCAGGACAAGGCGGAGCAGCTCGCGCTGACCTCGAAGTACAAGTCCGAGTTCGTCGCCAACATGTCGCACGAGCTGCGGACGCCGCTCAACAGCCTGATCATCCTCTCGAAGATGCTGTCCGAGAACCCAGAGGGCAATCTCACGCCGAAGCAGGCGGAGTTCGCCAACACGATCCACGCCTCCGGCTCCGACCTGCTCGACCTGATCGACGAGATCCTCGACCTGGCGAAGATCGAGTCGGGCACGATGCCCGTGACCATTCAGCCGCTGCTGGTGACCGACCTGCGCGACCAGCTCGAACGGGTGTTCCGACAGCTGGCCACGGTCAAGGGTCTCGATTTTCAGATCGGGATCGCGCCGGACGTGCCGCCGACGATCGATACCGACGCGCAGCGGCTGCAGCAGATCCTGAAGAACCTGCTGTCGAACGCGTTCAAGTTCACCGAGAAGGGCGGCGTCACGCTCGAGATCTCGCTCGCCCACGCCGGCTGGACGCCGGATCATGCGCAGCTCAGGATCGCGCCACGCGTACTGGCGTTCTCGGTGATCGACACCGGCGTCGGCATCCCGCCGGAGAAGCACAAGGTCATCTTCGAGGCGTTCCAGCAGGTCGACGGCACGACGAGCCGCAAGTACGGCGGGACGGGCCGTGAGCTCGCGCGCCTGCTCGGCGCCGAAATCCAGCTGACGAGCGCCGTGGGAGAGGGCAGCACGTTCGTGCTGTACCTGCCGCAGGGACACGAGGCGTTTGGCGGCATCCACTTCGACGGCGCGTCCTCAACGCCGGCGGCCGTGAGCGGCGGGTTCCGTCACGTCCAGCGGACGTCGGCGCTCGCGTCGGTCGCCGAGACAGAACCGGCGCCAGAAATCGCCGACGACCGCGACATGATCACGGCCGAGGACAAGGTGGTGCTGATCGTCGAAGGCGACAAGACCTTCGCGTCGATATTGCTCAACGTGGCGCGGCAGAAGGGATTCCGCGGGATCGTCACGTCACGCGGCGATGCGGCCGTGTCGCTGGCGCACCGGTATCGCCCCGACGCGATCACGCTCGACATCCAGCTGGACGAGACGAACGGGTGGCGCGTGCTCGATCTCCTCAAGCACGATCCGTCCACGCGCCACATCCCGGTGCACATCATCTCGGTCGTCGACGAGCGGCAGCGCGCGCTCAGGCAGGGCGCCTTCGCGCACCTGACCAAGCCGGTGACGGGCGAGACGCTCGAGGCCACCTTCACGAGCATCCGCGCATTCATCGAGCGGCGCGTCAAGAACCTGCTCGTCGTGGAAGACGACGACCTGGAGCGCTCGAGCATCGTGGATCTGATCGGGAACAACGACGTGCACGTGACCGCCGTCGCCACCGGTCAGGAGGCGCTCGATGCCATCGAACGCGAGACGTTCGACTGCATGGTGCTCGACCTGGGCCTCTCGGACATGAGCGGCTTCGAGCTGCTGGAGGAGCTGCGCGGGCGTGGACGCCTCGTGCAGCTGCCGGTCATCGTCTACACGGGGAAGGAGCTGAGCGCGCCGGAGGAGACCGAGCTGCTGCGCGTCGCGGAGACGATCATCGTGAAGGACGTGAAGTCGCCCGATCGTCTGCTGGATGAGACCGCGCTCTTTCTGCATCGCATCCAGGAGAATCTGCCGGAGGCGAAGCGCCGCATCCTGGAGCAGCTGCGGCAGGCGGATCCGGCGCTCGCCGGGCGAACCGTGCTGATCGTGGACGACGAGGTCCGGAACACGTTCGCGCTGGCGAGCGTGCTCGAGCAGTACCAGATGCAGGTCGTTCCCGCGGAGAACGGCAAGGACGGCATCGAGATCTTGAAGAGCCGCCCCGGGATCGACGTGGTGCTGATGGACGTGAGGATGCCGGAGATGGACGGGTGCGAGACCACGCGCGCCATTCGCGCGCTGCCGCAGTTCCGCAACCTGCCGATCATCGCGCTCACCGCGAAGGCGATGACGGGCGACCGCGACCTCTGCATCGAGGCGGGCGCTTCGGATTACATCGCCGAGCCCGTGGACACTGACCAGCTGGTCTCGCTGCTGCGGGTCTGGCTGCATCGCTAGTGGAGCGCCTTCGTTGAAACAGTACCAGGACTCCGAAGAACGCAAAGTCCGCGAAGGCCGCACAGACGAAATTCCAAGGTTTTCTTTGCGCTCTTTGCGTCCTTTGCGTTCATCCCGACACCAGCCGTGGCCGTGACCATCCCGGCGCCGCGTGCGTGCTGGAGCGCGATCGAGGAGGTCGAGGTCGACCTCCTGCTGGAGGCCGTCTACCGCATTCGCGGCTTCGATTTCCGCGACTACGCGGGGGCGTCGCTGCGGCGGCGGATTCAGAACCGGCTGATTGGGGAGAAGGTCGACACGATCACGCGCCTGCTCGACAAAATCCTGCACGACGAGTCGTGCATGGATCGGTTCGTCCTGGGCCTCTCAGTCAACGTCAGCGCGATGTTCCGGGACCCCGGCTTCTTCCGTGTGCTGCGGGAGCAGGTGCTCCCCCTGTTGCGCAGGTCGCCGTACATCCGGATTTGGCAGGCCGGGTGCGCCATGGGCGAAGAGATCTACTCACTCGCCATCCTGCTCGCGGAGGAGGGGCTCCTCGATCGCTGCCGGATCTACGCCACTGACATCAACGAGCGCGTTCTGGAAAAAGCGCGCGAGGGGATCTACCCGCTGGAGCTGATGCAGAAGTACACGCAGAACTACATCCAGGCGGGCGGGACGCGCTCGTTTTCCGAGTACTACACCGCCGCGTACGACAACGCGATCTTCAGGCCTGCGCTGCACGAGCAGGTCGTGTTCGCGAAGCACAACCTCGTCACGGACGGTCCGTTCAACCAGTTCAACCTGATCCTGTGCCGCAACGTGATGATCTACTTCAATCGGCGGCTGCAGGATCGCGTGCACCGCTTGCTGTACGACAGCCTTGCGAATTTCGGCGTGCTCGGCTTGGGGGCCAAGGAAACGCTGTCGCTCACGCCGTTGGAGAATCGTTACACGGAACTGGACGCGCCGCACCGGCTCTACCGCCGGGCGGTCTGACGATCATGCTCCGAAGGATCGAGTGTGACATGAACGCGCAGCAGCCCGTGCAGATCCTGATCGTCGACGACCATCGCGACAACCTTCTCGCGCTCGAGGCGGTCCTGTCGCCGCTCGGCCATCGCATGGTGCGGGCCGCGTCGGGCCGCGCCGCGCTCAAAGTCCTCCTCCAGGAGGAAATCGCGCTGATTCTCCTCGACGTCGCGATGCCCGACGTCGATGGCTATGAGGTGGCGGAGCTGATTCGCGGTCGCCAGGCCAATCGCGACACACCGATCATCTTCATCACCGCCAACCCGAAGAGCGCGTCCGCGGTGTTCAAGGGGTATTCGGTCGGCGCGGTCGACTACATCTTCAAGCCGGTGTCGGCCGACGTGCTCATCTCCAAAGTGAACGTGTTCGTCGATCTCTATCGGCGGTCACGCGCTCAAGCGTCAGGCTCAGGACCTCCGCCGCGCGCATGACGAGCTCGATCTGCGCGTCCGCGAGCGGACCGAGGAGCTCGCGCGCACGAACCAGCGGCTCAAGGCGGTGATCGCCCAGCGCCGGCGCGCGGAAGCCGAGCGCGCCGAGCTGCTGGGGCGCGAACAGGAAGCGCGGCGCGAGGCCGAACGCGTCAACCGCACAAAGGACGAATTCCTCGCCACGTTGTCGCACGAGCTGCGCACGCCGCTGAACGCGATGCTCGGCTGGGCGCATCTGCTCGAGACGGGCCAGCTCGAACCCAACAGCGTGCAGCGCGCGGTGAAGGTCATCAAGAGCAACGCCTTGGCGCAGAAGCAGCTGATCGAAGACATCCTCGACGTGTCGCGGATCATCAACGGCAAGATGATGCTGAAAATGTCCTCCGTGGACATCCGCGGCATCGTCGACGGCGCGCTCGACACGCTGCGGCCTGCCGCCGAGGCGAAGCGGATCACGGTCACGATCGACGTTCCGGATGTGCTCGAAACCTGCGGGGACCGCGACCGGCTGCAGCAGGTCGTCTGGAACCTGCTGTCGAACGCGATCAAGTTCACGCCACGGGACGGGCGGGTCGACGTGCGCGTGGACAATCTCGGCACCGACCTGCGTCTCGTCGTCTCCGACAACGGCCAGGGCATCGCGCCCGCCTTCATCCCGCACATCTTCGACCGGTTCTCACAGGCGGACAGCAGCGCGACGCGCGCCCACGGGGGCCTCGGCCTCGGCATGGCGATCGTGCGCCACCTGGTCGAGCTCCATGGCGGGACCGTCCAGGCGGAAAGCGAGGGGGAGAACCGCGGCGCCACGTTCACGGTGACGCTGCCGATCCGCGTCTACGAGCAACCCGTCGAGGAGCCGCTGCCCGCGCCGCAGCAGGAAGTGGAGCCGGACGCGCCGTGGGCGGAGCTGCCGCGGCTGGACGGCATCACCGTGCTCGTGGTCGACAACGAGCTCGACGCGCGTCAGATTGTCGCGGCGATCCTGCTGCAGAAAGGGGCAATCGTGGTGGAAGCCGCGTCGGCGGAAGAGGCGCTCGAGCTCGCTGCCCGTCGCGACTTCGATTTGATCGTCAGCGACATCGCGATGCCCGGGACCGACGGCTACGAGATGATGCGGCGGTTGCGGCAGGGGAGCTGCCGGTTCATTCCTGCCATCGCACTCACGGCCTGTGTGGCTCCCGATGATATTGCGGCGGCGCTGTCCGCCGGGTATCAGAAACACCTCGAGAAGCCGGTGTACGCGTCGGCGCTGATCCGCGCCGCCTTTGAGCTTGCAGTCACGCGGCGATCCCTGGCCACGGGGCTCTGATGAGGGCAGCACGCGATCGGCCGTTCACGTACTGCGAGCTGTCCTAACGCGGCGGCAGGTCTCCGCCCGACGATCCCGCGGACACGCGGCGACCGTCGGCCAGCGTGACCACACGCGCGTTGGCCATCGTCGAGCCGTCCTTCGCCATCGCGCCTTCGACGGTCACCTCGTCGCCAACATGGAGGGTCTTGCCCGTCCAGCCGCATTGTTGGACGAGCACGTTGGGGCTGGCCAGCTCGAATTTCCAGTTGGTCGTCGTTCCCTGATCGTCTTTGACGTCGATAAAGAAGTGCGCATGAGGATTCGTCCACTCGATTCTCGTCACGAGGCCTTTGAGAGTCACCGCCTTGTTGGCGTCGAACTCGGCCGCGAACGAATGATGGGCCACAAGCGGTGTGGCCGCCACCACGAGTCCGATTCCGACGATCACCACAGCGAGACTGGCTTTCATGGACATGATCGACGATCGCGCGCCAATGCGCTTCACTGTTGTTCCGATCCTATCTAACAAAACGCAACCACGAAGGCACGAAGGCACGAAGGCACGAAGAGAATTGCTTTGTTGTCCCAGAGGTTCTTCGTGTCTTCGTGTCTTCGTGGTTGCATTTCTTCGTGATTGCATTTTTCACCGAGACGTATCTAAGGACGAGGCGCGACGATTCGATTGCCGTTGACGTATTCCGACACCGTGTGCCGAATCATGTGGATGGTACCGGCTACCGATGGCGCCATCGTTACGACGAAGGGAAGCGCCAGCAGCAGCGCCGCAAAATAACGTTTCATCGAACCCCCTCTGCATCAAGATGCCGACGGCCGGCTGCAGCCGGCCATCGTCAATTTTGCGAAAACAACGCGCGTGAACGACGAGATTGATTGTTGTTCATGCGAGCGGGGCAGAGCATCGATGCTCTGCCCCGCGGAAACGCCGCTCTGACTACGGCTTTCTGATTTCGATCAACGCCAGGTTCCAGCGATCCGGCATCGTCGGGCCGTACGTGTCGCTGATAGTGACGCTGGTACCGGCTGCCGGCACCGGATTGGTCCGCTGCAGCCAGTACGTATCGCCCACGGTCGGATTGAACTGATTCACGATCGTCTGACCGGCAGCCGGCGTCATCACGCGCGGCGCATCCCAGTCAGTCCCCACCCCAATCACATACGAGTCGGCGCGGGTGGTGATCAGCGTTGCCGACGGCGCACCGCTCGCGGCGTTGGCTGCCACGGCAGCCGCGCCGACGAGAGACGATGCCGCGTTGGTGAACGCCATCACGGTCAGTGACGCTGTGACAGAATTGTTCAACCTCGCCGTCACGTTCATGCCCGAACGTGCAACCGGCGTGAACGCCCACCAGATCTCCGCGGTCCCGAGCTGCGCGTTCGACCGTACCGCTCTGGTCCACGTCATGGCGCCGTTGTTGTTCGTGACGCTGTTGACGACCGTGTTCGGAGCGCAACACGGATCCGGCGCGTCCGTCGACACGAACGCCACCAGCAACGTGTTCGCCGCCGCCGCGATCAACGGACTGGAGATCGTTGTCGCCTGCGTGCTCGAGTTGCGCGTGACCGTCGCCGCGATCGTCGGCGGCGGGCCCGTCGACACGACCAGGTTGACGGCGCTTCCGAGCGGCACCTTCTTACCGCCGACCGGATCCTGGGTGATGACGGTTCCAGCCGGGAAGATCGCACTGCTCTGCGTCGTAACGGCGCCAACCACCAGGCCGGCACCCGTGATCGATGCCGTCGCGACCGCCTGCGTAAGTCCGATGACGCTCGGCACCACAGCGACCGGTGCGACCGCGACATCCAGATTCACACGGCCGCCAATCGCCAGGCTCGTGCCGCCGGCCGGGAACTGGCCGAGGACGGTGCCCACCGGAACAGTCGTAGTTACGATTCCGGTAGTGATGCCGACTTGCAGGCCAACAGCCGTGATCGCGGCCGCTGCCGCCGTGTCGATCAACCCGATGACGTTCGGGACGATCGCTGTGGCGACGAAGACCGGCGTCGGGATGGTCATATCGCTGAACCGCAACTGCTCGATGTTGAGCAGCGTGTCGGTGCCGTTGCTGCCCGTGCCGACGAGCCCGGGAGTAAACCCATTGTCCGTGACGATCACGCGGTTCCCGAACCCCGCCGTCCCGACCACCGTAATCGTGTATTGGGCACGTGGGCCTGAGAACACCGCTGTGTCGCAGTTGAGCGGCACCGCTGCTCCGCAGTCGGCCGGCGGAACCACCGGCGTCACGATGCTGCGGACGATGCTGATGTTCCCAGGGTTGATCCTCTGGGGATCCGCGAACACGTCATCAACGAGATCTTGGGCGTTGTTAACGAGCTTCACGGTTCCATTGTTCATGACCGCCCGGAGCTGCACGTTCAGCCAGCGGTCGCCGTCGATCAGGTCGTCGCCGCCCTTCCCTTCGAGCGTGTCGCTGCCTTCGCCGCCAACAAGAATGTTGCCGGCGTTGAACGGGAAGGTCTGGCCGAAACCGGTGACGACCAGGGCGGTCAGCCCGGCGATTTTTGCCGCACCCGATCCCCCTCTGAAATTGCTCTGCCCAACAACACCTACTGCAGGCTCAAGCACTGGTGGGGTTCCTGCGGTCAGTTCCGTGCCCGGCAGATTGAACAGCTCGGGCGGCGCCGCCGGGTCATTCACTCGGGAATCGCCCAGAATGATGTCGTCGAAGTTCCAACCTGATGCGCCGTCCACCATGCGGTACTTGTTCCGCAGGTCATTGAAGTTCAGCGGAACGTTCGCGACTGCCAACAAGTCGAGATCGATGGAAAATCCA
>Ga0209761_1003502_pt1 | contig 10370 bp, 10 predicted proteins | sample GraSoi013_1_40cm_4_FD_185818 | JGI IMG/M metagenome (GOLD analysis project Ga0209761, IMG submission 185818) | Grasslands soil microbial communities from the Angelo Coastal Reserve, California, USA - Sample 09_25_2013_1_40cm (SPAdes) (version 2) | ecosystem: Environmental > Terrestrial > Soil >... | reverse complement strand
TGCCCTCGACGTTGATTCGGAAGAAGCGCTTCGGGACGTCGTAGGCGGTCGGAACGTATGTGTCTCCGACGCAGTGAAAGAGGTATTCGACGTTCGCCCCCGTCGCGGCGTCGAGGAGCTTCCATTCGTCGAGGACGTCGCCCGGGATGACCGCAATCTTCCCCTTCAGGTCGTCAAGGTTCGCGCGGCTGCCGTGGAGGAAGTTGTCGTACACCGTGACGTTTGCACCGGTGTCGAGGAGTTGCCGGACGAGCGCGGACCCCACAAAGCCGGCCCCCCCGGTCACCATGACGTTCCGGCCGTGATAGCCCGCGAAATTCAGGGGCGATCCCTCCTCAGCCGGCAACCTCAGTTCGCCCTTTCTACGTTTCGCCTGACCGGCAGAGCGGGGGTTCATCAGTTCCGCGAGCCCCCCTGTCGTGGGTTCGACAGTCGTCCTATCAGGCCAGAAACGGACGGCTTCGCCGGGACCTTGTCCGGCCGGGCTACGTCGTATCGCATGGTCGACAGGACGAGCGCCTGGGCGGGCGCCGAACCGATGTTCCGGAATTGATGGCCCACACCCGGAGGGACGTGAAGGAGGCCGCTTCGGGGCCCAAGGCGGAGCCTCTGCAGGACGCCCCCACGCGCACGATAAAGAACGCATTCGAGGGTCCCCTGGAGGACGAGGACGAACTCGTGTTTCCGTCGATGGAAGTGCCCGCCGCGGATCGCTGACCGGCGAAAGGTGATTCGGTAGACTTCCTCAACTCGCGGGCGGCGAGGGCCCGTCCGGTACAGTTCCTCAAGGCGCCCTCGCCGATCCGCGCGGACCCGGAGCCGCTCCAATTCAATCATCGAGCGTCCTCCCGCAGAACGCGCTTCAAGGTCTGCGCCGCCTCCGCGACCATCGTTTCCGTAATCCCGTTCCCGGAGGGTAAGCTCAGGCCCCGCCGCGAAAGATCGTCCGCAATCGGGAAACGGCCTTTGGCGCCCTTGCCTTTGCGGAGGAACGCTTGGCGGTGGAGGGGCCAGAAGGCGACCCGCGATTCGATCCCCTCGGACGCGAGGCGCCGAATGATCCGCGCCCGCGAGGTCACCCCGCCAGGGATGAGGACCGTGTACATCCAGTACACGTTGCGTGCCCACGGAGCTTCCGCGGGGAGCGTCACGCCCTCGATGTCCCCCAACAGATCCGCATAGATCCGGGCGCACGCCCGGCGATGCTCAATGAACTCATCGATTCGACGGAGCTGGGCCAGGCCGATTGCCGCTTGCACGTTCGTCATGCGGTAATTGAACGCGAGTTCCGAATGCCGGTAATCCCGAGTGGCGTGAGCGAACGCGAGGTCTCGAAGTCGCCGGGCGCGCCCGGCGACGGCCTTCGATTGGGTGACGACCATGCCACCTTCGCCGGTCGTAATGATCTTGTTCGAGTAGAAGCTAAAACACCCCGCGGTCCCAAGGCCCCCGACCGACCTGCCCCGATACAATGCGCCATGGGCCTCCGCCGCGTCCTCGACGACGCTCAGTCCGTGCGTTCGGGCAATTCGTCGGATGGGGTCCATGTCGGCTGGGTGGCCGTAGATGTGGACCGGCATCACGGCCCTCGTACGCCGGGTGATTTTCCGTTCGAGATCGGCCGGGTCGAGGGTCCAGGTGGTCGGATCGACATCCCCGAAGATGGGTGTCGCGCCGCAATACAAGACCGCGTTCGCGCATGCGATCATCGTGAAGTCCGGGACTACGACCTCGTCTCCCGGACCGATTCGGAGTGCCGCGAGGACGAGATGAAGTGCGGTCGTGCCGCTCGTCGTGGCGATCCCCTGGCCTCCCCGGACGTAGCGCGCGAACGCCTCCTCGAAGTCGGTCAGGAACTGCCCCCGGGAGGAGATCCATCCGGTCTCGATCGCCTTTGACACAAGCGCGAGTTCCGCCGGGCCGACGGCGGGTGCGGACATCGGCACCGATGTCATGCCCGAAACGGTTCTCATCCGTTCCCCTCCCGGTGGTGATGTGATATTGACAGTGGGGCCTGACTTCTTGCGGGCGGGGGATCGAGACGCCGAATCCTTCCACCTAGCCTTCCCGGAGGAGTTCCCGAAGGAAGTCCCGAGCCGGCTCTCGGAACTCGCCGCGCATCAGGGTGAGTTCCACATGAGCCCGGAACCAATCAAGCTTCGTGCCGATATCGAATCGCCGGCCGACAAAGCGGTATCCGTAGATGGGCTCGTCTCGAAGGAGGATCCGAAGGGCGTCGGTGAGCTGGACCTCCCCCTTTTTTCCCTCCGGGGTTCTGCGAATCGCGTTGAAAATCGCGGGGGTGAGAACGTAGCTCCCGGAGATCGCGAGGTCTGAGGGCGCCTCTTCGGGGCGCGGCTTCTCGACGAGATCCCGCACCCGAACGGTTCGGTCGTCGATCCAGCCGTCTTCCTGGACGATCCCGTAGTCCGAGATCTTCTCCGGCCGGACGTGCTCGACGGCGATCACCGGCTGACCAAGTCGCTGGAACGTGTCCCAAAGTTGTTTCGCGACAGGGACGTCCGCCACGTGGATTGTGTCCCCTAGGAGGACGAGGAACGGCTCATCCCCGACGTGTTTCTCGGCCCGCAGGATGGCGTCCCCGAGGCCGCGAGGTTCTCGTTGTCGGATGAAGTGGAAGTCTGCGCTGGAAGCGAGCTCCTCCAGTTGGCGGAGGGCATTGCCGTGATTCGCCTTGAGGTAATGATCCCAGCGAATGGAGCCGTCGAAATAGTCCTCGACCGCGCGTTTCTCGCGACCCGTGATGATGAGGAGATCCGTCGCCCCGGAGGCAATGGCTTCTTCCACGACCCAATGGATTGCGGGCTTGTCCACGACTGGCAGCATCTCTTTCGGCTGCTCCTTCGTGAGAGGGAGGAAACGGCTGCCCAGGCCTGCCGCGGGGATGACCGCTTTCATGGGCTTGCTTCCTCCTTGACATCCTCGAAAACCCACCGAGGATCGTTCCGGTCGGGCCGCGGTGGAACTATCGCAAACGAGGAACGGGATGGTCCGAAGGCTTCCGCCGTGGTCTCATGCTCGCACACTCCCCCACGCACCCGAACGGTATGTCGCGCCCGCCCAATTATATTGTAGCCGATTGGATGAAAAATACTTAAGTCTTCCGACAGGAGGCCATGGATTTGTTTGACCCGGAACGCTGATACCGGTCCAGCCGGTTAACAATCGAGCGAAATGGATGCGGCAGCCGAAAGCTCCGGGAAGCGGCGGCTGCCGGATTTCAGCGATTTCGAATCTATCGCGGAAAATCCGTTTAGACGGGCCCAGCTGTCGCACATCCAAGCTTGGATTCGCGGAGCGACGCTGGATGTCGGGTCCAACTTCGGGCGCCTTTCCGCTCTGAGCGCCTCGACAGTTAGCTTGGACGTAGGAAGGAGATGGCTCCTCCGGGGTATTGAGCTCGGCAATATCACGCGCGGTGTCGTCGGATCTGCACTGGCGCTGCCCTTCAATGACGGATGTTTCGACACGGTGCTCGCAATTGGAATCACGGAACACATCCCGCTCCCCTCCATGTCGCGCTTGCTCGATGAGCTGAGCAGAGTTACGAAGCGAGGCGGTCGACTCGTCATCAACACCTCCTCGCCGTATGCTCTCTTTGCTCTTCTGCGTATCAAGCTCTGGAGCGATTACCTTCATCCCTACTCGCCGTTTCGGCTCCGGAGGGCGTTGCTTCGGAGAGGATGGTATCCTCTCGCCTGGATGTCATCGGGGCTTCTCGGCATTACCTCCGTCTTGTCCGGCACGGCTCGTGGACCCGTCCCTTGGGCTAGAAGCGTTGGGCAGGTTTTCATCCGCGGTGGACCCGAGCGAGGCGATTCCGGCCGGACAACATGACGACGATGTGGGAAAGGTCCTATTAATCCCGGTTGGAAATCCATGGAGGAGAGGCGCCATGAGTTGGGACGCATACTACGCTGAAATTCAATCCGCGTACGATCGAATCGCATCGACCTACGACGAAACGATTGGGCGTGCCCTCGTGAGCAGGCGCGCGAAAGATTTGGCGGTCAGCGTCATTTCTCGTATCAGCCCGCCGGGTTCGTTGCTCCTCGATGTCGGCTGCTATACGGGAACTGAGGGGCTATTGCTGGCGCGGCGTGGGTACCGGGTTGTGGGTGTGGATTTGTCGCCCAAAATGATCGAGCTCTCCCGCAGTAAGGCGAGGAAGCTACGCTTAGCAGATCGAATCCAGTTCGAGGTGGCCAGGGCAAGCGACCTATCCTCTCTGCGGGTTGCAGGGCTCGGTCCGTTCGACACCGCCTACTCGGTTTACGGCACGCTCAATCTCGAGCCGCGCCTTGACCTCTTCAAGCACTCGCTTAGCTCGATCCTTAGGCCGGGTGGTGCGCTCGTCGTTGGGATGCTGAATCCAACGGTGCTCTACGAGCTCTTGTTCGGGCCCTTTTTCCTACGTTTCGCCGGATACCGGAAACTCGCTAAGCACGGGGTCCGGATTCGGGTTGGGTCGGGAGATGAGAGTGTGCAAAGTTTCCTTTATTCGATGCGTGAATTCGGCCGTCTCCTGGAGCCGGAGTTTTCGCAGGAGCGAGTTTGGGGCGTCCACATTTTGTACCCTCCCCCTCGCCCCCGAAAGGGAGGAGGCCCGGGTCTCTGGTGGATCGCGCGCGCTATGGACCGCCTCGAGGAATACATCGAAAGCCGATTCCCGTTCTCCGGGTTAGGCTTTTTCTCGCTCGCTGTTTTCCGAAAATTAGAGGACTTGACGGAGGAATAGAGAAACTCTCTTCACGCTGTTGGCTTGGGCGTGTCCCCTTCATATTTCGCTGCGCCAAACGTGCATCGCACCGATCACTCGCCTACTCGCCAAGATGTCCAGGACAGGTCGAAGCGCGTCCGCGTGCCAGAGGTTGGCGAGGAGCGGTATCTTTCTGGGGGCACGGCCGAAACTCCAAGACGTTAGCGGCAGGAATCCTGCAGCGGCCGCCAATTGCTCTAAAGCCTTGCGGCTGAACACGTTCAAGTGAACGGGCGGCTGAAGATAGGTCCAGGTACGCAAGTTCAGACGGGCTCGCAAGGAGTCCGCGTCGCCCGTCTGGAACAAGAGAATGCCTCGCGATTTCAGCACGCGGTGGATTTCACGGATCGTCCGTCGCGGGTCGAACATGTGTTCGAATACTTCGACTGCGGTGACCACGTCGAAGTACGCGTTCGGGTAGCCTGCGTCTTCCAACCGGCCTCTGAACACATGATGGGTTCGCGCCTCGGGCCGGAGCCGAGGCACCAGGTCCACCCCTTGGACTTCGAAATGGCGTTGAGCCACCGTCAGGAAATCGCCCCGTCCACAACCCACGTCGAGGAGGCGCCCTGCCTTCACGAATTCCAGCAAACGCCGGAGCCGGTACTCGGCTTCCCAACGCCCGTCCTGTGGATCGTCGTTCGCCTGCCCCTCCCGACCGTTACTAAGCTGAGGAAAGCGCTCGTAGAGGCTCGCGAGTTGCTCCTCTAAGGGCCGCGGACGCGCATAGAGCGACCCGCAGCTGTCGCAACGGACGATCGGAAAATCGTTCCGGACGACCAACGGATGGAACGACCCGCTGCCGCAGGCAGGGCACGGCAAGTCTCGGAGCTGCATCGCGGCCCCGACGACCGCCAGCCTCTCGCCAGTGGCCCTATTGATCCTGGCCAGCCCGGACCCCCACGGTTCCAGAATGCCATCGTCGGCCATGGTCTCTCCGGTGACAGACATTTCGCGGCACACCGTGACGTTGCTCGACCGGACATGCGCAGATAGCCCCGCGCCCCGCATACGTAGCGCTTAGTCCTGGAAAGCCTCGTATGGGAATTTTGCTCTTCGGAGGAACTCCATCCGTGCGATGGCCCCAGGACTACCGCGACGGGACCGCTGGACGTATTGATACAAGATCCAGGCAATTCTGCGGCTCGCCGTCTCGAGCCATCGGAGCATCATAGGATTCCGGTCGACTCCCGCGAGGAGACGGCCCAACAGGTTCGGCCTCGGATTCGGTTCCGTGTGCCATTCGCGATCGTAGGCCTGCGGGAAGTAATCTCGGACCCAGGGGTTGTTCTCCAGTGCGGAGCGGAACGCTTGAGCGCCGTACAGTGGTTCGCATCGCAAGAGCTCAAACGCCATATCCTCATCACGTCTCGCAAAGGGTTTGGCCTGGTCCTCTGGCCACACGACGTTCACGCACGTGATCTTCGGGAGCAACGGAGTGCGGTGGAACTCGTCGAGACGGAGATGCCGGTACCTCCAACTGAACCTGAGGCCGACGAGATGGGCCAGCAGGTAGCAGATATATTTCGTCCCGGGCCGGACGATAAGGTCAAAATCGATGTCGTCTTGCGGACCGTAGCCTCCCGAAGCGAGGGAGCCCGCGAGTGCGATGCAGTCGACCATCGGACATGAATTTACCAAGTCTCTCGCGAAGCCGCGTGCAATCTCAAGCGCCGCGGCCCGAAAACTCTGGTGTGAATCGACGCGTCTCTGGGATTTCCGTATGAGGTGGGCATACCCTTGCAGACTAACAAATCCGTCCTGGACGATGAGGTCCGGGCGGGCCTGAAGTTCGTGATGCAGGTGCTCGACGCTCGCGGGCCCGCCTAGAAGCTGCTCAGACAGGACTTCGATTCGAGGAGCGTACCCCCACCGGTGCATGATTTTCAGCGTCTCTCCAACCCGTGCCGCGAGACCTCCATCCGATATCTGGGTTCCAGTGGGCTGGGACAACATCGGGCCTTCCTTCCCCACGTCAAGTTACTATTCGAATAGTATAAATGGTTTTTCCCACCTTGGATCGCCGGCCAACTCGGTTCTCTTGCGTCATCATCGAGCGAATCGGAGACCGGTTCTGAGAGCACCATTAGCCACAGTCAAAGCTTGTGAACCAGGTCGACTCGGCGGCATCGCCGACCAGAGTGAGGAAGACCAGATTGTGGCGAAGTGTAATTCGGAAGGAGTACTCTGCCTGCTGCGCTGCCCCAAGGAGCTGACCCACGGGATGGGAAATCTCATCCAGAGCAAGCTTATGGCGAATAGATCGGTCGCCGTGCAACTCCAAGGAGGTCGGAGCCACCCGCGGAGATCCTGGATTCAGTTCCTGACATTGGCTGTAGTTGTCTCTCTCCCTGTCGCCGCCATCTACTATGGATTCTTCTTTCGGTCGCCGTCGCAGCCTTCGCCGGTCCCATTCCTCGTGCCGGGCGCGACGCCCGTCCAGCGGGTGATCGTCATAATGAAAGAAAATCATGCCTTCGACAATTACTTCGGGACCTACCCCGGCGCGGATGGCATTCCGGAGAATGCATCCCTCCCTAATGGCGCTGGGGGCACAGTGTACCCGCACTGGCTGAACATGTCTTGGACCCCCGACCTCCCTCACGGTCGAGGTGATATGCTCGACGCCTTCGACGGGGGAAAGAACGACCTCTTCGCAGAAGTCGCCGAGCGCGCCTTCCCCGGGTTGGGGAACATCTCTGTCGGATACTATGATGGCCGCCAAGTCCCCTACTATTGGTCTCTCGCTCACAATTTCACCCTGGCGGACCACTACTTCTCATCGATCCTCGGTCCAACCGACCCGAATCGGCTGTACTCGATCGCAGGAGATGCGGGCGGACTCGCCACGAATCCCGTGCTCGGGTCGGGCGTCGATGTCACCACGATTTTCGATCAACTCGAAGCGCGGGGGATTTCTTGGCGGTATTACGGGATCACGAATGACCTCGAAACGACGATTCCCCTTCAGCTGCCTCACATCGTCGCCAATCCTGCGATGTCGTCGAAGGTGGTCCAGTTGGACACCGTCGGATCCGATATCACCTCAGCCCGGTTTCCCTCGGTAACGTATATTGATCCCAACGGATTCCTGCCCGCCTCCATCAAGCTGAGCGAACACCCTCCCGGGGACGTTACCGTTGGCGAGGCTTGGACGGCGAGTATCATCACATCCATTATGGCGAGCCCGATGTGGCCCGGTTGTGCCATTTTCCTGACGTGGGACGAGTCTGGGGGGTTCTACGATCATGTGCCTCCGCCGCAAGTCGATGAATGGGGCTACGGCTTTCGAGTCCCGATGATTATCGTCTCGCCTTTTTCGAGGCCGGGCTTTGTTGACCACGAAGTGATGGACCACACTTCGATTCTGAAGTTCATCGCGAGGAATTGGGACCTGCCAACCTTGACGCCGAGGGAAGCGAATGCGAGTGACATGATGTCCGCGTTGACCTTCCCCGGAGCAGGAGTGAATCAGATGGATCGCTACCCGCTTGCGACGTTCTCGCGGACTTCAATCTATTTGTTTTCACTCGGAGTGCTCGCTCAAGACGTAACCCGGATCAAGGATGCCGCGCGAGTTCGGTTTGGCCGCGTGCATCAGTCGGCTTGAACTGACGTATCAGCGCGTCGCGAGCAGGTCGGACAGCAACAGGAGTCGGTGGACTCGCTCGTCAATCGGTGGGTATCGACTGAAAAGGCCACGGCCCGGAGCGTAGATGCTCAAGCCCCACGTCGCTTTGGTCGGCACCCCTCGGTCTACGATCTTCAGAAGAGCGGAGGCCAACGCCGCGGGTTTCCCTGTCGATCGCGCGCTCGTCTCATCCGCGAGATATTCACGCTCCCGGTGCACCGCGGGATCGAAAAACTTGCTGAACGGGTCGAAGAAAAGTATCCGGGACAGGACCTTGGAGAAGACTTTGAATTCGGCGTCGTGGTGTTTGAGGTGCATCAACTCGTGTGCAACGACCGTTTCGAGCTCATCACGATCGAGGAAGGTGGTCAAGCCTTGCGAAACCAAGATGTGCGGCTCTCTCCCGCCGATGGCCATGGCCAAGGCTTCGTCGGACTCAACAATTCTTAGGCGGACCCCCCGTAATCCTTCGAACCGAGCAAGGAGACTCACATATTCTCCGATCCAGCCCTCCTCCGGGCGCAAACCTCGGAGGGGGAACTTGCGAAGCACGGCTTTGTTCCCGTATCGCCATACCAGGAATGAGATCAGTGTCGACGCGCTCAGTCCCCCCGCGACCGCGCCAAAAACCGCGACGGGGACTCCGAAACGGGCGTACGCGATCATTCGGGCCTGAGAGACGCAAAGCACCAAGCTCGCCGCGATGAAAGCCCAGAAGAAGATGGAAAGAGCGTAGAGACCCGTCAGCAAGCTCACGCGAAGCTTCGCGTTTCGGGCATTCGTGACGAACACATAGAGGAGGGTGCCGATCGAAGCGCCGCAGACCGCCAAAACGCTCAAGGATAGCGGCGAAGACCAGTACGCTTGGAGCGCTTCGCCGATCACCTCGAATAGACTAGGCATCCCGCTTCTCCTTGGTCCGGCGTTTGTCGACTTGCGCTTTCAGGTCCGCAATCTGGTCCTCCGATGCGGATCCGGGGTTGTCAAGGAGATACGACACGGCCGCGCCGCCGAACGTGTCGACCACCCGGTCGATCATCGATGCCAGCGCTTTGCGATACGCGCGGCCCTCCTTGAGGCGATAGTAGACCTTTTTTTCGCTCGCCTTTCGCATCGCGATGAGGTCCTTGTCGACGAGGCGGTAGAGCGTCGTCGTAACGCTGGTGTAGGCGACGTCTCGCGTCTTTCGGACCTCTGCGTAGATCGCTCCCGACGTCGCCGGCCCGAGGTTGCGGACCGCCCGCAAGACCGCCAGCTCAAGCTCGCCAAGCTCCATACAAATACTATAAGGATAGTAATCTAGTTAAAACTTGTCCAACGGAGGGAACGACCCGAGGCCGAGGCATCAAGCGAGGGCGGTCGCCTGTGTCGCGAGTTCGGAGAATCGCTTGGCCAGAATGTCGAGGGATGCCAGAAGAACCGCCTTCGCGCTCAGCGACCCGTCCGTTTCGAACTCCAGGACGATCCGCGTGGGATCGTTCCCCGCCTTCACGGACTCGACCTTGTAAAGATCCATGAACTTCTTGCAGGTCGTGCAGTCCGACGAGAGCTCGAGCGTCTCCTCTTCCTCGGTCAACGTGGACTGCATGTGGCTCTCGCAGAACGGGACGTTCGGATCGAGCGCGTCCAATGTCTTGCTCCCTGCCTTCAGGATCGGGTAGTACCGGTACCCGACGCCGTGTGTCGACTGCCATTTTGCGTGGTCCTTCCCCGAGCCGAGGACGGCGGTCGCGTAGATCAGCATCGCCTGGCCATCCCCGAGCTTGACAATCGGGATCTTCGAGTCCTTCGGCCGAAGCTTCGCGTCCCCGATGGGCTCCAGGTCCGCAGACGTCACCACGCCGGGGCCGCGCTTGTTCACGGAGTAGATGATCGTGCAGTTCGGGCAGCCCTCGCCGTGGCACGTCGGGCAGTCCTCCCGGCGGTTGTACAGCGCGAGGTCGGTGGGGATCGGGACGA
>Ga0209761_1003500_pt1 | contig 10370 bp, 10 predicted proteins | sample GraSoi013_1_40cm_4_FD_185818 | JGI IMG/M metagenome (GOLD analysis project Ga0209761, IMG submission 185818) | Grasslands soil microbial communities from the Angelo Coastal Reserve, California, USA - Sample 09_25_2013_1_40cm (SPAdes) (version 2) | ecosystem: Environmental > Terrestrial > Soil >... | reverse complement strand
TGCGCGACGTTGTAGGGCTGACCGGCCGGAGTACCGTTCGGAGCGAACCTGTACTTGTCCGGCACGGGCATGGCAGCCATGGGCTCCTTGCCTCTGCCCGCATGCAGCTGATTCGGTCCGAGGCTGAGCGCGCCGTTCGCCCGGATGACGATGGCGCCGTCTCGCCCGTAGATCTCCAATCGGTTGCCGCTCGGATTCGAGGGAGCGGTGGCCACGCTGATCGACACCTCGGCGCCGCTCACCATGCGGCCGACGACGTTGATGCTGTCCGGCGAGTCGACCGGAACCGCCTTGCCTTCGAGGGTGCGCCACTCCGGGATTCTCGTCGACACGCGGGCCGAGACTTCGGCGAACTCGCCGAGCACGGCGCAGAGCGCGTCGATGGCGTGGCCGCCCGTGATGGTCAGCACGTTGGCGCCGTTGGCGCGTACGCCCTGCCAGATGCGGCCGGGACCGCGCTGCAGCTGCGCCTGCGCCACCGTGTTCAGGTTTGCCGTGAGCACCTCGCCGATGTGACCCTCCTTGATGAGATCACGCGCGTACAGAATCGTCGGGTCGCTGCGCGCCTGTAGGCCGACGATGGTCTTCAGCGAGCGTTGGCGAGCGAGCCCCGCCATTTCTTCCGCCTCGGCGAGATTCTTGCCGAGCGGCCATTCGCAGCACACGGGCTTCCCCGCCTGCAGGCCTGCCATGACCAGCTCGCGGTGACCGGGCACTCGCACGCAGACGACGAGCAGGTCGACGTCCGGATGCGCCGCCATGTCGCTGAACCGGTGGAACGCGTGCTCCGCACCAAAGGCGGCGGCCGAGGCCTTGGCCGTGTCCTCGTGCGCGGTGCAGACCGCCTTCAGCTCATAGCCGGGCAGAGCGTTCAGGGCGGGAACGTGAGCATTGGCGCCCCAGCCGCTGCCCCCTTGTGTCACGGTTGCTCCCACGATTCCCACGCGAATCTTGTCTGTCATCTGAGCCTCCCTTTCCCCTGGGGCAGACAGGGTACAGGAGTAGCGCGGCGCTTGACACTTCGACGTCGCCAGCGGAACATCCCCGCTCGAGCGGCCCAATGCGGCACATTGCCGAAGAGACGCGGTTGCCTCCCGATATCGACGCTCAGCCCGTGGTGCGGGCCGCGGCCGCTCTGCGGTCGGTCATCCGCGGTCATCACGCTGAGCTCGAGCGCGAGCAGCGCCTGCCGAAAGCGTTGGTCGAGGCGCTTCACAGTGCCGGCTTCTACAAGCTCGTGATGCCGCGTGAGCTGGGTGGTCTTCAGGCCGACCCGCTGACCTACGTGCGCGTGGTGGAGCTGCTCGCCGAGGGCGCCGGCTCGGTCGGCTGGAATGTGGCCAACAACAGCATCGGCCAGCTCATCACGCTCGGTCTGCCAGACGAGGGCGTTCACGAGATCTACACGCACGGGGCCGACACCGTCATCGCCGGCACCGCCGTGATGGGAGGCGGACGGGCCGTGCCTGTCGAGGGTGGGTACCGAGTCACCGGGCGCTGGCCCTTCGGCACGGGCTGCCAGGAGAGCTCCTGGATGCTCGGCAGCTTCCAGATCTTCGACGGCGTAGAGCCGCGCCGCAGCCCGGATGGCAGCTCGGTCTTCTGGCGCGGGGTCTTCGCGCGTTCCGAAGCGCAGATCGTCGAGGGGAGCTGGGACGTTTCGGGGATGCGTGCGACGGGCAGCTTCGACTGGACGGTCGACGATGTCTTCCTGCCGGAGCGGCGGACGATGGTCCACGCCGGCGTCCCGCTCGACAATCAGTGGAAGCGCTGGCCCGGGGTGTCGTACGCGTTGCCCGCGCAAGCCTGGGTCGGGCCCCACCACAGCGCCGTGATCACCGGAATCGCGCGAGCTGGTATCAACGCACTGATCGAGCTGGCCGGCGAGAAGACGCCGCGCGGGAGGACCGCTCGGCTCTGCGAGAGTCCCCAGGTACAGGACGCGGTCGGGCGCGCCGACACGATGCTGCACGCCGGTCGCGCCTACCGCAGCGCGACGATCACGGAGGTCTGGAACACCGTCGCGGCCGGCGAAGAGACCACCCTCGATCAGCGGGCCCGCTGCCGGCTGGCCGCGGTCTACGCCTCCGAGAGCGCTCGCCAGGCGATGGATCTGATGTACCAGCACGGTGGCAGCACCTCGTACCGGTGCGAGAGCCGTTTGGCCGAGTGCTGGCGCGACCTCCACGTCGTGGGTCAGGCGGTCACGCTTGCGCCGGAGTGGTACCCGATGGGCGGCCGGGTCTTCCTGAAGATGGACCCGGGGCCGCGGCTCCGTTGAATTCACGACGCGCCACGACAGGAGGAGAGCCCGATGCCGTTCTACGAACACGGTGACGTCCGCATCCACTATGAGGAGATCGGCTCCGGGTTCCCGCTGCTGCTGATCCCGGGCGGCGGTCTGAATTCCTCGATCTCCTTCTGGACACGGGCGTCCTTCAACCCGATGGAGGAGTTCAAGGACGACTTCCGCTGCATCACGGCCGATCTGAGAAATGCCAACGACGGGCGGTCCACCGGCCCGCTGCAGATCGAGAAGCCGTGGGACGCTTACGCTGACGACCAGCTCGGCCTGATGGACCACCTGGGCATCCGTGAGTTCCTCGTCCTGGGCAACTGCATCGGCGGCCCGTTCATCCTCAAGTTGCTCCAACGGGCGCCCGACCGCGTGGTGGCCGCTGTGCTCAGCCAGCCGAGCGGACATCGACCGGAAAATCCCGACGTCTTTTGGAACAACAACATCACGAACTGGGGACCGGCCCTCTGCGCGCGGCGGCCCGACATCACGATGAAGATGATCGAGCGTTACCTGCACAACCTCTACCGCTCGCCGGCCGACTTCGTCTTCACCGTGACGCGCGAGTTCGTGCGCTCCTGCCAGACCCCGATGCTGATCCTGCCGGACGACATCCCGGCACATCCGTACGCCGTGGCGATGGAAATCGCGAGCCTCGCGCCCAACGCCGAGGCATCGATCTACCCGTGGAAGGAGTCCAGAGAGACGATCCGCAAGGTCGTCGAGCACGCCCGGACCTTCCTGAAAGCGCACGAACCCGTGGCGGCACGCTGAAGCCTATCGGCCTTCCGCGCCACCTTCCCCCTGCTTGCGCAGGAAGTCCTGGAGCTCTCGCATCAGCTTTTCAGAGTCGAGCTCTCCGTCAGGCAGGGGTTGCCGCTCCTCGCCGGCCGCCGCATCGTACTGCTGCTCGAGCCGCCGCACGTGCTCTCGTGTCGCGCGGTCCCGCGCCACCGCCCGATCACATTGGGTGTGGAAATCCTGGATGGCCTCGGCGAAACGAGACATGTCCGGACTCAGGTGGAGCAGGCGGGCCGCATAGCTCACCAGGGCCTGGATCGCCGCCGGATTCTCTGCATCTGGGAGATAGTGCGGCGCTTGTCCCATGAAGCCGACATGCTGCATGTCGCGTCGCCCCGCCGCGTCCAGGATGATCGAAGAAATACCGGTCGGGCCTTCGTAGGTCGGCAGGCGATAGATGCCCCACGCTTCGAGCAGCGACCGCACGGCGGGATCGGTGCAGCGGGCCGTGACACGTATCGGCCGGGTATGAGGAGCGCTGGCCAGCAGCGCCCCGAGCGACACGATCCGCCTCACCCCGCAGCGCTCGGCCACATCGAGGAACGCGTTGGTGTAGGTGCGCCACCGCTGATGGGGCTCCGGTCCACAAAACAGGAGGAGGCCGTCTCCGCCATCCTGGCGGAGACCGCGCCACGCGAAGAACTCGCTTCGTGGCCAGTGGATCTCGCGCTCTCCATCAGCCCTCAACCGCACCTCGGGTCGTTCCTGGGTCAGCACGAAAAACTCTTCGGAATCTATCGAGGCCAACCGCTCGGCCCCGAGATCGCTGACCAGGTGGCGCAGGGCGCCCGTTGCCGCCCGGCCCGCATCGACCCATCCCCCAAACGCCATGACCATCGTCGTCAAGGTGGCGGGTGGCTCGCGATCGAACGCTACGTGGTCCATTATGCGTCGGCCGGCAGTTCGCCGAGCAGGCGGCCGAAGGCCGACAGGCGGTCGGCGCTCTTGAACGCGCGCAGCATCGCCCAGATCGACGCCTGATTCGTGGTCACCACGGGCTTGCCGAATTCCCGCTCCCAGGCGGCGACCGACGACATCGTCGGGAAATTGCCTCCGGGCACCACGAAGACCTCGATCTCCGGCCGATCGATCCGGGCGAACGCATCGCGCGCGTTCTGCGGGCCGAGCTGCCCGATCGCGTACGCGTCGGTCGCGCCGAATCCTTCGAGCGCGATCGTCTCGAGCCCGTGCTTCGCCTTGAAGTACCGGGCGGCGCGTTCGTTGACCGCCTCCGAGTAGGGCGACACGATGGCGACGCGCCGCGCGCCGAGGGACCGAACGGCGCGGCCGACCGCCTGCGCCGATGTGATGGCCGGAACGCCGGCCGCGGCGCTCATCCGCTTCGTGACGACGTCGTCGTAGTCCTCGGCAAAGAGGCTGGCCGACGTCTGGGCCAGGATCACCATCTCCACCTTGGCCGTCCCCAGCAAGCGCGACTGATGGTCGATGTCCTCATCCCGGCTCGGCGAGAAACTGCCGCCGCCGCTCGACATGAGGCGCCCGACGTGCGCCTGGTAGGTCGCCGGCAAGAGCCGGCACTCCATCTCGACCGTCGTGTTCGTGGAGGGAATCAGCACGCCGAAATGTCGGGTCACGGTCGCCTCCCTGAGTGCTTCTCCTCCGATTACACGCGGCTGAGGTAGAGCACGAAACCATGCAAGCCGGTCCGATATGGTTTCACCGCTTCGACGATCGCATCCGCAATCGCCTGGAATTCATCCCCACGAAAGTTCGAAGGAACCAGGACGATCCCGACGTGTTCGTTATTGGTCGCGACCGCCTCATGGGCGAGCGCGATGAAATCGATCACGTTCGCGGTAACGATGACCCGTCCTTCTCGCGTTGCGTAGGCTAGCTGGGCCCGATCGTCCAGCTGAACGTTGCCTACTTCTTGCGCCGCGGTCGCGTCTATGCCATGCTTTCGAAGAAGTGCAGCAATGATGGGCGACAAGTTCTCATCGAGGTAGACCTTCACCGGGTGAACTGCACGAGTCCTGGATACTGTCTCTCGATGCTCTCAGGCGTCAGGGCAGCGTTCGTATCGATCTTGGCCTGAACTTCGTCACGATAGCGCGAGTAGTACATCAGGGCCGCCGTCACTTGAGCTTGCGATAGTTGGGGGAAGGCTTTTCGAATCCTGCCGGAATTCTGATCTCTGCTGAAGTCACGCACGACTTCCCAGACTCCGAGGCCAGTTCCGCCAATCTTCGCCGTTCGACCGCTCGGTTCATCAGCAAAGTAAATACCGGGACATTGCCGCATTCGTAGCGCCTCGTCGAGTAGTTCCTGAGCTACGTCTGCGACCGATCGACGCGTGCGTGCAGCCGTCGCCTCGAGGTCCTTGCGCAATGATCGGCGGAGCCGCATGGTCGTCAGCACCCTCGGCTCCTGACCGCTCGGCTTGACTTCCTTGCGGTTCACAGCACGATTCTGGAAGGCCGTCTTACGACCACGCCCTGAGCTTCTCATGGCTTATACATTACGTTGTAAGCTAGGCGATTACAATAGCATACACCGCCCCTGGGCACCACGAAGACCTCGATCTCCGGCCGATCGATCCGGGCGAACGCGTCACGCGCGTGCTGGGGGCCGAGCTGCCCGATCGCGTACGCGTCGACGTCGTCATAGTCCTCGGCAAAGAGACTCGCCGTCTGGGCCAGGATCACCATCTCCACCTTCTACCTCGCTCTCTTCAAGGCGGGGACTATGGCCGGGAGAGGCCGCTTACCAAGGCCGCTTCCAAAAGTGGCTTCGTCCGCCTATGATCCCGCTCTGACAGGAGGGCGCTCATGAGCGAAGTCGACGGCGCAACCTTGGTGGCACGGAGCCTCAAACAGCAGAGCGTCAGGTTCATGTTCGGGATCGTCGGGTTTCCGGTGAGCCCGATCGCCGCGGCCGCGCAGAAGGAAGGCATCACCTATGTCGGGATGCGCAACGAGCAGTCGGCCTCGTATGCCGCGCAGGCCGTTGGCTATCTGACCGGGCGCCCCGGCGCCTGCCTCGTCGTGTCGGGTCCCGGCGTCGTCCACGCCCTCGCCGGCCTCGCCAACGCGCAGCAGAATGGCTGGCCCATGGTTCTCATCGGCGGCGCTTCGGAGACCTGGCGCAACGGCATGGGGGCGTTCCAGGAAGAGCGCCAGGTGCTGATCGCGACGCCGTTCTGCAAGTTCGCGCACGCGGTCGAGCACGTCCACCGCATCCCGTTCTATATAGAAATGGCGGTGCGGAACTCGATCTACGGCCGCCCCGGCGCGAGCTATCTCGACCTGCCGGACGACATCATCACGGGAAAGGTCGACGAGTCGAGGGTGGACGAGCCGGCGCGCTGCCCGGACCCGCCGCGCACCCAGGCCATGCCGGCGGATGTCGAGCGCGCGCTGAATACGCTCCGTTCGGCGGAGCGGCCGCTCGTCATCGTCGGCAAGGGCATGGCGTACTCGCGCGCCGAGGACGAGGTGCGCGCCTTCATCGAGCGCACCAAGGTGCCGTTCCTCGCCTCGCCGATGGGCAAGGGCGTGATGCCCGACACCCATCCGCTGTCGGTCGGCGCGGCGCGCAGCCACGCGCTGCAGAATGCCGACGTCGTCTTCCTGATGGGCGCGCGGCTCAACTGGATCATGCATTTCGGCCTGCCGCCGCGCTTCAACAAGAACGTGCGCATCATCCAGCTCGACATCGCGCCGGAGTCGATCGGCCAGAACGCGCCGACCGAAGTCGCCCTGGTCGGCGACGGCAAGGCAATCGTCGCGCAGATCAACGAAGCGCTCGGCAAGCGCGAGTGGGTCTTTCCCAAGAACTCGCCGTGGCACGCCGCGATCGCCGAGAAAGCCGCGGCGAATGCGGCGCAGATCGCTCCCCAGCTCGCCGACGACCAGGCGCCGGCCAACTATTACCGCGCGCTGAAGGACGTGGCCGCCTGGACGCCGGAAGACGCGATCATCATCGGCGAGGGCGCCAGCACGATGGATATCGGCCGCACCCAGCTGTTCAATGCGAAGCCGCGGCACCGGCTCGATGCCGGCAGCTACGGCACGATGGGTATCGGCATGGGCTTCGTCATCGCCGCCGCGGTCGTGCATCCCGACAAGCCGATCATCTCGGTTTCGGGCGACTCCGCGATCGGCTTCTCCGGCATGGAGATGGAGACGGTCTGCCGCTATCAGCTGCCGGTCAAGATCGTCGTCTTCAACAATGGCGGCATGGGTCCGGGACACGCGAAGCATCCGGACAACCCGCTCCAGAACCTGAAGCCCAACGCGCTGATCTACGGCGCGCGCTACGACAAGATGATGGAGGCCTTCGGCGGGAAGGGCTGGTTCATCGAGAACCCGAAAGATCTGAAGAGCGCGCTGGAAGCGGCGATGGCGTTCCGCGGCCCGGCGCTGGTCAACGTCATGATCTCCCAGGAGTCCGCCCGCAAGCCGCAGCAGTTCCGCTGGCACAGCTGATCCGCTGCGACGGCACGGCACGGGGCCGCTCGGCGAGAACGGCCCCGTGTCGGCGCGCCGCGTTCACGGGGCGTCCATTCGAGCCGTATAGCCCGCGATGACGAACTGACCGGGACCCGAGGTGCTCGGGCGGCCGAACACCGTCATGCGAAACGTCTGCCCCGGCTTCCCAAGATCGTGGTGCCGGCCGGCGATCGTGAGCCCTGCACTCGACTTGACGGTGTTGACGAAGAACGTGGTGAACTGGTTCGTCGTGGTGTCGAGAACCACCTGATGCCGCAGCGTCGAGACCATTACCGGCATGCCACCCCGGAACGACTCGGGATTCGCGAAGTCGGCACCGGGCTTGTCGTGGAAATACACGGTCATCGTTCCCTCGCGATTCACGATACGCAGCGGACCGTGGTTGATCACCCGCAGCGTGGTCGTGTCACTGTAGAACGTCAGCAAGGCCATGCTCTCGTTCGCTGGACTCCCGGCAAAGATGCCCGTGATGCCGGAAATGGAGCTGATATAACCGTACTGCGCGGACGACGAGCCGGTGTTGAGTACCGCGCCGATCAACTCCATGGTCCGATCGCTCTCTCCCCGTCCGGGCCCGTCCGAGGACGCAGGAGTGACGAGCATGACGAGCACGACGATGGTCATGAGCGTGCTTCGAAGCGCTATCCTTTGCATCGGTGAGCCTCCTTTGGCGCGGACGTTACGGCTGAACCGCCGCGGGCGTCCTGCAAGCGTCCTGAAGAAATCCTGAAGAAATTGTGAAGGCGTCGGTGAGCGTGTCGGGAAAGACCTACAGGTTCGGCCCTTTCAGGCTGGACACGGCCGAATGCCTGCTCGTGCGGAACGGCGAACGCGTGCCGCTCGAGCCCCAGGTGTACCGGACGCTGGCGGTTCTGGTCGAGAACCACCAGCATCTCTCGAGAAAGGAATGGCTACTCCAGCAGATCTGGGGTGACACCCACGTCGAGGAGGGCGGCCTGACGAGAAACATCTCGGTGCTGCGACGAGTTCTCGGTGCCGGATACATCGAGACGATTTCCAAGCGCGGCTATCGCTTCGTCGGCGAGGTGGCCGAAGTGAGCGTAGGGACCGAGAGCCCCGAAGCCTACCAGCTCTATATCAAAGGCCGCTATCAGTGGAATCAGCGGACCGAGGTTGGTCTGAAGAAAGCCACCGAATACTTCGAGCAGGCGATCGAAAGAGATCCTCGCTACGCTCGCGCCTACTCGGGACTGGCCGATTCGAATACCACGCTCGGCTATCTCAGCCATCTCGCGCCGCGAGAGGTGTTTCCGAGGGCGAACGAGGCGGCGACGAGAGCCCTTCGACTGGACGCCACACTGACCGAGCCTCACACGTCGCTCGCTTACGTGCGGCTCTATTACGATTGGGACTGGACGGGCGCCGAAGCCGAGTTCAGGCGCGCCCTCACGCTCAACCCCAGCTACGCGACCGCCCACCACTGGTACGCCGTCTACCTGACGGCGATGGGGCGGTTCGAGGAGGCCCGGGCGGCCATCGGGCGGGCGCAGGCACTCGACCCGACCTCGCTGATGATCAACACGGACCTGGGGTTCGTCCTGTACTACAGCCGCCAGTACGATGCGGCCATCCAGCAGCTGCAAATGGTCACCGAGATGAACGCGGACTTCGCGCTCGCGCACTTCTGGCTCGGGCGGGCGTACCAAGAGAAGCGAAGGTACGACGACGCCATCGCCGAGTTTCGCGGAATCGAGGCGGCACTGCATGGCTGGCCGGTGGTGAGCGCGGCGATCGGCCATGTCCACGGTGTGTCCGGTCGTACGCGCGAGGCGCTCGAGACCCTGGATGGCTTGGAGCGTCTCAGGAAGGAGCGATATGTGACTCCGTATGGCGTTGCCCTCGTCCATGCGGGACTCGGCGACAAGGATGAGGCGCTTGCCTGGCTGTCCCGGGCGCTGGTCGATCGCTCGCACTGGCTGGTCTGGCTGAAGCTGGATCCACGACTCGATGCCTTGCGCTCGGATCGGCGGTACGCAGACCTTCTGCTCGCCGTCGGTCTTCAATGACGACCCTCGCTGATCGGGCGCGTTGCCGGCGTTCGATCTACAATGCGCGTCCATGACGTGGCTGGTGAGAAAAGCGAAAGGACTAACGCCATGCTGACGATCGATGCCCAGGTGCACGCATACGAGCGCAATCACCCCGGCCGGCCCTGGGCAGCGGTGCTGCACGGCCCGGCGGAGGTCACGGGGGACGAGATGGTGGCGGCGATGGATGCCGTCGGTGTGGACGGGGCGCTTCTCGTCTCCCCGTTCACCATGTATCGCTACGACGCGAGCTATGCGATCGAGGTGCGCGCCAGGCACCCCGGTCGGTTCGGGCTGATCAAGCCGGTCGATCCTTCCGACCCCGCCGCCGCCGAGACGGTCGCCGATTGGGCGGCCACCCCGGGCACGGTGGGCATCCGCATCATGATGACCCGCGGGGTGTCCGAGGACCCCGCCGATCCCGGGATCAACCGGGTGCTGGCCGCCGGGGCGCGGCACGGGCTGCCGGTGAACATCCTGTGCTGGGGCCGCCTGGAGCAAGCCCGGGCGCTGGCGGCCCGCAACCCGGATACGGCGATCGTGATCGACCATCTCGGTCTGCAACAGCCGTTCGAGCCGCCGCCGCCGGCGCAGCCCTTCCACGATCTGCCAGATGTCCTGAAGCTCGCCGGCCATCGGAACGTCGCGATCAAGATCACCGGCGCCTGCACGCTCTCGCGCGAGGCCTTCCCTTACAAGGATATCTGGGACCCGCTCGCGCGCATCTTCGATGCCTTCGGCATCGACCGCTGC
>Ga0209761_1003499_pt1 | contig 10371 bp, 7 predicted proteins | sample GraSoi013_1_40cm_4_FD_185818 | JGI IMG/M metagenome (GOLD analysis project Ga0209761, IMG submission 185818) | Grasslands soil microbial communities from the Angelo Coastal Reserve, California, USA - Sample 09_25_2013_1_40cm (SPAdes) (version 2) | ecosystem: Environmental > Terrestrial > Soil >... | reverse complement strand
ATGCCGTCGGCAAGCGCGGGGCCAAGGTGCAACGACGGGGGGGGTGGACGATGAAGGATCGTCGCGATGAACTGGAGTCGATGCGGGCGCACTACCGGCACCTGCGGGAGCCCCAGCGGCAGATGCCTGCGCTGGCGCCCGAGGCAAACGGAGATGACGAGCACGCTGACGGGGCGGCCGATCTGTCCCAGATCCGGCCCGAACGATCGGGCGGTGCCGCAGTCTCTCCCCCGCCGGCCAAGTCCGAGGTAGAGTCCCGTATCGATCAGGGGCAGGCCCGTCCGGCGCAGCGCAGTTCCATGGAAGATGAATACTTGCGCCATCTCGTCGCCACTGGGATTCCGGTGCACATCCGATGCCGCGACGGATACGAGGTCCCCGAAGCTACTGTGAAAGACGTCGGCACATACTCACTCCTGGTGGAGAGCGAGACGGGTCGCGAGTTGATCTTCAAACACGGGATTATCTCGATCCGGCCGTTGACGGCAGGGAACCAGCTGAAGACATGACGGCGGGGCCAGGGGACCGAGGGACCTAGGGACCAAGCAATCTGCGTCTGGCATTGGGCGGGGCGCGCGGTGGTGGTGCCCGCACCGATGCCTTTTTCTTTGCATGGTCCCCTGGTCCCGGGTCCCCTGGTCCCCCCAGCGTGTGAGGTGAGCTATGAGCCGCGATGACGTTCACGACCTTCGCCGACGGAAGGAGCACATTTTGGGCCTGGGTGGTACGGACCGGGTGCAGCGCCAGCACGACGCCGGCAAGATGACGGCGCGTGAGCGACTCGACCGGCTGCTCGATCCGGGAAGCTTCACGGAACTCGACATGTTCGTGACCCATCACACGCGCGAGTTTGGCATGGATAAGGTTGATGCGCCCGCCGATGGCGTCGTGACAGGGTACGGGACGATCGACGGCCGGCCGGTGTGCGTCTTCTCTCAGGATTTCACCGTGCTGGGCGGCTCGCTCGGCGAGGCCCACGCGCGCAAGATCGTAAAGATCATGGACATGGCGCTGCGCACGGGCGTCCCCATCATCGGGTTGAATGACTCCGGCGGCGCGCGCATTCAAGAGGGCGTGGCCAGCCTGGGCGGCTACGCAGAGATCTTTCTTCGCAACACCCTGGCATCGGGAGTGATCCCGCAGCTCTCGGCGATCATGGGACCGTGCGCGGGAGGTGCAGTCTATTCGCCGGCGATCACCGACTTCGTGATCATGGTGCGCGGCACGAGTTACATGTTCGTGACCGGCCCTCAGGTGGTGAAGGCGGCCATCCGAGAGGAGGTAGGGTTCGAGGAGCTGGGAGGCGCTACGGTGCACGCTACCCGCAGCGGGGTGGCGCACTTTGTGGCGGATGACGATCCTGGCTGCCTCGCGCTCCTCCGCCGCGTGTTGTCCTACCTGCCGCAGAACAACCGGGAGCAACCGCCGGTCATCGCCAGCGATGACGATCCGAACCGGATGGACGCCGATCTGGACGGCATCGTCCCAGAGGATCGCACCAGACCGTACGACATGGCCGAGGTGATCACACGCATTGTGGACCGTGAGACGTTCTTGGAAGTGCATGCTCAGTTTGCCCGCAACCTGATCACAGGGTTTGCCCGGCTGGGCGGCCGCAGCGTGGGCGTGGTGGCGCAGCAACCGCGGGTCCTGGCTGGGGCGCTTGACCTTAATGCGTCGGCGAAGGGCGCACGGTTCATCCGGTGCTGCGACGCATTCAACGTCCCGCTGGTCACCTTCGTCGACGTGCCAGGCTTTTTGCCAGGCCTGCAGCAGGAGCATGGCGGGATCATCCGGCAGGGCGCAAAGCTTCTCTACGCCTACTGCGAGGCCACGGTGCCGAAGATGGCGGTCATTACCCGCCGGGCGTATGGAGGCGCGTACGACGTCATGTCGAGCAAACACGTGCGCGGCGATCTCAACCTGGCCTGGCCCACGGCGGAGATCGCGGTGATGGGGCCGGAAGGCGCCATCGAGGTCGCTTTTCGCAAGGAACTGGCCGCCTCCGCCGATCCACGGGCGCTGCGAGAACAGCTGGCGCGCGACTATCGAGCGCAGTTCGCGAATCCATACGTCGCCGCCTCGCGCGGATATATCGACGATGTGATCGAGCCGCACCGGACACGGCCTCGCCTGATCTCTGCACTCGCTGCATTATCGACGAAACGGGATACCAATCCGACACGAAAACATGGGAATATTCCGTTGTAGAGCCAGGACAGATTATTCCCTCTTCCTTCTTCCCTCTTCCTTTGCAGGAAAGGAAGCGCATCGGCGGCGCGGAATGTCTACGATGGTTTCCCACCGTGGGTGAAACAGCTGATATTCGGAGCAAGGCGCCCTCCGGGTCGATGGGGGAGCAGCGAGATGCGTCCACGATCCCGCTCAAGCTGGAGTACGTGTCCGGCGACGAGAAGAAGTTCCGGGACTGGCTTCGCCGCTATCGCGAGGAGGTCGCTGGCGAGGCTCCGCCCGATGAGTGGTTGGATGGGTACCTGAAGCACATCTTCTCTGAGCAAGGAAAGAACCGGCACATCTGGTGGGGCGTTTCGGACAGCCGCAAGGTTGGGTTCGCTGTGGCCTTGATCACGCCGCAGCCCGCCGACCGGCAGCGCGTGGCGGGTATGATCGCGGAGTTCTACGTCTATCCCGAATACCGCCGTGAGGGGTATGGGGCGCGCATGGCCAGCGCCGTGATCGAATTTCTTCACGCCAAGGGCTGCGGCGATATCCACGCGTCCGTGCCGGCCGGCAACGTACGGGGATTGCGCTTCTGGGAGACCTGTAGCTTCCAAATCGCGCGCTACGTGCTTGTGCATCGGCCTGGAATGAAGTTAGAGGACGACGAGGAAGAGGAAGAACTCTGACTGACCGGAAACGCGGGAACGCGGAAGCGCGAGGCTTGAAGGTCGATCGTTGGGCGTTGGACCGTCGCGTTTCCCCGCTTCCGCGTTTCCCTGTTTCCGCGCTTCCACGGGGCACTCCTGATGGATGCTGACGAGAAAGCCCCCAAGGTAGAGACGCCGGACGGCGTCGAGATCCGCCAGGTGTACATGCCGGCCGATGGACCCGTGGACTACCTGCGCGACGTAGGCCTTCCCGGCGATTTTCCGTTCACCCGCGGCATCTATCCGACGATGTATCGAGGCCGGCTGTGGACGATGCGGCAGTACGCAGGCTTCGGCACCGCGGAAGAGTCGAACCGCCGCTTCCGCTACCTGCTCGGCCAGGGGCAAACCGGGCTGTCGATCGCCTTTGATCTGCCGACGCAGATGGGGTACGACTCCGATCATCCGATGGCGGAGCCAGAGGTCGGCAGGGTCGGGGTGGCCATCGACTCGCTTCTGGACATGGAGGTGTTGCTGGACGGCATTCCGCTCGACCGGGTGACGACCTCCATGACCATCAACGCCACGGCGGCGATCCTGCTGGCGATGTACATTGCCGTGGCCGAGCGGCAGGGCGTGCCCGCTGCGGTGCTCGACGGGACGACCCAGAACGACATCCTCAAGGAGTATGTCGCCCGCGGGACGTACATCTTCCCGCCGCAACCCTCCCTGCGCTTGATCACGGACATGTTTGCCTACTGTGCAGACCACCTCCCGAAGTGGAACCCCATCTCGGTCAGCGGCTACCACATCCGTGAGGCCGGGGCCACTGCGGTGCAAGAGGTGGCGTTCACACTGGCCGACGGCATCACGTACCTGCGGTCGGCTGTCGCGACGGGTCTGAGCGTCGACCGTATTGCCCCGCGGATGTCGTTTTTCTTTGCGGCGCAGATGAATCTGTTGGAGGAAGTGGCGAAGTTCCGCGCCGCCAGACGGTTGTGGGCCCGGATCGTGCGCGAGCGCTTTGGTGCCGCCGATCCGCGCTCGTGGATGCTGCGATTCCATACTCAGACCGCGGGCGCGGCGCTCACGGCGCAGCAGCCGGTCAACAACGTGGTGCGGGTGACTCTCCAGGCCCTGGCGGCCATCCTCGGCGGCACGCAATCGTTGCATACCAACGCAAAGGACGAGGCCCTGGCACTGCCAACAGACGAATCGGCCCTGCTGGCGTTGCGCACCCAGCAAATCATCGCGTCGGAGAGCGGTGCGGTGGACACGATTGATCCGTTGGCGGGCGCGTACTACGTCGAGGCGCTGACCACCGAGATCGAACGGCGTGCCGAGATGCTCATCCGCCAGATCGAAGACGCGGGCGGCGTGTTGCGGGCGCTGGAGTCCGGTCTCATCCAGCGACAGATTGCGGAATCTGCCTACCGCGAGGCGAAGCGTGTGGAGACCGGTGAACAGGTGGTGGTCGGTGTAAACCGGTTCCAGTCGGAAGATGCCGCGCGCCCGTCGATCCTGCGCGTCTCGCCTGAAGTCCTGGCCAGACAGAAGGCCCGCCTGGCCCGGGCGCGCCGCGAACGCAACCACGACGAGGTGCAGCGTGCGCTGGTGCGGCTCCGCCGGGCGGCCGGAGGCACGGAAAACCTGATGCCCCACATACTTGCGGCCGTCCATGCCTACGCGACAATCGGCGAAGTCTGTGACACCCTCCGTGACGTGTTCGGCGTGCATAAGCCGACGGCGGTCCTCTAACTGCCAGGCGTCTACTTAGTCTACTTGGTCTCCATTCCAGAGCCCCTTATCACCTCAGGTGATGATTCCACTCTCCGGGCCGTGAAGGGCCCATAGGGCACGTAGACCAAGTAGACTAAGGAGACCAAGTAGACGTATTCATGTCCACGAACTCGCTGATCAAAGAAGCTCTCGCCGGATCCACGCAAGCGCTGGCGCGGCTGATCTCGATGGTCGAGGACGGCGGTCCGGACGGGACCGCGGCGCTCCGCGCGATGCATCCACGCGCCGGCCGCGCGTACCTGATCGGGGTGACCGGCCCGCCCGGCGCCGGCAAGAGCACGCTCGTTGATGCCTGGACGGCGTCGTTGCGGCGGCAGGGCAGGACCGTGGGCATCGTGGCCGTTGACCCCAGCAGCCCGTTCACCGGGGGCGCGCTGCTGGGCGACCGCGTCCGCATGCAGGATCACGCGACTGATGCCGGCGTGTTCATCCGCAGCATGGCCACGCGCGGTCACCTGGGTGGGCTCGCGCCGGCGACCGCCGATGTGGCGAAGATCCTCGACGCCATCGGCTACGACATCATCTTTATCGAGACAGTGGGGACGGGGCAGGCCGAAGTGGACATCGTGGGAGCCGGCGACACTGTGGTGATCGTGCTCGTCCCGGGTCTGGGCGACGCGGTGCAGACTATGAAGGCCGGCCTGATGGAAATCGGCGATGCGTTTGTCGTCAACAAAGCGGATCATGATGATCCCGACCGCACCGTCGCTGAGATCACGATGATGCTGCAGTTGAACCAGGACCGCGGCGGCTGGCGCCCGCCGGTGGTGAAGACGGTGGCGACCTCGGCGCAGGGCACCGACGAGGCTCTGGCGGCGATCGAGGCCCACCGCGCGTATCTCACCGCGAACGATCTCCTTGAGCGTCGGCGCAAAGAGCGGCGGCGGGCGGAGATCGTGCGGGTGGTGGAGCGGCGAGCCCGCGACCGTGCCCTGGACCTGGTACGCGACAGCGGGCGGCTGGACGACCTGGCCGAGCGCGTCCATCGGGGCGAGATGGATCCGTACGCCGCCGCGGACGAAATCCTGACCCCACGCATGACGCTCGACCACGTCGGGATTGCTGTGCGCAACCTAGGTGACGCGGCTCGATTCTACGGGGCAGTCTTTGGCTTGAGCATGGCGGAGCGGTACGAGTTGCCCGATGAGGGTGTGCGCGTCGCGTTCCTGCGATCCGGCGGTGTCGACCTCGAGCTGCTCGAGCCACTGGGCGAGGGTGGTCCGCTTGCCAAGTTCCTGGCCACGCATGGTCCAGGACTGCACCACATCGCGTTTCGCGTACCCGACATTCGCAGGGCGATGTCGGCGGCGGCTGCCGCGGGCTGCATGCTCATCGAGCCCGCACCCCGGCGGGGAGCGCGAGGATCCCCGATTGCCTTTCTCCATCCGTCCGCCGCCGGCGGTGTCCTCGTCGAACTGGTGCAGGGATAGCGATGCGTGCCTACGCATCGAAATAACGTTGTCGCGGTCACGCAAGCGCGCGGTCGCGCAGTCCATCATGTCGTTCCGCGACAGCCCGACTGCCTGACGGCGCGACGGCGCCTTATCCGCTAGGATAGTCTTGATGTCTCTGGACGACCTGGCCACGCCTGCCGGTACGGCCCGGGCGCTACGCGCGTTTGGGATCCGTCCCCGCAAGCGCTGGGGACAGCACTTTCTTGTCAGCCGGCGCGCGTTGGAACAAATCCTGGCGGCGGCCGATCTCTGTGGCCAGGATACAGTGCTGGAGGTCGGCGCGGGTCTGGGAACACTGACCACGGCGCTCGCCCGGCGTGCCGGTCGCGTCATCGCCGTGGAGATCGATCGCGCGCTGCTCCCCGCGCTCCAGGCGGCGGTAGAGTCGTGCACCAACGTGCAGACCATCGCCGGAGACGCCATGGCGGTTGATCTTGCTGCCGCGTTCGGCGCCGGCCCGGGACCCCGCAAGGTCGTGGCCAATCTTCCCTACAACCTGGCGTCTGCGCTTGTCGTGGCACTGCTGGAGCCGCCGCTCGGCCTGCGGCGCCTGGTCGTGACAGTGCAGCGCGAGGTGGCCGAGCGCATGTCTGCGACCCCGGGCAGCAAAGACTACGGCATCCTGTCGGTGGCGGTGCAATACCGCGCTGAGGTGTCTCTGGTGACGAGGCTTCCGGCTTCCGCATTCTTTCCCCCGCCAGAGGTGGAGTCTGCGGTGGTTCGCCTCGACGCGCGCGATCGACCGGTGTGCGCGGTGCTCGATGAAGCGATGTTCTTCCGGGTTGTCCGCGCGGCGTTCAGCCAGCGGCGCAAAACGGTGCGGAACGCGCTGGCCGGAAGCATGCCGATGGCGGCATCTGAGGCTGAGGAGGCCTGCCGGCATGCTGGCGTCGCACCAATCCGCCGGGGGGAGACGATGAACCTCATGGAATTTGCCGCCCTGGCCGATGGTGTGGCGAAGACGCTCGGCCGGAGGAACGCGATCACCTCCCGGGAAGGAAGAGTGTAGCGGACGATGCCTCTTGACTGGCAGGAGTTTTATTCGGCCAGCGCGCGGGTGATGACCCGCTCTCTCATCCGGGAGTTGCTCAAACTCACCCGGCGCGGAGGCATCATCTCCTTTGCCGGCGGCCTGCCCGATCCCGCCACCTTTCCCGTGGAAGAGATCAAGGCTATCGCGACACGCCTGCTGGACCGCGAGGCCAATCTGGTGTTGCAGTACGGCCCTACCGAAGGCGATGCGCGCCTGCGGGATGAGTTGGTGAAATGGATGGCCAAGGACGGGATCCACGCGTCACGGGACCAGGTGCTGGTCACGCTCGGGTCGCAGCAGGGCCTAGACTTGGTCGGACGAGTATTCCTCGATCCCGGGGATCATGTCATCGTCGAGCTGCCCACATACATGGCCGCGCTGCAGGTCTTCCGCAGTTACCGGGTAGAGATGCTGGGCGTCCCCCAAGACGGCAGCGGGATGCGGATGGATCTGCTGGAGGAGACGCTGGCGCGGCTGGCCCGCGACGGACGCCGGCCGAAGTTCATCTACGTGGGGCCCGATTTCCAGAACCCGTCGGGCGCGACCATGTCGGATGATCGCCGCACGCGGCTGCTCGATCTGGCGCAGCAGTATGGGACGCTGGTTGTCGAGGACAATCCGTATCGCGAATTGTGTTTTGAGGGCGCACCGCCGCCTCCGCTGGCGGCTCTGGACCGCGAGGGCCGGGTGATCTACCTGTCTACGTTCAGTAAGACGCTCTGCCCAGGGCTCCGCATCGCGTGGATGGCGGCGTCCGAGGAGTTCATCAGGCAGTTCGTCACCGCCAAGCAGGGGATGGACCTGTGTTGCCCGGCGTTGACGCAGGCGATCGCGGCGGAGTTCTGCGCTGCGGGCCACATCTACCATCGGGTCGGCGCGATTGTGGAACGGTATCGCCGCAAGCGTGACACGATGCTGGCGGCGCTGTCGCGCGAGATGCCTCCCGGCGTGACATGGACGCACCCTCACGGTGGTCTGTTTCTGTGGGTGCGCCTGCCGGAAGGCATGGACACGGAACGCATGCTGCCGCTGGCCGTGGAAGAAGGCGTGGCCTACGTGGTGGGGTCAGGATTTCATGCCGACGGCGGCGGGCGGAACGCCATGCGGCTCAACTTTTCATTTCCCTCAGAAGCTGAGATCGAGGAAGGCGTCAGGCGGTTGGGGCGAATCGTCAAGAAGCATCTGCCTGCGACGGCAAGAACGAAATAACGGAAACGGGAAACGGGTAACGGGAAGCAACAGCGGCAAATCTGTCGTTTCCCGTTTCCTGCTTCCCGCTTCCGTTAGTGTGGGTTCTGCGAGACCTTCACCGGATCCAGCGCGATGAGATCCTGGGCCACCACGATCGTGATATCTGCCCCGCTGCCCGGCTCGTACGTGACCGGCTTCCGGCCGAGCAGGTCCGCCAGCGCGCGGGCCACTTCGGGCCGGCCCGTCCGGTCGATCACTGTGGTCGTTTGTGCCAGCTGCGCTGCGGCCTCCACGCGCACGATCCGGAATCCTAGTCGCTCCAGCCGTTGTGCCGTCTGGCGTGCCAGCCCGGGCACGCCGCTGGCGTTCAGCACCTCGACGGCCGTGGACGCCAGCGTTTGCGAGCTCACGCCCAGGAACATCTCCGCGACGATTTGACGCATCTGGGCTTCATCGAGGTAGACGTAGATCGGCCCGGCCTCGCCGGGCAGCGTGGCCGTATGGATGTCTGCGGTGTGCAGCCGCGCGGCAAACACGCCGAGGGTGATCAGTTCGCTGACACTCAGATTGGTCTGGGTGTGTTGCACGAAAGCCTGCAGCAGCCTCGGCGACGACAGGATCATCGCTGGCGACTTGATCCTCTGCGCGATGGCCAGGAAGACTTGTTGCTGGCGTCGCACCCGACCGATGTCGCCTTCATCATCGTGGCGGAACCGCATATACTGCATGGCCTGATCCCCGGACAGGAGCTGGCGGCCTTTTTTTAAGTCGATGTAGAGGTTGGCCCACCAGTCGGTGTACGTCATGTCTTTTTCGACGTCGACCTCAACGCCGCCCATCGCGTCAACGATCCGCCCGAACGACGAGGGTCCGAGCTTCACATAATAGTGCACCGGTACGCCGAGGAGGTCTTCTACCGTCCGGATGGTGAGCCTCGGGCCGCCCGCGGCATAGGCGGCGTTGATGCGGTCAGGGCCGAAACGGGGAATGACTGTGAATGTGTCCCGCGGGATGGAGAGCACATTGATGCGGGCGCGTTGTGGATCGAAACTCAGCAGCATCAAGGTGTCCGACCGGGAAGTCGGCAGCACCTGCCGGCGTTCGCTGATGGTGACATCCACCCCGATTAAGAGGATGTTCACTCGCCCTGTGAGGCGAAGCGGCCAGGCAAACGGCCGCGCGCTGGCGGACGGCCTGGCGGCCACGGCGCTCCCCGTGAAGGTGCCGCTGTGGGTGACCGTGTGCACAAACAACCCCACAGCGGTCCCCAGCGCGACGACCGGCAGCGCGAGGAGCAGCCAGTACCTGTACGCCCACCACTGACCCCGCAGCGCTCGCAGGTGCTGCTGAAGTGATGCGGGGAGGCGCCAGGCCGGTTTGCCTGAAACGCTGATACTCCTGGGGCGACGATTCATAGGGCCCACGTCACGCGGCGGGTGGTCTCCCGTCCGCAAGGCGCTACCTATGATACGCCATCATGCAGACACCGGCAACTCGCGAACCCCATGCCAGGCCGGCGAGCCAGCCCTGTCCAACAGGCACCTGGAGGCAGACTCTGGCGCACAGGCAGCGGTCAAGTTTGGGACGGTGTCACGCAAGGAGTTTCGGTCAGGCGCACCTAACCAAAGGATATAGCATCCGACCCGAGTCGATTTCTCCTGCCGCTGCGATGTACATTGCGCCTGCACCGAGATTCGCTCGACGCCCAACGGAGGTGCGTCCGACATGCCTGTAGAGGTTGGGAAGCCGGTGGAGGGAGGCAAGCCCGTGAAGGAGCTTCATCTCAACGCCTATGCGAAAGTCAACCTCACCCTCAACGTGGGGGGGGCGCGCAGTGATGGCTATCACGAGATCGAGTCGGTGATGCATACCATCGCCCTGCACGATTCAATCACGCTGCGGGAGGCGGGGACAGGCGTTGAGGTGCTCGTCACGAACAGCGAGGTGCCCAACGATCAACGCAACTTGGTGGTGCGGGCGGCCCAACTATTGCGGGAAGCGTTCGGCGTGGAGCGTCACGTGCAGATCGAGCTCGTCAAACGCATTCCGGCGGCCGCGGGCTTGG
>Ga0209761_1003492_pt1 | contig 10390 bp, 9 predicted proteins | sample GraSoi013_1_40cm_4_FD_185818 | JGI IMG/M metagenome (GOLD analysis project Ga0209761, IMG submission 185818) | Grasslands soil microbial communities from the Angelo Coastal Reserve, California, USA - Sample 09_25_2013_1_40cm (SPAdes) (version 2) | ecosystem: Environmental > Terrestrial > Soil >... | reverse complement strand
TGAAGGTGGAGCCGGCGGCGGGCACGGCGGTCAGCGTCACGGCGGTACCACTCGTGAAGCTCGCCGAGCAGGTCGCCCCGCAATTAATGCCTGCGGGACTGCTCGTCACGGTCCCGGCGCCCGCTCCCGCCTTGGAGACCGTCAGCACGAGGGCTGGCGTGAAGGTCGCGGTGACGGTCGTCGCCGCGGAGAGCGTGACGGTGCAGGCGCCAGTGCCGGAGCAGCCGCCACTCCAGCCGGTGAAGGTCGAGCCGGCGGCGGGCACGGCGGTCAGCGTGACGGCAGTACCGTTCGTGAAGCTCGCCGAACAGGTCGCGCCACAGGTGATCCCGGCCGGACTGCTCGTCACCGTTCCAGTACCCGCGCCGGCCGGCGTGACCGTCAACACGAAGGTCGGCGCGAAGGTGGCGGTGACCGTCGTCGCCGCGGAGAGCGTGACGGTGCAGGCGCCGGTGCCCGAGCAGCCGCCGCCGCTCCAGCCGGTGAAGGTGGAGCCTGCGGCCGCACTAGCAGTGAGCGTGACGGCGGTCCCGCTCGTGAAGCTCGCCGCGCAGGTCGCCCCACAGGTGATGCCCGCCGGCGCGCTGGTGACCGTGCCGCTCCCCGTGCCCGCCGGGGTGACCGTGAGGGTAAAGGTTTGAAGGGTGAAGGTCGCGGTGACCGTCGTCGCCGCTGAGACCGTGACCACGCACGACCCCGTGCCCGAGCACCCGCCCCCGCTCCAGCCGGTGAAGGTGGAGCCGGCGGCGGGCGCCGCGGTGAGCGTCACGGCGGTGCCGCTCGTGAAGCTCGCCGAGCAGGTCGCACCGCAGGTGATCCCCGCCGGGCTGCTCGTGACTGTTCCGGTGCCCGTGCCGGCCTTAGAGACCGTTAGGGCGAAGGTTGGAGTGAAGGTCACCGTCAAGGTGTCCGTCGCGGTGTTGCCAGCGGCGTCCCGCGCCGTGACCGTCAGCACGTTCGACCCGGGCTGCAGGACGATCCCGCTGGCCGTCCAGCTCGTCGTCCCGGTCGCCGTGCCGTTGCCGCCCGCGCTGTTCGTCCACGTCACCTGGGTCACGCCGACGTTGTCCGACGCCGTCCCTCCGAGCGTCAGAGGAGTCGTGCTCGTGCTGAAGGTCGGATTGGAGGTGGGCGAGGTGACAGTCAGCGTGGGAGGTGTCGCATCCACCCCGATGCCGGTCACGATTCGCGAGAGGGTATCTCCGTCCGCGGTGAAGCTGACATTCGTCGTCGCGGTCGCCGGTGTGGTCGGGGTGAAGCGCACCGTCACTGTTTGGGTCGTCCCCAGGCCCGCGAGGCTGAACGGACTTCCGGAGACGATGCTGAAGGGGGCGGAAGCTGCCGCGGCCCCCGAGACTGTTCCACCCACCGTGTTTTGCACGGTGAAGGTCTGATTCGCGAAGCTTCCCAGGTTCACGGTCCCGAAATTCACCGTGCCGGTCGGGCTCACGGAGAATTCGATCCGCGCCGCAGCGCTCGCGACGGTCGAACAGGCGCTCTCATTGCTGCTCGTGTCGACTGCGCTGACCGCCACGTTGTAGAGGGTGCCCGCGGAGAGCCCCGTGAGCCTGAAGCTCACGGTCGTGTTGGGACTCGGGCTGGGCGTCGGCGATACGACTGGAAAGAAGGAGGATCCGGAACAGGGAGAGCCAGCGGTGCTGTAGTAGACGCGATAGGACGCCAGATCTGTTAAGGGGCTTCCGTCGCTATTCGTGGTGGGGGCGGTCCAGGACGCATCCAGGATCCCGGCTTCACCCGGGGCGGTGACCAGGAGGAGTCCGCCGACCGCGAGACTGAGCGCGAGAAGCCACCGAGGACAGGCGCCGTCGAGAATGCTCGTGGTCTCCCTTGAGGAAGACCACCGTGTTCCCGCGGGGTGACCACCACCCCTCCTTCGGTAGCCCGGCTGTCAGGCTCTCGGCCTGACCCGTGGCTTTGCGTCCCCGCCTCACGGCGGGTTTGCCCTTATCGAGAAGGGGTCTTCCTAGAGGACGATCGTGCACAGGGGCTGCCAAATCCGGAATCGCACCGGGTCAGGGGCGCCATGAAAAATATCTGAAGTCATCGGGCCTTCAGCGGCTGGCGGAGTCCGGCCAGCGGTCAGAGTGCGAACACGCGGTGTCACGCTCGACGATGGCTCGACGGTGGGCAAGGTCATTCTGACATTCGTCGGTTATGGCCACATATCCTTGACCCTCCTGAGCCCTCCGGCTAAGCTCGACCCGCTTTTATGATCGTCCACAAGCTCCTGCCGCTCGTGGCGCTCGGCCTGAACCTCCTCCTCCTCGGAAGCGCTCTCGCTCCCGACCGTCGAAGCCTCCGCAACGTGCGCTTCGCCTATCTCGCGACGGCCCTGGCCGTATGGAACCTGGGGGTGTTCGGGCTGCGCGCGAGCGCGGACCCCGACGTCGCGCTCTTCTGGGAGCGGGTCCTCCACGTCGGCGTGATCCCGATCCCCGTGCTCTTCTACCACTACGTCGTCGCGTTCCTGGACCTGCCGCGACGGCGCCCGGAGCTGATCGGCGGCTACGTGCTCTGCGGAGTGTTCCTCGCTGCCGGGCCAACGCCCCTGTTCCTCCGCGGCGTCACGGACTCGGATTGGGGATTCATGCCCGCCGCGGGCCCGCTGTACGTGCCGTTCTTCGTCTACTTCCAGAGCTACCTGGTGCTCGGTCTCGTCCAGCTCGTCCGGGCCTACACCTCGCAGTCCTCGAGCTTCAAGCGCAACCGCACGCTCCTGGTGATCATCGGCGTCGAGGTGAGCCTGCTCGGCGGTATCGTCGACATCGTCCGGTTCTTGTTCCGCTGGGACTGGCTCTACCCGGTCGGCATCCCGAGCAACGCGATCTTCGCACTTGCCCTGGGCGTCGCCATCGTCCGCTACCGCCTGATGGACATCGGCGTCCTCGCCAAGCGTATCGTCCTCTACCTCCTCACCTCGGTGGCGCTCGCGCCGATTCTGTTCCTCGGGCTGTGGGCGCTCGACCAGTTCGTCGATCGCCCGGCCACAGCGCTGACGCCGGACGGGTTCGGGGTCGACACGCTGACCCGGGACGCCGCCATCTTGCTGCTCGTGTTCACGGTGGCCCTGCCCGTGCTCAGAAAGCTCGAGGGAGGCCTGGAGCGGCTGATGTTCCGGCGCCGCCACGGCGTTCGCGACGCGCTGGTCAAGCTGATGCGGGAGCTGGGATCGCTGCTCGAGGTCAGCGCGCTCGGGCGGACGCTCACCGAGGGGCTGGTCACCCGGATTCCGGTGCTCGGCGCGAGTCTGTACCGCTACGACAGGACGGCGGGTCGATTCACACGGCTCGCGCACGCAACGTCCGAGGCGGCGGACGCGCCGTCGGCGAGGCCGGGCCTCGACAAGGCGCTCGCGCTCTGGCTCGGCATGACCGGTCGAACGCTGATCGTCGAAGAGGCCTCGTTCCAGGGCGACGCCTCCAGGTGGATGCGGCCTGGGGTCACACACCTGGAGCGGGAGCGCATCGCGCTCGTCGTGCCGCTCTTCATGGAGGGAGAGGTGGCCGGGGTGCTCGTCGTCGGCGAGAAGCTGTCGGGCGAGATCTTCGACGGCGACGAGATCGAGCTGCTGGAAATGCTCGCGGGCGAGACGGTCATCGCCTTGAAGAACGCCGGCCTGTATCAGGATCTCCAATCGCGCATGAACGAGCTCCAGCGCACGCAGGAGAGCCTGCTAGAGTCCGCGAAGCTCGCGGCCATCGGCGAGCTCGCGGCGAGCGTGGCCCACGAGATCAACAACCCCCTCATGGTGATTCTGGGCAACAGCAATCTCCTGCTCCGGCACATGCCGTCCGACTCACCGGCCTTCAAGAAAGTCACGGACATCGAGACGGAGACGAAGCGGGCGGGCAAGATCGTGCGCGACCTGCTGGACTTTGCCCGCCGCCGCGAGCCGAAGAGGGAGCGGGTGTCGGTCCACGAGCTCCTGGACCGCGCAATCGAGTTGCTCCGTCCCAAGCTCGCGGGTGGGAGCGTGGAGGTCGAGCGGGTGTTCGACCTTTCACTGCCCCCGATCGCCGGCGACCGCGACCAGCTCACGCAGGTCTTTCTCAATCTGATCACGAACGCGCTGGACGCGATGGAGCGCGGCGGACGCGTCGTGCTCGAGACGAGCATCCATCAGGAGGACGACGGTCGAACGATGGTCACCGTGAGCGTGGCCGACACGGGCAGGGGTATTCCGCCCGAGCACCGGGCACGCATCTTCGAGCCGTTCTACACGACGAAGGACGAGGGGCGCGGCACGGGGCTCGGGCTGTCGGTCAGCCTCGGCATCGTGCAAATGCATGAGGGCTCCATCGAGGTGGAGAGCAAGCTCGGCCACGGCACGACCGTGCGCGTCACGCTGCCTGTCTGGGAAGCCCCGGGGGCACCCTGAGCTTCAGAGGCAATCGGTCTCAAGCCTGACAAATTAACGCGCCTTTGTGTCGTCTTGCGCGCGGGATTTCACCCCGAGAGGCGCGAGATTCTCGGTGGTTAGGCCACGCTCCCCGCCTGGTGTCTGTTTTGCAATACGCTGGCCCGGAAAGCCATGCCCGAGGAACCCGAGGTCGAGCTGGTCTTTCACGAGTCGCTGACGAGCCTCGTCACGCCGGCGTTCTGCCGGACGGTGCTCCAGGCCCTCGCCACCCCTCCCGCCCACCTACGGCTCGACCTCGAGGACGTGAAGGTCGCGGACGTCACGGGACCGGCGGCGCTGCTCCAGGCGGTCAGGCTCTGCGACACGCGCGGCGTGAGCGTGTCGATCCTGCCCAGTCCCACGATCTATCGGGCGCTCCTCACGGCTGGCGTCCTCGAGGAGCTGCCGCTCGAAGGACCCGGCGCCGGGTCCGCCATGCCTGCGCTCGTGTCCCGGCCAGACGAGCCCGTGCAGCCTCCGAGGTTCCTCGCGCGCACCGCCCGGCTCGGCCTGCGACCGCCCACATGGGAAGAACTGGAGATCTTCGAGACGTGGTCGAACGACCCGCTGCTGGACCAGATGGTGGGCAGCCAGCTCCTCTCTCTGTGCCGTCACCGCGGCCCATATCATCCGGACTTCGTCGCCAGTGCTCTGTACGACGCCTCCGCGCTCACGCTCGTCGTCCTGCCCCTGGTCCCGGACCCGAAGCCCGTCGGATTCGTCCGGCTCTTCAACGTCAACCTGGCCGAACGCTTCGCGTTCCTCGAGGTCGGGATCGCCAACTCTCGCGCCTTCCGCGCGGGCTGGGGCATCGAGGCCTCTCGCCTTGCGCTCGCGTGGGCGCAGGACGCCCTCGAGCTCCGTCGCATCGAGGCCAAGGCCTACGCGTACAACGCCCTCAGCATCAACTCGCTGCGTCGCAACGGGTTCCAGCAGGAGGGTGTTCTGCGCGAGGCGAAGACGTACGAGGGCCAGCGCTGGGACATCCTCGTCTTCGCGATCCTGGAAGACGAGATGCGCGCGCAGCGAGTCCGGGAGGGGTTCCCGTACATGGGGTTCTGGGAGAGCGCTGAGGGTTCGTCTGGCACGCCCCTTACGTAGGCCCTCCTATATATGCGCTGGTGGCCTCGCAAGCCTGCCCCGCCCGACGCGACTCCGTTCATCGAGGAAGACCCCGCGCTCGAGACGTCGCCCCGCACGACCAAGTGCGCGCGGCCGGATTGCTTCAACGACATCCCGCCCGACCGCGATCGCTTCTGCAGCGATGAATGCCTGAAGGCGTACTCCGTAAGCGTGATCGGGAAGCTTCGTGGTCTCCGAACGCTCCGGGGCTACACCTATCAAGCGAGCCGCTCAAGACGACGCGCCGAGAGGAGGTGAGGGAATGGATCAGTTCAAGTGCGGGAAGTGCGGCAAGACGTCGGCGAAGCCGGGGATGTGCTGCGGGGCGCCGATGAGGAAGAGCTGACCGCCTCAACACGGCGACCCGGGTGATGGGCCTCGCGCCCGGCATCTGGGTCGCCGTGCGCCCCTCCGTTCCGGCCAATCATCCTGGCTAATCCCAGAGACCGGTCGAAAAATAGCGCTCTCCCAGATCGTTGAACAGGGTGACGAAGCGCCCGACTCCCTCGCGGCGCGCCACGCGTTCGACGCCGACGAGATAGGCGCCAGACGATTGCCCGACGAAGAAGCCGGCACGCGCCAGCCTCCCGCACATCGTGTACGCCTCGCCGCTCGTGACGGGGATACGTTCGTCGATGACACTCTCATCCAGGATCGCGGGGACGATGTCTGTGGGACTCCCGAGTGGCTTGAGGCCTTCGATCCCGGGAAACGTCTCCGGGAGCACACAGACCAGACGAATTCGCGGGTCGTGCTCCTTCAAGCGTCTCCCCACGCCCGTGGCGGTGCCGCCGGTCCCGACGCCGACGACGACATGGGTGAGCTCGCCTCCCGTCTGCTCGAGAATCTCCGCGGCGGTCGTTTCGTAGTGCGCACGCCAGTTATCGTGATTGCTGTACTGGTCGCAGAAGAAGTAGCGTTCCGTGTCCGTGTGATACCGCCGGTGAACCTCGCGAAGCGCTTCGTCGTAGCCTTTCAAGGCGTCCGTGAAGGTGAGCCGAGCGCCATGCGCGAGGAGGCGCTTCTTCCGCTCGAGGCTGGCGTTCTCGGGGATGACGATCTCCACCGGGTAGCCGAGCACCCGGCCGATCATCGCGTAGGCGATGCCGGCATTGCCCGACGAGCTGTCCAGGATGATCTTCCCGGGCTGAAGCCGCCCGTCGGCCAGCGCGCCGAGCAGCATGCGCAGGACGGGACGGTCCTTCAGCGAGCCGCCCGGGTTGAGGTGCTCCATCTTTGCCCACACCTCGACGCCGGGCAGCTCGTTGCTGAAGAGGTGGACCGGCACTAACGGGGTCTGCCCGATTGCCCGGAGCGCCGGGTAACGATCGAGCCAGGGCTCGAGACGCCGATCCCAAGGCATCGCGGGTGACTCGGCGCCCGTCGAGCTCTTGCGCGACCCTACTTGGGTTGCGCCACGGTCCGCAGATAGGGCTTCAGCGTCTTGAAGCCCTGCGGATACTTCTTCTTGGCATCCTCGTCGGACACGGACGTCGGGATGATGACGTCCTGGCCCGGCTTCCAGTTCACCGGCGTGGCCACCGTGTGTCTGGAAGTGAGCTGCACCGAATCGAGCAGGCGCAGCACCTCGTCGAAATTGCGGCCGGTGCTCATTGGATAAATGATCATGGCCTTGACCTTCTTGTCTGGCCCGACGACGAACACCGAGCGCACGGTCGCATTGTCGACCGCGGTGCGGCGGCCGCCCGTCGCGTTCGGGTGGATCATGTCGTAGAGCTTCGCCACCGTCAGGTCGGCGTCGCCGATGACCGGGTAGTTCACGGCGTGCCCCTGGGTCTCCTGAATGTCCTTGGCCCAGGCCTTGTGATCGGTCACCGGATCGATGCTGAGCCCGATGATCTTGGTGTTGCGCTTGTCGAACTCGGGCTTGAGCCCGGCCATGTAGCCGAGCTCGGTAGTGCACACGGGCGTGAAGTCCTTCGGATGGGAGAAGAGGATCGCCCACTTGTCGCCGATCCACTCGTGGAAACGGATCTTTCCTTCCGTCGTCTCAGCGGTGAAATCGGGGGCTTCGTCTCCGATGCGTATGGGCATGTTCGACCTCCATCACGTTGGTGTTCCAAGCTGGACGTTACCGTTCAAGACGGCGATTCTAGCACCGCTTGCTCGGCGGGCCAACCGATCGAGCAGCCTCGCAAGGTCTGGCCGTTCACGCTGACCGTCGCCACCGGCTTCCGCGGGGGGTTCACCCAGAATGCCGCCGTGCTCACGAGGAGTCCGAGTGGTACTCTTCGTATGCTCCAAGCGGTCATCGTGAAGTCGTGAGCCAGGAAACGCGCGTCCAGCCGTCGCCGCGCGGCGACTTGGCGATCACGCTCAGCGGCGGTGGCGCCCGGGCCGCCTATCAGGTTGGTGTGCTCCGCGGCCTCGCGCGACACTTTCCACAGGCCCGGCCCGAGATCCTCACGGGCGAATCGGCGGGTGCGATCAACGTGGCGTACCTGGCGGCCCATCGTGGCGCGCTCCCAGAGGCCGTCGAGGATCTCGCCGGCCTGTGGAGCCGACTCACGCCGCACCAGGTCTTCCGGGTCGGCGCGCCCGCGCTCGCGCGAAACGCCCTGCGCTGGGGGACGCGGTTGCTGTCGGGTGGCGCGGCCATTGCGCCCACAGTGCACGGCCTCCTCGATACGGCGCCGTTGCGCTTGCTCCTCGAACGAAGCCTGCCAACCGCCAACGGCGAGATCCTCGGCATCGCCGATAAGCTCGAGCGCGGTCTCTTGAACGCGATCGCCCTCACCACGATCGATTACTCGACAGGTCGAACGGTGACCTGGGTGCAAGGCCGCCAGATCCGCGACTGGGAGCGACCGCTCCGGCGAAGCACGAGCGCCCGGCTGACGATCGACCACGTGCTCGCCTCGGCGTCGCTTCCGTTCATCTTCCCGGCGGTGCGGCTCGGAGACGACTGGTACGGCGACGGTGGCGTCCGCCTCCACGCGCCACTCTCGCCCGCGATTCACCTCGGAGCGAGACGGATCCTTGCCGTCTCGACCCGCTATCAGCCCACCCACGAGGAGGCCGACCGGCCGGTCATTCGCGGCTATCCGCCGCCCGGCCACGTAGCCGGGATCCTCCTGGACGCGATCTTCCTCGACCTCATCGACTATGATGCGCTGGTGCTCGAGCGCCTCAACAGGCTGCTCGGGAAGCTGCCGCAGCAGGAGTGGGGTGACTTGCGACCCGTGGATCTCCTCGTGCTTCGCCCGTCGCAGGACTTGGCCAGGCTCGCCGCGGATTGCGAGTCGAGTCTCCCTCGGGGCTTGCGATTCTTGACCCGTGGCCTGGGCACCCACGAGACGTCGAGGCCGGCGTTGCTCAGCCTCTTCTTGTTTGTGCCGGAATTCCTCCAGCCGCTGATCCAGATCGGGGAGTCGGACGTCGAGGCCCGTCTGGATGAGGTGGGGGCGTTCTTGACGGGCGCCGGCGGCCTCTCGCGCTGAATTTCTCGCCGGTGCGCGCCACCGCTATACGACAATCGAGCCGTATGGTGAGCCGAGCCCCCGACTGGTTCAGACAGGCCGAGCGCGACGTCGAGCAGGCGGCGGACTCGCGCCGCGCCGGGCGTCACGAATGGGCCTGTTTCGCGGCGCACCAGGCCGCTAAGAAGGGTGTGAAGGCTCTCCACCTCCATCTCGGTCAGGAGGCCTGGGGCCACGTCGTGGCCAAGTTGCTCCGCGATCTCCCGGCCTCCTCGGGTGTCCCGCCAGCCCTGGTCGAGCAGGGGCAGGTGCTGGACACGTTCTACATCCCGCCGCGCTACCCGAACAGCCATCCCGAAGGGGCGCCGTTCGAGCACTACGGCCCACTTCAGAGCGAGGAGGCACTGCGCTTTGCCGGTGCGATCATTGAGTTCGTCCGTCGTCGTCTGGCCTGACCGGGCAGCGGTCGAGTCGGCTCTTCGCCTGTGGGCCGAGGAGGCGGCTCGAATCCCGGAGCTCGTCCGCGTCGGTTATTTCGGCTCCTACGCCCGAGGCGACTGGGGCGTCGGGAGCGACCTGGATGTCGTCCTCGTTGTGGCGGGCGCCGACCTTCCGTTCGCGCGTCGCGCGGTTGCATGGGACCTCACCCGGTTGCCGGTACCCGTCGATTCGCTCGTGTACACCCAGGACGAGTGGCGCGGGCTCGACCCTCCGAGCCGATTCACGCGCGTGCTCGCCCGCGAGGTCGTGTGGGTGTGGCCGCCAGGGGAACGTGTCGGTTCATGAAGGCGAGCGCCAGTTCAGTCGCGTTAACGGCGGGCCTACTGATCCTGCTGGGTTCGTGTGTGGTCTGGGCAGGCGGCGCCCCGACAGCAGGGGGAGGGTTGCCGAATTTCGACGTTCGGGTCGGTAAGGAAGGTCACGCGGTTCGGAACCTCCTGAATCCACCGTCCGCCACTCTCGCTCGCCGAGTGGATCTGTTCACCAAAATCGAAGCCGCACGGCAGCGCCTGCAATGGTCGATTCCCGGCCTCAGCGTCGAGATGCATCCGATTCACGGAGTCCCCGAGGTGATCACCGCCCGGGGAATGTTCCTCACGCCGCCGAACCCGAAAGCAGATGCCGAGCTGATCGTCCGAAACTTCCTGCTGGCGACCGCACCTCTCTATGGTTTCTCGCAGGCGGAGGTCGGGGCGCTGGAGACGACGGCCAACTATGCGAACCCCGCCGGCAACTTGAGGTGGGTGATTCTCGAGCAGCGGCTGAACGGCATCCCCGTGTTCCGGGGCGAGCTGCGCGCGGCCGTGACCCAGGACGGGGAAATCGCGACGATGGTGAGTGAGATCGTCCCTGGGCTCGACCCGACCACGCTGGGTTCTCCGGGGCTCTCGCCGGAGCTCGCGATTCA
>Ga0209761_1003491_pt1 | contig 10390 bp, 9 predicted proteins | sample GraSoi013_1_40cm_4_FD_185818 | JGI IMG/M metagenome (GOLD analysis project Ga0209761, IMG submission 185818) | Grasslands soil microbial communities from the Angelo Coastal Reserve, California, USA - Sample 09_25_2013_1_40cm (SPAdes) (version 2) | ecosystem: Environmental > Terrestrial > Soil >... | reverse complement strand
GTGGCCCCGCCACCCTCCGGACTCGCTGGCCCCCAGAACGCCGACGGGCCGCCCAGCGGGGCGGCCCGTGACGCAGGTTCGGACAGCCTAGGCAGCTCATGCCTTCTTGTTCACCGCCATCTTCAGCTGCTTGCCGGCGCGGAACGCTGGGGCGATCGACGCCTTGATCTGGATCACGCCGCCCGTCTTGGGGTTGCGGCCCATGCGCGCAGCGCGCTTGCGTGCCTCGAAGTTCCCGAAACCGGTGATCTGCACCTTCGCGCCCTTCTTCAGCTCGACGGCGATGATGCCCTTGTCGTCGAACAGGGCTTCGATCGTGCGAGACGCGTCGGCTTTGGACATCTTGGTGCGCATCGCCAGCGCTGAGGTCAGCTCGGCCTTGTTCACGGCGGTCTCCTTTTGAGGGACGAGGACTGAGACAACCCTTGAGATTCCGCCCCTTTCGCGGGGGGGCGCACGAAAACCCGCATGAAACCGGCACTATTATGGGGTATCCCCAGGAAATCCGCAAGTTGTGGGCGTTTTCTCATGTCAAGATGCTAAGACGCTAAGAGGCCAAGCGGGGAACAGGTGGGAGGGGGCGGGACCTTCCTCCCCCCTATAGACTTGGAACCGCTTGGCGTCTTAGCGTTTTGGCGTCTTCCCTGGAACCCGACACCTGACACCTACGACTCCGATGTTCCACGGCACTCGCCCGGGCTGGATCGAGGTCATATCCGGCGTGATGTTCTCCGGCAAGAGCGAGGAGCTGATCCGGCGGGTCCGCCGGGCGGTCATCGCCCGCAAGCAAGTCCAGGTCTTCAAGTCCCACCTCGACGCCCGCTACGCCGGCCTCTACAACGTCACGACCCACGACGGCTTGACCGTGGAAGCCGAGCCGGTGGACAGTGCGGAGGAGATCATGCGGCGCCGGCGGGCCGGCACCGAGGTGGTCGCCGTGGACGAGGTTCAGTTCCTGGACGACGGGATCGTCGAGGTCTCCAACGCCATGGCCGACCGCGGGGTCCGCATAATCCTGGCCGGGACGGATGTGGACTTCCGCGGCCTCCCGTTCGGGGCAATGCCGACCCTGATGTGCATCGCCGAAGTGGTGGACAAGTTCCACGCCATCTGCGTCGTGTGCGGCGGGCCGGCGACGAGGAACCAACGGTTGGTCAACGGCAAACCGGCCACGTGGGAGAGCCCCGTGATCATGGTGGGCGGGCGGGAGTCCTATGAGGCGCGGTGCCGGCACTGCCACAAGGTGCCGAGGCAGGATGAGGACCAAACCGCACTGCTGTGACGGCGATTTCCGTTATCCGTTATCCATGGGTTGCAACACGGATGACGGAAAACGGATTACGGAGAACGCCGTTGCTTAATGTGGCCCTCACCGGCAACATCGCCGCCGGCAAGTCCACCGTGGTCGAGCTGTTCCGGAAGTGGGGCGCCACGATCATCGACGCCGACCAGCTGGCGCGGGAGGCCGAGACGCCGGGCACCGAGGTGCTGGCGGCGATCGTGCGGCGTTTCGGCAGCGATGTCCTGGACCCGGACGGCGGGCTGGACCGGGCCGCGCTGCGCGCCAAGGTGATGGGGGATGACGCGGCACTGGCGGCCCTCAATGCCATCGTGCATCCCGCGGTTCAGCGGCGGCGCGAGGAGCTGCTGGCCGCGGCGCGCGCGCGCGGCGACGCGGTCGTGATCAATGACATCCCGCTCCTGTTCGAGGCGCTCGACCCGGAGCAGTTCGACGTCGTGGTGCTGGTGGATGCGCCGGCCGCCCTGCGGCACACCCGACTGCACGCCCTGCGGGGACTCAGCGACGAGGAAGCCGACCGCATGATCGCCGCGCAGATGCCGGCCGAGCGCAAGCGGGGGCGCAGCCGGTTCGTAGTCGAGAACGTCGGCACGGTGCAGGAGCTCGAGCGCGCGGCGAAGGCGGTCTACAAGGAGTTGCGTCGCTTGGCCAAGGTCCAACCCTCGCCTTGACAGGGGTTTCCGGCCCCGGTAACCTTCGCCCCGACCTCACCGCCGTCCGAGACCGGCCTCCGCATGTCGAACATCCCGAAGGACCTCCGCTACACGAAGGAACACGAGTACGTAAAGCCGACCGCCGACAAGGCGGTCGTCCAGATCGGGATCACCGACTACGCGCAAGGCGAGTTGGGCGACGTCGTGTACGTGGACCTGCCCAAGCCGGGCGCCGCATTTGGCCACATGGACGTGTTCGGCACGATCGAGGCTGTCAAGGCAGTCTCGGAGCTGTTCTGCCCTGTGACCGGCACGGTGGTGGAGGTCAACGGGGCCCTGGAGAGCGACCCCGCGCTCGTGAACAAGGACCCGTACGGCGCCGGCTGGATGATCAAGCTCCGCGTGAAGGACTCGGGCGAGATGGCGACGCTGTTGGACAGCGCCGCCTACGCGAAGCACATCGGAGAATGAGCCGTCGGCCATCAGCCGTCAGCCGTCAGAGGTCTCCGATGCCAAACCCGTCGACACTGACGGCTGAGAGCTGATGGCTGAATGCTTACTTTGACGTTCCACGGCCACGCCTGCTTTCTCATCGAGGCGGACGACCGCCGCATTCTCATCGACCCCTTCCTCACCGGCAACCCGGCGGCCGACATCGGGCCGGACAAGCTGCCCAAGATCGACGCGGTGCTGCTGTCCCACGGGCACGGCGACCACCTTGGCGACGCGGTAGCGATCGCCACGAAGCACGGCGCCACCGTCGTCGCGACCTACGAGCTCGCCCAGTTCTGTAACGACCAAGGCGCAACGGTCCACAGCATGCACATCGGTGGGGCGCATCGGTTCCCCTGGGGTACGGTGAAGCTCGTGCCCGCCTTTCACGGCGGCGCCGTGGAGGGCGATCTCACGGGCAAGTACACCACCAACCCGTGCGGCCTCGTCGTGACCGCCGGCGGCAAGACGGTGTACCACACCGGCGACACCGCCCTCACCGTGGAGATGCGGCTGCTCGAAGGGCGGGTGGACGTGATGCTGGTGCCGATCGGCGACAACTACACCATGGGGATCGACGACGCCGTGCGCGCGATCGAGTTCGTGAAGCCGCAGATCGCGATTCCGATGCACTACAACACCTTCGACGTGATCAAAGCCGACCCGCAGGAGTTCCGGCGCAAGGTCGGCAACCGGGCGGACGTCGTGATCCTGAGGCCCGGCGAGTCCCTCAAACACTCCTGAGACGTCTCCACATGCCGGCTGCCGATCCCCTCACCCACCCTGATGTGTTCGCCGCACGGCACCTCGGCCCCGGCCCGGGCGACGTCCGAGCGATGCTGGAGACGGTGGGCTACGCCTCGCTCGATGCCCTCATCGATGCGGTCGTGCCCGCCGACATTCGGCTGCGGCACCCGCTCGACCTGCCGCCCGCCCGCACCGAGCAGGAGGCGCTCGCCGAGTTGCGCCGCCTCGCCGCTCAGAATCAGGTGTTCCGGTCCTACATCGGCATGGGCTACCACGACTGCATCACGCCGCCGGTGATCCTGCGGAACGTGCTGGAGAACCCCGGCTGGTACACGGCCTACACGCCCTATCAGGCGGAGATCGCCCAGGGCCGGCTCGAGGCGCTGCTCACCTTCCAGACGATGGTGTCGGACCTGACGGGGCTCGAGATCGCCAACGCCTCGCTGCTCGATGAGGGAACGGCCGCCGCCGAGGCGATGCATCTGACCGACGCGGTCGCGGCCCACGACGGGCCGCGCGTCTATGCGATCGACCACAACTGCCATCCGCAGACGATCGCGGTCGTGCACACCCGCGCCGAAGCGCGGGGCGTGGAGGTCGTGGTGGCCGACCCGGCGACCTTCAAGTTCGGCGGCGGTGTGATCGGCGCGCTGCTGCAGTACCCGGCCACCGACGGCGCCATTCCCGACTACCGCTCGTTATGCGAGGCCGCCCACGCGGCCGGCGCCCTCGTCACGGTCGCGACCGACCTCCTGGCGCTGACGCTGCTCGCGCCCCCGGGCGAGTGGGGCGCCGACGTCGCGGTCGGCAACTCCCAGCGCTTCGGCGTGCCGCTCGGCTACGGTGGCCCGCACGCGGCGTTCTTCGCGACACGCGACCAGTACAAGCGCCACCTGCCCGGCCGGATCATCGGCGTCTCCCGCGACAAGGCCGGGCGGCCGGGGCTGCGGATGGCCCTGCAGACTCGAGAGCAGCACATCCGCCGGGACAAGGCGACGAGCAACGTGTGCACCGCGCAGGTGCTGCTCGCCGTCGTCGCCGCGATGTACGCCGTCTACCACGGTCCCGATGGGCTGCGGCGCATCGCCGAGCGGGCGCACGCCCACACAACGATCCTCGCGGACGCCTTGCAGCGCCTCGGCTACCGCCTCGCCTACGCCGCGTTCTTCGATACCCTGGCGGTGGAGGTGGACGCGGCGGTGCAACCGAAGATCTTGGACGCCGCGCGCACGCACGGCATCAACCTCCGCTCCCTCTCGGCAACGCGGATCGGCGTCGCGCTCGACGAGACCACCGCCGTGGCGGACGTGGCCGACGTGGTCGAGGCATTCGCCCTCGGCAAGCCCCTCGCCTTCAAGGTCGAGACCCTCGCCAAGACCCCCAAGCGGGCAATCCCGAAGGCGCTGGCCCGCACCTCGCTGTTCTGCACGCATCCGGTCTTCAACACGCACCACTCCGAGACCGCAATGCTGCGGTACTTAAAGAAGCTCGAGGACCGTGACCTCTCGCTCACCTCGGCGATGATCCCGCTCGGCTCCTGCACCATGAAGCTCAACGCCACGGCCGAGATGATCCCGGTGACCTGGCCCCAGTTCGACCGCCTGCACCCGTTCGCGCCGCGGGAGCAAACCCTGGGGTACGCCGAGCTGTTTCGCCAGCTCGAGGCGTGGCTGGCCGAGATCACCGGATTCGCAAGGGTGTCGCTCCAGCCCAACGCCGGCTCACAAGGCGAGTTCGCCGGCCTGCTGGTGATTCGCGCCTACCACCGCGCCCGCGGCCAGGGCCACCGGACCACGTGCCTGATTCCTCAGTCCGCGCACGGCACCAACCCCGCCAGCGCGGTGATGGCCGGGATGCAGGTGGTGGCGGTGAAGACCGATGAGCACGGCAACATCGATGTCGCCGACCTCGGGGCGAAGGCCGCCCAGTACGCGAACACCCTCGCCGCGCTGATGGTGACCTACCCGTCCACGCACGGCGTGTTCGAGGCGTCGATCAAGGAGGTCTGTCGCCTCGTGCACGCGCGCGGCGGCCAGGTCTACATGGACGGCGCCAACATGAACGCGCAGGTCGGCCTGTGTCGGCCGGGTGACATCGGCGCGGACGTATGCCATCTCAACCTGCACAAGACGTTCTGCATCCCCCACGGCGGCGGCGGGCCCGGCATGGGACCGATCGGCGTGGCGGCGCACCTCGTGCCGTTCCTCCCCAGCCACCCGGTCGTGGACCTCGGCATCCCGCAGAGCTGTGGCACGGTGTCGTCGGCGCCGTGGGGCAGCCCCTCCATCCTGCCGATCTCCTGGGCCTACATCGCGATGATGGGTCGCGAGCACCTCGCCGCAGCGACCACGATCGCGATCCTCAACGCGAACTACGTCGCCAAGCGGCTCGAGGACCACATCGGCCTGCTGTACGCGGGCCAGCACGGCCTCATCGCGCACGAGTGCATCCTCGACACGCGACCCTTCAAAGCATCGGCGGGCGTCGAGGTCGAGGACATCGCCAAGCGGCTGATCGACTACGGGTTCCACCCGCCCACGGTCTCCTTCCCCGTGGCGGGGACGCTGATGGTCGAGCCGACCGAGAGCGAGTCGAAGGAGGAGCTGGACCGCTTCTGCGACGCGCTGATCGCGATCCGCGGAGAGATCCGCGAGATCGAGCGCGGCGAGGCCGACCGCGAGAACAACCTGCTCACCAACGCCCCGCACCCGCTCGCCGACCTGCTGGCGGACGCGTGGGACCGACCCTACTCGCGCGAGCGCGCGGCGCTCCCCACGCCCGCCACCCGGGAGCACAAAATCTGGCCGCCCGTGGGCCGCATCGACGGCGCGTACGGGGACCGGAACCTGGTGTGTACGTGGCCGCCGATCGAGGAGTACGTCACCACGTGATTGTCTGGCACCTCCTGCTCGACTCCCTGAGCCGCAGCGGGGCGGAGAACATGGCAATCGACCAGGCCCTGCTGGAGGAGGCGGACCGCACGGGTAGGGCGGTCCTCCGCCTGTACCGCTGGGACCCGCCCTGTCTCTCCTTTGGGCGCAACGAGCCGGCGCTGGCGCGCTACGACCGCGCCGCGATCGCGCGCCTCGGGCTCGACGTCGTGCGCCGCCCGACCGGAGGCCGCGCCGTGTGGCATGAGCACGAGGTCACTTATGCCGTCGTCGCGCCGATCGCCGGGTTCGGGTCGCTGCGCGAGAGCTATCACGGGATCCACGAGCGGCTGGCGGCGGGGCTGCGGGCCCTGGGCGTGGAGGCCACCCTCGCCTCGGACCACCCCACCGCCCGACCGCATGACCGCCCCCCCCCGGGAGCGTGCTTCTCGTCCCCAGTCGGTGGCGAGATCCTCGCTGCCGGGCGCAAGGTGATCGGGTCCGCGCAGGTGCGGCACGGCAGGGCCTTCCTGCAGCACGGCTCGATCCTCCTCGATGGGTCGCAGGACGTCATTCGAGCCATCAGCCGTCAGCCGTCAGCCGTCGGTGGGGAAACCACCCTTGCGGCCGTCCTCGGCCGGTCGGTCTCCTTCGAGGAGGTCGCCGCAGCCGTTGTGGCGGCTTGGGACGGGCCGCTTGCCCCGTGCGGCCGTCCGACCGTCCGACCGTCCGATTACAGCGAGGCCTGGACCTGGCGCCGCTAGCTCGGCGGTGAAATCTTTGGCGACATGCGCGCGCCCACAAAGCCCCCCCCCCCGTCGCTGATCGGATTAGCCGCCCTCGTCGCCCTCACTGCCTGCACTCGCCCGAGCACCTGTCGCGGCGACTACTGCGGCACACTGGTGTTCGCGGCCGCCGGCCAGCCCGACATCTTGTTGCCACCGGTCAGTGTGCAGGGCCTGGCCCGGGACGTGTACCAGCAGATCTTCCTCAAGCTCGCGGACATCGGGCCGTCGATGAACACGCTGGGCGACCATGACTTCCAGCCGCAGCTGTCGCAGCGCTGGGAATGGGAGACGCCGACCAGGCTGGTGTTCCATCTGGATCCGCGGGCGCGCTGGCAGGACGGGCCGCCCGTCACCGCGGCCGACGTCGCGTTCACCTTCCAGGCCTACACGGATTCCCAGGTGCACGCCGAGTCGCGCCCCCTGCTCGGGGGCATCGTGTCAGTGACCGCTCGGGACTCGCTCACGGCCGTGTTCGCTTACCGCGAGCGCTACCCGGAGATGTTCTACGCCGCCGTGTACCACATGTACATCCTGCCCCGGCACCTGTTGGACACCGTGCCGAGGCCGCGCTGGGCAACGGCCGCGTTCGGTCGGGTGCCGGTGGGTGACGGCCCTTATCGCTTCGTTTCTTGGACGCCCGGCCAGAGCGTCGAGCTGGGTGCCGACTCGACGTTCTTTCTGGGTCGGCCGCACATCCGCCGCCTGATTTGGCAGTTCGTCGGCGACCAGCAGGCGGCGATCACCCAGCTCGTGGCCGGGCAGGGCGATGCCCTCGAGTTCCTCGGCCCCCTGGACAATCTGCGGCGGGTCCAGCAGGTGCCGCAACTCGCCACCTATCCCTACAAGAGCTCCGCGTACGGCTACATGCTGTTCAACGTCGCCGCGCCGCTGTTCAGCGACCGCGCAGTGCGGCGAGCGCTGGTGCTGGCGCTGGACCGGGACCGTATGAACCAGAGCGTGTGGGCGGGGCAGGCCAAGGTGCCCCCCGGACCGATGCCACAGCTCTGGTCGGTGTGGGACCCGGCGATCCGGAGCCTGCCCTACGACACGGCGGCGGCCGCCCGGCTGCTGGCACAGCGCGGGTGGCGCGCCGTCGGCGGGGGAGGGAGCGCGCGGACGCGCGGGGGGCAGAAGCTCGCCATCGAGCTGCTGGTGCCGACGACGAGCGCCGTGCGGCGGCAGTACGCCCGCCTGATTCAGGCACAGTTACTGACCGTGGGCGTCGACGTGAAGCTCGTCGAAATCGAGCCGAACGTCATGCAGGACCGGCTGGCCAAGGGCAACTTCGAGGCCGCGATCCTCTCCTATCAGGCGGACCCCTCGCCGACGGCAGGCGTGACCCAGCACTGGGGCCGCGGCGCCCCCGGCAACTTCGGCCATTACGCCAACCCCGCCTTCCAGCGCGCGCTCGAGGCCGCGGGCCATGGGGCGAACCGACCCGAAGAGGCGGCGCGCGCTTGGCGCGAGGCGTTCAGCATCCTCAACGACGACGCGCCGGCCGCCTGGCTGTACGCCCCGAACCTCGTCGCCGCGGTCCACCGGCGCGTGGCCGACGTCCAGGTTCGCCCCGATTCCTGGTGGGCGCTGGTCCGAACCTGGCGCATCCCCGCCGACCGGCTGATCGATCGAGATCGCGTGGAGCGCTAGGTGACGGCGTGGCTGGTGCGGCGCTGCGCCGCCGCGATCGCCATCGTCTTCGCGGTCGTCACCCTCACCTTCCTGCTCATCCACCTCGCGCCCGGCACGCCGTTCGTGCCGAGCGACGAGCGCGTCCTCGATCCCGCCGTCGTCGACGGGCTACGTCGGCAGTTCGGGCTCGACCGCCCGCTCGGGGTACAGTACGTCAGGTACGTGGTCGCCCTGCTGCACGGTGATCCGGGGTATTCCTTCAGTCTGCGGCGCCCCATCGGCGAGGTGCTCGCTACCACAGTTCCCAACACCTTGTTGCTGTCGGGCGCCGCACTCGCCATCGACTTCCTGCTCGGCGCCGCCATCGGCCTCTATCAGGCCGCCCGCGCCCGTCATCGCGCCGACGTTGTCCTTGGCAACGCCACCCTGTTTCTCTACTCCGTCCCCACCTTCTGGCTCGGCCTGGTGCTCGTGCTTGTGTTCGGCCAGCACCTCGCCTGGTTCCCTGTCGGCGGTGACCGCAATCCCGTGCTGTATCCGTCGCTCTCGCTGCTCGGGCGGCTCGGTGACCGGGCCTGGCACCTCGCGCTCCCGGCCTTGACGCTCGGGTTGGTGGGCGCCGGCGGTACGGCCCGATTCCAGCGGGCCGCGCTGCTGGAGGTCGCGGGCCAGGACTTCATCCGCACGGCGCGGGCCAAGGGGCTCCACGAGCGGCGCATCTGGCTGGTCCACACGCTGCGCAACGCGCTGCTCCCGCTCATCACGCTGTTCGGCCTCGCCCTCCCATTCCTGCTGACCGGCGCCGTCCTGATCGAGACGGTGTTCTCCTGGCCCGGGATGGGCAAGCTCGCCGCGGACGCGATCTTCACCCGGGACTATCCCGTCGTGACCGCCGCCGCCTTGCTCGCGTCCGTGATGGTCGTGCTGGGCAGTCTGGTCGCCGACGTGCTGTATTCCGTGGCCGATCCGCGCATCCGTCTCGGCAAGGGCGGGGCACGCGCGTGACGCCCCGTCACTGGGCGGTCTTGCTCGCCCTCCTCGCCGCCGCGGCGATCGGGGCGTTGGGCCTGCGCGCCGGCACGGCCGGCAGCGACGCGGCACGGCGTTTCTTCCGGCACCCCACCGCCGCCTTCGCGGTGGGCGTGCTGCTCTTCTTCGTCCTCATCGCAGTGTGCGCGCCGCTCGTCGCGCCCTACGACCCCTCCGCGCAGCTGGAGATCGTGCAGCTGCAGAACCGCCCGCCGTCGTGGATGCATCCGCTCGGCACGGACCTCTACAGCCGCGACCTGCTGAGCCGTCTGGTGTTCGGCGCCCGAGTCTCGCTGGCCGTCGGCACGCTCGCGATGCTGGTCGCCGTCTCCCTGGGCGCGGTGGTCGGCCTGCTGGCGGGCTACTTCCGCCGGTGGATGGACGGCGTGCTCATGCGTCTGGTTGACGTCGGCCTCGCGGTCCCGCGGATCTTCCTTCTGCTGATCGCCGTGTCGTTATGGAGCCAGCTGCCGCTGGCGATCCTGGTGCTGACGATCGGGCTGACGGGCTGGTTCGCGACCAGCCGGCTGGTGCGGGCCGAAGTGCTGTCGCGGCGGGAGCTCGCCTACGTGGACGCCGCGCGGGCGCTGGGCGCGCCGCCGGCCCGCGTAATCTTCCGCCATGTCCTCCCCAACGCCGTGGCGCCGCTCATCGTCTCCGCCGCACTCGGGATCGGGAGCGTGATGCTGCTCGAGGCATCGCTCTCGTTCCTCGGTATCGGGGTGGCGCCGCCGACGCCGAGCTGGGGCAACATGATCGCCGACGGCAAGGAGCAGATCGCCACCGCCCCCTGGACCACTTTGTCCCCGGGCCTCGCCATCGTGCTCGTGGTGATGGCCCTGAACGCCGTCGGCGACGCGCTCCGCGACGCCCTCGATCCGC
>Ga0209761_1003490_pt1 | contig 10390 bp, 9 predicted proteins | sample GraSoi013_1_40cm_4_FD_185818 | JGI IMG/M metagenome (GOLD analysis project Ga0209761, IMG submission 185818) | Grasslands soil microbial communities from the Angelo Coastal Reserve, California, USA - Sample 09_25_2013_1_40cm (SPAdes) (version 2) | ecosystem: Environmental > Terrestrial > Soil >... | reverse complement strand
TCTCCGGCTCCCCGCATGCGACTCTCCGCTTCCCGAAGTTGCCTCGTCGCGGGTGCGAAACCACGGCGGGTTCTACCGAGGGCTGGAGCAATCACCTCGCGTTTCGAATCGCTGGAGAAGCTCTGGTGGCGTAGAGACGAACGAACTTCCTTTGGCCCCTCGCGACGCGACTCAAACCTGTGTTTCAGCTGCGATCACGTTTAGACGCAAGTCGACAGACACCCCGCCGCCGGCGGTTCGTGATGGCGCACGCTTCGCCGGCACTCGCTCCGATCGCCAATGCTTATCAGCCATCATTGGATCCAGCCCAAGGCGTCGACCCCGGCAGACGGAAGGTCTTCCATTTTTTAGAAATGTTCCGAACGAATAAGCGGCTCGGCCCGCACGCGACGACTAAATTCAGGGCTCCTGACATGAGCGGCTAGGCGTGCGAATCTTCGTGACTTCTTTCCGACGACGCGTAATCAATCATGCACCACTGCTGGCAGGTCGCGGAGGCGGAACTCCGGTGAAATGCTCCACGCACTCGAGTTTCGCCATTCCGGGCCGGACCTGACGCTCGTCCATGAAGTATCGCGGTTGCATAAATTCTTACGCCCATATCAGGAGCCCTGAAATTAATCTAGCCGGCCGCAGCGCGAACCTTCTCGAGGTCCTTGACGCTCAGCTCCTCGACCACCTCCTGCTGCTCGCGCGCCAGCGCATACCAGGGACAGACGAGCCGCTCCACCACCTCGACGAGCGCGAAGAGCCCGACCGCCATGACCGACAACAGCAGCATGGCAGCAAACGCCAAATTCGATTTCCAGTACGACGTGGCCGAAACGATGACGTAGCCCAGGCCCTTGTCGGAGCCGACGAACTCGCCGACGACCGCCCCGATCACCGAGAGGGTCACCGCCACCTTCAGGCCGCTGAAGAAGAACGGCAGCGCCATCGGGAACCGGACCTTGATGAAGGTCTTGAGCCGGCTCGCGCGGTACGAGCGGGAGAGGTCCAGGAGCTCGGGCGGCGTGGCGGCGAGGCCCGTCGCCGTGTTCACGACGACCGGGAAGAAGGCGACGAGGAACGCGATCACGACCTTCGACACCTCGCCGGCGCCGAGAAGCAGCAGGAGCACCGGCGCGATGGCCACCTTGGGGATGGCCTGCGTGACGACGAGGAGCGGATAGAGCGCGCTCCGGAGGACTGGCGAGTACACGAGCATCACGGCGAGCGGCGTGCCGACGGCGATCGACAGGGCGAAGCCGGCGAGGGTCTCGTAGAGCGTCACCCAGCTGTGGGTCAGCAGGTAGCCGCGCCACGCCCACGTCTCGGCGAGGATTCCCGAGGGCAGCGGGACGACGAAGCGCGGGACGTTGAAGATCCGCCACGTGATCTCCCACACGACGAGCGTGCCGAGCAGCACCCCGGCGGGCAGGAGGATCGGACGGACGCGGCGCTCAAGCGCGGCGAGCATGTGCGGGCTCCTGGCGTCGGGCGAAGATCAGGCGGCGGATCTCGTCGCTGTGCTCCTTGAAGCGCGCGTCGAACTCCATCTCCACGGTGCGGGGCCGCGGGAGCTGGACGTCGAGCACGAGGGCCAGGCGCCCGGGGCGCGGGGTCATCACCACGACGCGGTCGGATAATAGGATCGCCTCCGGGATGCTGTGCGTCACGAAGAGGATCGTCTTGCGGCGCTCCTCCCAGAGGCGCAGCAGCTCGAAGCCCATCTCCTCGCGCGTCATCGCGTCGAGCGCGCCGAAGGGCTCGTCCATCAGCAGCAGGCTTGGGTCGTGCACGAGCGCGCGGCAGATGGCCACGCGCTGCTGCATGCCGCCCGAGAGCTCCCACGGAAACTTGCACTCGAACCCGGCCAGCCCGGCCAGCTCGATGAGGCTGAGGGCGCGGTCGCGGTAACTGTCGGCACGGAGGCCGAGCATCTCGATCGAGAACAAAACGTTATCGAGCACAGTGCGCCAGGGCAGAAGCACCGCGCTCTGGAAGACGATGCCGACGTCGGGGAAGGGCTCGCGCACCTCAGCCCCGCGAATCCGCACCACGCCGCGCGTGGGCGTCACCAGCCCGGCCACGAGCTTGAGCAGCGTGCTCTTGCCGCAGCCGCTCGGGCCCACGAGGCTGACGAACTCCTTCTCCTTGATGGCGAGGCTGACGTCCTCGATGGCGTGGATGGGATCGCCCTGGCGGGAGCGATAGGTCTTCGTGATCGAGGCGAGCTCGATCATCCCACCGGCGCGGCGTAGCGGTTGACGGGATACGGCGCGGCGGCGACGGCCCGACACGCCGTCGACAGGTACGGCGCCAGCTCGGCGGCCAGCGTCCAGGCCGCGGCATTCTTGGCGCGGATCCGGTCGGCGGCCTCCTGGGCTCGCGTGCGCAGGCGGTCCTCGTCCACGGTGAGGACGCGGCCGCCGCGCACGACGACGCGGCCGTCGACAAGCACGGTGTCCACGGCGGCGCCGGTCTCCACGTAGACCAGCGAGCCCATGACGTCGTTGAGCGGACGCAGGAACGTGGAGTCCGCGCGCAGCAGCACGAGATCGGCCTTGCGGCCCGGCTCGATGGCGCCGAGGTCGGCACCGAGCCCGAGCGCGCGGGCGCCGCCGGCGGTCGCCATGCGCCAGACCTCGAGCGCGGTGAGCCAGCGCGCGGTGTCGTGGGGGAAGCGCACGTTGCCGACGAGGCCGGCCACGCGCATCGCCTCGAAGAGGTTCTGGTTGTCGGAGGACATCGAGCCGTCGGAGCCAATGCCGACGGTCACGCCCGCGTCGAGCAGCTCGCGCACGGCAGCGATGCCGCTGCCGAGCCTGAGGTTGCTCGCGGGGTTGTGGGCGATGGCGCCCCCGGCGCCGGCCAGGCGCCGAATGTCGTCGTCGGTGAGCCAGACGCCGTGGGCGCCGACGAAGTTGGGACCGAGCAGGCCGACGTCCTCGAGCCGCGCCACCGCCGTCTTGCCCCAGCGGCGCTGCGCCGTGATCGCCTGGATCTTCGACTCCGACAGGTGTGTGTGCACGCCGACCCCGTGCTCGCGGGCCAGGCGCGCGCAGCCTTCGAGGAACTCGTCGGTGCACTGGGTGGGGATCGTCGGGGCCAGCGCGACGCGGATGCGGCCGTTGCCGGCGCCGTCCAGGCGGCGAATCGTCTCCGCGCTCAGGCGGAGCAGCTCGGCGGTCGGCGCCGCCTGAATGCTCTCGACGGTCCTCCTCAGTTCCTTGGGCAGCAGGTCCATGAGACCGGGGACCACCTCGTAGAAGACGATGTCGGCGACGGCCGGGGCCAGCATCGCCCGCATGCCCACGTCCGCGTACGCGCGCGCGATCGCCTCCACGTCCTCGACGGTTGGCGCCGGGATCGCCATGAAGAGGTCGTACGCGGTCGTGCAGCCGGTCTTGAGCATCTCGAGGGCGCCGATCGCGGCCGAGACGTAGTGGTCTTCGACGGTGCGGTTGGCGTTGAGCGCGGGACCGTGGCTCAGGAGGTCCTCGAGGGTCCAGCGCCCGGCGAGGCCGCGGAGGAGGTTGTTGTGGCCGTGCGTGTGTGTGTTGACGAGGCCCGGCACCACGAGAAAGCCGCTCACGTCGACGTCGCCGTCGGCGGGCGGCCGCGAGAGCCGCGCTCCTACCGCGGCGATGCGGTCGCCCTCGACAAGGATGTCGGCGCGCTCGAGCGCGGGCGGGTCGCCGCGGAGGACCTGGCCGCCGCGGACGAGGAACGCCATGGCGGCTACTTCCGCTCGGGGAGCAGATCGTTCGTGTAGAGGTCCTGACCGGGCACGCGGCGCTTGAGCTGCATGTACTCGGTGTAGACGTCGCGCGAGCGGTCGACCCGCGCCGGCTCGAACTGGCCGACGGCCACCTTGCCGGTCGTCACCTCGTCGGTCATCGAGTAGCGACTGGCGACGGTCGCGGCGCCGACGGCGGCGTCGAGGTCGACCTCCGGGTTGGACTTGAGCAGGATCCGGGCGCCCTCCTCGAGGTTCTCCTTCGCGAAGGCGTGCTTCATGCCTCGGACGCTGCCGCGCAGGAAGGCCTTGAGCGTCTCCGGATCCTTCGCGATCGTGTCTTCGCGGGCGAAGATCACGAGCGAGTACATGTCGAAGCCGGCGTCGGCGTACGAGATGCGCTTGAGCGTGATCCCCTGGGCCTTCGCCTGCTTCTGCAGCCGCGCCTCGTGGTTGGCGAAGAAGGGCGCGCCGTCGACACGTCCGGTGATCAGGGCGGGGCCCATGGCGGCGCCGTCCATCGTCACCCACTTGACGGAGTCTGCGCGGAAGCCGGCGAGCTTGGCGAGCAGCGGGAACAGGATCCCATGGCTATTGCCAGGCGTGATCGAGAGCGTCTTGCCCTCGAGGTCCTTCGGCGCGTTGATGCCCGAGCCCTCGCGCACGAAGATCGAGTGCGGCGGGCGCCGGAAGTAGGCGCCGATGGCTTTGACCTTGATGTCCTCGTTGGCCTTGGCGGCCACGAGCCCGCTGAAATCCGCGCTCCCCGCCTCGCCCTGGCCGACGGCGATGCGCTTGATGGTGTCGCCCCCGCCGGCGCCGCGCAGGATCTTCACGTCGAGCCCTTCCTCCCGGTACCAGCCCTTGTCGAGCGCCGTGAAGTACGGCGTGTACTCGCCGTAGGGCAGGAAATCGAGGATGAAGGTGAACGGGCGCACCGGCTTCGGCTGCGCGTCGGCGAGCGTGACGACCGCCAGGAGCAGAACGACAACGACTCCGAGTCGCTTGATCACAGCGAACCTCCTCCGGTTGAGCGTTCCATCTCGAGGACGGCAGCGACGGTTTCGATCAAGCCCTCGAGCTCCGTGTCGCCCATCGGCGTGGACAGGCACCCGAGACCGGTCATCGACATCAGCACGCCGTGCTCCATGAGTCGGCGCACGATCCGTTGCAGGCGCTCGGCCTCCTCGGGCGCCGGGCGGGTGCTCCGGTAGTCGGTCAGCTCGCGTTCCATCGGGTGCACGCGGAAGAGCGAGCCCATGCCGGTCACGCGCCCGGGCACGCCGGCGCGCTTGAAGCACTCGTCGAGGCTCGCGCGCAGCTTGGTTCCCAGTTCGTCCAGCTTGCTGAAGGCCGCCGAGGTGAGCAGCCGCATCGCGGCCAGGCCCGCCGCCATGGTGACGGGGTTGGCGTTGAACGTCCCGCCGTGCGGCGCCGCCGGGTACCCCTTCGTCGGATCGAAGACGGCCATGACGTCCGCGCTGCCGGCGACGGCGCCGACGGGAAAGCCGCCACCGATGATCTTGCCGAGCGTGGTCATGTCGGGCGTGACGCCGAGGGCGCCCTGGGCGCCGTGATATCCCACGCGGAACGAGATCACCTCGTCGAAGATCAGCACGATGCCGTGGGCCCGGGTCACGTCGCGGATCGCCTGGAGGAAGTCGCGGCGCGCGGGCACGAGCCCCACGCGGTTCGGCACCGGGTCGAGCACAACCGCCGCAAGCTGACCGGCCGCGCGCTCGATCTGCGCGACGGCGTGCTCCGGATGGTTGAACGGCAGCACGACGACGTCGTCGAGCACGCCCTGGGGCGTGCCGCGCGAGTACGCGGTGCTGGCGGGCGCGGCGAGGCTGCCCCAGCTCTCCGGCGACGAGGCCAGGCTCACCTCGACGTAGTCGTACGAGCCGTGGTACGCGCCTTCGAACTTGGCGATTTTTGGCCGCCCCGTCGACGCGCGCGCACCCTTGATCGCCATCATCACCGCCTCGCTGCCCGAGTTGGTGAAGCGCACGCGCGCGGCCGACGGCAGGCGCTCGCAGATGACGGCCGCGAGCTCGATCTCCTCGGGCGTGGGCAGCGGGAACGACGAGCCCTGGGCGAGCCGCCGCGTCGCCGCCTCGACGATCGCCGGATGGGCGTGGCCGTGGATCAGCGCCGTGTAGTTGTTGAGGCAGTCCAGGCGCCGGTCACCCTCGACGTCGGTGATCCAGCAGTCCTCGCCGGAGGCCGCGTACGGCGGGTACGGCGACATGTAGACGGTGGTGCGCGTGTTCCCGCCTGGCATCACGCCCTGGGCCCGGGCCCACAGCGCGGCCGACTTCGAGCCTGGCTCCGCCCAGCGCCGGGTGTGGGCGAGCGCGCGCGGCGATTTCTCGTGGGTGGTGACGGCCATACCTGCCTCCGATCCTGTCGGTCACGGCGTCGCGCGTGGCGCGTCCGCCTCGTTGAACGGCCGGACCCATTATATAGAGGCGCCGCGGGGCAGGCTCGCCGGGCTGGTGATCGGCTACGCCGGGCGACGGGCCGACGAGGTGCTGAGGCGGGTGACCGAGTTCTTCCTCGCGTTCCCGCAGGGGCGCCGCGTCTTCGGGAACATGACGGTGCTCGAGAACCTGCGGCTCGGTGCCTATCTCCGTCGCGACGCGACGGAGGTCGCCCGCACGCTCGACATGGTGTACCAGGCGTTCCCGCGGCTGAAGGAACGTGAGACGCAGCGCTCCGGCAGCCTCTCGGGCGGCGAGCAGCAGATGCTCGCGATCGGCCGCGCGCTCATGGCGTCACCGACGCTCATCATGGCCGACGAGATGTCGCAGGGCCTCGCGCCGGTGATCGTGCAGGAGGTCTATCGACGCCTGCTCGAGGTGAATCGCCAGGGCGTGACGATCCTGCTCGTGGAGCAGAACGCGTGGCTCGCGTTCAAGCTCGCGCAGTTCGTCTACGTGATGGAGCAGGGCCGCGTGGTGCTCGAGGGGCCGTCGGCCGAGGTCGCGGCGAGCGAGCACGTGCAGAAGGCGTATCTTGGCGTGAGCTGACAAAGACTCTCGGCGGCCTCACTTGCCCGCCGCCCATCGAGGGTGTTAAATCGGGGCATTCCGCACAGGAGGTGTCTCGATGGTCCGCGCAGCGCTGGTCCAGTTCAGCGGTCACCAGTCCAAAGAGATCAACATCCAGAAGGCGGAGGACCTCGCGCGGCAGGCGGCGGGGAACGGCGCCAGGATCATCTGCCTCCCCGAGCTCTCCACCACCATCTACTTCTGCTTCGACCGCGACAAGAACTGGTTCGAGACCGCCGAGCCGATCCCCGGTCCAGCGGTGAACCGGCTCGCCAAGGTCGCGAAGGAGACGGGCACCGTCATCGTCTACCCGCTCTACGAGAACGACAACGGCACGCTCTACAACACCGCAGCGGTCCTGGGCCCGGACGGCAACCTCATCGGCCGGTACCGCAAGATGTCCATTCCACAGATCCTGCGCACCGTGAAGCCCGGCGAGACGCCGGGCGACGAGCGCTTCTTCTTCGCGCCGGGCAACCTGGGCTTCCCGGTCTTCGACACGCCGTTCGGCGTCAAGATCGGGATCCTCATCTGCTACGACCGCCACTTTCCCGAGGCGGCGCGCATCCTCGGCCTTAAGGGCGCTCACCTGCTGCTCGTGCCCACCGCGACCTACCGCGAATGGATCCGTGAGGTGTGGGAGATCGAACTGCGCGGCCACGCGATCGCCAACATGTTCTACGTGGGCGGCGTCAACAAGGTCGGCAAGGACGTCGGGGGCCCCGCCGACCGCCACTACTTCGGCACCGCGCTCTTCATCGACCCCAAGGGCAACGTCATGGGCCGCGCGGGCGACAAGCAGGACGAGATCCTCTACGCCGACATCGACCCGAAGGTGTGCGACGACACGCGCGACCTCTGGGGCTTCTTCAAGTTCCGGCGCCCCGACGCCTACGGCGAGATCTTGAAAGACACGATCTGACACCGTGACGGCCGACCTGTTCGTCAAGGGCGCGCGGGTCGTGAAGCCCGACGCGGTCGTCGAGTGTGGCCTGGCGATCCGCGAGGGCGTGATCGTCGCCGCGCTGGCGCCGGGCGAGACGGTGGACGCGCGGCGGACGATCGACGCCGGCGGGCGGTACGTCCTGCCCGGGCTCCTCGACACGCACCTGCACCTCGGCACCGCGGCGCAGTCATTCGACGGCGACTGCGCCAGCGAGAGCCGCCACGCGGTCACCGGCGGCGTGACCACGCTCCTGCCCTTCGTCATCACCCGAGGCTCGTATGTCGAGGTGCTGCCGGAGATGCAGAAGGCCGTCGCCGCCGGGAGCCTCGTGGACATGGTGTTCCACGCGATCATCACCCGCGAGGCGCAGATCGAGGAGATCCCGCGCCTCGCCCACGAGTTCGGCGTGCGGTCGTTCAAGACGTTCATGGCCTACAAGGGGCGCGAGATCTCGCCGAGCGGCATCCAGGGCATGGGCGACGACCAGATCTGCTCGGTCTTCCGGCAGGTGGCAAAGATCCTGGGTGCCATCGCCATCGTCCACTGTGAGAACATGGAGGTGATCGAGCTGCACCAGCAGCCGTTCATAGCCGCCAACCGCCAGGACACCGCGGCGTGGTCCGACGCCCGTCCCGTCTTCGGCGAGCTGGAGGCGATCCGCCGCATGATCGCCTTCGCCGAGGCCGTGGGCATCGAGCTGCTGATCCCTCACATGGGCGTCGGGCTCGGCTCCGAGTTCCTCCGCCAGAAGGCGTGGGGCCGCGGGCGCGTGGCCACCGAGACGTGCCCCCACTACCTGCTCTTCGACAAGGACACGGACCGCGGCGTGATGGGCAAGGTGAACCCGCCGCTCCGGAGCGTCGAGCACGTGGAGGCGCTCTGGCAACGGCTCGTGGACGGCACGGTCGACGTCCTCGGCTCCGACCACTGCCCGTTCACGAAGGCGGTCAAGGGCACCGACCTCTGGTCGGCGCGCGCCGGCATCACGGCCGGCAGCGCAATGATCCTGCCCGTGCTCCTCACGGAGGGCATGCGGCGCGGCCGGCTCGGGATCCAGCGCGTGGTCGAGCTGACCTCCGCCAACGCCGCGCGGCTCTTCGGGCTCTACCCGAGGAAGGGCGCGCTCGAGGTGGGCTCGGACGCCGACCTCGTCATCGTGGACCTCGACCGCGAGGTGAAGGTGGATCTGCGCACGCTGAACTCCGTCGTCGATTTCAGTCCGTACGAGGGCTGGGTCGCGCGCGGCTGGGCCGACACGACGATCGCGGGCGGGCAGGTCGTATACGAGAAGGGCGAGGTCGTCGCCGAGCGTCCCCGCGGCCGATACCTCGCGCGCGGGGGCTAGAGGGGCGCGATGGTCAGCTTCGGCCTCATGTTCCGGCCCGGGCACTTCCCGCTCCCCCACATGCTCGCGTGCATGAAGGTCGCCGAGGACGTGGGCTTCGATCACGTCTGGTTCGGCGACTCGCACCTGATCTGGCACGAGGTCGGGCCCTACCTCACCGCCGCCGCCATGTCGACGACGCGGATGCGCGTGGGGCCGCTCGTCTCCAACCCGGTGACGCGGCATCCCACCGTGGTGGCGAGCATGCTCGCGACGCTCGGCCAGCTCTTCGACGGGCGCGCGGTGCTGGGTGTCGGCCGCGGCGACAGCGCCGTGCGCACGCTCGGGCTGCCACCGATGAAGCTCGCGGAGTTCCGCGACGCGCTCCGCCTCATGCGCGGGCTCTGCCGCGGCGACGAGGCCGAGGTGAACGGCTCGACGATCCGCTTCGCCTGGCTGACGCGCCCGGTGCCGGTGCTCCTCGCGGCGTACGGCCCCCGGGTGCTCGAGCTGGCAGGGGCGGAGGCCGACGGGCTGATCCTCCAGCTCGCCTCGCCGAGCGTGGTCGAGTGGGCGCTGGGTCACGCGCGCCGGGGCGCCGAAGCAGCGGGCCGTGTGCTCGACGGGTTCGAGGTCGTCGCCGCCGCGCCGACGTACGTCTCCGCCGACCGCGAACGGGCGCTCTCGCGCGTGCGCGGATTTCCCGCGACAGTCTCGAACCACGTCAAGGACCTCCGCCACTACCCGCCGTCGGAGCTGCCAGCGGAGCTGGTGGAGGGCATGGAGCGCGTCGCCGACTACGACTATCTGAAGCACGGCCAGCCCGACGCGCCGCACACGCGGGCCGTCACCGACGCCATGGCCGAGCGCCTCACGCTGATCGGCACCGCCGAGCAGATCCGCGCCAAGATCGGGCGCCTCGCCAAGGCCGGCGTCACGCACGTGTGTCTCTACCTCGGGATCGTGGAGGCGGAGCTGCACGTCTCGACGCTCGAGACCTACGGGCGTAAGATCATTCCCCACTTTCGCTGATCGCCGTTTCGCACCCCGAGTCAAGGAGGAAGTGGGCCATGGCACTCCCGGTGGTCGCAACACTCCTCGTCGCCTTCGCGCTCGCCCTCGCCAGCCCGTCGCCCGCGCAGCAGGAGAACGTCCTGAACGTCGGCAAGTACACGCAGCTGGGCTCCTACGACCCGCACGCGGGCGCGCTCGACACGCTCTGGTGGACGGGCAACAACTTCTACGAGTCGCTGCTCGACCTCAACGAAGACCTGAGCGGGCCGCGCCCGGTGCTGGCCACCGCGTGGACCGCGTCCAGCGACGGCAAGACGTACACGTTCAAGCTG
>Ga0209761_1003489_pt1 | contig 10390 bp, 10 predicted proteins | sample GraSoi013_1_40cm_4_FD_185818 | JGI IMG/M metagenome (GOLD analysis project Ga0209761, IMG submission 185818) | Grasslands soil microbial communities from the Angelo Coastal Reserve, California, USA - Sample 09_25_2013_1_40cm (SPAdes) (version 2) | ecosystem: Environmental > Terrestrial > Soil >... | reverse complement strand
TGCCACGGGGCTTCGCCCCTCGCAATGACGAACGGGGTGCACTAAGCCTGGTCAATGTCGGCTTCAGGAATGGCGACCAAGTCGCTCGTGTCCACCAGCGGAGCGAAGTCGCGGTGCCGGGCGCGAAGGAGAGCGTCCAGTTCGTGCGCGCGCAGCAGCACAGCCTGACCCGCGTTCATGTCCCGGATCACCAGGGCCTCTTCGGATCCCACCTGCGCCACGCCTACGCTCACCAGGGCAAACTCGTTTTGCAGCGGCTCCATTGTCCCGTCTGTCCGCGGGGTGGCTTCGTCCGTCTGCTCGGACCGCGGCGGAAGCAGCGCGATCGGCTTGTAGCGGACCCGGGTGAGGCCCTCCAGTTCGAGGGGATCGAGGTACACTTCAGCCGGCCGCGGCGTATGACGGCGCAGACGCAGACGCGACCCGGTCGCCGTCTGGTACTTGCTGACCTCGATGTTGCCGAGATGCCCCAGCGGCATGTCGGTGAACTGAGGCTGTGGCATGACGCGGCTACGGGATGAACGAGAGATTGTAGTGTGGTTGGTCGGAGTCGAGCAGCACGACCTTCTTCTGCACGATCTTCCATCTCGCCCCGTCGCGGCGCAGCCGGTACTCGCAGGACGCCGGGAACAGCCGCACCACGTTCAATCCCGCCTGCCCGAGCCCGCCTGGCCGCACTTCAGTGATCAACTGACGGCAGCGCAGCCGTGCCTGGCCGGCCCCGTCTGCCTCAACCTCCACATTCGACACCAACCGCATCGTCCGGGACGGCGGATTCTGGTCCAGCACCGGGGTCTGGGTGAGCCGGAAGACGCGTTCGTGAAGCCGCTTCCGGTCGTCAGAGATGATGGAAATACCTTGCCCGGGTTCCTTCGCGGGATCGATCGGCACCCAGTAGCTCCCATCGTCGCTGAACAACGATTCCCACTCATCGAAGCGGCGCTCGTCCAGCAGCCGTGCCTCGGCGAACAGGAAGCGTTCGGCGTCGGGGACCGTGAGCGCATCGGGTGGTGCGGTACTCTCGGATTTGGTCCGCGGAGTGTGCTGTCGTCGTGATGCCTTCGCCCGTTGCCGTACCATGTCAGAACCCTCACCCTTTGTCCCTCTCCCACCGGGAGAGGGGAACACGGTTGGGCGCTGCCGCGCCCTCTCTCATGGGCGTGACATCTCCAGCCGCCACTGACGGTACAGCGAGCGCTGGGGTGTTTCGTCCGTGGTGTGGCCGACCCGCTCACCGTTCTCGACCCGCTCCCGATGCTGCCCCCGGCTGAACAGGTTCCACTCGTTCCCGCGGGCCTGGGCGCCGGTCTGCACCTCGGTGAAAACCTCGATGTCGTCCGGCGCGCCGAACCCCGCCGGTCCGTAGAAGCGTTCGTGCCCGCGGATGCGTCCGTCGTTGATGGTATCCGGCACGCCCTGCAGCGCGTAGACGTACAGTTGCACCTCGGTGCGATTCACGGCCTTGGGTACGATGACGCGCAGGTGCGTGTCAAACAGATAGAGGTTCGGGAAGATGAAGATGTTGCGCCGGGCAGAGAGATCGATCAGTTGCGTTTCGCCATACTTCGCCCGCATCGCTTCGGCATATGCGGGATAGCGATCCATCATGCGGGCAGTCCAGCTCGACGCCGGGTTGAGGCTGCCAGGCCGCTCCAGCAGGCCGTGCCCATTGAGGAGCCCCCGCGCGGCGCCCTCCTGCCGGTAGCGCTGCACCTCTTCTACGGTCGACTCCTTCGACAGCTGCAGCACACGCTGCCAGGACAGGTGCACGTAGTTGCCGTGATAGCCATCGTAGCCATTCTCCGCCTGTAACTTCCAGTTGCCAGGATACTCGTAGCGATGCGGCGGGAGGAGCAGCTCGATCTGCTCGACCGGCGAGCGGCCCAACCAGGCGTCGATGTATTTGCGGGCCGGCCCAATGTGCTCGTCGAATGTGGGACCGTGGTCGCTGAGGCTGATGAACAACAGGCCCCGGTAGTTCGCCATCCGGGAGACGGGAACCAGTCCATACGCCCCGCGGTCGAAATCATCGGGATAGCCGGTGCTCTGGGACATGCCGATGAGATCGCCGTTGTTGGCGTAGACCCAGTTATGGTACCGGCAGCGGAAGAAGTTGGAGTGCCCGCGCTCCTGGCGGCAGACGACCGCGCCGCGGTGACGGCAGCGATTGTACAGGGCGTAGACCTTCCCATCCTCATGGCGGGACAGGACGACCGGTTGGGTGCCGGCCAGCACAGTCTTGTAGTCGCCCGCGGCCGGCAGCTCGGATTCGTGGCCCGCGTACACCCAGGTCCGTTCGTAGATGCGGTCCATCTCCGAACCAAAGACCTCGGCGTCCGTGTACACTGAGCCGTGCACGCGGAACTCGCGCGGATCGTCGGCGACGAGGTCCGCGTACGATTGGGTGCGTTCTGTCACCGCCATACGAGGTAGACCTGCCTACCGAACGACGTCGAAAGTCAGCCTGCGCAGCAAATCTTGCAGCGAGATCCCCGCGTCGTACTCGGGAGCATTCTCGAGTTGTTCCAGGTTGTTCAATCCCGACCACTTGTAGACCCGGTTCGTGGCAGAGATGATGCGGGCCGGCTTCTCGGATCCGACGTTGAAGTGCTGATGGATCGTGGCCGGAGGTATGTAGACGACGTCGCCGGCTTTCCACTCGAAGCGCTGAGGTTTGTCGGGGACGATCCAGCGCCAGCCCGACTGATCCGACTCCACGTCGCAGTCCCAATGCAGATCGTAGCCCGCGCCTTCGGCAACATAGAATGCTTCTTCCGCGAAGTGTCGGTGCCGGCCGGACCGGCTGCCCGGCAGGATGACCTGCATGTAGATGTCGATCGTCTCCGCGCGGGTGTTCATCTGCTCGTTCACCATGTGCTTGAGCAGTCCGTGCGGAGACAGTTCCCAGGGCATCTCGTCGGGTTTGACAAGGCGGCGGCGCTTGCTGTTCCGTGTGGGGCGCTCGGCCGCGTCCACCAGCAGCCGCCGGTAGAAGTCGCTCTGCAGCGTCCCTCGCTGCCAGACTTTACTCTCGCCCCAGGCCATTGAAGCCTCCTAGCATCTGGCATTGCGAGACCAACCGCCTGTCATTGCGAGGGGCGGAGCCCCGAAGCAATCTCCGCTGAAGGAGATCGCCACGCCCTGCACCCTACGCGGTGCAGGGCTCGCGATGACAGAATGGCGTGCGAGCTCGCAATGACCATTGTGCTACTCATCGTCCCGCGGCACGAAGCCTGCACCGTTCGGGGTGGGCTCCTTGGGGCGCGGGATCACGGTCTTCTGGAAGAGCATGTTCATGAAGATGAACATCGGCTTGGTCTTCATCACTAGCACCCGGGCCGGGCGCTGCGGATCGGCGTTGTTGTGCTGGTGGACGGTGTGGTTGGGGACCACGGCTACGTCGCCGGCTTCCCACTCGTAGCGGACGCCGTCGTGGAGCTCGAACCCCTTGCCGTCCAGGATGTAGAAGATCGCTTCGTTCACGTGAAAGTGCATCTGGGAATGGCCGCCCGGAGCGTACTCCTCGAGGTGAACGTGCAACGTCTGGCCGAGGTTGTCCTCAGGATGCAGGTAGTGCTTGGAGAACGCCTGGGGCCCGTCGATGAAGTTGATCGCTTCGGCCCGCCGGACCCGTGGCAGCGCGCGCAGACGTTTGAGTTCGTCTTTCAGACTGTACTCGCCCTGAATGGCTCGGAGGAAAACCCGGTCCTTGCGTTGCTCGAAGTGCGCTGTCGCCACACTCACCCTCCTCTGGCCTGCGGTTCGTCGAGGAGTTCGATATTCAAGTTTAGATGTAAGTATAGCATTTGGTGGCTGAGGCGGACTATTTCGTCGGCAGGCCCATGCGGTGCACGAGGTCATGGAAGCGTGGGTCGGAACGTAGCGGGTCCAATAATGGATCCACGTTGAGCCAGACCATTCGGTCTCTACGCTCCTGGTAGGAACTTTCCAGCCAGGCGAATGCCTGGTCTTTGTCACCGAGGCCCGCATACGCCCAAATGAATGGAAAGGTCGGCATGTTTCCGCGTCCGCGTTCCGCTTGAATTCGTTTCAATTCGCCCACCAGCTTCAAAGCCTCTTCCCGCCGGCCGGCGCGCGCGTATGCATGCGCCAGCGCCCCCAAGACGAGGGGTTCTCCTTTCGTGAAGGTCAGCGCCTTTTGAAGTTCTGCGATGGCCTGCTGGTGCATCCCCCTGGTCACATAGGTCCTGGCGACAACTATGCTCGCATCCGAATAACTCGGGTCCAGTTCCAGCGCCTTTTGCCAGGATGCCATTGCCTCCTCAGCACGCCCGGCGTAGAAGTAGGCCGCCCCCGCCCAGGTGTTGATGAGGGGCGACGCCGGGTCCAGTTGCTGGGCGCGTTGGGCTTGGGCCACAGCTTCGTCAAAGCGTTGCATGGCATAGAGGTATTGGGTATACAAAATGCGGGCCACCGAATAGTTGGGGTTCAGCTCGATGGCGCGGCGGTACTCACGCTCCGCGCCTGCCCAGTCCCACTCCTGCTGTGCGACTCTCGCGAGCGCGGTGTGCGGTTCGGCGAGTGTGTCGTCCAGCTTGAGGGCCTTTTCGGCCCACTGCCGGGCGTGTAGAAGGGCGTCCCTGACGTCTCTCGTCACAGGCCCTCTAACCGTCCGGCTGTAGAGTTGGGCCAAGCCTGCATAGGCGGGAGCGTAGCCCGGATCTTTCTCGATCGCTTTCTCAAAGTACTCCTTCGCCTTCATCGAATTTGTCGGTGTCGGTGCCTTGTAGAAGTACGCGCGGCCCAGCAGGTAGGCTTCGTAGGCTTCCGGATCCACGGGTCGGGAGGTAGTGAGACGCGCCTGCTCCTGCGGCGTCAGCCTGACCCGAATCTGGCTGGCGACGCCTCGGGTCACTTCCCTCTGCATAGCGATGACATCCCGCGGGTCGAACTCGTACGTCTCGGCCCAGAGATGGCGCTCGGGCGACGCTTGAACCAGGTTGGCCGTCATGCGAACTCGGTCTCCCGAGCGGAGAAGAGCGCCTTCGAGAAGCACGTGCACCTTGAGCTCCCGGGCAATCTGCGGCAGTGGTTTCGCTGTGTGCCTGTAGCCGATCACCGACTGGTAGGAGAGCACCTGCAGGCTGCTGATCTTGCCCAGCTCGGTAATGAGCGCTTCCGTCATCCCATCCGCAAAGTAGTCCTGCTGAGGGTCGCCCGAGAGGTTCTTCAGGGGCAGCACCGCAATGGACGCGACTTCGCCCGCTATAGATCGACCGAGCAGCCAGTCGCGCACTCCGGCCACATTCAATCCCAGTCCTGCGCTCAACACCACCAACAACCCTGCCGCCGCCCAATACATTGCGCTTCGGCGTCGGCGCACGGTCGCCGTCTCTGCCGACTCCAGCCGAGCGCGGTCATCGTTCCACCAAACATCGATCTCGGTCTCGTATGCGTAGACAGAAGCCTTGCTCTTATGCAGGTGCCGGTGGACAGGCAAGCCTTCTTTCTCCCACCGCCGGACCGTACTTTCGTCGCGTTCCAGGTAGGTGGCAATGTCTTTCCAGGAATCCAGGCGTTTGCTCACAGAGGCTCCCCAGCCCCGGGAAGTGACTGTGGCTTATCTACGCCCATGAGTCCGCTGGCCCCTTTCAGTTTCAACCTCAACGAGGCAGCGGGCCGATGAGCGCATTTGCGCGCATCTGCGCGGACTTACCTGTTGCAGGTTCACACGGGTGTCTCTACTCTGAGCGGCAAGCCACCTTGAGGTGGTGGGTGAGCTCAAACTGAGTCATGGAGGGGGAGTCATGGAGTGTAGAGATATCAGAGCCATATTTGTCTACGCTTGGTACAACCGAAGCGTGCGAATCGCATTCATATCCGGCGTCGCGTTGACTCTGCTGACAGCTGGCCTAGTGACGTTTGGCCAGTCGCGCGCAGCAGGTGCAGGGACGCAGATAAGGGCTACCGGAACATTCACAACTGTATTCCCCGTTCCCACCATCACTTCAACAAACAGTGACTTCCCTATCGATCCCGATCCACCGGGTCCTAACAACGGTGTCAACAATCCGAGCATAGCGGAACGAACTTACGGCGACCTCTTCATCCTTTCCCGATATGCTGTGAGCTCCTTCACTGGGTCGCTTGTAGGGATGACCGTGACTCTGCAGACGGTAGTAAGAGACGATGTCGTGGAGCATAAAGCGTTCCAGATGAACGCAGGCAACTTCTTTGGAAGGTTGGATGGACTGAGGGGCAGCTTCTCAAATATTAACCACGTTGTTGCCGATAGGTCGCGCTGCGTGCCGGGTGTTCCTTGTCCAGGTAGTCTTATTCCGGTCGAAGGTAGATTCGCGGTGGTCGAGGGCACCGGAATGGGCGAACTGGAGGGCATCTGTGGAGGCGGAACCTTCAAAAGTGTGCTAAATTCAAGCGGGCTACCCACAGGTGTTATCGAATATGATTTCACGTTCCGATTCGGCAGGGACTGCGTAGCCAACAACTAAGCGAATTCCTGGATGAAAGGGCTCCTCTCGCGAAGAGGAGCCCTTTTCCTCTCCCTTCCCACGTTGGAGTCACCCTCCTATAATGGAACGCAGCACTGTAACGCGTGGAGGGGACGTCATCGACGCGCCTCGTTCAGGCGGAGTGAATTCTCGCCCCAAGTCTCCTGTAACTCCTGCCAGTCCACGCGGCGTCCCCAAGGTTCTGCAGCACATCCGCTGGCCGCAGGAAGATAACAAGATTCCGCGCGAGATCTTCACTGATCCCGATCTGTTCCGCGCCGAAATGGATGCGGTGTTCACCGGACCGGTCTGGGTCCTGGTGGGCCATGAGTCAGAGATTCCGCAGCCAGGAGATTTCAAGACACTCTCCATCGGTGCGATCCCCGTGATTGTGATTCGGGGAGCGAACGGGCGCGTGGGTGTGCTGGTGAATGCGTGCGCCCACCGGGGTACGCGGCTGGTGGAAGGCCCCTCGGGCAACGTGCTCCGCGGCGGGTTCCGGTGCATCTACCACATGTGGACCTATGACACCGAAGGCCGCCTGATCGCCGTCTCGCTGCCGGATGATTTCCCCGCTGAGTTTCGTAAGGAAGATTACGGATTGCCCCGGGCGCGCGTGGAGACGTACAAGGGCGCCATCTTCGCGACCTTCAACGATGAAGTGCCGCCACTGCTCGACTATCTGGCGGAGCTCACGGGCGGGCTGGATCGAGTGCTGGGAGACGGCGCGCTGCGATTCCTGGGCTCAATCAAAGTGATCTTCCGGACCAACTGGAAGCTCTATGTGGAAAACATCTACGACGGATATCATGTCACGGCGCTGCACACCGGGTTCCAGGTGGTCCGCCTACGCTCGCACGGGGGCGAGCGTCTGGTTCCCAACTACGAGCGTAACGGACACCTGTGGGGACGGTCCAAGTCCACTCCGGTCAACGAGCTCACGCCGGCGCTGCGCGACATGAGCCTGTTCGACACGCGTACGAAGCCCACCACTGATCACAACATGATGGTGGTGTTTCCGTCCGGCGTCGTCACCGATTACTTCGACACCATCCAGTTGCGCTACGTGATTCCCCTTGAGCTGGACCGGACGCAGATGGAGTTCGCCTTCTTCGGGCGGACAACCGACACTGAGGAGGCGCTCTGGCACCGCGTGCGCCAGGGTCCAGAGGTGCTCGGGCCTGCCGGGGCAATCACGCTGGAGGACGCGGCCGTCCTCGAGCGCGTGCAGCTCAGCGCCACGGCTCGGGGCGAGAACGTTGTGCTAAAAGGGACAGCCAAACGCTTCCCGCCGTACCGGCATGTCGATGAAGCCCCGATCCGCCACTTCTATCAGGCCTATCGGAGATTGCTTGGGTTTCCACTAAGTGGGGGGACCGATGGTGCTCGCGGGACGCGTTGACCTGGGGGAGCGTCGACAGGCCGCGCTGGACCTGCTCACACAGTACATCCGCATTGTGGACGATCCACGCCGGATCGAAGAATGGCCGGCGTTGTTCAGCGACGACGCCGAGTACATCGTGATCACTCGTGAAAACCACGAGCGGAACCTGCCCATCGCCGTGATCCGCGACGACTCCAAGGACAGAATCGCCGACCGGGTGACCATCATCCGGGAATTCTGGGGCGCCGGCGGGCGCGCGGCGGACCGGCATTACAACGACGCGTGGCCCCGGCACGTCGTCGGCCCGGTGTGGGTGGAGTTCGGCGAGTCGGGAGAAGCCCTCATCGGCGCGAACTTCGCCGTGTACCAGACTGTGCAGGTGGACGTCTCGCCGCGGCTGCTGGCCGTCGGGGAGTACCGGGACGTGGTAGAGTTCTCCGGCGCGACCCCGAAATTCAAGTCCAAGAAGGTGATCCTGGACACATCGGTGCTCCAGGACGTCTTCGTCTACCCCCTATAGGCTGCAGACCCTCGTCGATTCCACTGAGAGGGGACATCGTCGCAATGTTTGAACGGTTCACGGAGCCCGCCCGGCGCGTCGTCATCCTGGCTCAGGAAGAAGCCAAGCGTCTCAAGCACAGCGCCGTCGGCACGGAGCATATCCTGCTGGGGATCATCCGCGAAGGTGAGGGGGTCGCCAGCAAGGTGCTGGAGAGCCTGAATATCTCTTCCGACCGCGTGCGCGTCGAGATCGAGACCGCCATCGGCCGCGGCGAGCGAGCTCCCTACGAGGAAGTCGCGTTCACCCCACGGGCCAAGAAGGTGCTGCAGTTGGCCCTCGACGAAGCGCGCGGGCTAGGGCACAACTACATCGGCACCGAGCACCTCCTGCTGGGGCTGATCCGTGAGGGGGAGGGGGTCGCGGGGCGGGTGCTAGAGGTGATGGGCGCCGACCTCGAACGCGTTCGCGCGCAGGTCTTGTACTTGCTCAAACAGGAGCCTTTCGCGCCCAAGCTTTCTGAACAGCTTGCCCCGCCTGAGGTAGGAAAGGAGGGGGCCGTCGCCGATCCCAGTCAACGAACGATGGGTATGCTGCGTGTCACGCTGGCCTGCGGCCCGTACGACCGCACCGAGGCATTGCGCAGCGGAGTGGTACGGCCGGAGGGTATCGACCTTAACTACGTAGCCATCCAGTCGCCTCCGGAGATCTTCGCCCGCATGGTCGCGAACCAGGCGTTCGACGTCTCGGAGATGTCCTGCGCACACGCGCTGATCCGCAAGGGGCAGGGGGAGTTCCCCTTCGTTGCCCTTCCGGTCTTCCCGTCCCGTATGTTCCGGCACGGCTTCATCTTTGTGAACACCAAAGCTGGAATCCGCGGTCCGAAAGATCTGGAAGGGAAGCGCGTAGGCGTCCCCGAGTACAGCCAGACGGCCGCGGTCTGGATCCGTGGCCTTCTGCAGCATGAGTACGGCGTGGCTCTGGAGACGCTGCGGTGGGTCACGGGCGGCGTGAACGCGCCCGGTCGGCCGGACGCGCTGGTCAACCGGCCCGACGAGAAAGTCTCGATTACTCGAGTCCAGGATCGCACTCTCAACGACCTGCTGGTCGAGGGCGAGATCGACGCGCTGATCGGCGCCCGGAAGCCCGCGGCGTTCGGAAAGGATGCCCGAGTGGTTCGCCTTTTCCCCAACTACCGGGAGCTGGAGCGGGAGTACTACCGGAAGACCGGCATCTTCCCGATCATGCACACGCTGGTCATCCGGGAAGCCTTCTACCAGGAGCACCGCTGGATCGCGGAAAGTCTCTACAAGGCATTCGTGGAGTCGAAGGCGTGGTGCCTGACGCAGATGCGATTCAGCAGCAGCCTACGCTACACGCTGCCCTGGCTCCAGGCCGACCTCGACGAGATGGCCGAGGTATTCGGCTCCGACCCCTGGCCCTACGGGCTGGAGGCCAACCGCCACGTGCTGAGCACGCTCGTTCAGTATCTGGTGGAGCAGCGTCTGCTGCGCCGTTCGCTCCCACTCGAAGAACTGTTCGTCCCGCTCACGCTGATCGGCGAGTAAGGCGCGTTCCGACCGAGGGGAACCACAGGCGGCGCAGAGAACAGAGGGCTATCACCACTTCCATGTGGGGGGATCCATATGCGTGACTCGATATCCCGAGCTCTTCTGGCCGGGATCGCCGGTGTCATGCTGCTCGCGCTCGCTGCACCCGCAGCTCAGGGGCAGGCCGATCTCGTGGGCGTAGCGAAACGCGAAGGCCGCGTGGTGGTCTACGGTTCCATGGAGTCCGACGTCTTCGCTGTGATTCAGAAGATCTTCGAGGGGCAGTACGGCATACCGGTCGACTACTTCCGCGCGTCCAGCAACGGGGTCATGGACCGCGTGCTGACGGAATCCCGCGCGGGCAAGCCGTTGTATGATGCGGTGCTGACCAACCGTAGTCCGATGATGATTTTGAAGACGCAAGGCGTATTTGGGAGGTACGTGTCTCCCTCCTACGGCAGCTACCCATCGGCCACACGCGACCCGG
>Ga0209761_1003484_pt1 | contig 10396 bp, 8 predicted proteins | sample GraSoi013_1_40cm_4_FD_185818 | JGI IMG/M metagenome (GOLD analysis project Ga0209761, IMG submission 185818) | Grasslands soil microbial communities from the Angelo Coastal Reserve, California, USA - Sample 09_25_2013_1_40cm (SPAdes) (version 2) | ecosystem: Environmental > Terrestrial > Soil >... | reverse complement strand
GGGTCTGTGCGTGAGACCTTCTCGCCCCTCTCGCCCCGGTGCGTCAGCACGTCGCCCTTCGCGCTGCCCTTCGCGCTGCGCGTGAACGGCTGCCTGAACACCGCCTGGAACGGGAAGCTGCCGGACATGCCGTCGATCGTGAACGTCCCCTCGCTCACGAAGCCGAGCGGCAGCGGGGGCTGGAAGTTGATGACGCCGCTGAACGTCCCGGTCTGGACCGGGAGCTCCGGGCTGTCGGTCGGATTGTCCAGCTGCACGACGACCGCGTAGGTCCCGAACACCTTCCCGCTCGTCGGGATCACCTGGCCGGTCTTTGGATCGATCATCAGCTGGACATCGTCGGTGCCGGTGGCGATCACGGTGCATTCGTTACCGCGGACGGTCACGAGCTGCGGAACCGAGCAGAGGATCGAACCCAACGCCGCCACGCCCTGCAGCTGCGAGGTCGCGTGACGGACCGCGGGAATTCCAACAGCGCCGTTGGTGGCGTCGACGAGGCCCGTCGGACTCTTGCCGCTGGGGTCGGGGACCAATACCTGGCGGGCGCTGTTGAGCAGGACAGCGTCCTCGTCCATTTCATACAGGAACGCCTGGTTGGCGCCAGGAGCGGGGCTTCCCTGCGCGGCCGCGATGGCGGCACCCGCCATGAAAACGGCCCAGACGGTCAACAGCGTGCAGAACAGGCGTCCCTTCGATCTCATGTACAGGGCCCGTCTCCTCCCGGGAGCAACCCGGCTCAACAGAGCGACGGGGCGCGACCATCGCTACGGCGGTGTTACGCAAACAGCGCACCAAAGTTGGGCATGCCGCCTATGTCCTTGAATTCGCTCGCCTACCGTCTCGAGGCGCCGCAGGCAACGAGAGCACCGGGTGATTTCTGGCCGGCTAAATGGCACCCCCTGGACGGCAGTGTGATCGGGTGCGGGTCAGACGAGTCGATCCCAATCCACGGGACACCCTTGTCGCGGACAGCGAGGTGAGCCGCCATACTCCTCGACGAGAGCGCGCAACGAGCAAGCGGGGCAGCGATAGATGCCGGGAATCCAGCCATCGCTTTCGCGTTCCATGTCGTCAGGACCCAATGCCGGCTCATCCCGGCTCACCGCGGGTCTCCCACGCCCTCGCCGGCTGCGCTCCGGGTCTGTGTGGCCTCCCTGTGCTCGGACCTCTCGGCGATGAGCGCGTAGACGACCGGCAGCACGAGCAGCGTGAGGATCGAGGACGAAATCAGGCCACCGACGACCACGCGCGCGAGCGGCCGCTGGATCTCCGAGCCGATGCCGTGGGAGAGCGCGGCCGGGATGAAGCCGATGACGGCCACGATCCCGGAGACGACGATCGGGCGGAATCGCAGCGTGCAGCCCCGCACCACCGCGTCGAGCACGCCCACGCCATCACCCCGCGCCTGGCGGATCGACGACACCAGCACCACGCCGTTCAATACGCTCACGCCGAAGACCGCGACATAGCCGACGGCGGCGGAGATGTTGAAGTGGGTTCCAGAGAGGAAGAGCGCCAGTGTGCCGCCGATGAGTGCAAACGGCAGGTTCAGCATGATGAGCAACGCGTCACCGATCGACTGGAACGTGCCGAAGAGCAGGATGAAGATGATGAAGATCACGAGCGGCACGATGATGTAGAGCCGCGCGAGGGCGCGCTGCTGGTCCTCGAACCGCCCCGACCACACGATGTGATAGTCCTCGGGCAGCTTCACGGCGGCGTCGACCTTCTTCATCGCCTCCGCGACCATGCCGCCCATGTCGCGCTCGCGCACGCTCCATTTGATGGCAATACGGCGCTGGCTGCCTTCGCGCTGGACCTGACTCAAACCCTCCGTCTTGGTGAACTCCGCGAGCTGCGCCACCGGAATGCGTTCGCCGCTCGGCGCGCTCACCGTCAAGTGCTGCAGCATCATCAAGGATTCGCCGCTCCCGGCGAGCCGCACCGCGAGGTCGAAGCGGCGCTCGCCCTCGAAGACCTGGCTGACGACGCGCCCGCGCGTGGCCGCTTCGAGCGCACCCTGAATGTCCTGGATGTTGATGCCGTAGCGGGCGGCGGCTTTACGGTCGACCACGATCTGTAGCTGCGGCTGGCCGACGAGATGGTCGTAGTCGAGGTCGGTCACGCCGCGGATGTCGCGAAGCACGTCGGTGATCTGTCGGCCGATGCGCTCCAGCTCGAAGACGTCCCGCCCGTAGAGCTTGATGGCCATCTCGCCCTTCACGCCGGCGAGCGCCTCGTCCACGTTGTCCTTGATCGGCTGCGAGAAGTTCGTGGTGATGCCGGGGATGTCCGAGAAGCGAGCGCCCATCCCCTCGATCAGTCGCTCCTTGTCGCGGACTCGCCACTCGCCGCGCGGCTTGAGCCCGATGTAGAACTCGGCGGTGTCGGGGCCATTGATGTCGGTGCCGTCGTCCGGCGCCCCGAGCTGGGAGACCACCACGCGCACCTCGGGGAAGGTCAGCAGCCGCTCGCGGATGTCGTGGACGTACGGGTTGGCGTCTTCGAGCGAAATGCCGATGGGGAACTTCACCCGCAGCCAGATGTCACCCTCGTCCAGCTCGGGGAGAAACTCCTTGCCGAGGAACGTGAACGCGAGCAGCGCGAGCGCGAACATCCCGGTGGTGACGGCGATTGGTACGACCGGCCGTCGCAGGCAGAAGCGCAGCGCGGGCACGTACGGTCGGCGCAGCCACCGCAGCAGCGGACTCTCGCGCTCCGAAGGAGGGTCACGAAAGAAAAAGGTCGTGAGCACCGGCAGCAGCGTGAGCGTCAAGAGGAGCGAGCCGATGACGGCGAGCGAGATCGTCACCGCCATCGGATGGAAGAGCCGGCCCTCGATGCGCTGGAACGTCAGGATTGGCACGTAGACGGTCATGATGATCATGACCGCGAACGTCAGCGGGCGGGCGACCTCGAGGGCGGCGTGCTGCACCTCGCGCAAGACGTGAGGGCCGGTCACCTTGCGCTCGCTCAGGTGGCGCAGGATGTTCTCGGTCATGATGACCGCGCCGTCCACGATGATGCCGAAGTCGATGGCGCCGAGGGAGAGGAGATTGGCCGGGACCCCGCGCAGGTCCATGAAGACGAAGGCGAAGAGCAGCGAGAGCGGAATGGTCAGCGCCACGATGAGCGCCGCGCGGAGGTTTCCGAGGAACAGCGAGAGCAGCACGATCACGAGCCCGGCGCCCTCGACGAGGTTGCGCATGACCGTCGTGACCGTCGTGCGCACGAGCCGGTCGCGGCTGTAATAGGGGCGCATCGCGACGCCCACCGGCAGCGACTTCTGCAGCTCGTGGATCTTCGCGCGCACCCCGGCGATGACGGCGTCGGGGTTCTCGCCCTTGCGCATCAGCACGATGCCCTGCACCAGGTCATCGTCGTGGTCGCGGCCCAGGACGCCGAAGCGGATGGCGTGGCCGATGCCGACGCGGCCGATGTCCCGCACGCGCACCGGCGTACCCTTGAGGGCCGTCACCACGACGTTCTCGAGGTCCTCGGTCGACTGCACGAGGCCGATGCCACGCACCATGAGCGCGTACTGCCCCTCGCGGATGTAGGAGCCGCCGGCGTTGGCGTTGTTGGCCGCGACCGCGTCGAACACCTGCTTGAGGGTCACGTTGTAGGCGCGTAGGCGCTCGGGATCCACGGTGACCTGGTACTGCTTGATGCCGCCGCCCCACGAGACGACGTCGGCCACGCCGGGCACTTTGCGGAACTCGCGCTCGAGGACCCAGTCCTGGTAGGCCTTGAGGTCGACGAGGGGCATCGTCCTGGACTCGAGCGTGTAGCGGTAGACCTCGCCGATCGGCGAGGCGAGCGGGCCGAGCTGCGGCTTGGCGTCCGCGGGGATGTCGGCCTGCCTGATGCGCTCGAGCACCTGCTGTCGCGACCAGTAGTTGTCGGTGCCATCGGCGAAAAGGATCTTGATGTTTGACAGCCCGAAATTCGAAAACGAGCGCAGGAAGGTCACGTCAGCGATCCCGTTGATCTCCTTCTCGAGCTGGATCGTGATGTAGCGCTCGACCTCTTCGGCGGCGTGGCCCGGCCAGAGCGTGATCACGTCGACCTCGACGTCGGCGACGTCGGGATAGGCCTCGATGGGCAGACGGTGGAAGGACACGATGCCGCCCGCGGTGAGCAGCAGGGCCAGCGCCAGCGTGATGAAGCGCTGGTGCAGCGCGAACGCGACGACGCGCGCGATCATGACAGTCGCCTTCCTCGGGCTGACGCGCACGACGCACGCGTAGCCCGGGTAGAGTCCGGGGAGCCGCCGGCGGTGCCGGCGGCGGATCAGGACGGCGGTGTCAGACGCGCGGCGGCGCGCGGGAGAGGGCGGAGGCGACGGCGGCGAGCGGGGGCTTGGCCGGCTCGCTGGGATCGATGGTCGCGACGACCTCGTGCGTCGCGCGGGGTGGCGCGGGCGGCTCGGGGAGCGCGGCGGCCGTCCCGCAGATCAGCAGGACGATGTCGTCGTAATCGCCGTCGTCCCAGAACCCGGCGAACCACGTCGGGTCGGGCGGGCTCAGCCTGGCGAGCGGTGTCAGGCCCGCCAGGGCGAGCGCAAGCAACAGCGCGACGAGCGCGCGCTGCCTCACGCCTCGGCCTCCGGCGAGCCCGAAAAGCGATCCTCGAAGGCAACGTGCCGTTCAGGGTCGCCCATCGTCGTCGACGTAGGATACAACAGCGGAACGTTGGGACGTCGACTTTGATGGCGCGAGGCATTCCTACGGCGACCCTACCCCAGCGTGTCGACGTCGCTACGACGAGGCTTGAAATGCGCGTTCGAGTCCCACCCTGCCTGCGCTGCTACAAGGGTCGCCTTGATGCGAGAAGTGGGCGCGGCGAAACCAGCTACCGCAGGGCGCCCGCCACTGCCGCGATGAGATAGTCAAGGTGCGCGATGTAGTCGTCGGTCCCCTTCACGGCGCCCGGTGTCTGAGGCACCACAAGCACAGTGGCGCCGGTTCGCTGCGCAACCAAGTCGCTGAGTTCACGGGGGTACCACGACTCGTGCAGGATCACCTTGACGCGCTCGGCGGACATTTTGCGAATGAGCGCCGCGACATGTTGGGGCGACGGGGCGATGCCAGGCCGGTCTTCGATAATGCCCGCCTCGACGAGACCGAATGCGCGGTAGAAGTACGGCCAGCTGTCGTGGTAGCTCACGACGCCGGCGCCCCGGAATGGCGCCAGTGTCTCATTCCAGCGCGTCGTCGCCGCGTCGACGCGGGCCAGGAAGGCCACGCGGTTGCTCTCGATGGCCGCCGTCTGCTCGGGTGCGATGCGAGCGAGTCCGCGCGCGATGTTGCCCGTGACTATCGGCATGTTGCCCGGGTCCAGCGTGAAGTGCGGACTGCCAAGGGGATGCACGTCGCCAAGGCCGCGATCGACCCGCCCGCTCGGCACCTTCAGCAAAGCAATCCCCGGCGACGCCTCGATGACGCTGAGCGCGCCGCGAACCATCTTCGGGTTGTTGCTGCCGAGTGCGATCACGTCGATCCACGCGTCCTCCTCGAGCCCATTGCGAACGAGGACATCAGCCCGTCGTAGCAGCAGCATGTGGCTAGGCCGGACCTCCATGTCGTGCGGGTTCTGACCGAACCGTGCCACCACGTCGACGCCGGCGGCGTTGCCGACCAGCGCTTTCGTGATCACGAAAAGATCAGGCAGTGTGGCCACCACGCGCAGTCCGGATGGCGAGCCGCCCGCTCCGGGGCGCGCAACAAGCAGCAACAACGCCGCGACGATGACGCCGAGAGTTGGTTGCTTCATCTCAGCCGCCGTAGCCCCAATTCCAGCACGGCCGGCGCTCGAGCCAAAACCAGCGATCACAAAGATCGTGCTCGCAGCGCCGACGGCATTCGGGTTCCGTGAGCTCTCCCGAACAGCGCAGTTCCCTCGCCGCCTCGCAGTAGCAAGCCCCGACGAGCGCGAAGCGCGGCTCTTGCGCGGCCGGGCCACCACCGCCGAGCAGGAGGCCACCGAGCAGCGTTAGTCCCATGGCGAACCGTCTCATTGTCATGCCGGCTCCGGCGGCGATAATCTCACGCCATGCGTGCGCCGACGGCCGTTGCAGTCGTGGCCTTCCTGGCAGGGATCCCGGCCGCCATCTCCGGCGTCAGCGCCCAATCAACCGTTCGCGCCGTGGCGCTCGCCGGCGATCCCGCCCCCGGCGGCGGCTCTTTCGAGCACTTCGGCGTCGAATCGCTGCCGATCGTCGCGCCGGCGAATACGAAAGGGCAAGTCGCCTTCTTCGCCACCATGCTGCGCTCAACGGCCAGCGAGGCGTTCTTCCTCGCATCGCAAGGCCGCGCGGTGCGCGTTGTGGCCGAAGGTGATCCCGTCCCGGGCGGCGGCGTCTTTTCCGGCTTCGGTCGTCACCCGATTCCCGCCCTGAACGAGCGCGGCGACGTGGCCTTCGCGGCGGCGGTCGTCGGCGGGCGCACCGTCGAAGGGATCTTCCTGCGGAACGCACGCGGTCTGCGGCCGGTCGTTGTCACGGGTGGCGGCGCGCCCGGCCTGCCGTCTGGAACGATCGCGGCGGTCGATGCCCCTGCCCTCAACGATCGCGACGACGTCGCATTTCTCGCTTCGGTGCGGCGCGGCCGCGACGTCGTCGAGGCCGTCTATGCCGTCGTCGGCGGCCGGCTGACGAAGGTCGTCGCTCAAGGCGATCCGGCACCGGCCGGCGGAACGTTCGCCGGCTTCGGTCCCCCCGTGATCAACAACCGACGTCGTGTCGCGTTCGCCGCCGTGGTCGAAGGCCGCGCCGTGCCGGGCGGGATCTTCGTGGCCGAGGGCCCCGCGATCCGGATGGTGACCGGCGCCGGGAGCGAGACACCAATCGGGGGGATTTTCGTGAAGTTCTCCGAGCGCGTCACGCAGAACGACGCCGGCGCCGTAGCGTTTACCGCGGTGCTCAAGAGCGCCGAGGCGGAGCAGGGTATCTTCGTGGTCGACGACGATCGCCTGCGGAAGGTGACAGCGCTCGGCGAAACCGCGCCCGGCGGCGGCACATTCGCGCACTTCTCGCTGTGGCCGGCCCTCGCTGCCGACGGCAGCGTGGCCTTCGCGGCCGCCGTGGACGGCAGCGCTGTGCAGGTTGCGCTCTTCGTCGCATCCGCGCGCGGCACGGCGCGCGTGGTGGCGCTCGGCGACGTCCTCGGTCCGAATCGCCGGCTGGCTTCGTTCGGCCTTTATCCCGTCGTGGCGCTGAGCCCTGCCGGCGGCCTCACGTTCGCGACGACGCCCGGCGCGGCGGTCGGTATCGAAGGACTGTTCTTCGTCGCGCCGCCTCCTCGTTGAGATCACTGCAGATCGTAGGGCGGATATTCCCTGAAGACGTTGGCCGCCGTGATCAGCTTGTGGGTGGTGGTCGTCCGCGCCGCGACCGCCTCGCCGCGGAGCATGCGAAGCGCGAGCGGCAGCACATCGTAACCGTAACGGTCGAGATAGAAGGCGACAGAGCCGAGGACGATGCTTCCGCGGTTGCTGGGATCGATCTCCTTGCGGTCGCTCGCGCCGCCGTGGATCGACCGGTCGCATCCGAAGGAGACGATGGCGCCATCGGCGACGCGGCCGGCTCCTTCCAGCGCGCTCTTTGCCGCCAGCGCCGTCACGTCGTCCAGCGCGGCGATGAGGAATTTGGCGTTTGGTTGGGCTGCGACGACCCTGCCGACGAGCGTCGCCACCGTGGCGTGGTTGCCCTGGGTATCGAGATTGACGATCCGGATCGACCGCTGCCGGCCCCGGAGCCCTTCGATCACACCCTGCACGCGCTCGGGCAGCCGATCCTGCCGCGAGTTGACCGCTCCCACGATCAGGCCGAAGACGGTGCGGCCCTGCCACGAACGGGCGGCGAAGTCAGCGAGGGCCTCGCCGCCGATGCGGCCCGCCGCCGCGTTGTCGGCGGTGTAAAGCGGCGCATCGCCGACCGCATAGTTGACGGCCAGGACCGGAATGCGCGCTTCGCGCAACGTCCGCGCGACGCCATCGTTCGCGGTGGGCTCGTGGAAATACTCGACGAAGAGATCGACCTGGCGACGGGCCGCGTCGGCGGCGTTGTCGAGCGCGGTCCGGACGTCGCGGCGGTTGTCGTAGAACACCAGGTCGACCGGCAGGCGACGGGCGGCGAGAACGAAGCTGTCTCGAACCTCGCGGCCCATGAAGCCGGTGGCCTCGAGGGTCACGCCCGGCTCCTCGGTCAGATTCGCGAACGCGATCGTGTAGCGGCGGTCCTCGGCGCCAGCGTGCAGGGCGGCGAGGACCGCCGCGGCGAGAAGGACGACGAGGACGGCGTTCGGCCGGCGCCCGCGAGCGGGCGCCGGCCACAGCGGTGATGACACAACGAGGCCTGTCTACCGGATGCCGTCGATCCCGACGAAGTTGCCGGTCATGCCGACCGCGCGCGGCACCGTCATGTTGAAGAAGAACGTGGCGCGATTCGTCCGCGCGGCCTCGGCTGCCATGAGGTCGGTGCGCACGTTCTCGATGATGTGGATGCCGCTGTCGGTGATGAGGAGGTTGTGGACGATGAATGCTTCCTTGGGATCCTCGCCGGGAATGACCTCGACTGCCCACGTATCCGCGCCGACGGCCACGACCTTCTGGCCAATCAGCCACTTCGCCGCGTCCTTGCCGATGCCGGGCTCGCCGGAGTTGTAGGCGGCGTTCTGGGCCGGGAACTGTTCGAAGAGGTCGCCCCAGCCGGTATGGATGACGACGATATCCCCTTCACGCAGGGTGACGTTGTACATCTTGAGGCCAGCCTGCAAGTCCGCTGCGCTGATGACCGTCCCCTTCTCAAGGCACGGCTTCTTGCAGGCGGAGTTGGTCTTGAACTTCCCGCTCTGCTGGAAGACCTTCACGGCGTCGATGATGACGCCGCGCGTCGCGAAGGACTTCAGGTGCTCAAGACCGAGCTTCGTCATTGCGTTCTGGTTGATGAACTTGCCCATCGCGATCTGGTTGAAATAGCAGTCCTTGCGGCCGATGTGCCCGAGGCCGTCGAGGTGCGTGCCCACGTGGCTCTGGCTCAGCCACGTGTCCTCCATGTAGGTCAGCTCGTTCTCGCCGAACGAGGCGCCGGGCGCGAGCGAGGTGGCCGTGAGGATTGTCTTCGTAAAGCGCGTGCCGAACAGCGGCACGCCGTCCACGAGCGGGTAGGACATCGGTACGACCTTGCCCTCCTGGATCTCAGCAGCCGCGGCTTTCGTCACGGCTGGCGTCACCCGATTCGTGGCCCCAGTCTGGTCGTTCGGACCCCAGGGCGACGGCGGAACCAGCTTGGTGCAATCGGTCTGGGCGAGAGCGACCGATGCGGATGCAAAGAGGAGGAACGTAGCCACGAGAGTCGACGCGAATTTCATGGCGACCCACTCCTTTCGACGGTGAACGGCACGCGGCCGACGAGAGTCGCATGCTAAGCCCGAAGCGGGCCCGTCTTCAAGTCTCACTGTGCTGCGATCCGGCCGACTTCATCAGGTCCCCACATGAAGGAACGCCATCAGTCGCAACAGGTATGCCCGCGAACGGCTTCCCAACCTTCCCAGCCGATAAGCGGGACCATCAGGAGCCCCGCGAAAGGGTCGGCCCACCACCAGCCAAGCCATGCGTTGAGACCGAGACCTATGAGGAGAATCGCGGATAAGTACGCGCAGATTCGCGTCTGATGAGCCTCGGCCTCGAGCGCGCCGCTGCCCAGACGGCTTGCGATCCGGCGTTTGAAATGGACGAGCAACGGCATCACGATCAACGAGAGCGCGGCGATCACGATTCCGACCGTCGAATGTTTGGGCGCACGCCGTTCGAGCAGCGCGCGGACGGCATCATAGGAGACATAAGCCGCCAGGAGCAGAAAGCAGCCGCCGATGATCCGTAGCGTGTGACGTTCGGCCGACTCGCGACGTGCCTCCTCAGGATCCCAGCGAAGCCGCCAGAGTGCCGCGAGACTGCTCGCAAAATCGAAAAGGGCGGCCAGGACGAGATTCCCACGCATCTGGAGTCGGGCACGCGGAGCGAAGCCCGGGCAGAAGGCCGGCGCTGTCGGGCGAAAGCCCAGCGTCAGCGCGGGAGCGGGAAGTGGCAGGCGACGCTGTGGCCGTCGCCGAGGTCGCGCAGGGGCGGTTCGCTGGCGGGGTCGGTGCACACCGCGGGGCGGCCCGTCGCCTCGTAGACCGGACATCGGGGCGCGAACCGACAGCCCTGCCCGGGTCGCTCGAAGTCGAACACGCCCCAAGCGGCGGCGCCGTTGCCGCGGGTGCGAGAGACCTCCTGGCTGCGCTTCTCGACCAGCGACGACCACAGGATCGAGGTGTAGGGATGGCGCGCCGCCCGCGCGACGCGGTCGGCCGGCCCGATCTCCACGATCTTCCCCAGGTACATCACGGCAACC
>Ga0209761_1003481_pt1 | contig 10401 bp, 7 predicted proteins | sample GraSoi013_1_40cm_4_FD_185818 | JGI IMG/M metagenome (GOLD analysis project Ga0209761, IMG submission 185818) | Grasslands soil microbial communities from the Angelo Coastal Reserve, California, USA - Sample 09_25_2013_1_40cm (SPAdes) (version 2) | ecosystem: Environmental > Terrestrial > Soil >... | reverse complement strand
GACCTGCGAAGATAGGGCTCCGCTGAAGACATTTTGCAGATGAATTCTACCTGACCCAGATTATTTGGAAACTTTGAGCAGCACTACACCGTGCGTGGGGACTTCAGTTGTATACGAATTCTGCGCGGGGCCCAAGTCCTTGTGATCCAGGAGGTCGCGAAGTTTCGCAGCGGCAGGCGCGCCGATGGAGTTAAAGTCGAGCGTCAACTTAGTGGCCGATTCACTGCGATTGAAGAGTCCCACGGCCTGGCTACCGTCGGCGAGTGGCCTGGCCCAGATCTCCAACGGGCCCTCTTGCCAAACCCGGCGTCCTTGCATCCCCTTGCTGTCCTGATCAACCGCAATGACTTCGGAATTCGTGAGGAGCCCCTTTGTTTCCGTAGACATATCACGGAGATCGTTTCCTGCCAAAAGTGGGGCAGCAAGCAGCGCCCAAAGCGCCAGGTGCGTCCGATATTCGTCGCGATTCATATGGCCATTGCCCACTTCCAGCATGTCCGGGTCGTTCCAGTGCCCCGGACCAGCGAATTTCTCCAATCCGTTCTGTCCAAACCCAATCAAGGACATGCTGTCGTAACTGTCGCTTATGTCTCCCGTTGTCCTCCACAAATTGCCGGTTTTTGGTCCCCACCGCCACGGCGTTTTTACGCCCCAGTTGCAAATGCTGAACACAATGGGACGCCCGGATTGCGCAAGCGCATCGCGAAATTTCGCATATTGCACTTCCGGGTCCAGCCCCTCTGAATGGCACCAGTCTATTTTCACGTAGTCGATTCCCCAGGCGGCATAGGTCTTGGCGTCTTGAACTTCGTGGTTTAAGCTTCCGGGCCGCTTCTCGCAAGTCAGCGTGCCGGCGTCCGTATAAATGCCCAGCTTTAACCCTTTGCCATGAACGTAGTCCGCGAGCGCCTTCATCCCCGCGGGAAATCTTTCAGCGTCAGCGACGATGGTCCCTTGCGTATCGCGACTTACCTGCCAGCAGTCGTCGATGTTCACATACTGGTAGCCGGCCGCCTGCATGCCGCTGGTGACCATCGCGTCTGCCATCTCACGAATGAGTTTGTCACTCACGTTACAGCCAAACTTGTTCCAACTGTTCCAGCCCATGGGCGGGGTCGGCGCCAGCGAACTGGAGGCTTGAGCGAGAGTGGATGGGGCGAACAAAACCGCCGTATTAAGGAAAAGGAACACACCCAGAAGAATACGAAGGGGAAGACATCGTAAAGAAATCATGGCTCCTCGCATATTGCCAGACGTAAGCGCTTGCGTGAGCCTAGCACGCCCTGGCAAAAAGTGCGATGCTATTCGGCGTGGCTCCAGAAAGCTTCATCCTCAAAGACGAGCGCTTCAGAGATGGGATGCCGCGAAAACGCGGCTCGCGACGCATGAAACAATTGCCAATTCCACAAGCTGCCAGAAACGATTTGAGATGAGAAGGAATGTTCGTCGCTTGGGTTCTCTCGCGCTTGTCTTCATTTCGGCATGGCTCTGGCCGGGCGCCTCCGGACAGGAACCCGAGGATCGTAAGCAGGAAAAACCGAAACCCACGGGAGTTGCCACCGGTGCCCCTCATGCCCCCGTGAAAGATGCGATGTCCCGCCCGATCACAGCGGGCGGATTTGTGGACGGCGCGCCAGTCATATTCATCGATATCACGAAACAGGCAGGTCTCGACAAATTCCGCCATCGTTCGGGTACTCCAGAAAAGGCCGCCATCCTCGAGACGCTCGGTTCGGGCGTAGCCCTGCTCGACTACGACAATGACGGCTGGCTGGACATCTATTTGCTCAATGGATCCACATTTGCTGCCCTCAAGGGGAGAGAACCAGCCCCGCGCGCTATGTTGCTGCACAACAATCACGACGGCACTTTCACTGACGTAACGGCCAAGGCGGGCGTGGCGAATGAACGATGGGGCTTCGGCGTGGCTGTGGGCGATTACGACGATGATGGCTGGGCAGACATCTACGTCGCCAATTACGGAAAGAACCGTCTCTACCATAACAATCACGACGGGACGTTTACGGACGTGGCTGAGAAAGCGGGTGTTACCCTCGGAGGATGGTCCGCAGGTCCCACCTGGGGCGACTACGACCGTGATGGCCTCCTGGACTTGTTCGTTCCCGGCTACGTGAAATTTGATACAGACCATCCGCCTGTCTTGGGCAAGGCTGGGCTCTCACTGAGTTCATGTCAATTTCGCGGCGTGACGGTAATGTGCGGGCCCCGCGGTCTGCCTGGAGAAAGCGATCATTTGTTCCACAACAATGGTGATGGCACGTTCACAGATGTGAGCCAGAAGGGCGGCGTCGCCGACCCGCAGGGCTATTACGGTCTGGCCTCGGTGTTTGTGGACGTGGATGACGATGGCTGGGTGGATTTGGCCGTGGCCAACGATTCCGTGCCGCGGTATCTCTATAGCAATCTTCACGACGGCACTTTTGAAGATGTAAGTTATTTGTCCGGCTTCGCTTTGACAAATGAGGGGCTGGCGCAAGCGTCTATGGGAATCGCCGTGGGAGATTACAATCGCGACGGCAAGGTGGATTTCTTGATTACCACATTCTCGGACGACTACAAGACACTTTACAGAAACGATGGCGGCAACAATTTCTCTGACGTCACCTTTCGGGCAGGATTGGGAGGTCCCACAATTCCTTTCCTCGGGTGGGGGGCCGGGTTTATGGACTTTGATAACGACGGTCTTCTGGACATTCTTGTTGCGAATGGCCACGTCTATCCTTCGGTCGACGAGCGGGACTGGGGCACAACATGGGCCCAACGGCCACAACTGTTCCGCAATCTCGATGGGACCAAGTTTCAGGAGGTTCCGCCGGCCACAGGAAGCGGCTTGGCTGACGTAATACCCGCAAGGGGTGCGGCGTTTGGGGACCTTTTCAACGATGGGCACATCGATGTGGTGCTTAACAATATGGATTCTCCTCCCACGCTCCTCCGGAATGTCGTAAAGAACAGCAACCACTGGATCACTTTCAAATTGATTGGCGGAGCAAAGAGTCCGCGGGATGCCATCGGTGCGAAGATCTTCCTCACCGCGGGCGGTGTACGTCAGCGCGGTGACGTTTTCAGCGGAGGAAGTTACGCGTCGAGCTCTGATCTGCGTCTTCATTTCGGGTTGGGGTCAGCCACAAAACTTGAAAAAGTTGAGATTCATTGGCCTAGCGGCAAGCGTGAGGAGATTGTTGTACCGGGCGTGGACCGAATCCTGACAGTAGTGGAAGGACAGGGAATCGTTGAGAAATAATCTCCGCAAGGTCTTTTGCGTCGACCCAGAGTTCAAACTGGGAATGTGATGTTTCCATGCCGAGTAGCTCGACAGTTTTGCATCTGGGGCGGAGCCGTGTGTGCGCTTGCGCTTCTTCTTTCTCCCTCAGCGCTCTCTCAGACGAAACCAGCCACTCTCTCCGACTTTCGACCGCGAAAGGAGGTACCTGGCGAGGGCTTTATAGGCTCAGGGGCTTGCGCCAGTTGTCACTTACAAAAAAGTGGCTCACATTTGCAGACCGCTATGGCACATGCGCTGCAGAAGCCTACAGAAAGCGATGTGCTTCGGACTCATCCTAGGATGGCGTTTCAGGCTGGGCAATTTTCCTATGAGATCGCAAGTGACGGTCAGCAAAGCATCTATCGTGTGACTGACGGAAAAGAAACCCTTAGTGAGCCAATCCTTTATGTGCTCGGTAATGCGCACCTCGGCCAGACTTATGTATTCCGCCACAGGGGAAGGCTTTGCGAAGGCCGCGTGAGCTATTACACGGCGATTGACGGGTTGGATTGGACAATCGGGGACATTCCTAATCCTGCGCCAAGCCTGGAAGAAGCCGCGGGGCGGGACATTGACGGCGATGAGGCGCGCAACTGCTTCAGTTGTCACGGCACTGCCGCGCTGGTCAACGGGAAACTTCAGCTGGACCATATGATTCCCGGTGTAACTTGCGAAGCGTGTCATGGGCCGGGAGAGAGGCATTCTCACGCAAAGCTTCTCGAAACAGGAGAAGACTCAACGATCTTTAACCCCAAAGGGCTTGAACCGGAGACGCTATCACAGGAATTCTGCGGGGCATGTCATCGCGGTGTCGACACTGTTGCCATGATGCCGGACCTCGGGGGTATCAGCAATGTTCGCTTCCAGCCGTACCGGTTGTTTAACAGCCGCGGGCACGATCCCCAAGACGCGCATTTGGTGTGCACCGCCTGCCACGATCCACATCTGGATTTGAAGCAGAATGAGGCAGGCAGCGACTCAAAGTGTACAGTTTGTCATGAACCCAGTGGCTCGGCGCAAGCGCCGGCAAAGAGCCAAAACAAGGGAGCGGCTGGCAAAAGATGTCCCGTGGGGAGCGACAAGTGCGTCACGTGCCACATGCCCAAAGTGGAATTGCCCGGTGCGCACTTCAAATTCACCGATCATCGTATCCGAATCGTTCGGCCTAAAGAACCGTACCCTTATTGAGTGGAAACCCTAAGATCCCTTGATCCCAGAGCCCTCGATGACGGTGATGTAGCGATCGATGGGAAGATTTGTGAAGCTCTCGACGCGCCCGCTGGGCTGTGGCCAACGAATCTCCAGCTTGTCTATTTTCGTACTCTTTCCAATCCCAAGCACTTCCCGCGGATCATGCGAGGAAAGATAGCTACCACCTCCCACTTTGAGTTTGCTTCGTTTTAGATCTCCCGCCTGCCATGTGATTGTTGCGCCGATGGCATCCGGGTTGGATTTCTTGCCAATCAAGCGGATACCCAGCCAGTGGTTTTCAAGAGCGGCAACATTTTTCAACAGGAGAGGGCGCCCGTCATTAATGGCGACCAGAACGTCCAAGGCACCATCATTATTAAAATCTCCGATGGCCATGCCTCTCGCTGCAAAGCTCTGGGTGAATGTCGGACCGGCAATCGCACTGACGTTTTCCAATGTGCGGCCGTTGTTGTGAAACAGCAGCAGCGGTTCTTTGTAGCTGACATGACTCGAATGCGATTCAATCTGGTCATCGGGATGCCCGTTGGCAATGAAGAGATCCACGTTGCCGTCGTTGTCATAATCAAGAAACTTCACTCCCCATCCGCTCATCAGCCGCGTCAGGCGGCCGAGACCCATGGGCCCGGCCTTGTCTTCAAAAGAAAGGTCATGATTGTTGCGGTAAATGGAATACATTTCCTGATCCACATTCGTGACGAAGAGATCCTGCCAACCGTCCTGATCAAAATCTGCCGAATCCACACCCATGCCGGAACGCTCGCGGCCGTTTTGGCTGTAGGCCACACCAGCTTCAAGCGCAGCGTCCTCGAACTTTCCATTGTGCGTATTCACGAAGAGGAAGTTGGGAACCGTGTCGTTGGCGACAAACAGGTCCATCCAGCCATCATTGTTGATGTCCGTAGCGACGACACCCCAGGCTTTTCCGAGCGCCTTGTAGATGCCTGATTCGCGGCTGACGTCTGTGAACGTGCCGTCTCCGTTGTTGCGGAATAGCCAGCTTGCCGCTGGGGAGTAAGCGCGCGGAATGCAATAGAAACGTTCTCCTGTTTTCTCGTTGCCGCAGAATTTGTTCTTGGACCTGTCGAAGTCCACGAAGCGGCACACGAATAAATCCAGCCGGCCATCATTGTCGTAATCAAACCACACGGCGCTGGAAGCCCAGCCGGGAGCGGCCAAGCCGGCCTTTTCCGTCACATCAGTAAACGTCCCATCGCCATTGTTGTGATACAGAATGCTGCGACCGTACTGCGTGACGTAGAGATCGGGCCAGCCGTCATTATCATAGTCTCCTACGGCCACGCCCATCCCGTAGCCGCCGCCGGGAACGCCCGCTTTTTCCGTCACGTCCGTGAAGCTTCCGTCGCGATTGTTGTGATACAGCGCGTTGCGCAACGGCGGATTCGGAGTGAAGAAATCGCACTTCCCACTGTTGACCAGGTAAATGTCCATCCAGCCGTCGTTGTCGTAATCGAGAAAGGCGCAACCCGCTCCTGTCGTTTCGGGCAAATAGTATTCCGGTGAGCGCCCGTTCACGTGACGCCAGGTTATCCCGCTGACCGCGGAAGGCACTTGGTCAAACAGAGGCGGGGCGGGAGTTGGAGCAAACCTTGCTGGGCTCCCCAAGTTGAGCTCTGGGGGCAAAGAAATGCCAGTAAGTTCAGCCAAGGAACGGCTGCCGACAAGAGACAGCCCATTGAGAAATTGCCGTCGCGTCCACCGTAGCATCAGTATTTCTTCGCAGTACTCAGAGTTTGCGTTAGCATCTGAGGCTTAGCACGATTCGCTGTCAATCCGTTCGGCGGCGCGATTTGCCGACCGAGTGGCCGCTTCCATGCCCCAATTGAGGTTGTCGGCGTAGGCTCCCGCGAAATGGATTCGTCCGTGCGGTTCAACGAGCGCCGGCCAAATCCGCGTGAGGTCACCGGGAGGATAGTTCAGCGTCTCGCAGGCCATGACCCATGGGTCGCTCGACCAGTCGTGCGCCAGCGCTTGCTCGATGTCTTCGGATTTGCCCGGATAGTAGCGGCGGAAGGTCTTTAGGGCTGCTTCGCCTGTGGTCAAGGCATCGGCCGTGGAAACGAGCAGGCCGCGCTGGGTATCCACATCATCCGCCATTCTCCAGACATGGCTGAGCGCGTGTTCGTTGAACTCGATATTGGGGCTGACCCCGTCTTTTTCCCAAAAGCGGCTGCGCGATTGAAAGAAGGGCCGCGAAGCCGTGTAGTAAGGAACTGTCGCGACCGCATAACGCTTGCTCTCCGGCCAGGCGGGATGCACTGGAATTTGCCGCAGCATAACGGCCGAGATGCAACAAACCAGATACTCCGCCTCCATGGTCTTTTCTTCGTCCGACTCGCGATAGCGGACGCGCACGCCGCTCGGGCTGTGCTCGATTCTCGTGACTGGTCTTGCGAGCCGGATGCGGTCGCCGAGCCGCGAAGCGAACGCATCGGTCATCATTTGGTTCCCGCCCTTCAGGCGGAAAACCTTGGGAGGAAATAGAGGCACTTTGCGCAGTCCCAGGATGGCGGCGTGCCATAACACATGGAGCGCCGACACGCCTGTGCCTCCAATGTACCGAATCGCCGACGAAGACGCGCCCTGCTGCTTCAGCCACTGGTCCATTGCGACGTGATCTAGATGGTTCAGGCCGGCGTCGAACGGGCGGTACTCGTCGGTGAATTTGTCGAGGTAGGGATCGAAGTAAAGGGACGGCAGCTCCCACCAAGCATGACGCGCGAGGAACTGGACTTCTCGCTGGTTGAAACCTAGCACCTTGAGCACATTCGGACTTTGCAGGTCGTCCTCGGAATACATTTTTCCTTGAAGCACGCGGAGCATGCGGTTCCTACGGGGATAGGGGAGTGCCGTCAGGTTGAACTCCTGAACGTATTGCCAGTAACGGTCATAGCCAGGCTGGGTGAAGTGTTCGGCGCCGGCATCCACGTAAAGCCCGTCGGCGAGCCCTTCGCGTATGGTACGGACGTGGCCTCCAGTGCGCCCAGATGCCTCAAGGATGGTCACGTCGTGCCCTCGCCTCATCAGTTCGTAGGCGCACGATAGGCCGGCTATGCCGGCCCCGGCGACTATGACTTTTTTGGCTCGCTTCGTTTGGCTCCGGACGGGCAGCGGTAGTAACCCCGTAAGCAGAAGCGCGCCGGCAATTTTTACGGCTTCGCGTCGCGAAATGCGATCTGTGGTGGCCTGTGGGCTTTTCGGCTGTCCGGCAGATTCAGCTGACATGAACACCTGCCTCAAAAGGAATTATATTCGGATTCTTTACGCATTGGGTTGTACGCGACGCGACCCAATCCAACAAACAGTTTCCGTCGGATTGCGGCGCCGCGCCATTCTAGTTGTTCGCGGGAGATTTGGACAGGTGTCCGCCTGCCTCACCCGAGGCGCGGTCCAGGAGAAACGCAACTGAACTGCATTCGAGGGCCCGCCTAACATCGTCGGCGGGCTAACATGGTGGATAGTTTGATGTTAGGAACGTACCGCGTTTTTGCGATCAAAAAACTCCGTAAGCGCTTGCTTCTAAAGATACATGGTGGAGGCGGGGGGAGTCGGAATATCTAGAGGTATTGAAAACACGCAACTTATTGATTTTTCGAGACGCCAAAAACGCAGAACACGGCAAAATTGCGCCCAGCCGGAACGTATCTGGAACACGGCTTTTTCGGGCCCAAGCCATTTTTCCATTTCCAAGAGACAAATAGAAATCTGAATTAGGTGTTCGCGCAGGGCGTGTCTCCGGCAATCAGCTGCAACGGGGGAGGGTCGAGCTTGATCGCGTGTCAGACTGTCAAGCGAAGGTTAGAGTTATACCTTGGCGTCCCTTGCATGTGATGCTACGCGGCTTATTCGGAAGCGGGCCGAAGCTCTTCGGGGTGATCGTGCAGGTATGCAATCAAGCGTTGCTTTTTCATCTTCCCGCGTTCGAAGGCCCCTGCCTCGGATAAATGCGGCGCGGGGGCAAGCTCGGGGTCGCAAGCGGAGACGCGTTCGTATATGGACTGCCAGGCCTTCTTGACGGCCGATAGTGAGATGCCCAGCACATCAGCGAGGTCCTCGTCAGTGCCTCCCAGAAAAGCCGCGAGAAGTAGGCGCTGCTCGCTGGCGGAGAAACCGAAACGCGGCGCCTGGTAAACGAAGAGACTGCTTGCCCATGTTCCCGCCCTGCCCGGTGCCAATTCTCGCGTCAGACCGACGATGTGCGGCTCGCCAATCACATGGTGGATTGATCCATCGATGGTGTCGGTGTACCTTCCGTCTGTTCTGCTAACCAAGAGATAGCCGGCGCGCAGAACCGCGGCCAACGTATCTTTTGTGAACCCATTCCCGACAACCTCATTCAGGAGAAAACCGCGATGCAGATCGATGAAAGTGCCGAGAAAGGAGTTCAAAAGGTCGACGCGATCCGTGTAATGGACGTGGGTTGCACCTTCCCAGATCACTAGATTCACGCCACCGTTGGAGTTTGCCTCCCGTACCTGCTTGTCTGAAAGTAGAGGCGAATTGCCGTCCCTGACTCTCCTCGTCAGCTCTGGGCCTATCCAGAAGAAAGGTGGGGTTTTTACATCTCGAAGGAAATCGCTGCAAACGATGGCACTACAACCAACGCCAACAATCCGGGAGCTGGAATCCTGCACATCCTTGTAAATGTAAGCGCGGAACGCTTCGCGGCCCATCAGGCTAAGCCAAACCGATCGCAACGAATTCAGGACGTCGCCATATCTGTCGACTAGAGCAGCGTGTCCCGCAACAATCGCAACGCACTCAGCGACATCCTTGGGCCGCATTGGACGGCAGATAATTGCCATCGCATTGCTCCGAATAGCGTAGTCGGCAAGATTACTGGTCTTTTAGACCACTTGTTTATAGCAAGCTCAAGTGGGAAATTCCAGTGACCCAGTTTGGGGGCTCGAATGGGCGGCCAAGACCTGCACTCTCGCCTTGGAAGGCCCGTCTTTACTGATTTCAATCGGGTCCAACCTTGGTGTGATTATAACAGGGAGTAGATGGGTCATGCGATTCCTTAAACGATTTGGCGCTCTCCTGACCCTTTCGCTGACCGTCGCCCTGTTTTGCGGCGAAGTTCCGGAATCGCTCAACTTGAGCGACGATGCTTCCAACGATTTTGTGGAACCCACTCGTGGACCCAAGCTTGTAGCTGCGGCCGTCACCTCCCCAGAGGCAAACCTTCAACGAATTGCAGCTCCGATAGCCACCTTCCCAGGCCTTCCTGTCGTTTCCTTTACAACGCCGATTCTCCTTTCCGGGCCGGATCTTCTGCGGTTGCTCTCCATTCAGCGGAAATAACAGCTCCTTCCAACCAACGTAGTTTGCCGCTAGGCGGGCGCAGTCCTCGCGTGCGCAAGCTTTGTCTTGCCTTGCCCGCAAGTCCGCCGCCTCCCGATAGTTCAACTACAAAGTTCCGATAAAAAGAAAAGGAGAAAAACGATGTTGCTCAAAGCAAGGATAACGACTCTGGTGCTCTTTGGTTGTTTCGCGTCAGTGGCGCAGGCCCAGTTACCCGCGCCTTCCAGTTGGTGGAAGCGGTACTCCAAACTTCGTGGCCAAGTTCACTGGTCATAAATCCATTGGCAACACAAAAGTGGCGGAGGTCGAGACATGCATGAGCACGTCCGACTCGGCGTTGCTCACCGGTGACATCTCGACCGCTGCGTGGCTTTGTCTGCGTAACCTTGACCCTGGCGACTCGAGCCCCAGAGTCACTGTGGTCTCAAGCAGCCCGACGGGCGATGCCTTCTGGGGCGTTAACAATGCGCTAACTGGCGGCGATGCCGTGGGGGTTCGGGGGAATGGCGCAGCGCCAACACCAGTGGTACTTACTCGGGCGAGAGTCAGGATCTTTCCTTCGTAGTCCGTTTTCACACAGC
>Ga0209761_1003479_pt1 | contig 10406 bp, 12 predicted proteins | sample GraSoi013_1_40cm_4_FD_185818 | JGI IMG/M metagenome (GOLD analysis project Ga0209761, IMG submission 185818) | Grasslands soil microbial communities from the Angelo Coastal Reserve, California, USA - Sample 09_25_2013_1_40cm (SPAdes) (version 2) | ecosystem: Environmental > Terrestrial > Soil >... | reverse complement strand
GTAGGAGTCACCTGCTGACGGGAGTTCGAATCTCCCCCGGGCTACCTCCCTTCAAAGAGGAGGGTCGATCTCTGGCTCTTTCACTTCCGGGATTTCGTCCGCACGAAACCTAAGCCGCTGAGAACATACGGGAGCGTATCCCTTGTCTTGAGCGACGAGCGATAAGCGCAATGATGAATGCACAAAAGGCGATGAGTGCCATTTTCTGCCAGTCTGCAAATCCCACCCTAGATATAACCTCATGTAGGGATGTTAGACTACGCAGATCAAGGTACTCCGATAGTCTGGAGTAGATCCAAAGAAAGGTCAGTCCTCCAATGAGCATCGCGCCGAAAGCATACTTTCCAAAGTTTCTCTCTTTCGAGCGTTTGAACGCTTCGGCTGCTTCACGGTTCCAGGGTTGGAAGCGGTCTTCATCGGACTCCACTTCCAGTATCGTTTGCAATCCGCGGGTTCGGTCCTTTGCATCTCCTTCCATCAGTCTCGCTTGTCGGGTTAAGCTGTCAAGTGTTTCGTCCGTTGTTGCGGCGTGAGGGTTTCGGTGGGATCGCTTGCCTTTGAAGCCAAAACGGTATCTTGATCGAGGAGGCCTGCTAGATGAACTCATCGCGCACTTCACCCGCTCTAGTCTGCTAGGTAACATATGTGGGTTGGAGTACCATCTAGGGTCTGAAGGAGGACAAAGTCAGGAGCCCACTTGCGACAGTGATCGCGAACTGTTCGGCTATCGTATTGGCTGGAATTCGGAAAACTGGAGAGATTGACCATGGACAACTATGTTTTATTCCAAAATTCCCTAGATAATTGACAGCCGAGTGGGTTTCGGTCTGTCGCGAGCTAAGTTTCAGTATGGAGCAGTCGCAGTTGGAGGCACATTCGACATTCTACACATTGGTCACGAGAAATTGTTGGCTAAAGCCTTCGAGCTTGGGGAACTGGTTTTCGTCGGAGTGACCGGAGATCGCCTGGTATCCAAGCTTAACAAGGATCATCCCGTAAGAACGTTCGTAATTCGGCGACGAGACCTCCGACAGTTATTGAAAGAGCGTGGTTGGCTCAAACGAGCGAGGATCACGGAGCTGAAGGACCCGTTCGGACCCGCGACCCGAAGAAGAAGACTCGGAGCTCTCGTGGTCAGTGAAGAAACTCGGGCGAATGGGTTGCGAGTAAACCAGGAACGCCGGAGCCGAGGCCTGGAGCCTCTTCGGCTCTATGTGGTTGGGATGGTTAGGGCTGACGATGGCAAGCTACTATCCGACACTAGAATACGACGCGGTGAGGTGAATCCGCAAGGCAGATTGGTGGTTGGAGTCCATGCGAGGACCCAATAGATTCACCTCGTCTGGATCCTTTTAACGATTCAGGCTAATTGGTATCTTAGGCCACTTTCAGTAGAGTATACGGTAAGCATCTGTTCAAGTTCGCGAAGGAAGCCGCCGCTCAGATGCCACCTCGAATCCTTCTTTTCAATAAAGCCGGCCCCAACGAGTCCATGGATCATGTTGTAGAATTGGCCTACGCTCATTCCGCGCTTGCTGATCCAGTCTTTCCACGCTTGTATGGGCAGGCCCGCTGGTTCCGCTCGCTTGACCTCGCGCCAGAAGTTGTGAGCTTCGCCGGCGAGAAAATCACTTTTCCAGAATACTCGACGAAATAGTTCATCCGGATTGCTTGGGAGATTGCCTGCCTTGAACAGAATGGTTGTTTTCTGTTTCGGCGGTCCACGAGCAGCTCTACGAGGCATCGAACGGGTCACTTGAATTCGCGAGAACTCGTTCTGCCTTTAATCCTTATGGTGACCCTTTGAGCCGAAGAGCAGCCGGCTTTCCAGTGTGGTGCTGTCAACGGTATTACGTAAGTAAAAACGTAGTTGAACGGAGATCAGATCCCCACAATAACTACGGCGACATTCGCTTACCTTCTTCAAGCTGGAACTGGAGCGCCAGCCCCATCGGGTGCCAATCGAATTCTGGGAGAGCCGGTTGGGCGAGGATCTAAGCTCCATCGAGCAGCTGTTTCTTTTCTTCAAGAGAGAGCTCTTCAACATAGACTGCTGTTGCCCTGAGGTCCTTGTGTCCCATGAGGCTCTGAACCTTCCAATAGTCGCGGCCCGTTTTCCTAGCCCAAAAAGTCCCGAAATAGGCCCGTTGCCGATGATTATGCAGACGATCCCAGTTAGGAACGCCGGCGAGTCTTGCATATTTTCGCAGAATGTTTGTACCGTGCTGTTCTGTAAGCGGGATGATTCTCTCGCCCTTGTGAACCTTCGAAGCTAGTTCCTGCGCAAGTCTGAGCCATTTCTCTCCAGGATAGTCAGGCTCTGTTTTTCCTCCCTTGAAATGAATCATGATCGTTTCGTGGCCGACATCCTCCTTCCTTATTCCAGGCAGGTTCACGATGCAGATGGCTTTATCTCCTGTCCTCTTCCTCGTGTAAGTGACTTTATTGTGGCAACCTACTATGCTTCCGATTCGCCATCCTCGCTCAAGTTGTAGTCCTAAGAGTAGGTGATCTCGCGGCACAGGCTCGGCCAACCCTAGTATCCGATTCTTGTGCACGTCGCTTAGCCGGGTTTCTCCTCGTCCATCTCTGATACGCATTGTGAAGCCAGTGCAGGTGATTGGTAACTGTTGGATAAGCTTGGAAGGAATTTGTGTAATATGGCTACGTTGGCATTGTTGTCCATGCCCGATGGCATGGCAGAGTGCGTTAGCACGAAGATGCCGAATTGGCATAGTCTCGGGACTTGATGTTGATTTCTAATTGAGCGGTATGCCTGTGGATTGACAGGCATTAACATATCGGCGAGAATACTTAGTACGTTTCCACATGACCCAATGGTAGTACGGATAACAAACCGAAGAGTTCTAGAAATCCGCCGATCAGTACGAGTCTGAGAATATTCGGTCCGCTCGGTCTATTCCAAAGACTAACTATTGTGTCGCGAGAATAGTTTTTTTCTCGACACTCTTGGGTTGGTAACGGATTTGGTAACCGTTGATGGTAACCGAATGGCCGGCAAAGGGCCCGGTCTTTCGCCTCTGGATAAAGTTGAACCACTAGGAAGTAATGGGCTCCAATTTATTGGAGGAATGCCAACGCTCCAATTTATTGGAGACGGTCCTCTTTTAGAAATCCTCAGGTCGTATACCTTGGTTCTTTCCTTTGGATAGGTTGGGTTGGGGATGTTTCTGAGGGGAGGCCGATTGGAGGCAGAGGAGGCGGTATTCCAAGGCTCTTGGACATAATGATAACCTCCGCCATGGCGATGTTTGAGACTGCTTGGATTACTGTCTGTGGTGGTGGTCTGTTCTTCTTGTGTTCCTCAGTCATCTGGACGACTTCCGATCTGTCACCTGTCACCTGCGCTTTTCCTTTGACGCTGAGCTGCGCGATCGAGGGAGTGTAGCTTACCGTGAAGACGAAAGGCGCTTCAACCAAGGATTCTGTCTTCTGGTCGAGGCCAACTATGTTGATGTTCACGGCGATCTGTACTTGTGGCGGTAGTGGAGTGTCGTTAGCCCAGTAGCGTTCCCCGCTCAGATTTGTGACTTGAATCGCGACTCTTAGCACGACGGAATCATCTGAGAGGCTCTTGCGGCCCCTCTAATATCATTACTTCTTGGTAGGTTCATTCGGGCCATTTCGCTGGTCGATTGCTCTGCTCACTCTCTGGATCATCACTTTGCGACCATCAACCTTCACCGAAAGAATGTCTCCCTCTTTGAAAGGGAAGCTGGAATCGTCTGTCAACTTCGTTGGTAGATAGATTCTCGGCGATCTATACACTGTATCTCCATTGCTAGCCGGCTTCTTGGCTACAGCGAATCGGGTTAGAATCTTCTTGACCAATCGCGACCGCTCACCGACGCATCTTTGTGAGGAAGTATATCTGCGTTTTCTTAAGTAAAGCTTTTAGAATTTGCTTGTGTGGAAGCCCTCGACTGGGTTGGATTCTCTTGTGAGATTTTGGCAGTACGCCTCTGAACTCAAAAGCGAGCCGAGGAAGGGATGGCAGAAGAGAGTTGTTGAGAGGGTGGAGTCCGTGGCAGATCACTCGTATGCTGTGGCTTTGCTGGCTTTATACGAGGGAGAGCGCCGGGGATATGATCTAGAGAGAATTCTGAAACTAGCTCTAATTCACGATCTGGAGGAGGCGGTCATGGGGGATCTCACGCCCCAAGACAAGGCGCGCCGAGGGTCGACCAATCTGAAGAGGGATCGAGAAATTGCTATCCGAGAGTTGTTGTCGAAACTGCCAAGCAAGAGTCGTGCATCATATCGCAAACTGTGGACAGATCTGAGAGAAAAGAGGAGTAGGGAGGCTCGCTTGGTCCACCAGCTCGACAAAGTCGAGATGGCATTTCAAGCCCACAAATATGGAAAGAGAACGGGGCAGGGAAAAATGCGCGACTTCTACGAGTCCGCGACTAATGAGACATATGACCCCAAATTGAAGCGCGCTCTAGCGACAATTATCAAGAACTAGACGAGTGGCGCCAGGGCAACCCGTTCTTTAGCAGATTTCGTCAGCTCATCCTTGTGGAAGACATTCTTGAAGTCACGAGTGAGGATGGTGACGTAGTCGGGGATCTCCTCGTCGCTCATGAATTGGAACATGTAACCGCCGTTGTAGGGCGAAGGCTCGCCATCCCTCTTCAGGAATTCGATATGCATCAAGGGGTCTCCCCTCTTGATCGTGATCGGCTGCCGCTCATTGCTCAGGTTTACGAGCTCTAAGGCGAGTCTGCCAACGTAGCCACTGTGAACCTTCGCAGCGTTCAGGAAAGAGAGTCCCATCCTTCCGTATTTGCTCTTAGCAGTGAGATGCGCGACAAATTGCGGAGGCGTGAAGACAACCTCGTTCGACACTAGATTCTGGTGCTCCAAGTAGTGGAGTGTTCGCTCCTCTTTGACCGTCAGAATGTATCCATCGCCATCCAAGAGGCTGTAGTCGAATGGATGAATGCACTTGTAGCTCCGAATGAGCTCAGTGAGTTCGTTTTTACCGATCACGCACATGCTCTCGACCCCCTAACAGGCTAAATTTGACGGTTTCGGTCAAGGACTGCTTAGATGGGAACCTGGACTGTGGATGCTCGGATCAGAACGAATGAGAGGGAGGGCTGGCCGGAGAAGAGCGTGGAATAGTCAAAACCGACTACAAGCAGGATGTCTCCGATTCCGCTAGGAGAGACTGGCAAGGTCACGTTGGTGCTAAGCATGGGGGGCGCCGAAATCGGAATAGGCCGGTGCCCTGGTATGATGACAGTGGAGTTCGAGAAAGTCACTCGGATCTCGTCGTAACGTCCGGAATGAATTGGCGCAGAGGTCACAGTCGGAGGAATCAGCGGGTTAGATAATAGATCGACAGTAGGGAAAGACTGAGAGATGGTTATCCAACCGCAGGCGCCACAGATGCTGCTGTTGACATATCCCACCTCGTGGAGCGCGATCTGAGTAAATCCAACATAGATGTGGCTGATCACGCTGGGAGAGGACAGGCTGAAGAATCGTAGCAGGAGTGTTCCCTGAGTTGTCGCTGGGGCGAAAGCGATTACGATGATGACCAATAGTACGGCGACGAAAAGGATCCTCCTCCACGCGGCGTATGGGTAATTCATCGTCTGGCCGTGGTGCACTGATCGCATCTATTTAACAACAAGATCGAGGGACTGACCCTGACACACCTTGTCGAGGGATGACGATGCTCTACTCGCGCATGGTTGAGACGTATCGGAAGATCGAGGCGACGACCAAGCGCCTCGAGATCACAAAACTTCTCGTTGATCTTCTCAAAGAGACACCTTCCCAGATTATCGACAAGGTCGTCTACCTCACCCAGGGCAAACTTTACCCTGACTACCTCGGAATTGAGATCGGTATCGCCGAGAAATTGGCGATCAAAGCGCTCGCAATCGTTACCGCATTCAAAGAATCGAGAATAGCTGACGAGTACAGACGACGAGGCGATCTCGGGGATGCCGCCGAGGCCCTACTCGCGGGCAAGACCCAGGTCGGCTTGAGGAATGAACGACTCACCGTGGAAGAGGTCTACGGAGTCCTAGACCGGATCGCAAGGTCAATTGGACCCGGATCTGTCGAGTCCAAGATTCGACAACTAACATCGATGGTAAGCAAAGCTTCGCCGATCGAGACGAAATACGTCATCAGAACAGCGCTAGGCCGACTCAGACTAGGCGTGGCTGACATGACACTACTCGACGCCCTAGCACACGCACTAGCCGAGGGAAAGGCGTCAAAGGCTCTCTTGGAACAAGCCTACAACCGTTCTTCCGACCTGGGATTCGTCGCGAAAGCTCTCGCAAGCGGCGGAATTGACGCGATAAGGTCGTTCAAAGTAACAGTGGGCAGGCCCATCAGACCGATGCTTGCCGAAAGACTCTCCGATCCTAAAGAAATTCTAGAAAAAATGAACGGTAGAGCAGCGGCAGAGTACAAGTATGATGGGTTAAGAATCCAAGCGCACCTTTCAAACGGAAAGGTTACGCTATTCTCAAGACGTCTCGAGAATATCACAGACCAGTTCCCGGATCTCCACAGTCTTCTGAAGCAGGGAATTGTCGATGACGAACTTATCCTTGAAGGGGAGGCCGTTCCCGTAGATCCTTCAACAGGCGAACTCCTACCATTCCAACTGGTCTCGCAACGACGTGGACGCAAATACGAGTTGGAGAAGACTATCCAGGAAATACCTATCGCACTCTTCGCCTTCGACCTGCTATACAATGGTGGTGCCGACTATACTCAACTAGAGTTTCCGCGCAGGCGAGAGGCCTTGGCAAAGCTGATTCGGCCCAACGAAAGGCTCGACCTCTCACGCCAGATCATTGTCACCAAGTCCGAACAACTGGACGGTTTCATGCAACAGGCAGTAGCAGATGGATGCGAGGGATTGATGATAAAGTCGATCGGACCCGATTCGATCTACAAGGCAGGGGCAAGGGGATGGGGCTGGATCAAATACAAACGTGAATACAAGTCTGAGATGCAGGACACAGTCGATCTGGTCGTCGTAGGAGCCTTCGCCGGGAGAGGAAGACGGGGAGGAACGTATGGTGCTCTTCTCTTGGCCGCGTATGATGAGAAGGACGATGTGTTCAGAACAGCGTGCAAGTGCGGGTCCGGCTTCAAGGATGAGGACTTGGCAAAGCTTCCCGAAATGTTGGAGAAATACAAGATCAACCATCGCCACCCTAGAGTGGACTCCAAAATCGTGGCTGACACCCGGTTTGTGCCCGGCTTGGTGTTGGAGGTTATCGGAGCAGAAATAACGCTCAGTCCGATACACACGTGCGGGTTGAACTCGATTAGACCCGGGGCTGGGCTGGCGATCAGGTTTCCGCGATTTACAGGAAAGTATAGGACTGAAAAGTCTCCGGAGGATGCAACAACGACCAAGGAGATCATAGAAATGTACAGAAGTCAGCTCAAAAAATTGAGCGAGACAAAATCGGTGGGAGCGGTCTAGAAACTGAGAGTTGCGAAATACCGGTTTCCAGATAAAATGCGGATTTCCCGGCTTGATGAGAGGAAAGAGTTCTACTCGAGCGAGTTCAAGCTCCCCAAAGAACGTGAATGGTTCCGCAGATGGAAATCACCTATTGTCTTCGCCGCCGTGATGGGAAGGCACACCGGTATTGCTCCAAGTAAATACAGTCGCGAGCGCGATCGGACTATAATCATCGACGAGTACGAGAGCTTTTCCGAAATCAGAAATTATCTCATTGATTTCTTGCCTGAATCGGCATACTATGATCGAAATATCTACAAGGATTGGGAACAGGCAAGGCACAGCAAGAGCGATCCCACTCAACTGGGTAGATCGTTTGGCCAAGAGCTCGTCTTCGACATTGATCCTGAGAACTTTACCTGCCCGATTCATGGCACTCTCGAGGAGAAGATGCAGAAACATCAAGGGCTCTCATTCTGCCGATTCGAATTTCAATTGGCCCAACAAGAGGCTGATCAGCTCGTAGAGATTCTGTCTAGAAAATTCTCAGACATCAACCTCGTTTATTCGGGTAGAGGATTTCACGTCCACATAGGAGATGAAGAGGCTTTTTTCTGGAACAGAAAGGAACGTTTAACCCTGGTTCACTCCCTCACCAAGCGAGGACTCGTGATGGATGAGTGGGTCCCTTCGGGCGGAATGCGGCTGATTCGCCTACCTCACTCGCTAAACGGCTTAGTAAGCAGAGTTGCGATCCCATTGGCTAGGAATGAAATTAGGGTCTTCGATCCTATCGTCGACGAACGCACGATACCGAATTTCTTGTCAGACTAAATGGCCGCTATTTCTTTGGCTTCTTCTTAGCCTTAGTCTTAGTCTTCTTCGTCGAGGTGGACTTTCGAGCTACCTTCTTTGCCTTCGATTCCTTTCCCGCGTAATAATAGTAGGCTTTCCGCTTCTTGGCTTTGGTCGATATTTTTTTGGTTGCCATTTGAATTCTATTTGCAATCTGTACTGTCTTAACGCTTCCGATTACTGTACTTGTCTTAGCAACATGAGAAATTGGGTGAGACTAACAGCTGTCGAGCGCCGATAGGATTCGGCTGTGGGTTACTTCGACGGTTTCGACGCCCGTGTTCAAGAGTATGCAATTGACGTTGAACGAAGAGATCATCCTACGGAAGAACTCCTCTTGTCGGGCGTGGTCGAGGTGGAGAAGGTACGGGTTGAACCAAGGTTCGTTGCTTATTTTTCCCCACGATTCCTTGGGTCCGGCACCGGGACGGATCATGTACTCGCCCTTACGAAGGACTTGGATCGCCTCATCCGAGTTCAGCTTGACCTCTTCCGGACTGTTCTCATCACGTCGTAGCAAGACCAAGAGTCGGATTTTGGCCTCGTCAGCCACTTTCTCTTTGCCGAACAGTCTTTCTCTGGGGACGAGGGCTCTACTGTTGCCGAACGCATAGTAACACCACTGGTATTCGTCGTCGAAGACGCATCGTTGGTTTGTGAGTTTGCATCCGGTGGGACCAAGTGTGAATTCGCAGTTCTTCTTGCTCATCACGACGTTTTCGCATTTGCTCTCGTCGAAGATTTTTCTCAGCCAGGGCTTGTTGAGCTGAGTCTCAGTCCGCATGTAGAGACTCTTCTCAGGCTGTTTGCCAACTAAGTAGCCAAGATGTTCGCCCTCAGTGTGGTCGATATTTACCCAGTCGTCTCCGACGATCCTGCCTTCCGGCCGTTCCGTGAGTTTGAATGCTTGAGTTGTCTTGCCGGTGCCAGTCGGTGCTACGATAATGACTCCCTTGCCTCCGACATCGACGCAAGCGCCGTGTATCGAGTGCGTGTTCTTCGTCTGTTCGAGAATCGCGGCAGCCATTCCAAGTGCCCAGCTCTTGCACTGACCGTAGTATTCAGTGTTGAAGAAGAGGGACTCATGAGTCTCGGGGCAGTAGAACGCCGACGGTTCATGGCCTTCTACGCCGATTGCAGATGTGATCCACGAATGAACAGGTGACGCTTGTGATGCTTGATGCCAGTTGAGGGTCCAGAAATCGTACTGGTGCTTGCTATTGCCCTGGAACTCGATGTTGACCCCGTTCAGGTTCGCCCTTGAACGTAGAGAGTGTGCGCCTAATTTCTTCTCAGCGGCTTCCTTCAGATGCTCGAACTTGTCCCTCGGGACGTTCTTGTCGCCCTTGACTCGTGTGGTTGAGGCGGTGATGTAGTTGTCTAGGGTCACTTGGTAGGGCTCCGAGAGGATAGTGCTGCTATCGCCTCGAATATGACCTTTGCACCCACTGCCGCTGTCTGTCCAGAGTCCAGCTGAGGAGAGACTTCGACCAGGTCGAAACCCATGGTGTTACGGTTCATCGCGGCTTGAACGAGGGTCAGTAGCTCATCGGTCGTGATGCCGTCCGGTTCTGGATTCCCGACCCCGGGGGCGTAGGCCGGGTCGAGGACGTCAATGTCAACGGTGAGGTAGCTGTGGGCGAAGCCGGAGAGGAAAGTCCGGATTCTCTGCGCAGTCTTGTCAAGCGGGTTTTTCCGGATGTCTTGTGGAGTTATGACTTGTAGGCCGGAATCGTGGCAGTAGTCGAGCTCGGGTTTCGAGAAGGCTCGGGTCCCAACCTCCATCACATGACTCGCATCTATCCGTTCTGCGACTCTTCGCATGAAAGTAGCGTGGGACAGCTTCTCTCCGAGAAATTCATCTCTCAAATCGAGATGGGCATCCAGATTCACAAGCCCAATGTCGATGGGGAGGGCGTCGATGGCGGCCTTCGTTACCGTGTGCTCTCCTCCTGCCATGATAGGAATCTTGCCGGCAGCGGTTAGTTCTCTCCAGACCACGGTAATTCTCCGAAGGGTTTCATTGAGATCGTCCACCGTATCGATATCTCCCGCGTCATGAACCGGGATATTCTCG
>Ga0209761_1003476_pt1 | contig 10408 bp, 12 predicted proteins | sample GraSoi013_1_40cm_4_FD_185818 | JGI IMG/M metagenome (GOLD analysis project Ga0209761, IMG submission 185818) | Grasslands soil microbial communities from the Angelo Coastal Reserve, California, USA - Sample 09_25_2013_1_40cm (SPAdes) (version 2) | ecosystem: Environmental > Terrestrial > Soil >... | reverse complement strand
GCCAGTAGGTGCGCGGCACGGCGTAGCGCGGGTGCATGAGGCGGTGCGCCGCGCTGCCGTCGGTGGTGAGCAACAGCAGCCCGGAGGTCATGATGTCCAGGCGTCCAACGTACGTGAGGCCGGGCACCTTGGGGAGGAGGTCGAAGACGGTGCGCCGCCCCGCGGGGTCACCCCGGCTCACCACGACGCCGATGGGCTTGTTGAGAGCGAGCCAAGTCGCGGCGCCGGCGGCGGGCCGCACGACCCGACCGTCAACGGCGAGCCGCTGGCGGTCGGTGTCAACGCTCACGCCCAGCGAGGCCACGACGCCGTCCACACGCACGCGACCGGCGCGGATCAGGTCTTCGGCTTTGCGCCGTGACGTCACGCCCGCGCGCGCGAGTGCGCGCTGCAGGCGCATCAGCGTCATTCAGGCTCGGCCGGCGCGGGCGGCCGGAGCGCCACCGACAGCTCATCGAGCCGCGGTAGCTGATCCAGCCCCTTCAGCCCCAGGATCTCCAGGAACTGCGGTGTGGTCCCGTAAAGCAGCGGACGGCCCAGGCCCTCCCCGCGGCTCACGATCTCGATGAGACCGCGCTCGACCAGCTTGTCGAGCACTGCCTCGGAATCGACGCCGCGGATCTCGTCCACCTCGAGGCGGCCCACCGGCTGCCGGTAGGCAACGATCGCCAGCGTCTCCAGCGCCGCCGGACTGAGGCGGCGCGGCCGCAGTGCAAACTGCGCCCGCTCGATCGGCTCGGCGTACTCGCGTCGCGTCAGGAACTGCCAGCCCCCGGCGATTTCTACCAGCTCCACGCCGTGGTCCTCGCCTGCCCACGCGCCCCGCAGCTCCGCGAGGGCGGCCCGCGTTTCGGCCTCCGCCTCTCCCCCCTCCTCCCCCTCCCCCTCCCCCGCGGCCTCCGGGCCGAGGGTGGCCAGCTCCTCGAGCGTGAGCGGGCGGCTCGCGGCGAAGAGCGCCGCCTCAAGCAGCTTCGCGAGGGGACTCACGCCGGATCACCACGGGGGCGAAGGGCGCCGGCTGCGCCAGGCGCAGCGCGCCCCGCTTGGCCAGCTCGAGCAGGGAGATGAACGCGGACAGCACGTCGACCACCGACGGCCGCGCGCCGACGACGTCGCTCCAGCCGAACTCCTCCTGCGCCACCAGGAGGGCCTGGATCCGGGCCGTCGCGCCTTCCACGTCGAGCGGCCGCGGCACCACGCGGTGCAGCATCGGCTCCGGGATGAGCGCGATCACCCGCTCGGCGGCCGCCAGGAGGTCGTTCAGCTCGATCTCCAGCGGCGCGGGCGGCAGCTCCGGCGACGGCGGCGCGTAGCCGCGACCGAGCTGCTCGGCGCGCCGCGTCGCCGCCTGCTGCAGCCAGCCCACCAGCTCCCGGATCTGCTGGTACTCGAGCAACCGCCGCACCAGCTCCGAGCGCGGGTCTTCCCACTCGTCGTCGCCGAGGCGGCGCGGCAGCAGCAGCTGCGCCTTGATGCGCAAGAGCCGGGCGGCCATCTCGAGGTAGTCGGCCGCTTGGTTCAGGCCCAGCTCGTTGATCACCGCCAGGAACTGATCGGCGATCTTCGCGATCAGCAGGTCAGTGATGTCGAGCTCGTCCTCGCGGATCAGGTGCAGCAGCAGGTCGAGCGGGCCGGAGAATTGCTCCAACTCGACGACGAAACCGGACTGCTCGGGGAGCACGGGGTTCGTGGGGGAGGGAGCGGTCACGAGGGCACGCCTCCCGGCAGAGCGAACTGGCCGACGAGCGACCATCCCAGCCCCATCAGCTGGCGGGCCGGCCACAGAAACGGCGTCAACACCACCGGGGCGAGCCACGTGATGGCGAGGATCGGCAGGAATCCGAGCGCATACAGCCGACGGTATCTCAATCCCATGTCGGGCGGCAGCAGATGCTTGAACACGTGACTGCCGTCGAGGGGCGGAATCGGGATCAAGTTGAAGAACGCCAGCACCAGGTTGAGCAACATGCCGTAGTACAGCATCAGCTGCAGCAGCGCCAACGTGTCGGTGGCCGCCGGCGCGACCCGGGCGACCAGCCCCGTGACCGCGTAGAGTCCCGTGCAGGCCACGAACAGCCCGAGGTTCGTGGCGATTCCGGCGAGCGAGACGATGATGTCTCCGCGCCGATAGTGCCGGTATTTCCGCGGGTTCACGGGCACCGGCTTGGCCGCGCCGAACAGAAACCCCGCGTGCGAGAACCACAGCACGGCGGGCACCAGCACGGTCATGACGGGATCGATGTGTTTCAGGGGATTCAAGGTCAGCCGCCCGAGCATGTAGGCGGTGTCGTCACCCTGCCGATAAGCGGCTTCGGCGTGAGCGTACTCGTGGGCCACGACGGAAAAGAGGAGCACCGGGGCCCAAACGAGGAATTCGAACGAGATAGCGCAACTCGGGGTCGGTGGCGCCCTAAGATAATGACTCGGCGGGTGCCGGGTCAACGCCGTAGTGCCTTGACCCCCCACGACTTACCCTCTATTTTCCGCCCCTCTCTCAGGAGTCCCGGTCAGTGCCCAAGATCAAGTCCGCAAAGAAAGCGATGCGCCAGGCGCGGGCCCGCGCCGTGGTCAACAAGGCCCAGCGTTCCGCTTTGCGCACCGCGCTGAAGCGGGTCCGCAGCGCCACCGGGGCTCAGGACGCCGCGCAGGCCTACCTCGCCGCCGCGCGGCTGCTCGACCGGGCAGCCCGCAAGGGTCTCATCCACAGGAACAACGCGGCGCGCCACAAGTCGAGATTGGCCAGTCTGGTCAGGAAACTCACGAAATAGCGGCGTCGAGGGGAATCGTAAAGCACGGTTCCCCTCGACGCTTTTCCTCGACGCTGTTCCTTGACGTCTTTGGCTTATAGGGCGGCGAGTTCGGCCCCGCAACCCTCGCAATACCACTCGGTCGGCAGATTCATCCTGCCGCACTCCTTGCACTTGAGCGTGCGCTCCTGCTCGGGGTCCGGCTCGTCATTGGTCTGAGCGGTCGGCGTCGCGTGCGCCGACATCGGCGCGCCGCGCGGCGGGTCGCCCGGGATCACCGGCTGGTACTGGGATCCGCTGGCGCGGCGCGGCGAGGGCGCCGCACCCTTCTCGTCCTCCGTGACGGATTTGAGGAAGGCCAGCTCGTCCACGGGCGCCTTCTTCTCGAACCGCGGCTCGCCCGCCGCCTCAGGCCTCGGCTTCGGCGGGGGCCCCACGCGCGGCTTCTCCCCCGCCGGCCGCGCCGCCGCTTTGTGCTGCACCAGCCGGTCCAGCTCTTCGAGCTGCGCGATGTCGGCGTCGATCGACTGCAACTCCTCGCGCACCGACACCAGCTCCGCCAGCGCATCCTTGTGGACCTGGCTCCACTGCGCCTCGTCGTACTCGCCCACCGCGTGCCGCAGCTCGGTCTCGGACAGCCGCTCGGCGGCCTGCGTTTCCTTCCTCTGCAGCTCCGCGCGGAACTCCCTGCGCTGCAGGACCATCTGCCGCGCCGCCTCAGCGTGCACCTTCAGCTCGTCGGTGACCTGGATCAGCCGCGCCTGGTAGTCGGCCTTCACCCGGGTGCGCACCGACGTCGGCGTGGCGTCGCCCGCGGCGTCGAGCCGCGCGAGCCACGCCTCGTACTGGCGGCGTTCCTCCAGCAGCCGCTGGATCGCGGCCGTGCTTTTCGACGACCCTTTAGGCATCCCTCTCCCGGTGCGCGCGCGCGCGCAGCCTCTGGAGCTGCTCGACCGCCTCGTGCGCGAGCGGCGTCACGCGCCCCAGCGTGCGCGCCGTCCAGAGGATAAGGGCTGCGTGCTCGAGACTCTCCATCCGGACCCACGCCTCGTTGAGCGTCCGGCCCAGCGTCACCGCGCCGTGGTTGGCCAGCAGGAGCGCGTCGTGCTCCGCGAGGAACGGCTCGACCCGGTCTGCCAGCGCCGGCGTGCCTGGCGTCCCGTAGGGGACCAGCGGCACGCGCCCAATTAGGAAGATAAGCTCAGGCAGCGCAAAAGCATCCAACTCCTCCCCGGCCGTCGCAAAGCCGGTCGCCGTGGGCGGGTGGGCGTGCACGACCGCCGCCACGTCGCGGCGCCGTCGCAGAATCCGCAAATGTAAGTCCAATTCGCTCGTAGGGTTGCGGCGCCCGCGCCGTTTCCGCCCGGCGCTGTCTACTTCGACCATGTCGGACGGCCGGAGCAGAGACTTGATCAGCCCGGCCGGCGTCACCAGCACCCGGTTCGGACTGAGGCGGACGGAGAGATTGCCGTCCTGTCCGGCGATCAGGCCCCGCGCGGCGAGCTGGCGGCAACACTCCACCATGCGCCGGGCCGTCGCGCGCGCGGTCATCGCGCCGGCGCGGCCTCCGTGTCGTGGACGATGCGGCCGGCCACGATCGTGAGCACGGGGCGGCCCGCGAGCGCGCGGCCTTGGAACGGCGTGTTGCGGCTCTTGGAGTGGAAGTGCGCGGCATCGACAGTCCACCGCGCGGCGACGTCGAGCACGCACACGTCGGCCGGCGCGCCGGGCGTGAGCGTGCCCCCCGGCAAGTGGAACACCTGGGCGGGGACGGTGCTCATGCGGGCGACCAGCTCGGGGAGTGCGAGCACACCCCCCTGCACCAGCTCGGTGTAGGCGACCGCGAAGGCCGTCTCCAGCCCGACGACACCGAAGGGAGCGTCGTCGAACGCCGCGTCCTTTTCGTCGTAGGCATGCGGGGCATGGTCGGAGGCGATGCAGTCGATGACGCCGTCCTTGAGGGCGCCGCGCAGCGCGGCGACATCGGCTGCTTCGCGCAGCGGCGGGTTCATCTTCGCGTGCGTGTCGTAGTCCTCGCACGCGTGATCGGTGAGCGCAAGGTGGTGCGGCGTCACCTCCGCGGTCACGCGGCTCCCCCGCTCTTTCGCCCGGCGGAGCAGGTCGACGGAGCCGCGGGTCGACATGTGGCAGAGGTGCACCCGGCCACCCGTCAGCTCGGCGAGGACGATGTCGCGGGCCACCATGATCTCCTCGGCCGCGGCCGGGATCCCTTTCAGACCGAGCCGCGCCGCGACCAGCCCCTCGTGCATCACCCCGCCCGCAGCGAGCGTCGGCTCCTCGCAGTGGTCGGCGATCGGGATGTCGAACGTGCGCGCGTACTCGAGCGCCGTGCGCATCAGGTGTCCGGAGACGATCGGCTTGCCGTCGTCGGACACGGCCACCGCCCCCGCCCCCACCATCTCGCCGAATTCGGCGAGCTGTTCGCCCTTCTGGCCCACCGACACCGCGCCGATCGGATAGACGCGGGCCAGGCCCGCGCGCACAGATTGCCTGATGATGAACCCGACCGCCGCCTGGTTGTCGGTCACCGGGTCAGTGTTCGGCATCGCGCACACGGCCGTGAACCCGCCCGCCACGGCCGCGCGGGCGCCCGACGCCACCGTCTCCTCGTCCTCGTTGCCGGGCTCGCGCAGGTGCACGTGCACGTCCACCAAACCCGGCGCGACGACCTTCCCCGTCACGTCCCGCACGTCGGCCTCGGGAGCCGACAGCCCCGTCCCGATGCCTGCGATCTTGCCGTCCTGGAGGAGGAGGTCGGTAGTCTGGTCGAGGCCACGGCTCGGATCGATCACCCGGCCGCCGCGCAGCACCAACGGTCGCATCAGTGCATCCCTCCGGCGTCGCGCTGGGCCGCGTCGGCCAGCTCCGGGCGGCCGCCCGCCAGCAGATAGAGCACCGCCATGCGGACCGCCACGCCGTTCGTGACCTGATCCAGGATGACGCTGTGAGGGCCGTCGGCCACGCGGGAATCGATTTCCACGCCGCGGTTCATCGGTCCAGGATGCATGATGATGATCTCCCGCGGCGCGCGCTCGAGGCGCTCGGGCGTCACCCCGAACACCCGATAGTACTCGCGCAGGCTCGGTATGAAGCCCATCTCCATGCGCTCGAGCTGCAGGCGGAGCACGTTGAGCACATCCGCCCATTCGATCGCTTCCTCGATGCGCCGGAACACCGTAACGCCCAACTCCTCGATGCCGCGCGGCATGAGGGTGCTCGGCCCGCACACCCCCACGCACGCGCCGAGCTTGGTAAGACCCCAGAGGTTGCTGCGGGCCACGCGGGAGTGCAGGATGTCGCCCACCAGACACACCTTCAGCCCGGCGATCTTGCCGCGCTTGTCGCGGATGGTGAGGAGATCGAGCAATGCCTGGGTGGGGTGCTCGTGTTTGCCGTCGCCCGCGTTGATCACGTTGGACCGGATGCGCTTGCCCAAGAACTGTGCGGCCCCCGACGAGGGGTGGCGGATCACCACCATGTCGATCCGCATCGCCTCCAGGTTCCTGGCAGTGTCCACCAGGTTCTCCCCTTTCGACACCGAGCTGCCGGTGGCGGCCACGTTGACGGTGTCCGCCGACAGCCGCTTCTCCGCGAACTCGAACGAGATCCGGGTCCGGGTCGAGGCTTCGAAGAAGAGGTTGACGATGGTTTTCCCGCGCAGCGCGGGCACTTTCTTGATCGGCCGCTCCGAGACCTCTTTGAAGGGCTCGGCCGTGTCGAGGATCAAGCGGATCTGCTCGGGCGAAAGGTGCTCGAGCCCGACGAGATCCTTGCCCAGCGTCGCGGTCATGGCGATCCCCCCACTCCGACCGCTCCTCCGCCCTGGACCAGGGTGACGGCATCCTGGCCGTCCAGCTCCTCGACCAGCACTTCCACGCGTTCCCCGGGGCCGACTTTGACCTGCTTGCCGACGATGTCGGGCTGGATGGGCAGCTCACGCCCGCCGCGGTCCACGAGGACGCAGAGGGAGATGTGCCGGGGCCGGCCGAAGTCGGCCAGCTCGTCGAGCGCGGCCCGCACCGTGCGACCGGTGTACAGCACGTCGTCCACGATGACCGCGTGTCTGCCCGTGAGGTCGCCCGGGAGATGGGTCGGGCCGATCACGGGTTTGGGGCCCACCGTCTCCAGATCATCGCGATAGAGGGTGATATCGAGGGCGCCGCGGGGAACGGTCACGCCCTCGTCCTTCTCGATCAGCTTGGCGAGCCGCGCCGCCAGCTCGACGCCGCGCCGCTGGATGCCGATGAGCACCAGGCCGTCGGTGCCGTGCGCCAACTCGAGGATCTCGACCGCCATACGCTGAAGCGCCCGCGACATCGCGCGGGCGTCGAGGATGGTGGTGCGCGCGGCTCGAGACATCTCGGGGCTGAAAGCTACCTAGCGATACACGGGGGTCAAAGGGGGCTCGCCCTTCAGCACCGCCTGCACATTCGCGAGGGCGACGCCCGCCATCCTGCGCCTCGTCTCGCGCGTCGCGCTCCCGATGTGCGGCAGCAGTACCGTCCGAGGCGCAGCGAGCAGCCGGGGATGAATCCGCGGCTCGTCGCGGTAGACGTCCAGTCCCGCCGCGCCCAGGCGGCCTTCTTCCAGCGCGATCGCCAACGCCTCCTCGCGGACCAGATCGCCGCGAGCAGTATTGACCAGGATCGCGCCCGGTTTCATGCGGGCGAGCGCCTCGGCATCAACGATCCCCACGGTCTCCGGTGTCGAGGGCGCGTGCAGGCTCAGGACGTCGCTCTCGCGCAGCAAGGGCGCCAGCTCCACCCGGACCGCGCCCGTCTCCTCGGCGAACTCCGGCTTGGGACTTCGCGCCGCGTACAGCACCCGCATCCCAAAGGGCGGCGCGCGCCGCCCGACGGCCTGGCCGATCCGGCCCGCGCCAAGGAGGCCGAGGGTCTTGCCACGCAGCTCGAGCCCGAGGAGCTGCTCCGGGTGCCAGCCGGTCCAGGTCCCGTTCCGGATCAGGTCCACGCCTTCGACCAGCCGGCGCGCGCAGGCGAGGATCAACGCCCACGTAAGGTCGGCCGTGGCGTCGGTGAGGACGTCGGGAGTGTTGGTGACAATGACCCTCCGCATTTCGGCGGCGACGATGTCCACGTTGCTGTAGCCGACGGCGCAGTTGGCGACGATGCGCAGCCTCGGAAGGTGTTTGAACTCGGTCCCGCCCACCCAGCGCGACAGCAGCGGTACGAGCGCGACGAAGTCGCCCTGCGGGGTCGGCTCGTCGGCGGCGAGCCAGGTGACGGCGAGCCCCTCGACCTGCGCGGGCTCGAGCAGGTTCTGGAGCTCGGCGGCGATGAGGGCGGGGTGGCCGGGGATGACCCTGCCCCCAGTCAATTCCGGCCGCCGACGAACACGACCCGGCACACCAGCGATGCCGAGACCTCCGCCACCTGGCTCACCTGGAACTGGTAGGTCCCCGAGTCGGCGAAGATGGGCTGCTTCGGGCCGGTCGGCGTGACGCCGGCCGTCGCATCCGCAGTACGCAGGCGGAGCTGCGGGACCCAATCGAACCCCGGCGTTCCCCGGGGCGACCGGGCCGAGAACGGCACGACATAGAGATAGCGGCCGCGCGGCGTGAACACGCCCAGCTCGCCGCCATGAGGTGTGTCCATCCGCAGGGTCAGCGTGTCACCGGGCTTGAGCAAGGCTGGGGTACACACGAGCGGCGGCGGCTCGCCGGCCAAGGGCCACTGTTTGGGATACAACGCGTCGAACGCGACGATTCCCCCCGCGATCAAACTCGGCACCACGAAACAGAACCCCCAGACCACCTTCCAGGGAGCCTCGATCGACTCGAGCGCGGTGGCCTCATCCTCTTCCACGACTCCGATCATGTCCCGCAGATACCACGCGATCTCCCAGGCGGCCGCGTACACCCACAGCGGAACCCACAAGAGACCCAGCGCGCTGCGGAACCCGTGGCTGACGTACGCGATCGGGAAAGCGGCGTAGCACGCGTCAGCCAAGGCCTGCCCCAGAACCGCCCAGCGCTGGCCGCCGAGGCGGGGGGCGCTGATGGCCATGCCGACCGCCCCCGCGGTGCGCACCACCGAGTACGTGATCGCGCCCGCCCAGCCGATCACGCGGTCTCAGGCCCGCCCGGCCGGGGCCTCGGCCGCGCGCCAGAGATACCAGGCGGCCGCCGTGCGGTAGGGCCGCCAGCGCTCGCCGCGCCGGAGGAGCAGCTTCGGTGAGGGAAGGCGGCCCCGGCTGAAGACGCGCGCGTACCCCTTCTGTACGCCGTAGTCCGTCACGGGCCACACGTCCGGACGGCCGAGCCGGAAGATCAGCAGCATCTCGGCGGTCCAGCGACCCACACCGCGGACGGCCGTGAGCCGCGCGATGATCTGCTCGTCGTCCATGGTGTGCAGGGCGGGCAGCGGCGGGACGACTCCCTCGAGGGTCTTGGTCGCGAGGTCCTTCAAGGCGAGGACTTTGGCCCGGGAAAGACCGGAACTACGTAGACGGCGATGATGCGTCGCGAGGAGACGTCGCGGGTTCACGTGGCGCCGCGGAAACAGCGCCACGAGCCGGTCGTGGATGGTCTTGGCGGCTTTGCCGGTGAGTTGCTGGTAGACGATGGATTCGACGAGCGCCGCGAACGGACTCGCGAGCGCCTCGACCTGCAGGCGGCACGGGCCGACGCGAGCGATGAGCGCGGCGAGCTTCGCGTCCGACGCGGCGAGGTGCCGCTCGGCGAGCTGTAGGTCGAATGGAAGCGTCACGGAGACGGATAGGGTGGGATTCGAACCCACGAAACGGTTACCCGTTTACACGCTCTCCAGGCGTGTGCCTTCAGCCGCTCGGCCACCTATCCAAAATACTAGACGCCTAGACGCACACACGCCTAGACGCCTAGGACGGATGGGGTGGGATTCGAACCCACGATGCCCTTGCGGGCATACCGGTTTTCGAGACCGGCTCCTTCAGCCACTCGGACACCCATCCAAAATACTAGACGCCTAGACGCACAGACGCCTAGACGCCTAGGACACGCTCGGCACTGGAAGCTAATGCGCCGCGTCTTGCCGGACCACGCCTGGCGGCGCGAGCTTCTTCGCCATGCCCTTCACTCCCCACCCCGGCTCACCCGTCACCTACGCGAGCTACCTCCGGCTCGACGAGCTGCTGTCGCTGCAGCAGCCCGGCCCCGAGCACGACGAGACGCTGTTCATCGTCATCCACCAGGTGTACGAGCTCTGGTTCAAAGAGCTGCTCCACGAGCTCGACTACCTGCAGGGGCTGCTGCGCGCCAACGACCGAGCCCTGGCCCTCCATACCTTCAAGCGCATCCTCACGATCCTCAAGGTGCTGGTCGCGCAGATCGACATCCTGGAGACGATGACGCCCCTCGAGTTCCGCTCGTTCCGGGACCGCCTGGAGTCAGGCAGCGGGTTCCAGTCATTCCAGTTCCGCGAGCTCGAGTTCGCGTTGGGCAAGAAGAGCCGCGAGGCGATCACGCGCTATCCCGAGGCGAGCGCGCACCGGCGGCTCCTCGAGGCCCGCTATGCGCAGCCTGGCTTGTGGGACGCTTTCCTCGCCTGCCTGGCACAGAACGGCTTCGCTGTGCCAACGGTCCTGCTCGAGCGCGACCCTACGCGGCCGATCGAACCGTCGCCCGACCTGCAGCGCATCCT
>Ga0209761_1003470_pt1 | contig 10412 bp, 10 predicted proteins | sample GraSoi013_1_40cm_4_FD_185818 | JGI IMG/M metagenome (GOLD analysis project Ga0209761, IMG submission 185818) | Grasslands soil microbial communities from the Angelo Coastal Reserve, California, USA - Sample 09_25_2013_1_40cm (SPAdes) (version 2) | ecosystem: Environmental > Terrestrial > Soil >... | reverse complement strand
ATTCGCAAGCCATCCGCTGGATTGAGGTGGCGCATATGGGAAGCGAGAACTCCATCTCTCCCCCCGCCGCTCCGGCCAGACCCTTCAAGGTCTCGATGGTGGCCGTGACCTGGATGTTGGCCGGCTTCCCACCCGTAACCTGCTCGACCAACGCGTCCGCCATGCGCTGCTCCCGGTTCCGGTCGTCATGGGCGCCCGAAGGCTGAGCCAGCGGCTCCAATGCGGCGCGAACCACAGCCCCACCTACGGGGTCGAGCACTCCACTGATGAGCAGGCAGCCGTCCTCGGCAGTGCTGAGGCGAAGGCTGCGTTCTCGGCGAGGCGCTCCTGGTCGTCGGTGTAGGCCTTCGCGTCGAGGGAGTGCCGGTAGTGCAGGCACTTGTAGTGGAACATGCCCGGCGAATTTTCTTTGGCCAGCGGCAGCAGCGCGGTCTCGTCGAATGACTTGACCGTGTTGGCCGTGCGAGCTATCACGGTGACGTGGGCGAAGCCGATATCACCCGTCCCCATCGCCTCGGCAGACTCAACGAGCTTCGGTAGATGCCGGCCGACGGAGATGCGGTCGGCCGCCGCGGTGGAAGTCATGCGGCAGTTGAAGCGAATCCAATCCATCGCGCTGTTCGAGCAGTCGTAGTCCCAGTACCGCGACGCATCGAACGACGCCGCAAGCTGCGAGAACCTCAGTTCGAGCGCGTCGATCTGGCGGCGCAACGCGACCAGCTCGAGCGCTGTCGCCGCCCCTTCCGGAGCCGTTTCAAACTCCGTCTGGAGCATGCAATAATTATACGAAATTCTGTTCGCTATTACGAGCAAACGGCCTGTTAATTTCCACCGTTTACCCTGGGATTTCGACGGTTAATCGAGCATCAATCGAGGCCTCGATCCCGCAGAATCCACGGGCGATGTCAAGCCCGCAGCCCGGGAGCCCTCTGATCTCGCCTGATGGGCATTACTGGTGGGACGGGCAGGCATGGCAGCCGATGCCCGCCGCCGCTCCGGCTCCCGCGGTAGCCGTTGAGACCCCGCCATCATGGCTCGCCGCGGCTCCGCCTCAGGCTGCCGCGCCCTCCGCAGCCGCGGTGGTGGCGTATGAACCCACGCCCGCGCCCGCCGCATGGGCCACACCGCAACCACCGGCCTCGCGCACCTGGATCTACTTGTCCGGTTTGCTGATGATCGCGGTCATCGTCATCGGCGGCTTCGTGGTCTACCCGATGCTCCGGCCGGCCACCAACGCTGCGGCGGTGCAGGCCACACCGTCGCCATTGATCTCCGACTATGAGCGCGCCGACCGGTTCCTCAACGTCGATCTGGGGCCGTCGCTGGTCGAGACGAATCAAGCCCTGCCCGGGGTCACCTCGAAGTGCACCTCGAGCCTGCCGCCCCCCTGCAAGGACGCTCTGATCGTGCTCAACAAGGCGATGATCGACGTGGACAGTGCGATCCAGAACAACCAGCGCGACATTCCAGTGTGCATCGGACGTCCCGTCCAGCAGTTCAAGGACGACTGGACCGGGATGGAGCAAGGCGTCTCGCAGGCGATCAGCGGCTTCAACGAGAGCAACAGGACGCTGATCATCGAGGGGCTGCAGCATTTCGTGGCGATTGCCAAGTACATGAAGCCAGACGTCGATCGCATCAACAAGGCCCAGCAGACCTGCGCCAAAACGGTCTGAACCACAAGCGCTAGATCCGGCCAGGGGCCAACACACAAAATCTAGCCCCGCAACGCGACGAGAGCCGATATAATCCCGGCAACCCGCCCTAACATCCCCACGTTCCAGGAGGCGTTTCAGCACAGTTTTGTCGCGGCGGAAGAAAACCGTCGGTCTCGACCTTGGCACCAGCCGGGTCGCGGTGGTCATCGCGGAATCTGACGAGCCGGGGGCTCCCGTAAGCATCCTCGGCGTGGGCGAGAGTCCGTCCGACGGCCTGCGCAAAGGCGTGGTCGTCAACCTCGAGAAAACCATTGCCTCGATCCTGGCTGCGACCGTGGCCGCGGAGCGCATGGCCGGGCAGCGGATCGAGTCGGTCGTCGTGAACGTCGGCGGCACCAACCTCTGGAGCCAGAACTCGACGGGCGTTGTCGCCGTCGCGCATCCCGACCACGAGATCGGCGAAGACGACGTCCACCGCGTGGTCGAGGCGAGTCGCGCCGTCAGCATCGCGTCGGACCGCCAGGTCATCCACGTCATCCCCCGCGCCTACACCGTTGACGGGCAGGACGGCGTGAGGGACGCGGTCGGCATGACTGGTCACCGGCTCGAGGTCGAGACCAACATCATCACCGGCGCCCAGACGGCGATCCAGAACGTCATCAAATGCGTCCATGGCGCCGGGTTCGACGTCGAAGACGTGGTGTGCGCGGGCCTCGCTGCCGGCGAGGGTGTGCTGACTCCGCAGGAGATCGAGCTCGGCGTATGTCTCGTCGAGATCGGTGCGGGGACCACCAACGTGGTCGTCTACAACGAAGGATCGGCCCGTCACGTCGCGGTGCTGCCGGTCGGCGGCAACCACGTGACAAGCGACATCGCGATCGGTCTGCGGACGACGCTCGACGAGGCGGAGAACCTCAAGCTCAACTACGGTCACGCGCTGCCGGAGGTGATCGACCATGCAGAGAAGGTCGAGGTTCGCCAGGTCGGCGGCGATCGCATCCAGGCGCTGCCCCGCCGATTCCTGGCGGAGATCATCGGACCGCGGATGGTGGAGATCTTCCAGATGGCGCGCGAGGAAGTGCGCAAGACCGGGTTCGACCAGCTCCTGCCGGCGGGCGTCGTTGTCGCGGGAGGCGGCTCGAGATTGATGGGCACCATGGACGCGGCGCAGATGGTCTTCAACACCTCGGCGCGTCTCGGACAGCCAATCGGTCTCGCCGGGCTCGCCGACAAAGCACATGGACCGTCGTTCGCCGTCTCGGGTGGGCTGGTCAAGTGGGGAGCGCACGCGCGCGCCCCCTACGGCACCGCGCGCCAGCCGGCCACTTTCGGCAACACGTATCAAAAAACAGTGAGGTGGCTGCGCGATTTTTTCTAGAGAACACACCAAAAACCAGCTTGAGCTCGCCATGGCAAAAGCAAATTCGAAGGAGGATCACCTGATCGTCATGACGAAAGAAAGCGAGTTGCACGAGGGGCGAGCGCGGATCAAAGTCGTCGGCTGCGGTGGCGGCGGCGGCAATGCCGTCAATCGCATGATCTCAAAGGCGCTGAAGGTCCAGTTCATCGCGGTCAACACGGACAAGCAGGCGCTCGAGCGCTGCCAGGCCGATGTCAAAGTTCAGATCGGCAACAAGGTCACACGCGGCCTCGGCGCCGGCGGTGACTGGACGCGCGGCCGCGACGCCGCGGACGAGAGCCGAACGGAACTGGGTGCGGTCGTCCAGGACTCCGATATGGTGTTCATCACCGCGGGCATGGGCGGTGGCACGGGCACCGGGTCGGCTTCCATCGTGGCCGAGATGGCCAAGGAAGCGGGCGCGCTGACCATCGGCGTGGTCACGCGGCCGTTCGGATTCGAGGGCCGCATCCGCAACGACACCGCCGAGGAGGGCATCAAGGCCCTGCGCGGCCAGGTCGATGCGCTGATCGTCATCCCCAACGACAGGCTGGCGCAGGTCGCCAGCTCGAAGACCACGCTCGAGGAAGCCTTCCGGATGGCCGACGATGTGCTGCGCCAGGGCGTGCAGGGCATCTCCGACCTGGTCACCCAGCCCGGCGTGATCAACCTCGACTTCGCCGACGTGAAGGCGATCATGGAGAACGCGGGTGAGGCGCTGATGGGCATCGGCCACGGGGCCGGCGACTCGCGCGCCGAGGACGCCGCGAAGCAGGCGGTTTCCAGCCCGTTGCTCGAGACGTCCATCGACGGCGCCAAGGGCATCCTGTTCAACATCACAGCCGGCAAAGACATCACGCTGCAGGAAGTCCAGAAGGCGGCGGAGATCGTTCGCGCGGCGGCCGACCCCGGCGCCAACATCATCTTCGGCGTCGTCCGCGACGACACCATGGCGGGCGAGATCAAGATCACAGTCATCGCCACCGGCTTCGGCGGCAAGACCCAGCAGGAAGCAAGGCAGGAGACGGCGCGTCGTACGATCGATCGGCCCGAGCTTGGTCTCGAAGAGCTCGGCGACATCAACATCCCCGCGTTTTTGCGGAACCGGATGTAGTCACCCAAGGAGATTTGGTTGCGCTGTCCGTACTGCGGTCACCACGACCTGAAGGTGGTCGACTCCCGCGACTCGGAGGTCGGGGAGGCGATTCGCCGGAGGCGCGAGTGCCTGCAGTGTGGGCAGCGCTTCACCACTTACGAGCGGATTGAGACCGTCCCGTTCTTCGTCACGAAGAAGGACGGGCGGCGGGAGGACTTCGACCCCCAGAAGCTTTTCACGGGCCTGAAGAAGGCGACAGAGAAGCGAGACATCTCGCCGGAGCGTCTGCGCGCCATCGTCGACGACATCGAAGCGGAATTGCGACGCTCGGGCCGGGTCGAGATCCCGAGCGGCGAGATCGGCGAGATGGTGATGGTGCGGCTTCGCGACCTGGACGAGGTCGCCTATATCCGCTTCGCCTCTGTTTACCGTGAATTCATGGACCTCCAGCAGGTCAAACGAGAGATCGAACAGGTACTCAGCTCCAGACGTTCGTAACCTTCACAGCGTGAAGACGATCCCGGCGGCCCTTCATGTGCCCGAGCTTGCCGACGAACCGGGCCTCATCCACGGCTTCTCGACCACGCTCCTGGGATCGGTTGGCCTGACACATGCGGCTGACAAGGAGCCGGTGCTGGCAGCGCGCCGGACCTTCATGCAGGTCATGCAGGTCGAAGATCGAGCCCTGACCACCGCCGGCGCCGTCCATGGCAAGGCGGTCGCGCGGATCGAGGACCCCCGATCAATCGTCAACGGCGTCGATGCGATGGTCACCGACCGCCGCAACGTCGTGCTGTTCACCACGCACGCTGATTGCTACCCGATCGTGCTCTGGGACCTCGACAAGAAGGCGGCGGGACTTGTCCACGCGGGTTGGCGCGGAACACAGGCCGGCGTCGCGACCGCGGCGGTCGAATGCATGCGCGACGAGTACGGCTGCGAGCACATAGTCGCCGGGATCGGACCCGGTATCTGCGCCCGCTGCTATGAGGTCGGGCCGGAGTTCGAGTCGAGGTTCGAGTCGCGATTCTTGCGGCAGGCCGCGGGCGACCGGCTGCTCCTGGACCTCGTGGCGGCGAACCGTGTTCAGCTCGAAGACGCCGGCGTCGGGGCGGTTTACGACATCGGTATCTGCACGAAAGAGAGCTACCTGTTTCCCTCGCACCGCCGCCACCCCGACGGCAAGCGATTCGGTGCGATCGTCGCTTTGCGGTGACGATCGAAGAGAATCTCCGGACGGTCCGCCAGCGTATCGAGCGCGCGGGCGGTAACCCCAGCGAGATCAAGATCGTCGCCGTGACCAAGGGCTTTGGTCCCGAGATTTGCCGTCAGGCCATCGCAACCGGCCTGAAGACCCTTGGTGAGAACCGCGTTCAAGAGGCGCTTCAGAAGATGGATGCCGTTGACGGCGCGGAGTGGCACCTTCTCGGCCACCTCCAGACCAACAAGGTGCGCCACGCCGCGGGCCGGTTCACATTGATCCAGTCGGTCGACTCGAGCCGCATCGCCGAGGCGATCGCGGCAATCGACGCGGCGCAGCCCGTGCTGGTCGAGGTCAACGTCGCGCGGGAGACCCAGAAGACAGGGGTCGATCCCACCAGGGCGGCTTCCATGATCGACAAGGTGGCGGAGATGCTCGACCTGAGGGGGCTCATGGCGATGGGCCCGACCAGCGGAGATCCAACGACGGCGTTTACGGAGCTGCGCACCTTGCGTGACGACGCTGAGCAGCGCCTGGGAAAGGCGCTCCCTATCCTTTCTATGGGTATGAGCGGAGACTTCGAGGCAGCGGTGAAGGCGGGCAGCACGATGTTGCGGCTTGGTGAAGCCCTTTTCGGTCCGCGGCCGGCCTGATGGGCATTGTCGCGGCGCTCCTGATCAACCTGCTCTACGCGTTCATCATCGTGATGTTCGTGCGGATCATCTTTTCGTGGATCAGCCCTTACCCGACCAACGCCGTCACACGCCTTGCGTATCGGCTTACCGAGCCGGTCCTGGCTCCCATCCGGCGGTGGCTGCCGCCGATGTCGGGCTTCGACTTCTCGCCCATGGTCGTCATGCTCGGCGCCTACCTTCTGATCTCGATCCTGAGAAACATCGCCTGACCTGATGTTCGAAAAGGTCGAGCAAAGGGTCAGCTTCCCTGACCTGGAAAAACAGCTAATGGCGCGCTGGAAGGAGGAAGAGACCTTCCAGAGATCGCTCGACATGAGGCAGGGCCAAAAGCGGTTCGTCTTCTACGAGGGCCCGCCGACGGCCAACGGAAAACCGGCCACCCACCACATCCTCGCGCGCGCGTTCAAAGACCTCTTCGGCCGCTACAAGACGATGAAGGGCTTCTACGTGGAACGCAAGGCGGGATGGGACACACACGGCCTACCCGTCGAGATCGAGGTCGAGAAGAAGCTGAATATCTCGGGCAAGTTCGAGATCGAGAACGAAATCGGAGTCGAGAAGTTCAACGAGCTCTGCCGGCAGAGCGTCTACGAGTACGTCGAGGACTGGAGGGTCTTCAGCGAGCGGATGGCGTTCTGGCAGGACTACGACAACGCCTACTGGACGCTCACGTCCGACTACATCCAGTCGGTCTGGTGGGCGCTCAGCGAGATGTGGAAGCAGGAGCTGATCTACAAGGGCTTTCGGGTGGCGCCTTACTGCACGCGCTGCGCCACGCCGCTTTCGAGCCACGAGCTTGCGCAGGGCTACCGCGACAACGTGCCCGATCCGAGCGTCTACATCCGGTTCCGCTTGAAAAAGGATCCCAGCACCTCGATCCTTGCCTGGACGACGACCCCGTGGACGCTCCCCGGCAACGTCGCGCTCGCGGTCGACAACGACATCGACTACATCAAGGTCAAAGAAGGCGACGAGTACCTGATCGTGGCCGAGGCTCTGTTGACCTTGCTCAAGGAGTCGCCCGAGGTCGTCGAGCGGATGAAGGGTCGGGACCTGGTCGGCCTCGAGTACGAGCCTCTCTACCCATACTCAGTACCCGAAGAAGGACGCGCCCACTACGTGGTCGACGCGGACTTCGTCTCGACGGACGAAGGAACCGGGGTCGTGCACACATCGGCCCTCTATGGCGTCGACGACTTGCGCCTCTGCCAGGAAAAGGGCATCCCGTTCAAGCACACCGTCGGCCTCGATGGGAAGTTCCTGCCTTACGTCGAGAAGTTCGCCGGTCTTCACGTCAAGGAAGCCGACCCGCTCATCACCGACGACCTCAAGGAGCGAGGGCTCCTCTACAAGGCGGAGACCATCCTGCACACCTATCCGTTCTGCTGGCGCTGTGGCACTCCACTGATCTACTACGCGCTGGATGCGTGGTACATCCGGACTACCGCGCGGCGCGAGGAACTGATCGCCAACAACAACGCGACCAACTGGGTGCCCGAGCACATCAAGACGGGTCGCATGGGCGACTGGCTCAAGAACAACATCGACTGGCAGTTCTCCCGCAGCCGCTTCTGGGGCACGCCGGTGCCGATCTGGATTTGCGAAGGCTGCGATGCCCAGCGCATCGTCAGCTCCGCCGCGGAGCTTGGCCTGAAGGAAGACGCCGACCTCCACCGGCCGTACATCGACGCGGTCACCCTTCCTTGCGACAAATGCGGCGGCGTGATGCGCCGTGTGCCGGAAGTCGTGGACACCTGGTTCGACTCGGGCTCGATGCCGTTCGCCCAGCGCGGCTACCCACGCGATGGCAAGGAGCTCTTCGAGGAAACGTTCCCGGCCGACTTCATCTCCGAGGCAGTCGACCAGACGCGCGGGTGGTTCTACACGTTGCTGGCGATCTCTACGCTGCTGTTCAAGCAGAACTCCTACCGCAACGTGATCTGTCTTGGCCACGTCGTCGACCCGAAGGGCAAGAAGGCTTCGAAATCGCGCGGCAACGTGCTCGACCCGAACTACCTCTTCGACACCTTTGGCTCGGACGCGGTGCGCTGGTACTTCTACACGTCGACGCAGGTGGGCGAGAACTACCGCACCGGCGACGCAGCGCTGCGCGAAACGGTGCAGCAGTTCTTCATCCCGCTGTGGAACTGCTACTCGTTCTTCGTCACCTACGCGCGGCTGGATGACTTCGACCCGGGAAAGCAACCGGTTCCGATCGGGGAGCGCCACGTGCTCGACCGCTGGCTGCTGTCGAAGCTCAGCGGTCTCGTGGCGGACGTCAACGTGGGCCTCGATGCATACGACGCCGTCGAGCCCGCGCGCCGCATCCAGCGCTTCGTCGACGACCTCTCGAACTGGTACATCCGACGGTCGCGGCGGCGGTTCTGGAAGTCGCAATCCGACCGCGACAAGCTCTCCGCGTACCAGACGCTCTACGAAGCGCTGCGCACGGTGTCCGCGTTGATGGCGCCGTTCGCGCCGTTCGTGGCGGACGCGATCTACCGCAACCTGTCGTCGGACAGGTCGGTGCACCTGGTGGATTTTCCTCAGCTGGCCACGGCGCCCGACGCCCAGGTCGAGGCGGATATGTTGCGGGCGAGGCAGGCAGTCGAGGCCGGCCTTGCGGCGCGGGACGCCACGCGACTCAAGGTTCGGCAACCGCTGGCAGGGATCGCCCTGCCGGGCGACGATCTGCCGGAGGACATCGCTGGCATCGTCCGCGACGAGCTGAACGTGAAGCGCGTGACGTTTGGCGCGCCGCAGGTCGAGTTGGACACCGTGATCACTGAGGAACTCAAGCTAGAGGGCCTTGCTCGTGAAGTGGTGCGGGTCATCCAGGATCGGCGGAAGAAGCTCGGTCTCAACGTCGAGGATCGCATCGAAACGCGCTACGACGCCGATGGAATGCTCGCTCGCGCGCTGCAGCGCCACGCCGACTACGTCAAGACAGAGACGCTGTCCGTCACACTCTCGCAAGGGCGCGACGACGGATTCGACGGCCAGCAGATGATGATCGAGGGAGAACAGATCTGGATCGGACTCAAACGAAGCTGAACACCGCGCGGATCGTCTTCGTGCTCGTGGCGGCCGCTGTCTTCATCGTGGATCGGGTGACCAAGAACCTGGTCGCGTCGCAGATCGAATACGGCAGCGAGGTCGCGATAGTCGACCATCTCGTCGGCATCACCAACCTTCGCAACTCAGGCGCGGCGTTCGGTTTCGCGCCGGCAGGCGCGGGCCTGTTTCTCATCGCATCGGTTCTCGTCGCCATCGGCCTTGCGGTCTACGTCCTACGCAATCCGGGCGACCAGTGGAGCTTCGGCGTGCTCGGGCTCATCATGGGCGGCACCGTCGGCAACGGGTTCGACCGCATCGTGCACGGCACGGTGACCGACTTCATCAACTTCCACTTCTGGCCTGTCTTCAATCTCGCGGACTCGGCGATCACGGTCGGCGTCGTGCTGCTGATCGCCAGCTATCTGATACGAAGACCCACCAGCTGATCGCTGCCAGCGCGGCGCCAAGGCTCGATCGATTCCTTGCCGAGCACGCTCCCGAGCTGAGCCGTTCGGCGGCGGCGCGGTTGATCAAGGGTCACCTCGCCTTGTTGAACGGCCATCCCGCCGACCCGGCGGACCGCGTGGCTGTGGGAGACGTCGTCGATTTCGAGATACCTGAGGCGTACGCGGCGGAGCCAGGGGCGGAGGAGATCCCGCTCGTCATCATCTATGAGGACGAAGACATGGCCGTCATTGACAAGCCCGCGGGGATGGTCGTCCACCCGGCGCCTGGGCACTACAGCGGGACCCTGGTCCATGCACTTCTGGGCAGGGGCGGCGCGTGGTCGGCGGTCGGCGGCGTCGCACGGCCCGGCGTCGTGCATCGTCTCGACAAGGGAACCTCCGGGCTAATCGTTGTCGCCCGAAATGACAGCAGTCACCGGGCGCTGTCGGCGCAGCTGAGCGATCGCACTCTAAGCCGGGCCTATCTCGCGATCGTGCGCGGCCGCGTGCGAGACGAGGCCGGAGAGCTCGAGGGGCCGATCGGCCGTCATCCTCGCGAGCGCAAGCGCATGGCCGTGGTCGCGGGCGGTAGGTTTGCTCGCACCCGCTACCAGGTCGTCGACAGGAAGCGAAGCCATACGCTGTTGCGCTGTGACCTCGACACCGGTCGCACGCACCAGATCCGCGTCCATCTCGCCACGCTCGGCTATCCCGTCGCGGGCGATGCCGAGTACGGTGGCAGCGAGCGGGGCGCGGGGCGTCCGATGATTCACGCCTGGCGTCTGCATCTCCGCCACCCGCGCACAGGCCGCGAGATGACATTCGAAGCTCCTCCGCCGGTCGACTTCGCCGCCTTCTGG
>Ga0209761_1003469_pt1 | contig 10415 bp, 9 predicted proteins | sample GraSoi013_1_40cm_4_FD_185818 | JGI IMG/M metagenome (GOLD analysis project Ga0209761, IMG submission 185818) | Grasslands soil microbial communities from the Angelo Coastal Reserve, California, USA - Sample 09_25_2013_1_40cm (SPAdes) (version 2) | ecosystem: Environmental > Terrestrial > Soil >... | reverse complement strand
TATCCCGACCCCGCAACGACCAGCACTTTGCCGTTGTTCATCAGCGCCATGTGCACGGGATTGATCGGCATCAGGTACGGCAGCGTCTGCCATCGGCCCTGCGCCGTCGCCTCCCCGACGGCGACGAAGCAAAGACAGCCGCACACGACGAGGGTGAGGAGGAGTTTCATGTCAGCTTTCCCATCTCTCGCACGACCCACTCGACGTCCGATTCCGTCGTGCGGAAGCTCGTGACACAGGCCCGGAGGACCGGGTCGCCGCCGGCGAGCCGTACCTCCGACATCCATGCGATTTGACGCTGATAGAGAGCGCTCAGGAACCTGCCCGTGTCGAGACCGTCTCGCGTGAAGCACACCAGCGGCAGCGGCGTCGTGTTGACGATCCGCCACCCGGCGCCCTGCAGCGCGTCGCGGAGCACGTCGCCCATGCGCGTCTGGTGCTCGATCATCTCGACGTACCCGGACTCGCCGTGCTCCGCGAGGGCCAGGAACAGCTTCAGGCCGATGAACCGCCGGGACCACTGCACGGAGGTCGTGTACGGATCGTGGGTTGGCCCGGCGGTTTTTCCCGGCATGTATGACGTCTCCACGCGGAACGCCTCGCCGACGGCGTCCGGGTGCCGGCAAAAGAACATTCCGGCGCCCATCGGCACCGAGAACCATTTGTGCGCGTCGCACGTGATCGAATCGGCGCCGTCGATGCCGGCCAGGTGACCCTTGAGGCGCGGCGAGATGATGGCGGCGCCGCCCCACGCCGCATCGACGTGAAACCAGAGATTCTCCGACCGGCAGAAGCGCCCCAGCTCCGGCAAGGGGTCGATCGCACCGGCGCCCGTGGTGCCGGCGGTCCCGATCACCATGAACGGCGCGCCTCCGTCTCGACGATCCGCGGCGACGCGTCGGGCCAGATCGCCGAGATCCATCCTCAGATGGCGGTCCGTCGCGACCGTCCGGATCGCCCCGCGCCCGAGTCCGGTCATGTGGGCGATCTTGCTGAAGGAGTGGTGGGCCTCGCCGGTCAGGTAGAAGGTCGGCGAAGCGGAGAGTCCGCGCAGTCCCTGCTGCCCGTACGCGGGGAACGCCCGCGTCAGCGCGACGATGACGGCCGAGAGATTCGCCTCCGCGCCGCCGCTCGTGAAGCTCGCGATGGCCGTGGGCGGGAAGCCGAACTTGCCCATCAGCCAGGCGAGGGTGTGCCGCTCGATCTCGTTCGCCGCCGGCGACGTTCGCCAGGTCGCCAGCTGCGGGTTGTACATCGCGACCAGCGTATCGGCGACGATCGAGGCCACCGTCACGCCCGGGTTGAAGAGGCCGAAGTACCGCGGGTGGGTGACGTGCACCTGCCACGTGTGCAACATCGCTTCGACGTCGGCACCGACCTCGTCCAGGTCGAGCGGCTTGCTGAAATCGTAGCGCGCGGCGAGGTGACGGCGGATCTCGTGCGGCGTCACCGTCGGGACGATGGGACCGTTCGCGATGTCGGATTCGAGCTTCGCGGCGAGGCTCCGGATCTCGTCGAAGGCCATGATCCCTCACCCGTTGTCGGGGAACCCGCCGTCGCCGTCGGCGAGGACCAGATCCAGAGAGGACGCCTCCAGGGGTGCGCGACCCTTTCCGGCCACGGCAAAGGCGGAGGGCGGACCCCGCCGGCGGCGGATGATCCGGGGGTGGCACTCGCGGTGGTCGACGCCGGGCCGCGGCCGGAAGTAGATGGCGTCGGCGTCGTGCTCGACGAAGCGAGCGATGGCCGTCAGGACGGTGTCGAAGCCCATCCTGTCCCGGGGCCACGCGGCGTCCAGCAGCGCGCGCCCCCGGATCGGCATGTGATCTCCGCGGACGGTGTCACCCAGCGAGAACCAGCCCTCGTTACCGCGCGCGTCGCGGAACACACAGATGTCGGACGCGTGATTCGGCGAGCCCGGCCCATAGCGCCACTGCAAGAAGGCCGCCGACCGGTCCGCGGTGATCCAGCGGGCGGGCCGGTGCCGGAGCGCCAGCTCCGCGAGCTTCTCCCAGTCCCGGCATGGCTCGCTGATCACGCCGGGTGATGTCGGGACGACGGACTGGAAGACTGCGGTGGCGCACCGGCCGAGGATCCGCGCCGCGCCCGTCGCCAGCGCGCTCGAGGTCCGGGCGGCCAGGAAGGCGGGGAGCACCACGTCGAGGTGGAGGGGAAGGACGTACTCGATGTCGGAGTCCGGAGCCGCGCACGCGCCCAGCGTCTCCCACAGCGCGCCGGAGGCGGCGTTGCAGCTGGTGGAGAAGAAGAAGTCGAAGCCGGGGCAGCGCAGATGTTGCTTGAACAGGTAGAACCCGAGCGTCCGGGCCTCGGGCGCGACGAAATAACTGCCCGAACACAGTCCGAGAAGCCGCCGATCGCCCGCCCGGAAGGCGCTGGGGAACGAGACGAGCAGTCCAGCGATGACGCCCGACGCGTTGCGAATGCACAGGCCATGGTCGGCGGCGGCGGCGAGCGGATTGTCGAACAGAAGCCACCGCAGACGGCGCAGGGACGACCTCTGGTCCGGGTGAGGATGCCACCGCTCGAGGAAGGCGGCGGCGTCGGGCAGCGCCCGAGGGTGGAGTGGCTGGATCTCGAAGCGGTTGGTGTCGACGATCACGCCGCCGCCCTGGCTCCTTTCTGCGCGGACAGGTACAAGAGCCAGTTGCGATAGACGCGCGTCGCCGTCGTCCGCCACGTGTTCGTGACGGTCCCGGCCGCGAGCGCCGTCGGGAAATCCGCGAGCACCTCCTCGCGCCGGTCGGCCAGCGCCCGCGCTTGCAGAGCGGTCAGCGCCTCGACGGTAGCGTCGTCGAAATAGCCCTGCGGCATGGCCGGGTAGGTGTCGCGTTCTTGCAGGAGAAATCGCCTGATGTCGCGGCGGTACTCCAGCATCAACGTATGCGCTTCGTATTCCGGATGGCCCTGGAAGAACACGAACAGGCTCTTTCGCTGCTTCACGAACGCGTCGACGCCGGCGGCGTCCGACCGCGTGAGCACCCGGTAGCCGCAGGACGTCAGCGCGTCCTCGGGGATCTCGTTCCACCGGGAATGCGGCATCCGGAGTCGGGCCGGGGCGTCGGCCGTCAACGGGTGATCGGAGACACGCTCGCAGTCGAAGATCCCGAACCGCTTTTCGCCGAGCGGACGCCGGTCGATGCCATCGAGGTGCAGGAGCGCCGCGTGGGTGGCCAGGCAGGACCAGACCGCCGAGTGCGTGTTGTGCTCGGCCCATTCCAGGACCCGGGTCAGGCTCCCCCAGTACGGCTCGTCCTTGAGGTTCGGCGACCGCGGCTCGGTGCCGGTCACGATGAGACCTTCGAGGCGGCTGTCCCAGAGATCGTCGATCGGGGAATAGAAGCGGGTCACGTAGTCCCGCCCCCAGTCCGTGCGCGGGATGTCCGGCAACGCATAGGGCGTCAGCCGCACCGTGAGGCCGTCCGCGGCCGCCCCGAGCAGCGCGACGAACTGGCGTTCGGTCGCCTGGAGGGCAGGGTCCGGCATGTTGTTGACGAGGCCGATCGTGAGGCGGCGCGCGTCCGACTCGCCCCCGCTCGCGCCGGCGAGCCGGCCGGCCCTCGGTGACTCCCGCTCCAGATGAACCGCCATGAGCGCTCCTCCCAGGAGACGATCAAACGCGCGACGCGGACGCCAGCAGTCCGCCGTAGTCGGAACCCGTTGCCTCGAGCGCCTGATCGAGGTCGGCGATGATGTCGTCGATGTGCTCGATGCCGACGCTGAGCCGGATCATCTCGGGCCGGACGCCGGCCTTGCGCTGCTCGTCCTCCGACATCTGGCGGTGCGTGGTCGAGGCCGGATGGCAGGCCAGCGATTTGGCGTCGCCCATGTTGACGAGGCGCTTGACGAGTCCCAGCGCGTCGTAGAATTTCTTGCTGGCTTCGAACCCGCCCTTGATCCCGAAGGTCAAGAGCGAGCACGCCCGGCCTCCGAGATATCGCTGCGCGAGCTTGTGATAGGGACTCTCGGGGAATCCCGCATAGTTGACCCACGCGACTCGCGCATCGCCGCGCAGAAATTCGGCGACGCGCCTGGCGTTCTCGACATGGCGCTCGACCCGCAGGGCCACCGTCTCGATGCCCTGCAACAACAAGAACGCGCTCAGGGGCGACAGCACGGCGCCGGTCGTCCGCTGATAGACGCTGCGGCAGCGCGCGATGTAGGCGGCCGCCCCGAAATGGTCGACGTAGACCAGGCCGTGATAGGAGGCGTCCGGCTCGTTGAACATCGGGAACCGGCGGGCGTGCTCCCGCCAGGGGAAGCGCCCGCCGTCGACGATGGCGCCGCCGAGGGTGGTGCCGTGACCGCCCATGAACTTCGTCAGGGAATGCACCACGACGTCGGCGCCGTGGTCGATGGGCTTCAGCAAGATCGGCGTGGCCACCGTGTTGTCGACGATGAGCGGCACGCCGTGCCGGTGCGCGACCTCGGCGAGGGCCTCGAGGTCGCAGATGTTGCCCGCCGGGTTCCCGACGCTCTCGCAGAAGACCGCGCGCGTGTCGTCGTCGATCAGGGCCTCGATGGCGGCGGGCTGATCGGACTCCGCGAAGCGGACGGTGATGCCCTGGCTGGGCAACAGGTGAGCGAACAGCGTGTAGGTGGTGCCGTAGAGCTGCGGGACGGAGACGATGTTGGTGCCGAGCCCGGTGACGTTGAGCACCGCGTAGTAGAGGGCCGCCTGCCCGCTGCTCACGCACAGCGAGTCCACGCCGCCCTCCAGGGCGGCCACGCGTCGCTCCAGGACCGCGGTGGTCGGGTTGCTGATCCGGCTGTAGCGAAAGCCCTCGACCTCGAGGTTGAAGAGGGCGGCGCCGTGGTCGGCGCTGTCGAACGCATAGGCGACGGTCTGATAGATCGGGACGGCCACCGACTTCGTCGTCGGGTCGACTTCGTACCCGCTGTGAATGGCGATCGTCGCGTCTCTCATGTGTTCACCTCACGGTCGGCCCGTGCCCGCCCCGGCGAGTCACAGACGGATCCGGCCGCGCTGGATGCGCTCGTAGAGCGCCTGGTCGAGCTCGACGAAGGCGCGGCGCTCCGGATCGTCGAAGTAGACGACGTCGGCGCTGGCCGCCGGGTCGTAGCCCTGGCGGACCAGCTCGTGCTTGGCGTGCTTGAAGGTGGCCGTCGCGTCCAGCTTGCTCCGGACACGCAGGAACAGCGGGCGCGCGTATCCGGGCAACCGGTCGACCAGGTGAGCCCGCAACGCCGCCAGATCCGGCTCGGCGTCGAGCACGACGGCGGCCATGCCGGCCCGACCCTCGGCGCCCGGCACGGCCACGCCGTACACGCTCGCCTCCCTGATGCCCGGGAACGCGCAGATCGCCTCGGCCACCTCCAGGGTGGCGACGTTCTCCCCTTTCCAGCGGAAGGTGTCGCCGACACGGTCGACGAAGTAGTAGTAGTCGTCCGCGTCTCGTCGCATGAGGTCGCCGGTGCGGAACCAGGCGTCCCCCGGCTCGAACACGTCGCGGAGGATCTTCTGCTCGGTCGCCTCCTCGTTCGTGTACGCCTCGAGGCGACGGCCGGGGTTCGACGGGTCCTCGACGATCTTGCCGATCGCTTCTCCCACTTCGTTCGTCGCACAGCGGATGCACCGTCCCTGCGCGTCCCGCGCCGGCGCCTCGCGGGCGACGTCGAATCGCACCAGCGCCGCCGGGAAACGATGCGCCAGAAAAGGGGGGATGCGACCGATGGCGCCGGGCTTGCCCTCGACGTTGAACATCGAGACGTTGCCCTCGGTCGCGGCGTAGAACTCCAGGATCCGAGGAATGCCGAACCGGCGCTTGAAGTCTTCCCAGACATCGGGCCGCAGCCCGTTGCCACAGCACAGCCTGATCCGGTGCTCCGCCTCGCACGCCGTCGGCTCGGCGTGCAGGAGGTAGCGGCACAGCTCGCCGATGTACTGGAACAGCGTGCAGTCCCAGCGGACGACGTCGCTCCAGAAGTCGCGGGCCGAGAATTTTTCGCGGAGCACCACCGACGCGCCGCCGACGAGCGCCGCGCCCGGCGCCACCACGCCGCCGACGCTGTGATACATCGGCAGGCAGTCGTACATCCGATCGCCGCCGCGAACGTCCATCAACCCGGCAAACCAGTGGCTCCACTGCATCAACCGGAAGTGGCTGACGCTGGCTGCTTTGGGCAGCCCGGTCGTGCCCGACGTGTAGATGTAGAGCGCCCGATCCTCGATGGTCGGGGGCCGGCGGTCGGCCTTGCCCAGCGGCTCGCCCGCGTGGCGGCCGACGTCGAGATCGACGCGCGGAAAGTCGTCGTGACCGGGGCCGTGGACCCAGATCGTGGCCGCTCCGGCCAGGTGCGGCAGCGCCGTCATGAAGGGAGCGATCAGCTCGGTGGCCACGATGACGTGCCGGGGCGCCACGAGATCGATGCAGTGGGCGAGCGCGGAGCTGGCCAGGTTGGTGTTGAGGAGCGCCACCACGCCGCCGACGCGCGTGATGCCGAGCCAGATGGCGAGGTATTCAGGCCGGTTCGGCATGAACAGGGCCACGGCGTCCCCGGTGCCGATGCCGTGCTCGAGCGCCCAGCGGGCGTAGCGGTTCGCGCGCTCGGCGAGCGCGCGATAGGTCAGAGACTCACGGTCGGACAGGAGCGCCGGCGCCTGATCGAATTGCGCGGCGAGCTCCTCGATCACCGTCGGCAAGACGCGGTGAGGCGTCGTGGTGATCGGCGCCGTCAGCTCGAGCGCGCGCAACCAGGCCCGATGGCTGCCGGCCGGCGGCATGGCCGCGTCGGTCTCGCGCAGCGTCCGTGTCTGAACGGCCGGCCGACCGGGGGTCATGCCGTGGTGCCGGCGTCGACCGTGAGCACGGTGCCCGTGATGCTCTTGCCCGTGTCGCCGAGCAGGAACTCGACGGCGTGCGCCACGTCCTCGACCTCGGCCAGGCGGTGAAGCGCGCTGCGCCGCGCGATCTGCCGCCGCTGCTCGTCGCCGAGCCCGTGCGTCATCTCAGTGTCCACGAAGCCGGGCGCGACGGCATTCACGTTCACCCTCAGGCGCCCCACCTCGCGGGCCAGCGAGCGCGTGAAGCCGATCATCGACGCCTTGGTGGCGCCGTAGACGGACAGGCCGCTGTAGCCGGTGAAGCCGCTGATCGAGGCGACGTTCACGATGCGCCCGCCGCCGTCGGCCATCATGGAGCGCACCACGTACTTGGTGAGGACGATCGGCGACAGCGTGTTGAGGCGGACGAGCCCTTCGATCTGGGACGTCGGCATGAGGGCGAGGACGCCGTCGAACCCGAGCGCCGCATTGTTGACGAGGCCGTAGATGGCCCCGAAATCGTTCCGCAACGACTTGACCAGCTGGGGAAGGTCGGCGATCTCGGCCAGATCGAACGGCACGAAGTGGAATGATCCGGGCCGAGCCCGCTCGGCCTCCTCCATGGCCAGCCTCAGCTGGTTCGTCTCCTTGCGGGCGATGGCGATGGCGCGGTAGCCGGCGGCGGTCAGGCGGCGAGCGATGCCCAGGCCCAGGCCCCGGCTTCCACCGGTCACCACGACGTTACGCATCGCGGCGCACCAGCTTGCCGGTCGCGTTCACGGTCAAGCCAGGAACGAAGTTGATCGCCGCCGGGACCTTGTGCCGCGGCAGGGTCTCGCGACAGCGTCGCATGATCTCCTGCTCGAGCTCCACCGCCCGCCCGTTCGCGGCGTCGGCCTCGGCGTTCAGCACGACGTCGGCCACCACGAGTGCGCCCGTGATCGGGCTCTTCCGCGTACGCACGAGCGACATGCGGACGCGTGGGTGACCATTGATGACCGCTTCGACCTCTTCCGGATGGACTTTCAGGCCGCCGACGTTGATGATGCCGCCCCGACGGCCGACGAAGTAGTAGCGGTCGCCCCGCCGCTCGAGCATGTCTGCCGTGTCGACGAACCCGTCGGCGTCCAGGAGGGCCTCACCCGGATCGCCGAGGTAGCCGGCCGCGGTGCGGGTCGACCGGATGCGCAGCGAGCCGTTCTCGACCTTCAGCTCGATGTCGCCGCCGTGCGGCCCGATCAGGCTCGCCGGGAAGCCCGCCCGACCATCGCCGACCTCGAAGGCCACGCCGGCCTCCGTCGACGCGAAGGCGTGGGCGATTCGGGCGTCCGGATAGCAGGCGCGGAGATGGTCGAGGATGGCCTGGTCCGCGATCTCCCCCGACAGGCGGACGTACCGGGGGGCGATCTGGTGCGCCGACGGGCTCATCAAGGCTCGACGCCAATGGGACGGAGTCCCCGAGATGTGGGTCACACCGTGCGCGCCGGCCCGGATCAGGAAGTCGCCGGTCGATTCCCGGGCGCTGGACAGCACCATCGAGCCCCCGCCGAGGAGCGCGCGCAAGAAAATTTGCAGGCCGCCATACCGGCGGATGTCGTAGAAGGTCGTCCACACGGCCGGAGTGGCCGGCGTCCCGCCGCCCGTGATCGCGCCGCTCAGGCTCGCCAGCGTATGCACGACCATCTTCGGCCGTCCGGTCGTCCCCGACGTCAGGAGGATCCACTCCGTCGCATATGCCGCGCTTCGATCGCAGCCGCCGGGTGCGATCTTCGGACTGCAGGTGACGAACGTGCCGACGCCCGGCGCGTCGAGCTCCGGGGCCGGCCGGTCGGACACCTGCGCATCGACCGCCGCGGTCGCGGCGACGTACGGCACGTGCTCGGCCGGCAGATCGGGCGGGCAGAGGACGAGCCGGGATGCAACGCCGTCGAGCTCGATCAGCGCCAGGGCCGCGGTGAGCTGGTCCCTGGTGGCGATGAGGACCGAGCGATCACGGAGCTCCTCGAGCCGCCCTCCGAGACTCCCGCCATCGACGAGATCGCCCAGCGAGACGCTCGCCTCGGCTCCCCACAGCGCGCGTTCGGACAGCGGGCCGGCGCCGCTCAAGCAGCTCCACAGCGAGGTCCGGTCAGTGGGCGGCATCCTCGTAGAGCCTGATGAAGTCGCCGACGGTCACCGGAAAGGCCGCGTCTGCGTCGGCATCGAACGGATCGACGCCCAGCGCATCCTCGAGACGGGCGACGATGATGGCCAGGCAGAGAGAGTCCAGACCCGAATCGAGAAGCACGAGGTCGTCGGACAGCGGCACCAGCGTCTTCTTTTGCTCCCTGGCGACCTGCTCGAACTGAGCGATGACGCTGCCTTTCACGGACATCGTCTCGACCTCCGACGTATGCACTGCGGTGCTCAGGCGGCTGACGCCGCTGCTTCGGCGCCGCGGGCGACGAGCGGCTCGGCGGTCGTCGCCTTGCGCTCGACGTGCTGGGAAGGCGCCCCATGGGGATGAATGACGTTCTGGATCAGGGTCTGGAGGATTTCCACGCCCGTGAACAGCGCCGCCGTCGGCTCGGCAACGTCGGGGCGGAGCAGCATCTCCGCCTCGAGCGCCCGGAAGAGCCCTTCGGTGTGGACGACGTCGACGACGCCGTGCACGTCCGTGTATTGCCGCTCGGCGGAGCCCTGCCGACCGGCGAGGTCCGCCAGGTACGGCATGAAGCGTGTGATGAAGCCCTCGAAGAAGGCCATCATCAGGACGATCTTGATCGCCGAGAGTTGGGCGACGAAGAGGCGGACACTCTCCAGATTCCGATACACGGCCAGGGCGTCCGAGTCCGTCGGGATGGCGTGGGCCGCGAGGGCGAACCGTCGCAGCATCCCCGGATGATTGTCTCGGACCTCTTCGCGAAGGTTGTCCTCGATGATCGCGTGAGCTTCGTCCGACGCCACGGCGAGATAGGCGGCGGTCATCCAGTAGATGAAGTTCCCCTCGAGCACCGCGGTGTAGCGCGCGATGATCCCGCGCCGTTGGTCCGGAACCAGCCGCTCAGTGTCCGGGAGTGAGACCATGAGGTCGTCGATGATCCGGTCGATGGACGCCTGGATCGGGGCTGTGAGCGAGCCCTTGTGGGCCAGCATAGCGGGACACCTCCGTGCGGCGTCCTGGCCCGTGGCGCGTTCCGGGTGCAGGCGCGACTGCACTCCACGCTACTCGGTGCCGACAACGGCGCCTACCCGCAGAGAGAGGAATTTTGTCCACCCCACTGGGGAGGCCGGGACCCCTGGATGGGGGCTCTCTTGATGGGGCGGCCCGAGGCCGGCTGACAATTTCCGGCAGGTGTCGATTCGGGCACATGCGGTTCGACCTACTGATGGAGGCCGCCGAGGGCGGCACAGGGGAATATGAGGCTCTTCTACGGCTGGATCATCGTCGGCGTCGGGATCGTCGTGACCTGTGTCGGGCTCGGGGCGATGCTCTCGCTCAGCGTTTTCCTGGCGCCCATGTCGGCAGCGATGGGCTGGTCCCGCACGGGCATCTCGATGGCCGCGCTCCTCAATTTCCTCAGCATGGGGGTCGGATCGTTCGCCTGGGGCGCGCTGTCCGATCGGTTCGGCA
>Ga0209761_1003466_pt1 | contig 10416 bp, 6 predicted proteins | sample GraSoi013_1_40cm_4_FD_185818 | JGI IMG/M metagenome (GOLD analysis project Ga0209761, IMG submission 185818) | Grasslands soil microbial communities from the Angelo Coastal Reserve, California, USA - Sample 09_25_2013_1_40cm (SPAdes) (version 2) | ecosystem: Environmental > Terrestrial > Soil >... | reverse complement strand
AGGCGAGTCCCGGGAGCCAACGCACCGGGAACCGAGGGATTACCGCGCCCAGCACGATGGGGGCCATCACGGCCACGCTGATCACGACGGCGAGGATCACGTCGCGCTCCCGGGCGCGGGGCCAGAGCCCACCCAGCAGGTAGGTGCCGAGCAGGCCGCCGTAGGTGAGCGACGCGATGGTGAGCGCGAGCTGCACGACTGGTGTGTCCTGGCGGCGGAACGCCATCGCGCCGGCGGTCAGGATCGCGGCCCAGGCGAGCGTCAGCCAGCGGCCGACGCCGAGGAGCCGGGCGGCATCGTGGTGACCGGTGAGGGCGACGTAAAAGTCGTGGGTGGAAGCCGACGCGAGCGAGTTGACGGCGGAGGCGTGGCTGCTCATCGCGGCGGCGAGGATGCTCGCGACGACGAGCCCCGCCAGCCCCGCGGGGAGCTGGGTCACGACGAACGTGGGATAGATGGCGTCGCTGCGCATCCCCACGTGGTCCGCGCCGGCGAGCCACAGCGCCGTCCCGACGAGCAGGAACAGCGCGAACTGGCCGATGATGAACGCGCCGGAGCCGATCAGCGCTTTGCGCGCGTCGCGCAGCCCGCGGGCGGCGAGGAGCCGCTGCACGATCAGGTGGTCCGTCCCGTGGGAGGCGGCCGCCAGCAGCGCGCCGCCGATGACGCCGCCCCAGAAGGTGTAGAGCACGGCGAACGAGAGGCGGAAGTCGAAGACGGCGAGCTTACCGGCGTCCCACGCCGCTCCGAACGCATGCCAGCCGCCGGCCAGCCCCGTCGCGACGATCAGTGTCGCGATTCCGCCGAGGAGGTAGACCCCGAGTTGGATCACGTCCACCCAGACGACGGCGCGCAGGCCGCCGATCCACGTGTAGACGCACGTGACGATCCCGATCGCGAGGATGCCGAGGGCCAAGCTCCAGTGGGTGATGATGGCGAGGGGGATCGCGGTGGCGAAGATCCGAACGCAGTCGGCCAGGGCGCGCGTGACGAGGAAGATGCCGGACGCCGTCCGGCGGGCCGCGGTGCCGAAGCGGTGCTCAAGCCGTTGGTAGGCGGTCTCCTGGGTGCCTTGGAAATAGCCGGGGAGGAGCAGCGCCGCGACGCCGATCCGGCCCACCAGGTAGCCGAAGGCGAGTTGCAGGAACGTCAGGTCTCCCCGGGCGGCGATGCCGGGGATCGAGATGACGGTGAGGGCGCTCGTCTCGGTGGCGACGATCGACAGCATGATCGCCCACCACGGTAGCCCGTGACGGCCGAGGAAGTAGTCGCTCGTGTCGCGCTGGCGCCCGGCGAAGAGTAGCCCGGTGGCGATGACGGCCGCGAAGTATGCGGCGATCACCGCGAGATCGAGCGGCCGCACGGGTCAGCAAAAAGGCCCGCGTCGAACGCGGGCCCTCACTGCTACGCAGGGAATCGCCAATGCGGCTCAGACGGTAAACGACGATCCGCAGCCGCAACCGCCGCTGGCGTTCGGGTTCTCGAAGGCGAACCCGGACTCCTGGAAGTTGCTCTTGTAGTCGAGCCGGACGCCGTTCAAGTACTGCGCGCTGAAGCCGTCCACGAACACGCGCACGCCGGCGCTCTCCAGCACCAGGTCGTCCTCGAGGGGCCGCTCCTCGATGTTCAGGCTGTACTTGAAGCCGGAACAGCCGCCGGGGAGCACCGCGATGCGCAGGCCCGCCGTCTCGGCCGACACCTTCTCTTCGGCCAAGAACTTCTGGACTTCGGCGGCCGCCGTCTCGGTGAGCGTGAGCGTGATCGCCGTCGGCTTCTGGATCGTGGTCATCTCTATCCTCCCGTCGCCACGCAACTTAGAACGTTACAGCCGCGATGTCAACACACTCTCAAACCCCTCCCCTATCGATCGGGTTCCCGCAGCGCATTCACCACGAGGTCGGCCACCCGCGGGCGCACCTGCAGGATCTTGGTGTTGGCGCGCGTAGGGTTCACCCGGTTCGTCAGCAGAATAATGAAGAGGTCCTTCTCCGGATCCATCCAGATGGACGTACCGGTGTACCCGGTATGTCCGAACGCGTGCTCGGAGAGTCGGGTTCCCGCGCTCGAGGGTTGAGAGGGTGTGTCCCAGCCGAGAGCGCGAGAGGAGCCCGGGGGAATGTCCTGGCGACGGAGGAACTCGGCGATGGTCGATGAGCTCACCCCGGGGCGTCGCCCCGGGGTCAGCCGCCCCGCGCGCGCATCCAGCAGCCAGGTTGCGAACACGGCGAGGTCGGGCGCGCTCGAAAACAGTCCGGCGTTCCCCGATACGCCACCCAAGCGCGCCGCGCTCTCGTCGTGCACCTCGCCGATGAGCAGGCGATGGCGGAACATCGTGTCCACCTCGGTGGGCGCGATGCGGCTGCGCCACGAGGGCGGCGGCACAAAGCGCGTGGATGTCATGCCCAGCGGGTCTACCACGCGCTCGGCGAGGAAGCGGTCAAGCGGCTCCCCCGTCACCCGCTCCACCACCTGCATCAGCACGATCGCGCTCAGGTCCGAGTAAGTGAAATGGACGCCGGGCTCCCACAGCAGCGGCGCGGTGTCCACGAACGCGAGCGCCGCGGCGCGCGTCCGCGTCGAATCGTAGAGGGGGAGATCCGCGACCAGGCCGGCCGAGTGGGTCAGCAGGTGGCGGATGGTTACGCGCTCCTTGTTCGGTCCGCGGAATTCGGGAAGGTAGCGCTGCACCGCGGTGTCGAGACCGAGCCTGCCCTCATGCACGAGGATCATGCAGGCGGTCGTGAGACCGATCACCTTGGTGAGCGAGGCGAGATCGTAGATGGTCGCCGGGGTCACCGGGCGGGCGTCGTTCCGGGCATAGTGCCCGACCGCGGCGAGCAGGGCGAGCTGCCCGTGTCGTCCGACCGCGACCACGGCGCTCGGGAACGCGCTGTCCACCTGGGAGCGCAAGTAGTCGGTGACGGCGGCGAGCCCGGCGCTGTCGAAGCCCAACGCCACCGGAGACGCCAGCGCCACCCCGGTGCCGTGCAGTGCGGGGGGGGGGGGGGGAGGCGCGGTATGGCACGCCGCGACGAGCAACGCGGCCGTGGTGACCGGAACGCTCCTCACGGCTGCGCGACGGGCGGTGGCAGCGGCGGCACCGTCGAATCGGGAATGACGATGCCGAATCCGACCCCGTAGACGGGTGGCAGGCGGATCGGCAGGTGGCCGCTGATCGGCGAGTAGCCGAGCAGCGCCCGCGCGGCCGCGCGCTCGCAGGCGCGCGCGCCGCTCCAGGCCAGCAGGTACGTCTTCACGGTCGGCGCCTGGTTCAACAGGTACGGACTGCCGAAGGTGATCATCACCGTCGGCTTCCCCGAGTCGGTCGCGGTGATGAGCCGCGCCAGCGAGTCGGGCAGGGCGATGTTGCCGCGCGATGAGATCGGCTTGACGTTGGACGCGAACACCACCGTGGGGGCGCGCGCCAGGACGCTGCGGGCCGAGTCGTAGGAGGCCGGTCCCGACATCGGCCAGAGCCGGAAGTAGTCGACGGTATCGCCGTTGCGGCGCAGCACGTCGGCGAGCGTGAAGCCGACGGTGGCGTTGCCCTCGTCCGAATACGCGATGAGGGCGAGGCGGGACCGCTTGGCGCGGAGCGCACGCAGCGTCCCCGCCGTGTCGCGCACCAGCGTGAGGGCGCGCACGGCGAGGTCGTTGGCGGCGTCCTGGTAGCGCTTCGCGCCGACCACCCGCATGATCGAGTCCAGCGGCACGGTGCGGTGCTCCAACAGGCCGAGGCGGCGCTTGATCTCCAGGACGCGACGCACCGAGGCGTCGAGGCGCTCGCGGGAGGCCCGCCCGCTCGCCACCGCCGCCGTCATCGCGTTCACGGCCGAATCGGGGTCGGCGGGAATGAGCAGCAGGTCGGCGCCCGCGAGGAAGGCGCGCACCGTGGCTTCCCCCGAGCCGTACTTCGTCACGATCGCGCCCATGTCGAGCGCGTCCGTCACCACAACGCCGTGGAAGCGCAGCGAGTCGCGCAGCAAGCCGGTCAGGGCGGCGGCCGACAGCGTCGCCGGGCCGCTGTCGCCGGTCACCGCCGGAAAGGCGATGTGGGCGCTCATCACCACGTCGGCCCCGGCGTCGATGCCGGCCCGGAACGGCACCAGCTCCTGGGTGTCGAGCTGCGCGTAGCCGGCGGTGATCACCGGCAGGCCGATGTGCGAGTCGGCCTGCGTGTCGCCGTGGCCCGGGAAGTGTTTCAGCGTGGCCAGCATCCCGTGGTCACGCAGTCCGCGGACGTAGGCCTGGACGAGCTTCGAGACCGCTCGCGGGTCCTCCCCGAACGAGCGGGTGTTGATGATCGGGTTGAGTGGGTTGTTGTTGAGGTCGGCGTCGGGAGCGAAATTGACGTGGATGCCGACCGCCCGGCCTTCGACGGCCGCCGCCTCCCCGATGGTGTAGGCGTCCCTGGGGTCGCCCGTCGCGCCCACGGCCATGATCTGTGGAAACGTCGTGGCGCCGACGACCCGCATGCCGGCCCCCCACTCGAGGTCCGCCGACACGAGCAGCGGCAACCGGGACCGGCGCTGCAGCACGTTGAGCTTGGCGGCGATGTCGAACGGCGACCCGGCGAAGATGATGATGCCGCCGACCTCCAGCGAGTCCACCCAGCGTTGCGCTACAAGGAACGCGGAATCGTCGAGCGCGCTGTAACTTCCCGGGAGCCGAGGCATGACGAGCTGGGCGACCTTCTGGCGGACGGAGAGCCCGGCGAGCATCGAGTCGATCGAAGGCGGCATGGGAAGCACCGGTCTGCCCGACCGCCCGACCGCCTGACCGCCGGCGCAACCGACCGCCAGCGCCACGACTAGGAGTTTATGCGCGCGCATCATCTCTCGGTGTTGGGGTTGCTGCTGTTCTGCACCGCTCCGGCGCTGGCGCCCCCGCCTGCGCCGGTGCGTCCCGGGGTCGAAGTCCTGCTCGCCGATTCGTTACATCTGATCACCGGCAAGCGCTTCGGCCTGCTCACCAATCACACCGGCGTCGACCGTCTGGGCCACCGCGATGCCGATCTGCTGCGTGCGGCGCCCGGCGCACGGCTGACGGTGCTGTTCAGCCCCGAGCACGGTTTTCGCGGCCTGGAAGACCGGCCTGGCCTCCCCGATGGCGTCGACTCGGCCACCGGACTCCCAATCTACAGCCTCTACGGGGGGTCGCGCCTGGCCGCGCGCACGGCGCTCGACTCGGTCGACGTCCTGCTCATCGATCTCCAGGACATCGGCGCCCGCTACTACACCTACCCGGCCACCGCCGCCTCCCTGATGCGGGACGCCGCCGGCAAGGGCAAGCGCGTGATCGTCCTCGACCGCCCCGACCCGATCGGCGGCGTGAGCGTGCAGGGCAACGTGCGGGGCGCGATCGGCGACCCCGACTCCGACTTCGTCGGGTTCCTGCCCGTCCCGATGCGCCACGGCATGACCCTCGGCGAGCTCGAGCGCATGGCGAACGACTTGCTCGGTCTACACGCCGATCTGGTCGTCGTGCCGACGGCCGGCTGGCGGCGCGGCGTCTACTACGACTCGACGGGGATGCCGTGGATCAAGCCGTCGCCCAACATGCCGAGTCTGGAGAGCGCGATCCACTACCCGGGGACGTGCCTGTTCGAAGGGACGAACCTGTCCGTAGGCCGGGGCACGCCCATGGCATTCCAGATGATCGGGGCGCCGTGGCTCGACCCCGCGGCCCTGCTCCGCCGCCTGCGGGAATGGGGAATGGGGAATGGGGAATGGCTGGCGGGCGTCGAGATCGCCGACACGACGTTCACTCCTCGCGGACCCACCGACGGCAAGTACGACGGGGTGGCGCTGCGCGGCGTGCGCCTGCGCGTGACGAATCGCGACCGCTACGACCCCACGTGGACAGCGGTCGCGCTGCTCGCGGCCGTCCGTGCCACGCACGCTGACTCGTTCCGATTCCGTCCGCAGAGTTTCGACCGCCTGGCGGCGGGTCCCGAGCTGCGTGAGGCGGTCGCGGCGGGCCGCGCGCCTGCCGACATCTGGCGTGGTTGGGATGCGGCGCTCGCGCGGTTCCGCCAGACCCGCGCCAAGTACTTGCTTTATTAAGGGTTCACGCGCGTCGCGCACCTTCCGCGCGCTCCAGGGCCTCATTAGCTTCTCCCCGCTATGAACGTGATCCCCCAGCCGGTCAAGGACGGGTTCGTGCGATTGGTCGGTCCGATCGCGCGGGCCCTGGTCCGGAGTGGGGTGAAGCCGAATGTCGTGACCACCCTGGGTACGCTGGTGGTGCTCGGCGCGGCTGCGGCGTTCTGGCGCGGGGCGCCCCATTGGGGGGGCGCGCTGCTGCTCGCGAGCGGCCTGCTCGACATCCTCGACGGCCAGGTGGCTCGCCAGGGGGGACTGACCACCACGTTCGGGGCGTTCTACGACTCGACCCTGGACCGCGTGGGCGAGTCGGCGATTTTCGGCGGGATCGCGCTCTGGTTCCAGCATGGTGGCGTGCCGGCGGAGCGGGCGCCGCTCGCGGTGGGGCTCTCGATTGCCGCGCTCGTCTCGTCGCTCCTCGTCTCGTACACGCGGGCGCGGGCCGAGGGGCTGGGACTCGAGGCGAAGGTGGGGATCGCGCAGCGCGCGGAGCGGTTCGTGCTGCTCGGGGTGCCGACGCTGTTCTTCGGGGCCGGGCGGGACGGCGCGCTGCTGTTCTGGATCGTCGTCGTGCTCGCGGTGGCCACCACCATCACGGTGCTCCAGCGCGTCGTTCATGTGGCGCGCGTCAGTGCGACCGCGACCCGGGTGCCGACGCCCCGGCGGGACACGCTGCCGGGCCGCGCGCCGCAGCGGAAAGGATCCTAACTCGTGCCGACTGCAGCCCGCCGGGACATCGCGCCCGCGCACGGTAAGCTCGGCGTCCTGCTCGTCGGGCTGGGCGCCGTCTCCACCACCTTCATCGCGGGCGTCGAGAACGTGCGCCGCGGGCGGGCGCTGCCCATCGGGTCGCTGACCCAGATGGGGACCGTCCGGCTCGGCAAGCGCACCGAGAAGCGCGCGCCGAAGATCAAGGACTTCCTCCCACTCGCCGACCTCGCGGACCTGGTGTTCGGGGCGTGGGATCCCTTTCCCGACGACGCCTACACCGCGGCCACGAAGGCGGGCGTCCTCGAGCGCGAGCACGTGGAGCCCATCGCCGAGTTCCTGAAGGGCATCAGACCGATGCCGGCCGCGTTCGACCAGCACTACGTGAAGCGGCTGCATGGCACCAACGTCAAGCGCGGCAACACCAAGCGAGAGCTCGCCGAGCAGCTCCGGGCCGACATCCGCGATTTCAAGAAGAGCAGCGGCGTGGACCGGCTCGTCATGGTGTGGTGCGCCTCGACCGAGGTGTTCATTGCGCCGGGACCAGCGCATCAGACGCTCGCGACCTTCGAGCAGGCGATGGAGCAAAACGATCCGGCCATCGCCCCGTCGATGCTCTATGCCTACGCCGCGCTGATGGAGAGCGTGCCCTTCGCCAACGGCGCGCCCAACCTCACGGTGGACATCCCGGCGCTCGCGCGGCTGGCCGAGGAGCGCAAGCTCCCGATCGGCGGCAAGGACTTCAAGACCGGGCAAACGATGATGAAAACCGTGCTCGCGCCGGCCTTCAAGGCGCGGATGCTCGGCCTCGCGGGCTGGTACTCGACCAACATCCTGGGCAACCGCGACGGCGAGGTGCTGGACGACCCCGAGTCATTCAAGACCAAAGAGGAGTCCAAGCTCGGCGTGCTCGAGTACATCCTGCAGCCGGAGATGTATCCCGAGCTGTACGGCAAGGTGTTCCACAAAGTCCGGATCAACTACTACCCGCCGCGGGGGGATAACAAGGAAGGCTGGGACAACATCGACATCTTCGGGTGGCTCGGCTACCCGATGCAAATCAAGGTCGACTTCCTGTGCCGCGACTCGATTCTCGCGGCCCCCATCGTGCTCGACCTGGCGCTGTTCTTCGATCTGGCGCAGCGCGCCGGTCTGTGCGGGGTCCAGGAGTGGCTGTCCTTCTACTTCAAGAGCCCCCAAACGGCCCCCGGGCTCTACCCCGAGCACGACCTGTTCATCCAGCAGACGAAGTTGAAGAACACTCTCCGGTGGCTGATGGGCGAGCAGCAGATCACCCACCTGGGGGTCGAATACTACGAGTACGGGGAGAAGTGACCGCTTCCTCCGACGATCCAGCACTCAAGGAGACTCCCGCCCGATGATGACGCCGATGTTCGACGCCGTGCGCCGTTGCGCGGCCGCCGCCCTGCTGGTCTTGGGGCTCGCCGCCCTGCTGGCCCACCCGGCGGCGGCCCAGGCGGCGCAGGCCGCGGCAGCCGCGGCCCAGACCCACGAGGCGGCCGGCGGTGAGGCGACCCTCATTCTCCCCGACCTGCAAGGGGCGACGTTCCTCGGCGGGATCAGCGGCGCCCACCTCCTGCTGTGGGGGCTCCTGGTCTGCGCGCTGGGGCTGCTGTTCGGTCTCCTGATCTACACGCAGCTCAAGAACCTCCCGGTCCACCAGGCCATGCGGGAGGTGTCCGAGCTGATCTACGAAACCTGCAAGACCTACCTCATCACGCAGGGCAAGTTCCTGCTCGTGCTCTGGGTGTTCATCGGGGCGATCGCGGCGATCTACTTCGGCGGGCTGGCCAGCACCGTGGACGCCGGCGGGGCGCCGGTACACGGCTATCCGCCGCTGAAGGTCGCGATCATCCTGCTGTTCAGTCTGGTCGGCATCGCGGGGAGCTACAGCGTGGCCTGGTTCGGGATCCGGGTGAACACATTCGCCAACTCGCGCACCGCGTTCGCGAGCCTGTCCGGCAAGCCGTATCCCTGCCATCAGATTCCGGTGAAGGCGGGGATGAGCATCGGCATGTTGCTCGTGAGTATCGAGCTGATCATGATGCTCTTCATCCTCCTGTTCGTCCCGGGTGACTACGCCGGCCCGTGCTTCATCGGCTTCGCGATCGGTGAGTCGCTGGGCGCGGCGGCGCTGCGCGTGGCGGGCGGCATCTTCACCAAGATCGCCGACATCGGGTCGGACCTGATGAAGATCGTCTTCAAGATCAAGGAGGACGACGCGCGCAACCCCGGCGTGATCGCCGACTGCACCGGCGACAACGCGGGCGATTCGGTGGGGCCGAGCGCCGACGGGTTCGAGACCTACGGGGTCACCGGGGTGGCGCTGATCACGTTCATCCTGCTCGCCGTGCACGAGCCGTTGGTGAAGGTCCAGCTGCTCGTCTGGATCTTCGTGATGCGCATCATCATGATCGTCACCTCCGGCCTCTCGTACTACCTGAACGCCGTCTTCACGAAGGCCAAGTACGCCAACGCCGACACGATGAACTTCGAGGCGCCGCTGACGACGCTCGTCTGGCTGACGTCGATCGTGTCGATCGTCCTGACCTACGTCGTCTCCGCCCTCATCATCCCGGACGTGGGCGGCGACCCCACCCTGTGGTGGAAGCTCTCGACCGTGATCACCTGCGGCACGCTGGCCGGCGCGATCATCCCCGAGCTGGTCAAGGTGTTCACCTCGATGGACTCCCGCCACGTGCGCGAAATCGTGACGTCCTCGCGCGAGGGCGGCGCCTCGCTCAACATCCTCTCGGGCTTCGTGGCCGGGAACTTCAGCGCGTACTGGCTCGGCCTGGCGATGTTGTCCCTCATGGCCATCGCCTTCGGCGTCAGCACGACCGGCCTCGCGCACCTCATGATCGCCCCGGCGGTGTTCGCCTTCGGGCTCGTGGCGTTCGGGTTCCTCGGCATGGGCCCCGTCACCATCGCGGTGGACTCCTACGGCCCGGTGACCGACAACGCCCAGTCGATCTACGAGCTGTCCACGATCGAGCAGCTCCCCGGCGTCAAGGCCCAGATCAAACGGGACTTCGGCTTCGACGTGCACTTCGAGCGCGCCAAAGAGAACCTCGAGGAGAACGACGGCGCCGGCAACACCTTCAAGGCCACCGCCAAGCCGGTGCTGATCGGCACCGCGGTGGTCGGCGCCACGACGATGATCTTCTCGATCATCGTCGCTCTCACCCGCGGCTTGCAGCCGGAGCTGCTCGGCAACCTCTCGATCCTGCACGCACCGTTCCTGCTCGGCCTGATCGCGGGCGGCGCGATGATCTATTGGTTCACCGGCGCCTCCACCCAGGCGGTGACGACCGGGGCCTACCGCGCCGTCGAGTTCATCAAGGCGAACATCCGGCTCGAGGGCGCCACCAAGGCCTCGGTGAGCGACAGCAAGAAGGTCGTCGAGATCTGCACGCAGTACGCCCAGCGGGGCATGTTCAATATCTTCCTCGCGGTGTTCTTCGCGACGCTGGCGTTCGCCTTCGTCGAGCCGTACTTCTTCGTCGGCTACCTGATCTCCATCGCGCTGTTCGGCTTGTTCCAGGCCATCTTCATGGCCAACGCGGGTGGCGCCTGGGACAAC
>Ga0209761_1003465_pt1 | contig 10416 bp, 9 predicted proteins | sample GraSoi013_1_40cm_4_FD_185818 | JGI IMG/M metagenome (GOLD analysis project Ga0209761, IMG submission 185818) | Grasslands soil microbial communities from the Angelo Coastal Reserve, California, USA - Sample 09_25_2013_1_40cm (SPAdes) (version 2) | ecosystem: Environmental > Terrestrial > Soil >... | reverse complement strand
TCTTCCCGCACTGGGGCTGGCGCCCGCTGTTCTTCATCGGCGGCCTGCCGGCGCTGCTGGCGCTGTTCGTGCGGGCGCGCGTGAAGGAGTCCGAGGTGTGGCGCGAGACGCGCCACGAGAGCTGGAGCGGCCTCGGCCGGGCGATCGCCGCCAATTGGAAGCTGTTTCTCTACCTGACCGGTCTGATGGCGATGATGAACATGGTCTCCCACGGCACCCAGGACATGTACCCGACGTTCCTCCAACGAGACTGGGGCTTCGGTCCCACCGGGCGCGCGGCCCTGACCGCGTTTTCACAGGTGGGGGCGCTCACCGGCGGCGTGCTGTGGGGCCTCTACTCCGACCGGCTGGGCCGTCGGCGGGCCATCGTGCTCGCGCTGGCCGGTGCCGTGCTCGCGATCCCCATTTGGGCGTTCGCGCCGGGCTTGCCGCTTCTCGTCGCGGGCGCGTTCATCATGCAGTTCTTCGTCCAAGGCGCCTGGGGCGTCATTCCGGCGCACATCAACGAGCTCTCGCCCGACCCGGTGCGGGGCTTCCTCCCGGGGTTCGCGTACCAGTGCGGCGTAGCGATCGCCAGCAAGCTCCCGCACGTTCAGGCGCTGTTCGCCGTACACACGAGCTACGCACAAGCCATGGCGCTCTCGGCTGCAACGGTGTTCATCGTCGGTGCTATCGTGGCGGGGGCGGGCCCGGAGCGTCGGGGAGTGGCGTTCGGGCGCGGCTCTCCATACCCTTAAGCACCATGACGACGTTCGTCAAAGCCACCCAGGCGTATCAGCAGGGCCAACGCACGCTGCCCGGGCGCTACTACAACGCGCCCGAGATCTGGGCCGAGGAGCGGGAGCGGATTTTCGCGCGACGCTGGATCTGCGTTGGCCGCGCAACGGACCTCGCCCAGCCGGGAGACTACACGGTTCGCACTGTCGGCGGCGAGAGCGTCATCGTGGTGCGCGGCCAGGACGGCGCCGTGCGGGCCTTCTATAATGTGTGCCGCCACCGTGGCACGCGGCTGTGCGAGACGGAGCAGGGGCGCCTCTCCGAGACGATCCAGTGCCCCTACCACGCGTGGACGTACACGCTCGATGGAACGCTGATCGGCGCGCCCCACATGAACGAGGTGGCGGGGTTCGACAAGCGGGACTACCCGCTCCACCAGGTCGCCGTCGCCGACTGGGAAGGGTTCCTGTTCATCAACCTGGCGGAGGAGCCGGAGCCCTTCGCCCGCGCGTTCGCTCCCCTCGCGGGTCGGTTCAGCCGCTTCAATATCGTGAGCCTGTGCCCGGGCGGCCGCATCGACTACGACGTGCACGCCAATTGGAAGCTGGTGTTTCAGAATTACTCCGAATGCCTGCACTGCCCCATCATCCATCCGGGACTCGCTAAGCTGACGCCGTACACGAGCGGAGAGAACGACCTGTTCGACGGGCCCTATCTCGGCGGCTACATGGTGATCACCGCGCCCGGCGGGAGCCTGACCATGAGCGGCCGGGCATGCGCCCCGGCGGTGGGAGACCTACCGGCGGAAGATCAGCATCGGGTCTACTTCTACACGATCTTTCCGAACCTGCTCCTGTCGCTGCACCCGGACTACGTGATGTTCCACACGCTGTGGCCGCAGGCACCCGACCGCACCCGCATCACCTGCGAGTGGCTGTTCCACCCCGACGCCTTCGGGCAGCCGGGCTTCGATCCCGACGACGCCGTGCGCTTCTGGGACGAGACGAACCGGCAGGACTGGCATATCTGCGAGCAGAGCCACGCGGGGATCGCCTCGCGGGCCTACCAACCCGGCCCGTACTCGCCGCGCGAGGGCATTGCGGCGGCGTGGGACCGGGAATTCCTCAGGGCGATCGGGCACGCGCGCCCTCACCCCCTGGCCCCCTCTCCACGTAGTGGAGAGACCCCACGATGACGATGTAGGGGCGCAGCATGCTGCGCCCCTACTTTGTGCGCGCGTCCTACTTCTTTCGTAGGTACGCGTCCGTCTTGTTGAGCCAATCCTCGCGCGGCGGGTAGAAGACGTCCACGTCGAGCGTGTCCTCCAGCGCGTGCGCCTCGTGCGGCACGTTCGCCGGCAAGTGCAGCACCTCCCCCGCGCGCACCACGATCTCGTCGGCCTCGTCGCCGACGAGGAACCGCAGCGCGCCTTCCAGGATGTAGGTGAACTGCTCGTTCTCGTGCGAGTGCTTCGGGACGACACAGCCCTGCTTCAGGTACACGTGCGCCAGCATGACCTGGTCGCCGGTGATCAGGCGACGCGACAGCCGCTCGTGCAATTCCTCGCGAGGGACCTGGTCCCAGCGATACCACTTCGCCGCTCGTTTACCGCCCACTGCGACGCTCCATCATGGAGTCCACCGACAACGCTACCGCGCGGCCGATTCTGCGTCAAAACCGGATGGCGGCCGAGGCGCCAACCGGGCATGTTGCTCGGAACCGGATAGGTACCGATCAGTGGACAGGGAGCAGCTACTGAAACGGCTTGACAAGGCGTGGGAAGCGCTCCAGGAATCCTACGCCGGCTTGTCTGACCCGGAGCTCCTGGTGCCTGGGGTCACGGGCGCCTGGTCGATCAAAGACATCATCGCGCACGTCAGCTGGTGGGAAGAGGAGGCACTGAAACATCTGCCGCTGATCCTCGCCGGGGGCAGGCCGCCGCGATATTCGGTCACGTACGGCGGCATCGATGCCTTCAACGCCAGGATGACGAAACAGAGGCAGGACCTGTCGCTCGCCGCGGTGCTGCGGCACCGGGACGATGTCCACCGCCGCCTGATCGCACTCGTTCGCAGTGTGCCGGAGACCCAGCTCACCGGCGAAACGCGGTTTCGCCGCCGTCTGCGGCTCGACACCTACGGGCATTACCCAAAGCACGCACGAGCGATACGCGCTTGGCGTGAGCGACGCCTTGCCGGATCCGCCGTCGCACGAGTAGCTTCGCGGCTCCCCCCCTGATGGAGGCCGTGGATGCCGCTCGCCGAGCAGCTCCTCCCCGAGTTCGATGAAGAGATGGCCGCCACCCGCCGGGTCCTCGAGCGCGTGCCCGAGGGCAAGGCATCCTGGAAGCCGCATCCCAAGTCGATGACGCTCGGTCGGCTGGCGACGCTGGTCGCGGAGATGCCGGCGTGGGTGGTGAACACCATCACGCGCGACGAGCTCGATATCATGCCGCCGGGTGGCCCACCGCCCAAGTTCGAAGCCCTCGACAGCACGGCGCGGACCCTCGAGCTGTTCGACCGCAACGCGGCCGCGGCCCGGGCCGCCCTGGCCCAGGCCCCGGATGCGGAGTTCAAGAAGCCCTGGGCGTTCAAGGTCGGCGGCCGGACCATCACCACGAACCCGAAGCTCACCGTGTACCGACGCACGGTGCTCAATCACCTCGTGCATCATCGGGGGCAGCTCACGGTGTACTTGCGGCTCACCGGCGCCGCCGTCCCCGCCGTGTACGGTCCCACGGCGGACGAGCCGAACTTCTAGGGAGCGCGCGTGCCCTCGTGGGAGCAGGCGGTCTCCGGGCTGCTGCGCGCGCTGCGGCTCGACAGCATCCGCAGCAAGATGCTGGTCTTCGCCTTGCTCGCCACGCTCATCCCCTCGGTCACGACGGGCTGGATCTCCTACCTGCAAAACGAGCGCTCGCTCGCCGCGAAGATCACCGGTGAGCTGCAGAGCGTCAGCGCGCAGACCGCGCGCGAGATCGACCTGTGGGTCAAAGAGCGGCTGTACGAGCTGCGCGTGTTCGCCAGCTCGTACGAAGTATCGGAGAATCTCGACCGGATCCGGCGCGCCGGCGGCGAGCGGGCGCACGAGCGGCTCACCGGCTATCTCCGCTCCGTGCGCGAGCGCTTCGCGGACTACCAGGAGCTGCTGGTCGTGAACCCCGAGGGCGAAGAGCTGGCGAGCACCGCTCCGCAACCGACGGCGGTCGAGCTGCCCCCGGGGTGGACGACCACCATCCACGTCGACAACGCCGTGGTCGGCGACGCAGCCTGGGACACCGAGCACAAGAAGAGCGTCGTGGTGTTCGCGGTCCCGATCTACCAGACCGGGGGGCGGCTGCTGGGCGCGCTGACGGCCAAGCTCGATCTCGGCGCCTTGCATCGCCTGCTGCGACGCTTTGCGGGCGCGGGCGCCTCGCAGTCGGGTCAGGTGTACCTCATCACGGCGGACGGCCACGCCCTCGTGGGGTCCCGCTCCGCTCCCGCCGAGCTGATGCGCCGCACCCTGGACACCGCCGCCGTCCGCGGACTGCTCGAGCGCGAGGGAGCCACCCGCGAGTATCGCGGCCTCGAAGGCCAGGAGGTCGTGGGGGCCGTCAAGCGTGTGCCCCGGCCGGACTGGGCGGTGCTCGCGGAGGTCCCGGCGGCCGAGGCCTACCGCCAGGTGACGCGCCTCCGCAACGTGACCGCGCTCATCGTCGCGGCGCTGCTCGTGGCGGTGGGGCTGTTCGCGTACTTCCTCGGGCTGCTGATCACGCGGCCGCTCGACCGTCTCACGGGGGCGGCCGCGAAGGTGGCGGGGGGCGACCTCGCCGTGCACTTGCCCGTGGTGGGCGGCGGCGAGCTCGGCTATGTCACCGAGGTATTCAACGACATGGTGGCGCGGCTGCATGAGAGCCGGAAGGAGCTCGAACGGCTCTCCGTCACCGACGACCTCACCGGGCTGTACAACCGGCGATATCTGATGGACGCGCTCGCCAACGAAGTGCGGCGCTCGCGCCGCCTCGATCACCCCTGCGCGCTGCTCATGGCCGACGTCGACCACTTCAAGGAGTACAACGACGCCTACGGCCACCTGGCGGGCGACGAAGCGCTCAGGCGCATCGCGGGCATCCTGCGCGAGACAACGCGCGACGTGGACTGCGCCGCGCGCTACGGCGGCGAGGAGTTCGTGGTGTTGCTGCCCGAGACCAGGGCGGCCGGGGCAATCGAGACGGCCCAGCGCTTTCGTACCCGCCTCGTCGCCGACGGGCTGGTGGGCGGGAAGCTCAGCGTGAGCATCGGGGTGGCCCAGTTTCCCGAGGATGGCGACGCGCCCGACGCGCTGCTCGCCCGTGCCGACGCGGCGCTGTACCGGGCGAAGCGCGAGGGTCGGGATCGCGTGCTGCGGGCGCCCCCCCCACTCCCGCCGCCCACGCCCTGACCCTAACGGCCGGCCGGCTCCATCCCCCGGCGCCCCACCAGACTCAGGAGCATCCAGCCGGCGCGACCGCTGTCATCGCCGACGCGCACCCACCGCTCGAGATAGGAATAGCCGACGAGCTCGACGCCCGGCTCCACGGTGAACACCACTTTGTACGCCGCGCCCGGCCCGTCCCGCACCCGGCCCCGCGCCGTCGCTCGCAGCCGCACCGGAACCGCGAACGACACCTCGCCCGGGCGGAGTGGCGGCCGACCGGCCGCGCCGAGCCGGCTCCTGCCGACGCCGGCCAGGCTCTTCGCCTGGTTCGCCAGGTACAGCGCGCCGCCGTAGTTCTGCTTCGCGAACACGGTGCTCGCCTGCTCGAGCAGCGCGCCGGCCTGCGCGGCGTCCGAGCCGCCTCCCGGCGGCGTCCCGGTCGCGGCGCGCAGCGCCTGCACCGCAATCTCCGCTTCGGCGATGGCCGATGCCGCCTCTGCTCGGCTCGCGACCGTTTGGAGCTTCGCCAGCGCGCGCACGACCTCTTGCCGCGCCTCGTCCAGTCGCGCCTGCAGATCCTCGACCTGCGCATCCCGCTCGGCCAGCTGCAGCTCGAGACGCGCGACCCGCTGCTCCAGCAGCGAATCGCGGGCCGACGCGCCCCGCGGTGCCGACGGCCCGCCGGCGGCGCTGTCTTTCGCCGCCTGGGGCGTCACAGGCGTCGACTGCAACGCACACGCCGTGAGCGCTGCCCCGAGAATCGCACCCAGGAACCGGCGAGGGGCGCGGCGCCCACTCGTGCGAGCGACCGGGGCTCGCCGACGCGGGCCGCTCACCCGGCGGCCTCGTGCGAATCGGCCTGTTGCTGCATCGGCTCGTGGGCCTGGCCGCTGACCCAGACGCCGGGGTGTGGAATCGTGACCACGAAGCCGTCGCTCACCCTCAGGGGCCGCGCCTGGTAGGCGGCGAGCGCGTCGCGCCACGGCGCCGGTAGCTCGCCCGCCGAGCGCAGTGGCAGGGCGATGGCGTTGCCGACCCGCCCGATCACCGTGTTCTCCACCACATCGATGAGCGGCCGGCCGGCGGGTTCGCGCAGCTTCGAGAGCGCCACGTGCCGCGCCGCCGGATCCCCCGCCGAGATGATGGCGGTCGAGTAATACAGCAGGTTCGCTTCGATGTGGTCGAGCAACCGGCTGCGCGGCGCGCTCGAGGGAGCCGTGCTCGGTTGGTCGCCGGAGAGCAGGCGCTCCAGGTCCGGCAGCAGACCGCGGTCGAGCAGCGTGCGGCGGAACAGGTACCCGAAGCGCCGCACCACGTCGGGTGTCGCGACGTTCGGCAGCCGGAACGGCACGAACAGGACGGGGCGGGCGCGCGGACTCCGCACCATCACCTTGAAGCGCTCGAGCGGCTCGAAGAAGTGGAAGGTGACGAGCCGGTCCCGCGTGGTGTTGCGCACGTGACGGATCGCGCCCGTTGCCGGCGTGTCGGCGGGGGCGTCCACCACACCGAGCGGCCGGCGGCGCAGCGCGTGACTCATGCGCTCGGTGCGATCACGGATCATCTGGACCGTCTCCGCCGCCACGGCCTCGAGGCCGGGCTCGGCCAGCGTGAGCGGGTCGAGCTGGAGCTCGGGTCGGAGCGCCGTGATCAGGTCGCCGAGCATCGACGTTCCGACCATGCGCGCGAGAATCTGGAGCGGGCGCTCGCGCCCCTCCGCTTCCCGTCGCCAGCGACCGTCGAGCACGGCGAGCTTGGCCTCATCCCCCGGCGTCAGCGTCACGCTGTACAGCAGCTCACCCCAGAGCACGCCGAGCGACTGCCAGTATTCCTCCAACTCGATCAGCACGCCGTAGCGCATCGCCGACGGACCGTCGGTCGCGGGCGAGAAGAAGTCTACGGCGCCGTCGCGCGCCCCTGCCGTCGAAGGACGCGTCGCCGCGGAGCGCTCCGCGAACATGACGAGCCGCTGGAAATAGAGGACGTGCCCGGGTGCTTCCGGCTGTTCAGCGGCGCGGGGAGGCGGCGGTTGCGCGGCGGGCGCCTCGCGCGCCGGCCGCTCACCCGAGTGGCCGATCGATCCGATCGTGGGCGGCAGCTGCGTCGGCGCGGCGAGCGGCGTCGGTCCCTCGCCGAGCGTGGCAGTCGCGAGCTCGATCGGGTCCTCGCTGCGCAAGCCCACGCGGATGCGCAGCCGGGGCGTCTCGCGGCGCGGGATCGCGACGGTCCCGTCCGCGTCGCTCACCCAGTGGCCCTCGGCGTTCCCGGCGCGGTCGAGCACCGTCACGGGCACGCCCTGCGCGGGCTTGCCCGTGTCCTGGTGCACGATCCGGAACAGCCAGACGTCGTTCGCGCCGGTGGTCATTGGGGGCCCCAATATGTGATACGACGGGAGGGGCGTACAACGACGGATGACACGTTGCCGGTAAGGCGTTGTCGGGTAGAGCGTTACCTCTGATCCGAACGCAACGGGGCCCGCTCCACGGTTCGCGGCTGAAGCCGCGGCTCGGCACGGACCGCTGAAGCGGCAGAGCTCGGCGTCAGTTTACTGACACGTGCCGAGTCGCGGGTTCACCCGCGGACGAAGACGCCCGGTGGGTCCCAATCGGGCTCAGCTTTGAGAGTCCCATGACTGGGAATCCACAGAGGTCGCCGCTCCTCATTCGCGGCTGAAAGCCGCGGCTCGGCACGTACCGCTCAAGCGGCAGAGCTCGGCGTCAGTTTACTGACACGTGCCGAGTCGCGGGCTTACCCGCGGACGAAGACGCCCGGTGGGTCCCGATCGGGCTCAGCTTTGAGAGTCCCATGACTGGGAATCCACAGAGGTCGTCGCTCCTCATTCGCGGCTGAAGCCGCGGCTCGGCACGGACCGCTCAAGCGGCAGAGCTCGGCGTCAGTTTACTGACACGTGCCGAGTCGCGGGTTCACCCGCGGACGGGGACGACGCGGTGGGTCCCAATCGGGCTCAGCTTTGAGAGTCCCATGACTGGGAATCCACAGAGGTCGCCGCTCCCCGGTTCGCGGCTGAAGCCGCGGCTCGGCACGGACCGCTCAAGCGGCAGAGCTCGGCGTCAGTTTACTGACACGTGCCGAGTCGCGGGTTCACCCGCGGACGAAGACGCTGTCATCGCCGAGTTCAGATTGCACAGAATCGCCGGGTGAAATTGCACACTCGGGTATCCGGCGTGGGGCCTGACGTCGGGGCCCCTTCCTTCGGAGCTTGCCTGCTCCTCGTTGGGGGAGCCGGCCTGTGTACGGATGGGATACCCTCGTGCTGCTCAAACACTATGTGGAGTCCGGGCTCTCGAAGACGGCCATTGCCCGGCAGCTGGGCGTCAGTCGCCGAGTCATCTATCACTGGATCACGACCGGCCAGCTCGATCGCGAGGTGAGCGGGACGGCCCCCGCGCGTTGCCGGGCGTCGCGCGGGACGAAGCTCGCACGCTACCAGCCGCTGATTCAGGAGCGGCTGGCGACCTATCCGGCGCTGTCGGCCGTCCGCCTGCTCGAGGAGTGTCGCGCCGGCGGGTACGCGGGCGGGTACAGCCAGCTGAAGGCCTACGTGGCCCGCATCCGCCCGCGGCCTGAGCCTGAGCCGATCGTGCGCTTCGAGACGGCGCCTGGCCAGCAGGCCCAGTTCGACTTCGCCGAGATCCGCTTCTCCTGGGGGAAGCGCTTTGCGCTCCTCGTGGTCCTCGGCTACTCGCGCGTGCTCTACGTCGAGTTCGTGACGCGCCAGACGGCCCTCACCGTGATGCTCGGACTCGAGCGCGCCTTCGCAGCCTTCGGCGGCGTCCCCCAGGAGATCCTCTTCGATCAGATGAAGAGCGTCATCTTGGACGATCAGCGCCCCCACGGGGGGCGGCTGCTGGAGAATCCCGAGTTCCTCCGCTTCGCGGCCCATTGGGGGTTCCGCGTCCGGGCGTGCCGTCCCTTCCGGGCCAAGACGAAAGGCAAAGTGGAGCGGCCGGTCGGCTACCTCCGGGGCAATTTCCTCTACGGCCGGACGTTCCTGGGCGACGCCGACCTCGCCGACCAATGCGCCCGCTGGCTCGTCCGCGCCAATCAGCGCGTCCATGGCACCACCCGGGTCGTCCCCCTGAGCCGCCTGGCGGAGGAACAGACCGCCTTGCTGCCCCTCGCGGCCCGCCCGTACCGCTCCCTCGTGCTCACGCCGCCCGCGCCGGTGCCGCCCCAGCCCGCGCGGGCACCCCGCGTCTCGGTCGAGCGCCGGTCGCTGGCGAGCTATACCGAGCTCGTCCCGGAGGCGGTCTGATGCCCGCGCCCTCCCTCCGCGATCGGCTCCGGGCCCAGCTCGCCGATCTCAAGATGCCCGGCGCTCTCGAAGCCCTCGACGACATTCTGCGCCGGGCCGACAGCGGCGAGCTCGCCGCCGGGGAGGCGATGAGCGCGCTCCTCGGGAGCCATATCACGCTGCGCAATCAGCGCCGGCTGCAGACCGCCATGCGGTCCGCTCGACTCCCGGCCGTGAAGACCCTGGCCGACTTCGATTTCAGCTTCCAGCCGAGCGTCAAGCGCGACCAGCTGGAGAGCCTCCACACGCTGAGCTTCATCGAGCGGCGGGAGAATGTGGTGTTCCTCGGGCCCCCGGGCGTCGGCAAGACGCACCTGGCCGTGAGCCTCGCCGTCGCGGCGGCCGAGGGCGGCCGCCGCGTCTACTACGCCACCCTCGCCGACCTGATCACCTCGCTCGAGGATGCGCAGCAAGCTGGCCGGCTGAGCCATCGGCTCCGGACCCTCGTCTTCCCCAGCCTCATGATCATCGACGAGATCGGCTATCTGCCCATCAGCCGGACGGGGGCCATGTTCTTCTTCCAGCTCATGTCCCGCCGCTACGAGCACGCGAGCACCGTGCTCACGAGCAACAAAGGCTTCGAGGAGTGGGGCGAGGTGTTGGGCGACGACGTCATGGCCGCCGCCCTGATCGACCGGCTCCTCCACCACTGCCATATCGTGAACATCCGGGGCAACAGCTACCGGATGCGGGAGCACCGGGCCCTCGCCACTCGCCTGGCCACCACTCCCGCCAAGCCCCCGCCACCCCGTGCCCGCCGGCCCAGCCGGCAGGAGGCCTGAGCCTTCACCCCCAGGGCTGGCCACCCCCCGAGTGTGCAATTTCAGTCGGCGAAAGTGTGCAATTCAAATCGGCGTTGACACTCAGTGAGCTCAGCGAGGGATGCGTCGGTACTCTTGGATCCCAGAGGCGAATAGCGAATAAAGCGGCGCTTGCGCTCGGGGCCGGTCCCGAGCTCGAACAGCAACCCAAACTCATCCTTCCCATAA
>Ga0209761_1003464_pt1 | contig 10416 bp, 12 predicted proteins | sample GraSoi013_1_40cm_4_FD_185818 | JGI IMG/M metagenome (GOLD analysis project Ga0209761, IMG submission 185818) | Grasslands soil microbial communities from the Angelo Coastal Reserve, California, USA - Sample 09_25_2013_1_40cm (SPAdes) (version 2) | ecosystem: Environmental > Terrestrial > Soil >... | reverse complement strand
TCGAGCGAGCGCTAGGTTTTCGTGTCTTTTTGAATGTCGCCTACTTTTCTTCCGTGAAACGGTCGAGTCCCGTTTTAAACAATCGTCAAGTGAATACTGCTTCGATTGGACGTTTGCACAGAACCAGTTGGATGGAGTTCATAGGGTTCTCCTTGATACTCTCGTCCCTCTTGATTGGTCCCGCGGTGATTGGTGGGGTTGGCACGGTCTTGGTCATGCAAATCGGCGGGCTTATCGTAGTCTTCGATAGGACGAAGAAGCGTCGTTCAGAAGATAGCGTCCTGAGAGGATTCCGAGAAAGATAGAGACTGAATAGTTTCACTCTTTCCAGAACCTAGGCTGCCGACTCCCGGATCTTCGTGGACTCCTGTTTCCACGCTCAAAATTTTCTTTCAAAAAGCTACCCCTCCCCCCCTCCCACGCTCAAATTTCACGAGGGAAAAAACTGATTTCTAGCGAAAAGTGCGTGTTTTCGATCCATTTCTAGCAGAAAATGATCCTCTTCTCGTTACAGGGATTCGGAGTCTTGTTGTACAAGGTATACTTTCGGTCCGGACACTGAATAGTGTCACATTTGAGCCGAATCGGTCCCCGAACTCGGGTTTGTCTCTTTCCCACGCTCAAATTTTCTCCTTGAAAGGTATACCCCCCTCCCCTCTCATGCTCAAATTTCACGCTCAATTCGTAAACCTCACGAGGACGATCATACAAGGGCCACGAGGAGAATTAGCAAAGTTAGGTTGGCAGGCTAGCGGCATTGGGATGTCAGATCGACATTTTCGGTCTGCACTCTCCGTTCAGAAAGATCTGAGACTCATCACGCCGTCGGATACGGCGAGCCTGCTTTTTTCCCCAGACCCATCCCTCGGGTTATGGTGTCGATGAGGAGAGAATTCCATCGTACACCTATGAGTGAAAAGACTGCTCCTTCCAGGGCAAGCCAGAATCCGTATCCAAGTCCACTCCAAACTCCCATTAGGCCGGACAACACACCGGAGTGAGTCCCGAGGTATGACGCGCACGCGAACAGTGTCGCAACAGACTCCAACCTTGACACCATCGACAAGAGGCCTCCAAACAATATCAAGGCAGTAAGACCTAGCGATAATGCGTCGAACACGCCAGGGATCCGTCCGTCCCACAAGTAAGACGAACCAGTGACAGTCTGGTAAACGCCGAATACCCACCAGGGGAGTCCGACTGACGCCAGCATGACTAAGCCTCCGGCAATGTTGGAGTAAGGCCTGAATACTTGTAGAAACGCAAGTTTCCTTTTACGACCCACGTACTGCGTGGCAATGACGACTAGCGTCAGACCAGATGTTACTAGCGCGGCCATGGGGATAATTTCTAGTACGAAGAGATAGAGATAGACAATCCATAATGGACTACAGACCATGTCCGCGAGGAATGATTGAACACATGAAATGGGTGGATCCAAGAGGATGAGGAGAACAGTAAAAGAAGAAAGGGCGATGCAAAATGTTTTCAGCCAAGATCTTCCATATCTTCGAACCCATGATAGCTTCACTAGGAACTCCTCGGCAAGGGTATGTGGTGGAGAGAATTCACGCTTCCGTTACGGCCATCCGTTGCGGGACGGAACTTCCGAGCTTAAGTCTTCATGGAAAAAAGGCCAAAACTATCTTCTGGCAAAGAGCCAGTCAACCTTGAGATCATCAATAGCGATGACTTTCAAGATTCTAAACAGACCTTGAAATGAGTGCTACGTGTTGGGGGCTGGGGCTGGACTTGTTGCGGCTGTCTCTCGACTCGCCATGTAAGTGATCAGAGTGCCGAGAAATACGAAAACTGAGTAAGGGACAATGATCATTCCCTGAAAGATCGATCCCCCAAAACCAGAGAAAGCTCCTCCCCAGGCGAGGGCGAGCCCACCTATGAAGGGTACCGAGATGTGTCCATGTATGAGCCTGTTGACGAGTGCCCACACAGACTCATCCTTCTTCACCAACAGTGCGGCAACGCCAAAGTACGGCCCGGTTACCATTCCACCGATCCCAACCGAGTACAAAATATTACTTAGAAGCAAGTAACGGTCATAGTTGCTGTAGTAGTATCCTCCGCCGAAACGGGGGGATGAGAGATAGAAGCCTATGCTGACAACAGTCACTGCGTACGCGATGAGTGCACCGCGCGTATTCATTGGCTTGAATCTAGACGGTTCGGTGTAGATAAGTTTCCCCCTTAGTTTGGATTATCACGAGATTAGGACGAAACAGAGGTTCGAGATTCAACCGGTGTCGTCATGACACCGAAGGATGGAGTGCCTTCCTGACGATGGTGACCGATTCATTTTGCCGATAGATTGTGAAGCCGTTTGCGAGGTACATTGATAATGGTCCTGGATAATTGTCGGCCTCACTCTTCGCTTCCGAAGCTGGATAGGCTTCGGCAAAGGACAATCCCTGCTTCCGGAACTTGTCGGAGGCCGCCGCTAGCATCTGCTTGGCGATTCCTCTTCCTCTGTGGTTTTTCGCAACTACGAAACATACTATGGAACCCACTTTGTCTGGATCGTCGACTCGCATTGATGGGTATCTTTCAAGAGTGGGAAGCATCTTCCTCGGTGCGGCATTACACCATCCGACTGGCTTTGAATCCTGATACGCTAGGAATCCTTGTGCATGTCCAGATTCGATCAGCTTGGCGATGTCCGTTCTATTGACGGGGCCATTTTTGACCCTCCATTCTTCCTTAGGGCCGGCGTAATAGTAGTACATGCAGTAGCATCCGGCCCACTTGGGATTGTCAGCGAACGCTTCATGGTCAAAGAAGTGCAGGAAGTCTCCTAGGTGTTTTGGAGTCAATTCCTTGATTACCACAGGGCTATCCATAGATAATGACGACTCAGGAACGGTCTATTTCGGATTGCCTTCGAAGTACGAAAGTCTTGTGCCAGACCTCGCTGGCTCGACCAAAAGTAAGGCTCAGTCGTCAGTTGTCGGCGAGCAAACAACATTATCTTTCCGTTATCACAAGGAGGCTCCGCTGTGACGGATGTTTTGGAAAAAGGAAGAATGGGCATAATCACTGGCGGGGCGATGATTGTTGGCGTTATCTAGAGATCAATTCAGCAAAGCTGGAATCGCCGAGCAATTCGCCAAGAGTAAGGTCCACTCAGACAAGGAATTCTTGTCCAAGATAATCAGTCTCGCAAAACTAGAACCGGGTAGCACTGTACTCGACGTTGCCTCCGGCACCGGCTTCGTCGCGGTCGAATTCGCTCACAAGACGAAGGGTCTTGTCATTGGGACCGATATCACGAGAGAAATGCTTGGCTGGGCGAGAAAGCATGCTGAAAAGGAGGCGGTCAACGATCACACGACCTTCTTGCTTGCAGAAGGTAGCAGACAACCATTTCCAGATCAGTCCTTCGACAATGTCGTCTCCAGACTGGCCTTGCACCATATTCCGGACCCGGGACCCGTGGTGAAGGAGATGGCCAGGCTGCTAAAGCAGGGAGGACGAATCATAATCGCGGATCAGATATCTCCGGAGGACGAGGAGGCCGCAAGGTTTCATGATGAATTTGAACGGTTCCGGGATCCGAGCCATCAGAAGGCCTTGAAACTCTCAGAGCTCAACAAACTGTACAAGGAGGCCGGATTGACGATAAAGGGAAGGAAGTATTCTCCCGTGTTGCTTCATTTGGAGGATTGGGCGATGAGGGCTGGATGTGACAAGGAGAGAACGGAGGTATTGAGACGTATGATGCTTGGAGCAAATCCAAGATTTCGCCGGGCGTTCCAGATACGGGAAAGCGACGGGTATGCGTGGTTTAGACTGCAACGAGTAATACTCGCCGGGACAAGATAATCATCGTCTTCGTTTACCACCATCTGCGACTGTATTTGACTTTCGAGAGATCCTCTTCCATACCCGGTTTCCTGAATACGTAGAGGTGTTCATGGGCGATCTTGTAAAAGTCATAGTTCCGCCCTCTCCACTTCAACCTCGTCCCCATCATCTTGTGCTGTAATTTGATAATGTCCTCCTTCAACGTGTACCCGACGCTTAGGAATGCTTGAAGGACTCCGATCGATATGGGAATATAGTGCCGCGCCTTCCTGGTATCGCCTATCAGGACCGCGCAGTAATGGTCTGGCTTCAGGACGCGATAGGATTCTGCGGCGACAACCCGCATTGCGGCCAAATATTCCGGGAGCTTGAGCCTGGATAGATCATCAGGGACGGATTTGCCGGTGTAGTGAATTATCCCAGCGTAGGGAGGATGTGTTGCGACTAGATCGATTGTTTCGCTCTTTATCCTGTCCATGTTTCTAGCATCTCCCAGATAGGTTCGGATGCTCACATTGTCGGTTCTCTCTAGTGGAAGATAGTCGAAGTTGAGCCTATCACGAGCAACCATCACCGCGTCCGGATTGATGTCAACGCCTATTCCGTTCCTTCCTAGAAGCTTGCACTCGACCAGAGTAGTCCCGCTACCACACATCTGATCCAAGACTAAGCCACCAGGACTCGTGTACTTGTTGATCAGGTTTCGGGGAATGTAGGGGCTCCAGTTTCCCCGATAGTTGCCAGAATGGGTTGCCCAATCTCCACGGGTAGGAAAACTCCAGACGGTAGAATCCTCCGGCTTGTACTCTTGCGGTGGACTATGTTCTTTGATGCTCCAGGGCTTGCCGATCTTCACAATGACATTTCCGATGACGACCCGATCACGGACTGAGACGAATTTGCGATAATCTGAAACATCCACGAGCTCCATGCCTCGATAGGAGGGTCGTGCGTCGGTGACGGAGCCCTGCTGAAGCGACATTCGGATAGATGGGAGACTGGACGCCTGTTAAAGCGTTGATTGAAACGATAATGTTGGAAAAGCAGGTTTCGACCCTTGATCATCGGGCTTCTGTCAAGTCTTCGGCTGACCAGCAGGGTCAGTTAACTCGTTGTGGGGTCGCAAACGTTCTTCGTTTCCTTCCGAAATATGCTGCTTCCGAGCTCTAAGAACAGCCAGACTTAATAGAACGATTCCTGCAATCCAAGATACCTTGCCAGTCAACCCGAGAGGAGAGAAGAATGACTCATAGAACTCTCTAGGTACCGGCAAAGGAAATCCCCTAAGGAAAGCGATCCAGGACCCCAGAATGATAAGCAAAAGCCCGGCATCCAGTAATCGCCCCCGGCGAGAAGACTCCGGTTTCTTAGGCATCGTAACAGGAATCTCAACGAAAACAATGTAAAAGAATCCCATCATGCCGATCCCAAGCAAAGAATAACCCACCACAGAATAGACGCCTCGATCAAGCGGGACTAGTGGGAGGAGCGCGACGAACACCCATCCTACAATAAAGCATCCCAAAGCGAGTCTAGAGCCAAACTCACTCAGTCTCCTGTTGACAACGAAGGTGTAGGCTCCGGAAAAAGCGGCGGCACCTGAGACGGCCAGAGCAACCGACAGCAAGCGTGTGCTTCCATGAGCAATGACAACTACCACGGCGAGGAGTAAGGCAAGACCTGCCGCTCCCCAAGAAACGTAGTACAGCTCATTTTGAGTGGGCCATCGCATTTCGGCTCATCTACACATACTCAAGAATGCAACCAAGTTAACAGTGTTGCCTATCGAGTTAAGAGAACCTGCATAACCCGAGCGGGACCTAGTGTATTTTGTTTGATTTTGCGGCCTCTTGTTGCGACCAGCATCACCGCGGAGATCATGAGTGCACCTCCAAAGTATTGTGTCGGGGTAAGCACTACTCCTAGGAAGAGGTAGGCCGCGATCGCTGACATTATCGGTTCTGCAGATGAGGCGACTCCAGTTTCGGTAGCGGAGAGGCGTTGTAGGCCAGAGACGTATAGGCCGAAGGCAAGGACGGTTCCAAACACAATAACAAAACTGGCCAGTAGAGTGATCTGCAATAGATTATTCGCGTTTGAGGGCCAGGAGTAATCTCGTAGCGAGACCAGTCCAAAGGGCAATGTTACGAGTCCTCCTATCGTGAAGCCCCAACAAGTTATCCACCAGGACCCTAGAGTACGAACATAGTGTCGGGAGCCTAGAGTGTAGTATGCAGCTGCAACGGCGGCCGCAAGTCCAGTGGTTAGCCCAATGGGAGTGACTAGTATGTTGAAGGTGGATCCTACTACAAGTAGAAGAGTTCCAGTCGCGGCTAGCAACAATGTGAAGGTCCAGCGATGGGACCAACTGAGCGATTTAGTGACTGCTTCGTAGCCAGCGACCATTGGAAGAAATAGGAATTGTAGAAGCGTTGCTGTTGCAGCGTTGGAGAACTGGATGGCTGCGAGATAGAGAAATTGGGAGCCTGCGTAACCGAAGATTGACAAAAGTATCAGTGGAAGTATTGGTCTTGAGGGTTTTGGCGGTCGCAGAACTATTAGGAGGACGGCGCCTGAAACGAGCATGCGGATTGTCAATAGGCCGACTACAGGAAACTTGTAGATTTGGAAGAGTGCCTGTGCCGCGGTTCCGGAGAGACCCCATAAGCTTGCTCCTAGTAGCGTCTTGAGCAGTGAGCGATGAGTTAGACGCACGTCACATCACTCTGACCAACATATGAGCGCAGGGAGTTCCATTGTAGTCCTCCAAAGAATTTGCGTTTTGGGCGAGTGCACCAATTCTGACAAGACGTAGATGATTGCCGACGATAGAACGTCTCCAGCCGAGTCCGTAATCCCGATCGTAACTGCCGACAGTGGTCAATTGCTCAACAGGCTTGAGTTGCTCCAGCGCGGCACATCTAAATTGTTAACTCGTTTCTTCTTTGACGCTTTCCTTGAGGGATAGTTACTAGATGCATATGTTAGCGTCCCCAGCATGCACTCTGCCAACTTCCTGATGCGGATGAGGATGTAGGTAATGGCCCAGGGTACCAAAAGGAAGCTTATCAGAACAATCGCCATTCTGGGTGTTGTACTCGGCTCATCAATAGCCGTTTTCCTTGGTTTAGTCGTCAGCGTCGGCGTTAACCAGCCTTTGATGCTGGTGGCTTCGAACTCGATGGAACCCACGATCTCTGTGGGCGACATAATCGTAATCAAGTCTGTCGATAAATCACAGCTTCATTTAGGAGACGTAATCGTTTACGAAAAATCACTAAGCAAAATCAGCATCATTCATAGGGTTGTCTGCATAGTCACTTCTAGTGACTCGTCATGCTCACAGCCCTTCTACCCTTACGTCAATTGCTACGTCCCACCTTGTTACTATACGAAGGGAGACAATAACCCCGCCCCTGATCCATGGGCCGTTCTATCGAGTGAAGTGCGCGGAATCTGGACTGGATTCAGAATTCCCTATATCGGAATGTCACTCATTTGCCTGCAGCTAGGACCCGCCTGCTCAGTTCCTTGGCAAGTAGTCAGCATAGTTGCCATCTGTTCTGCAATAGTTTCAGACGTAGGATTGGAATACCGGCTCTCAAGAAAATCTAAGAATCACCAACCTATTGTCAGCGAAAGATCTGGTGGAGCTGGTGGAGGAGGCTGAGGTTTGGACCCATCGAAGCTTACACGTGCTCTTCTCGGTCCAATCTTGGTACTTGTTGTACTACTCGGAGTTGGTTACGGAGCGGTCGTGTGGGAGCATTCCCATCCGGTGCATCTCACGGTACAAGCTGTATCGATGAAGTTTGTTAGCAACCAAGGAGCATCGCGCATTTCGAATTGGAACATGAGTATTGAAAACAACGGGACAATAACGGCCATACTTGGCCAGATATGTCAGAGGGACCCGAAAACGAACGGCTGCACTGCCGTAGGTCCCCAGTTCTGGGGTTCACCAAGCACCTCGGATCTTTACTTGGTACCGGGTCAAAGAACCGTATTCAAACTGGTCGCGGTCAATTCTACTTATTCGACTTGGGAATTGCATCTGGAGCTTTTTCCCTGGCCGAGTGATAGGCCTCCGTCCGATCAGGACGTCATCAACACAGTAAATAATCATCCTAGTCAAGCAGAATGGTTATTCTATGATTCCAAGGGCGATCGCTTTATCCAGTGAAAAATCTTCGGATGTCGTTTCCGCCAGTGGTCGAAGACCATGATCGACCTTCAGGCCAGCATGTAAATGACTGGGAATTGTGCACTCGGTGTAACTAGGGTGCTGTCCTTAAGTCTCGGAGAGAGAAGATACTATAAGCTAGAAACGCTCCTGAACCGCCTAGATAGATTTTCTCAAGCCCGGGATCAAGTCTCCTGTAACCCATTGGATTCCGGCACCTGACAGAACATAGCTTCCTTTCTCGGCAATCAGTTTACCTTCTCGTTTCAACTCGCTAGCCCTGGCCCTTACAACTGCGCCACTGGTGGTTTTCCATGACGAGCCCAACAAGCCGCTTAGGTCATCGTCGCCAAGAGGCTTTGGATGAGTTGCGAACAGGACTAGAGCGAGAGCTTCCTTCGCTGTGAGACGGTCTGCTTGGACTGTCAGGTGGGGCTTGCCTTCGCCGGAGAACTGGATGATCCCTGTCAATGATTCTGGAGGCTGCGACGGCAAGGATGAGAGGACTGGCTCTAATGTGTCGTGGGAGGGACTTGATGGCAGTTCCTGTTTCAGATGACGCTGAAATGTCTCGGATAGACTCTCGAATTTCTCTTTAACATAATCGAAATTTCCTTCTAATTCTACCTCATAATCCCGGCGACGAATTCGGAATCTTAACTTTTGAGGCTGCTCTTCCTGTGACATGTGAGTTGCATTGCTCCTTTCCAGAGAGGGCAAGAGACGGGGTCTAAGAGTATTTCGGAGTTTGCCCTGCCAACCCTCGACGGCATCAACCTTATTCTACACGGATTCAGTGTCAAAACAAATTCTTGAGAATGTCGGGAGCGATCTGACTCTGCAATTCCCACAGCCCAGTCTTCGTTGGCAGATCGCCCTAGCGCTAACGTCCGTATACATAATCTGGGGGTCAACATATCTCGCAATACGCTTCGCGATCGAAACGATCCCACCATTCCTCATGGCAGGAACCAGATTCCTTGTAGCTGGAACGATACTCTATGTATGGGCAAGATCTCGCGGGTCTGAGCGTCCATCGTTCCTTAACTGGAAAGCTGCCTTGGCAGTGGGAGGGCTTCTCTGTTTTGGTGGAAACGGTGGGGTAGTGTGGGCGGAGCAAACAGTTCCCTCGGGAATCGCAGCAGTTCTGGTTGGGACGGTTCCCCTGTGGATGGTCCTCATAGAGGCGCTTAGACCAAAGGGGGTAAGACCGACGAAAGGAGTTCTTGTTGGGATAGCGATAGGCTTCTTCGGAGTGATTCTACTGGTCGGGCAAGGCGGGTTGTCCGCCGGAGGTAGTCCTGTGCCGTTGGTCGGAGCGTTGATAGTTGTGGGGGCAACCCTGTCTTGGGCAATAGGTTCTCTCTACTCCAGGAGTGCTCCTTTGCCCAAGTCTTCGCAGCTCTCTACGGCTATGCAGATGCTCATGGGTAGTGCAATGTTCTTCGTTGCCAGCGTCATTTCGAACGAATGGGCCGGCTTAAAACCCGCGAGCGTGTCTCTTCTCTCGAGCCTTTCGGTTGCATACTTGGTATTCTTCGGCTCACTGGTCGCATTCACTGCATACATCTGGTTGCTACGTGCGACAACTGCCGCAAAAGTCTCGACCTACGCATACGTCAACCCTGTCGTCGCGGTCTTTCTAGGCTGGTCACTGGCGGGAGAAGCTGTGACTATTGGAACGATCGTCGCCGCTGGAATAATCATCTCTGCAGTCGTAGTCATCACAACATACAGGTCGCGAAAAATAGAGCTCAAGAGCCCAGCTAAGACAGTGGTCGAAGAGCCCATAACGAACACTCAGCGAAGTTGATCCTTATTGTTTTCTGAAACCCCACGATACCTTGTGGGTAGGTGTCATCTTCACGAACGGGGCTTCACCCTCTTTCCATGGATCTCGGCGGACCCATGCAAACCTAGAATGGAACAGTTTGTAGATCTCGCGGTACTCCTCCCCTTTCTCTAGGAGCTTCACAGATCCTTGGATCATTACTGCCCTCATGGGACTGTAACTATCGACGATGATTGCGGCTTTGGAATTTTCTCTGAGATTTTTCAGCTTCTTCGTCCCATAATCAACGGCGACGAAGATGTAACCTTCATCGTAGAGATGTGAGACGGGGACAACGTGGGGCTGTCCGTCCTTTGACGCCGTGGCGAATCTACATATTTCCGCTTTGTCAAGATATTGTATCTCAGAATCAGATAGTTTGACCTTGCCATCTTTCGAAGTCATGGTTCTGTCTTGGGCCTCACTAAGAGGGATAAAAACCGATTCGTGAATCGCGTGCGTTCCAGGCCAGGGCTCAAAACCGGCGGCCACTTTGTGAAGGGAGAAATCCGGCGGTGAGCGTTTTCTTTACCCCACTGTCTTCACTTCCGTAATCCTTTTTTCTAGGAAGCCGAACAATTTA
>Ga0209761_1003462_pt1 | contig 10420 bp, 7 predicted proteins | sample GraSoi013_1_40cm_4_FD_185818 | JGI IMG/M metagenome (GOLD analysis project Ga0209761, IMG submission 185818) | Grasslands soil microbial communities from the Angelo Coastal Reserve, California, USA - Sample 09_25_2013_1_40cm (SPAdes) (version 2) | ecosystem: Environmental > Terrestrial > Soil >... | reverse complement strand
GATCGGAGTTGCTTGACGCGCCCGCGCGCCGGCGGCACAAGCAGGGCACGCGCCTGTAGCTCAGCTGGATAGAGCAGCGGCCTTCGAAGCCGCGGGCCGCAGGTTCGACTCCTGCCAGGCGCGCCATTCAACGAGGCGTTCCTCAGGCACTTTTGGGCGCGCGTCCTCGTTCACTGCGGGTGCCGATCCGAGCGACGTCCCCGAACTGTCCGCAACCGGTGAGGGCTCCGACGGCTGCGGACCGATCTTGTTCACCGTCTCGCGCAGGTCCTCGATCGCGAGGTGGGCGTACGTGCTCGTCGTCGTCGTGACCGAGGCGTGCCGCAGGACGCGCTGTACGCGGTGCGGGTCCACGCCCGCCCGCCAGGCCGGAGCACCCGCGCCGCGGATGAATTCTCCCTGCGCGGCGAAGTGAAGTCCGCTGCCGCCGCGCTCTGCTACCTCAGCGGGATGAAGCGGGAGGAGCCAGGTGACAGAACTGCGCTTATCTATCCGCCTTACGACGTGAGCTGTTGAGGAACAAACGAGATCGGCGAATCCCGCTCGACCACCTTGTCGCAACTGATGCACATGCCCCGTACCGAAAAGGAACGGCGTTCGCCGACGCCGAGGTGGATCTGCGCGTCCCGCGCGGCCGTCTGCAGCATTGGGGTGATGCGATGCAGAACATCGTCTCTCCACCGAACCGGACAAGCCACTACGGCCTCGCAAGAGGACGAGGGCAAGTCGATCCGCAGATCCAGGCGTCGCGTCTCGTCACGCGTTTGAAACTGCTCCGAAATACGCTCCGACCCACGCCACATGTGCAGTTGGCAGTCAAGGGCATGAATCTCTTTGCCAAACTCGAGTACGTCAACCCGGTTGGGAGCATCAAGGACCGCGCCGCCTACTGGATCCTGACGCGGGCGGCCGAGCGAGGTGAGATCTGCGAAGAGACAACGGTGATCGAGTCCTCCTCTGGGAACTTCGCCGCCGCTCTCGCAGCCTACACTCGCCTGGTCGGCCTGCGGTTCATCCCGGTGATCGACCCCAATATCTCTGGCGCCTACGAGTCGTTCCTCCGGCGCATCTGCCCCACGGTGGTGAAGGTCGAGGACCGTGACGACACCGGTGGATTCCTGAAGAGCCGCCTGCAGAAGGTGAAGGAACTATGTGCCACCATTCCGAACGCCTACTGGACGAACCAGTACGGAAATCTGGACGCCATGGAGGCGCACTACGAGCTCACGGCGACCGAGATCTGCGCCGATTTTGACTCGCTTGACTATGTCTTCATCGGCGTCAGCACGGCGGGAACGATCGCCGTCGATGCCGAAGGCTCCGCCATCTTCGGTGGCGCACCGCGCAAACGCCATATTCCCGGCTTTGGATCGAGCATCGTCCCGCCATTGCTGTCGCATGCCAGAATCGACGACATTGTTTTGATATCCGAGCGGGAAACCGTTCAAGCGTGCCGGGAACTCCTCACCAGCCATGGACTGTTCGTGGGCGGGTCCAGCGGCACAGCGTTCGCGGCGATCAAGCGGTATGCGGCGACGATGCCGGCGCACAAGCAGCCGACCGTGCTGTTCCTGTGCGCGGACCGCGGCACGCCCTACCTCGACACGGTCTTCGATCCCACCTGGGCGACCAGGCTCGAGTAGCGGAGCGGGGAAGCCATGCGCTTCGAGCTATCGATCATCAACGGTAAGACGGTGTTCGACATCGTCCGCGCCCATCGGAGTGAATGCATCCGGATCGTTCGGGACGCGTATCTCGCGCACGCGGACGGACAGTCCGTCAACCCCGATAGCTACTTTTTGAAGTTCCCCGACAAGCCAGATTGCCGGATCATCGCGCTCCCGGCCTACCTGGGAAAGAACTTCGGCGTGGCCGGGTTGAAGTGGATTGCCAGTTATCCTGCCAATATCCAGCGGGGCTTTCCGCGTGCTTCGGCTGTACTCGTGCTCAATGACTACGAAACCGGGTATCCCTTTGCCATACTCGAGAGCTCGATCATCTCGGCCGCGCGAACAGCCGCCTCGGCCGCTCTTGCCGCGCACTGGTTGAGCGGGCAATCGCGCCGGGCGCATTCGCTCGGAATCGTGGGCACCGGGTTCATCGCCCGGTACGTTTACGAGTTCCTGGTCGACACGGGATGGGAGATCGAGGAAGTACGGTTACACGACCTCTCGCCTCTCGAGAGTGAGAAATTCAGAAGCACAACGTGTCGCCTCGAGCAGCACCGCACGATCACGGTTGTTCCAGACGTCGCACAACTCGTGAGGGCGTGTGATTTGATCCTTTTCGCGACCGTCGCTTCGACACCCTACATCGCCGACCTCACCCTCTTCGAGCACAACCCGCTGGTGCTGCATATTTCCCTGCGCGATCTCGCACCCGAGATACTCCTGAGATCGCAGAACGTGGTTGACGACGTCGAGCACGTCATGAAGGCCAACACCTCCCCCCATCTGGCGGAGCAGAAAACGGGAAATCGAAGCTTTGTGACGGGCACTCTTGCCGACATCATGCTCGGACGGCGATCAGTGACTTCTCGCCGTTCGATCATCTTCTCCCCTTTCGGCATGGGGATACTCGACCTGGCGGTCGGCAAGTGGGTGTACGACCAGGCGGTCGCCAACGGCCAGGATCTGCGCTTGTCCGACTTCTTTTACGAGACCGTGCGATGAGCATTCGGCGACGGTCATTGAGCTCGGGCAATGGCTGAATCTAGGTTGCGGATTGAGGATCGGGGCAGCGCCGAGACGACCAGCCTCGAAAGCATCTTCGCCGAGGTGCTCGCTGACGTCCTGCGCGTCGACCGTGTGTCAGTCGATAGCCATTTCTTCGATGAGCTCGGCGCTGACTCGTTGGTCATGGCCCATTTCTGCGCGCGAGTGAGGAAGCGCGGAAACCTGCCGTCGGTATCGATGAAGGACGTCTACGCGAATGCGACGATCAGAAGCCTGGCAGCGGCGGTCGCGGACGTCGCGCCCAGCTCTGCCAGGTCGGCGGTTGCAGCAGCGCTCGAGCTGCCGACACCGACAAGCACTCGGCAGCACGTACTCTGCGGAGCGCTGCAGGTCCTGTTCTACCTGGCGTATTCCTACCTTGGCGTGCTCGCCGGCATCGAGGGCTACCAATCGATCGTGGCGGGATCGGAGGGTGTCGAGAGTTATCTGCGGTTGGTCCTTTTCAGCGGCCTGGCTTTCCTCGTTGTGTGCACCGTTCCGATCGCGGCGAAGTGGCTGCTCATCGGTCGTTGGAAGTCCCAGCAGATCCGCATCTGGAGCCTCGCATACGTCCGCTTCTGGATCGTCAAGACCCTGATCCGATCGAACCCGGCCGTCCATCTGTTCGTGGGTTCGCCCCTGTACGGGCTCTATCTGAGGGCGCTGGGCGCGAAAGTCGGGCCGCACGTCGTGATACTCTCCCGGCGGATACCGGTGTGTACCGATCTGCTCACGATCGGCGCCGGGACGGTGATCCGCAGAGAATCGATCTTCCTTTGCTACCGGGCACAAGCCGGCCGGATCGAGACCGGACCGGTGACCCTCGGCCGGGACGTGTTCGTCGGCGAAAGGGCCGCGCTCGACATCAACACGTCAATGGGCGATGGAGCGGTGGCACGGATCTCCGGCACAGCGCACGGACGTGAACTACGTGAGAGTCGCGCCGGCTCCGTGCGGCAAACTGCGTCGGGCCAGCTATTCCGCCCTCACCTTGCTCGCTATCCTCTTCCTCTACGTGCCGCTCTTGGAGGGAGGCCTGCAGCTCCTGTTGGTCGCTGTGTCGTCGCTGATTCAGGTGCTGGATCCGAGCGTCCATGCCAGCACCGGTGCAATGACATCGCGGGGCCACTTCATCGCAGCGCTGATCTTCTCGCTCGTGCTCTTCTTCGGCGTCGTGCTCGTCGGCCTCCTGGCCGTGGGCGTTGTTCCTCGCAGGTTGAACGTGTTTCTCAAGCCGGACACGGTCTATCCGCTTTATGGCGTCCGCTACGGCGTGCACCGGGCGATCGCGGGGCTGGGAAGAATGAAGTTCTTCACGTTTCTCTTCGGTGACAGCTCTTACATCGTCCACTATTTGAGTTGGTTGGGATATCAGCTTTCCCCCGTCGTGCAGACCGGGTCGAATTTCGGCATCGAGGTGACGGCCTCGAACCCGTTCCTCACATCTGTCGGCAGCGGAACGATGGTCGCCGATGGGCTGATCATGATGAATGACGAGGTCTCGAGCACCTCCTTCCGCGTGTCCCGAGCGGCGATCGGGCCACACAACTTCGTGGGGAACGACGTCACCCACCCCGCGGGAGGCAGGACGGGCGAGAACTGCCTTCTCGCGACAAAGGTGATGGTTCCGCTCGACGGCAAGATTCGTGAGGGGGTGGGGCTGCTGGGCTCGCCTCCCTTCGAGATTCCGCGATCGGTTGAGCGTGACAGCCGATTCGACCATCTCCGGATGGGGGACGCGCTGCGCCGCGGCGTTGCTGCAAAGAATCGGTACAACCTTCGGACCATCGGTATTTTCCTCTTCACGCGGTGGCTGGGCGTCTTCCTGGTCACGGTCATCGATCTGACCGCCCTCGAACTTTACGATGTGTTTGCACACACAATCATGGCTGTACTCTTCGCGCTCAGCGTTGTGGTCGCCGCGGTCTACTTCGCCTTGGTGGAGCGTTGCGTCGAAGCGTTCGGCCCGCCGCCGCCGACCATTTGCTCGATCTACGACCCCGCTTTCTGGCAGGTTGAGCGCCTTTGGAAAGTGCATCCGATTCACTATCTCCACGTTTTCGACGGCACGCCCTTCAAGAACGTGATCTGGCGGCTGATGGGTGCTCGGGTCGGCAGGAGGGTCTTCGACGACGGCGTCCACATCTCCGAGCCGACTCTCACGACCATCGGGGATGACTGTGTCCTCAATCATCGGAGCAAGATCCAGTGCCACTCGCAGGAGGACGGCACTTTCAAATCCGACCGAAGCACGCTTGGCGCTGGCTGCACGATCGGGGTTGGCGCATTCGTCCACTACGGCGTGACGATGGGTGACGGCTCAGCGCTCGCCGCCGATTCCTTTCTCATGAAGGGAGAGGACGTCCCACCACGCGCGCGGTGGGGGGGGAACCCGGCGAGGGAGATGTGAGATGAGCAATATCAGGTTGCGTGACGGGGACACGGTGACCACTGCACAGCGCGGCCGAGAGTTCTGGCGCGGTGTCCTTCTCGCCGGTGGATTCACCGCGCTCCCGCGGTGGACCCTCAACCCGGTGCCCGGCGTCGGCGAACATGAGGCAACGATCTCCGATGAACTCATGGCGGCGTTGCGCCGGTTGGCGAACGAGCTGGCGGTGCCGCTCAGTTCGGTGCTCCTGACCGCGCACGCCAAGGTGCTGGGCGCGCTCTCGGGCGAGCGCGAGGTAGCCACCGGCTACGCCGTGGCGGCCCGTTCGCCGTTGCTGCTTCGGATGACGATCAGGCCCCACTCGTGGCGGGAGGTGCTGCTGGAAACTGCTCGAGCCGAGTTAGAACTGCTGTCGCACAGGGATTTTCCAGTCGACGTTCTAAGGCGTGAACTGGGCCTCATCAAGCCGTTGTTCGACACCGTGTTCGAACTGGCCGCGGGCGATGGCGGGAAGCTCGCTGAGGAAACCGTCCTGCGGGTCAGCTTCGTGGAACATGACGGGCTCGTGTTGCGGCTGCGTTACAAGACGGACGTGCTCGACGGGGACTGCGCCGCCAGGATCGCCGGCTATCACCTCACCGCGCTGTCGTTCATCGCGGCCGATCCAGATGCCGAACACGCGCGACAGACCCTGCTCTCCGCCGAGGAGCTGCGTTTCCAGCTCAACAGCCTCGCCGGACCGCGCAGAAAGCTGCCAGACCGCCGGGTCCACGAGCTGTTCGAGGAGAGAGCTCGGGCACACCCGGAGGCCATTGCGGCCGTGCATGGCAACAGACAGCGGACGTACCGAGAGCTCAATGCTCATGCCAATCAGCTGGCGCGAGCCCTGTTGGCGCGGGGCCTGTGCCGCGAAGGTGTCGTCGCCGTGGTGACCGAGCGCAATCTGGACTGGATGGCCGCTGTGCTCGCGATCTTCAAGGTCGGCGGCGCGTACTTACCCATCGAGCCGCATTTCCCGGCCGACCGCATCGCGAGGATGCTCTCCCGGGCTGGCTGCCGGCTCGTGCTGACCGTACGCGGCAGCACCGCGATGCTCGACCAGGCGCTCGACTCGCTGTCCGGAGTCCAGACGCTCTTCATCGACGCGGCCTGCGAGGAGGACCAGCCCGACGGTGATCTCGGGGTCGACGTCGCGCCCGACCAGCTCGCATACATCTACTTCACCTCCGGTTCCACCGGTGAGCCCAAGGGCGCGATGTGCGAGCACGCGGGCATGCTCAACCACCTCTGCGCCAAGATCGATGACATGAGGATCGGCGAGGGGGACGTGGTGGCCCAGACGGCACCCCAGTGCTTCGACATCTCGCTGTGGCAATTGGTTTCCGCGCTTTTGGTCGGTGGGCGGACTCTGCTGGTCGAGCAGGAGGCGATCCTGGACGCGAAGCGTTTCGTCGACAAAATGGTCGAAGGCAGGGTCGCCGTAGTTCAGGTGGTGCCGTCCTACCTTGAAGTTCTCCTGTCCTATCTCGCGCAGCACCCCCGCGAGCTGCCGGACCTGCGGTACGTGTCGGTCACGGGCGAGGCGCTAAAGAAAGAGCTTACACAGCGCTGGTTCGCGGCCCAGCCTGGGATCAAGCTGGTGAATGCGTACGGGCTTACCGAGACCTCGGACGACACCAACCACGAGGTCATGGACAGCGTGCCCCGCCGAGAACGTGTTCCGCTTGGCCGCCCGATCCACAATGTGCACGTCTACGTCGTGGACGAGCACTTATCCCCCGTGCCGCTCGGCGCACCAGGTGAGATCGTCTTCTCCGGGGTATGTGTCGGCCGTGGGTACGTCAACGATCCCGAGCGCACGCGACGAGCGTTCCTGGCCGATCCGCACCGCGAGGGCCAGCGGCTGTACCGGAGTGGTGACCATGGCCGCTGGCTGCCCGAGGGCAAGTTGGAGTTTCTCGGCCGCCGAGATACTCAGGTCAAGATCAGTGGCTTCCGGATAGAGATCGGCGAGATCGAGAACACACTCTTGCGGTTGCCTGGCGTCCGCGAGGGCGCAGTCGTGGTCATCGAGCGGGCCGACCACAGCAAGCACCTGGTGGCCTTCTACTCCGGCCAGCGGCCACTCGATGCCAACGTGCTGCGGGACCAGCTCCGTGAGTCGCTACCCCAGTACATGGTTCCGTCGGCCTTCCATTGGCGGAGAAGGCTGCCGTTGACGGACAACAGCAAGATCGACAGGAAGGCTTTAACGGCACTCGCCGGAGAACTCAATGTCGCCGAACAGGACCGCGACCGGCCGAGCACGCCGACAGAGCACTGGTTGGCGGCTGCGTGGGCCAAGGCTCTCAGCATCCCGAAGGAGCAGATCGGCCGGCGGGATCAGTTCTTTGAGCTGGGCGGCACGTCACTGTCGGCACTGAGGCTGGCGATCGCCCTGGACCGTGCGGTGTCCGTCAAGGACCTCGCCGATCACCCGATTCTCGCCGATCTGGCCACGCTGGTCGACGACAGGTCCGTGCAGCCGCCAAGAGCGGCTCCAGAACGGTTGCCTTCATCTTGACCACCAGCGACTGAAAGGGAACTCGAGATGTTGTCCCCATCCCGATCCTCACTGCTCGACGTGGACGTGCGACCCGGAAAGCCGCCGCTGCTGCGGGTCGATGCAAGCGACGACGCGGCGCGCTGGGCGGCCGAGCACCGCGACGCGCTGCGTGCCGCCGTCGTCGAGCACGGTTCGCTTCTCGTTCGCGGTCTCAGGTTGCGCGACGTGGCCGAGATTGAAGCCGTCTTTCGGCGGCTAGGCAGTCTGATGACCGAGAAGGAGGCCTTCGCCGCCCGACGGCGCTACTCCGACGGCCTGTACTCCTCATCGAAGTGGCCGCCCAACCAGCCAATGTGCTTGCACCACGAACTCAGCTACGCGCTTGAGTTCCCCAGCCTCATGCTGTTCGCGTGCCTTATTGCGCCGACTGACGGGGGCGCGACCCCGGTGGCCGACTCGCCGACCGTACTTCACGCGCTGCCCACCGAGTTGATCGAACGCTTTGAGCGGGTGGGCTGGCTGCTCATCCGCAACTACAACGACGAAATCGGGGCCTCGATCGCTGAAGCATTCGGCACCGACGACCGTCGCGCCGTCGAGAGTTACTGCCGTGCGAACGCGATCAAGTTCGAGTGGCAGCCCGACGGTGCACTGCGCACTTGGCAGCGCCGCAGCGCCGTCGTACATCACCCGCGCACCGGCCAGCGGTGCTGGTTCAACCAAATCGCATTTCTCAACGAGTGGACGATAGACCCGGAGGTGCGCGAGTACCTCGTGGATATCTACGGGGAGGACGGGCTGCCGTTCAATACGCGCTTCGGCAACGGCGACGCGATCGGCGCGGACATCGTGCAGTTGATCAACGAGGTCTACGAGGGAAATACCGCACGCGAGCGGTGGCATGGTGGGGACCTGATGCTGGTGGACAACGTCCGCACCGCGCACGGCAGGGAGTGTTTCGAGGGACCGCGCGATGTGCTCGTGGCGATGGCCGACGCGGTGCACCTGGTTGACTGCTCGCCGACGATCGCGGTGACCGCCAGCTGACGACGACCGCGATGTCTCTCACAGCGCCACTACCGAGCTCTTTTCAACTGGCGTCCGACGAAGTTCATAGTTGGTGCGCCAGCCTAGACGTTCCGCCTGGAACATCCGCTCGCCTCTATGCGATCCTGACCCCTGATGAACGTACCCGGAGTGCACGTTTTCGATTCGAGCGCGATCAGCAGCGTTTCATTGTCGCGCGCGGAGTGCTGCGTGACCTCTTGGGGCGCTATCTCCAGATCCAACCTGGCCAAATAAGCTTTGTTTACAACGCATCCGGCAAGCCTGACCTCAGCCCTGAATTCGGCAGCCGACTCAAATTCAATCTCTCTCACTCGGCCGGTGTTGCCCTCATCGCCGTCGCCACTGCCTCCACCGTCGGCGTTGATCTCGAATACATCCGGGCGCAATCTGATTACGCCGATATCGCACGGCGTTTCTTCTCAGCAGCTGAAGTTGACTATTTGACTGCTCTCCCGAGCTACCTCTACGCCGAAACATTTTTCAGTTGTTGGACGAAGAAGGAGGCTTACCTTAAAGCCTGCGGCGAGGGTCTCGCGATACCGTTGAACAGTTTCTCTGTCCCCCTGACAACCGATCCTGCGCCTGCTCTTGTAGATCTTTATGTTGCCTCAAAGGATATCGTTCCAGCCAGGCGTTGGTCGCTCTATACCCTTCGACCTGCTCCGGGCTATGCCGGCGCACTGGCAATTGAGGGAACTGGCTGGTGCTTACGTCAATGGCAATGGAAGATGCCTCAACGTGTCGAGTGAGCCGACGAGATGCAAAGCCACCGCCGGCCTAAGCGTTGGGGCGGCCTAAGTCCCGCTCCCCCCGTCTTGGCGGTCTAATCGGCCCGCATTTTGCGTAGGGGTCAGAGAGGGCAAGCGGGCGGGCAGGCGTGTGGCGCCGCTGCGCGCCCCTTCCGTCCGAGACGGTCGGTCCCCAACTTGTGCCCAAAGTGTTCGCCGCTCCATCGCGCGAGGGGGCAGTCATGACGCTCGGTCGTCTCGTTTGGGCGGCGCTCGCCGTACTGCTGTCCAGCGCCTGCGGATCGAGCACGGGAAATACCTCGGGCGGCGGCTCCGGGGCCGGCGGAGGCGCGACGGACGGAGGCGGCGGAGATGCCGGGACGGGAGGCGACGGCGGCTCGGTCAATTACACCATCTCCGTCCGCATCAATGGAAACGGTGGGGTGCGCGCCGAGGCGCTCGGGCTCGACTGCCGCACTGCCTGCGACGCCCCCGGACAGGCCGGTACACACGTTTTGTTCGTGCCCGTCGCGGACAGCGGCTGGACCTTCGACGGCTGGGGCGAACTGTGCAGCGGAAATATTGCGTACAGCACGGTCCCGTCCGGCCCAGCGGCGATCATCTCGAGAATTCGCTTTGCCGCAGCGATGAGCGAAACCGGCCGCGGTTGACGCGGAGCCGAATGGGCCGAAGTACTCATCGTACCTCCGCTCACAAACTATACGCCCAGGCAAGCCACCTCGAAAGCCTCGATGAGACCCGGCGGCCGGGAGCGGCGAGCCGAACGCTTTGGCGTGCCGCGAGTGCATGCCGGCTTGACACCGTCGTTTAGTTTAGTAGAGTTTAGTTAACTGAACGAAGAAACTGCAGCAGCGGGGCGGCAAAGCAAGAGAGGCACGGCGATGAGCATCCAGGGCGCCATCACCACCAGGGAAGTTTGGATGAACTCTGGGCTCATCCTTCGCTGCTACGGTGC
>Ga0209761_1003461_pt1 | contig 10421 bp, 9 predicted proteins | sample GraSoi013_1_40cm_4_FD_185818 | JGI IMG/M metagenome (GOLD analysis project Ga0209761, IMG submission 185818) | Grasslands soil microbial communities from the Angelo Coastal Reserve, California, USA - Sample 09_25_2013_1_40cm (SPAdes) (version 2) | ecosystem: Environmental > Terrestrial > Soil >... | reverse complement strand
CCGAGCGTATAAAGATTCGGTATATCCGTCGCCAGGATCGCATTCCGGGGCTCGCATTTGCCGGAGAGCACATCCACCAATCCCGGCCCCGGCGGGAAACCCAGGGTTCGGCTCAGACCGCTTGTGCGAATGTCCGCGTCAATCAAAAGCACGCGTAGGTCGTGCAACTGCGCGCAGCACAGAGAGAGGTTCAGCGAGGTAAGCGTCTTGCCCTCGCCCGGAGTCGCACTGGTCACAACGACGGACCGAAGCCCCTGCGCCGATCGCGCGCGCAACAGACGCGTGCGGAGCGCCCGGTAGGACTCTTCGGCTGCCTCGAGCGCTGGGCCGCTCCCAAACTGCCCAAGGAGCTTGCCTACGGCTGGAATCTTCATCTTCCGGCATTGTCCGAGCCGGGATTCGCCCAGGTCTCCTGAAGCTCCCATACCAGGGGCGGAGTTTTTGAAGGAAGACCCTGTTTCCAGGAACTTATCTATACCGGTGATCTGCAACTTCTCCGGATCCGTCCCCGCATCCCTGGTCTTGAATGTCTGATCAAAATATTTGCTCATCCTAGTCAACTCCCCGCGTGGTTGCGCGATTCTGCTTCATGGCTTCAATCAGTATGTCCACAACGGACTTTTGGTCCCCCCCGCTCGAGGCGCCCGCAGCTGCTGCCGCGGCGGTCGCGGACGTGCCGGGGAGCGTCGCCGGAACGGGTTTTTCCACAACGGCCGGGGCCCGCTGGGCCAGTCCGAGGGACACGGCAACTTCCTCCGCAATGTCCTGCTGGATCATTCTCCGCTGGGTGCGGAACCCAAGCGCTAAACATCCATCGCATACCAGGTTGATAAGGCGCGGCACACCCTCCGAACACCGAAACACGACTTCCAGTGTGGACGGGGGAAAGGGCGAAGGTCCCTGCAGTCCTGCGGCATGCAGGCGTTCGGCCACATAAGCGCGTGTTTCCGCCAAACTCAATGGCCGGAGATGCGCGCGGGCCGCAATACGCTGCTGCAGCGCGCTGAGCTCGCGCCGGTTCATCATTGCCAGCAGCTCCGGCTGGCCGCACAGGATGATCTGCAACAGCTTTTCCTGGTGCGTGTCGGCGTTTCCCAGAAGGCGAATTTCTTCGAGCAATTCCGTGCTCAACAGGTGTGCCTCGTCGATGAAGAGCACCGCCGTACCTCCGCGGCGCTGCGCCTCGAGCAGCATCTGGTGCAGAGCCATCAAGCGGCGCGGCTTGCTTGCTGACGGACAACTTACCTCGAACTCCTCGAGCATCATTTCCAGAAACTCGTCGCGAGTGAGCACGGGATTGAACAGCAGCGCGCTCTTGATGCCCATCTTTTTGTCGGAAATGAAGTGCAACGCCGTGTGCACCAGCGTCGTCTTGCCGGTCCCGATCGGCCCCGTAATCATCACCAGTCCCTTGCGATAAAAAATCCCCTCCAGGAGCGTCGTCAGCGCGGCCTGATGCGGTTCGGCGAGATGCAGAAATCTCGGGTCCGGCGTGAGACGGAAAGGCTGGTCCTTCAGTTGAAAAAATGTCAGATACATTTAGAAGAACCTTCCTGAAACGAAACTCAGCACCGCGCCGAAGACGGCCGAACCGGCTAGTGTGCCTGCAAATATTCCCAGCCCCTTCAAGCGTCGCTTTCGAATCTCTTTCCCGGAAACCAATTGTGGAACACTGCACAGCACGGGCTTGCCCATGATTCGCGCCGCTTCCCCTTCGGATCGAACCGACTCGTCATTCATCTCAGCCATCACCGCTAAAGCGATGCCAAGAAGCAGGCCTCCGAAGAGACCCGCAGTGCTGATCAAGGCGCGGTTGGGAGCCGCAGGTTTCAGGGGAGTCACAGCCGGATCAAGGACTTCGAACTTTTCGCCCTTCTGATGGACTTCCAAGGCATGCGAAATCTCCGCCGCTTTTTCCTTCTCCAACAGACCGGTGTACTGAAGCTTGAGAATGTCGTAGTCCGACTGCAGCCGCGCGATCTGCTGCTCGAAAACCGGAATCTGCTCCAACTTCGATTCGTGGAAGGTCAATTGTGACTGGAGCGGCCCGACGAGATTTTTCTGATCTTGGACCTCTTCGTCAAGCTTTCCGATCTGCGCTTCCAGGACGGGATTCCTTCGCTTCTGGCGCTGCGCCGGAATTGCGGGCTGCTGTTCGACAATTGTGTCGCTGCCGGCCGCTTCACTGGATGCCTTGGCCTTCAAGCGCTCGATTTCGCGCTCGGTCTTGCGGACATCTGGGTGGCCGGGGCCGTAGCGCAGCTTAAGCTGTGACAGCTTCTGCTCCAGCTTCTGAAGTTCGGTTTGGTAGCCTCCGCCCAGGCCTCCGGTCGGAATGCCGTCGACATCGACAGTCGGCGCTTCCGTGTCCGAAAACATCATCGATTGGAGCACCGCCTTCTCCCGCTGGTCCTGTTGGATCTTGTTCTCGATGGTCTGGATTTGAGTGCGAAGATTCGCCAAAGCCTCCAGATGGTAAGGCTTCGACTCCGGCAACTCCATGATGTTGTGCGATTTGATGCCTCGGAGCTGCGTTTCCTTGTCATCCAGTTGTCGCTTCGTCTCTTGGAGCTGTTCCTCCAAAAACTGGGCGGTATCTTCGGTTTGATCTACGCGGGCCCTCAGGTTTTCTTCGATGAACATTTGCGCCAGTCTGTTTGCAATGCGCGCTACCTGCTCGCGCCTGCGCCCGCTGTACGCTATGCGAAAGGCCCCCATCTTGCCCCCTCCCGGATTGACAACCTCCACGACAATGGACTTCTGCACCGAGCGGATGACATCCTCTTCCGTCCGTTTTCCTGATTCCTGCTCATACAGTCCTTCGGATTCCACCAACTTCTTCAGCCGCGTAGGTGAAAGCACCTGCTGCTCGAGCGTCGTCAAGCGTCCTGCAATGTCTCCCGTGTTGATGGTCGGCACATATTTGTCAGGAACCTGCGCCGAATCCACCAGAATCACTGTCTCGGCGCGGTAGATGTCTGGCAGGCGATGGGCGAAAACGGTCAGGCTGACGAACATCCCGATTCCGCAGAGAATGATCCGCCATTTGTGTCGACGGGCGACGTCCAGATAGGCGGTCAGTGTCAGTTCCCCGGCCTGATCGCCGGTGTGCGCTTGGAGAGTTGAGTTCCCGCCCAAAGTAGCCCGCCTTCGCGGCGTTCGCCGCCCAAAAAATGTTGTCAGTCTCTTCCAGCAGATTCCTTGCCAGAGGGAGAAGGAGGGCCTCCCCCGTAAAACGAGCTTTCTCTCATTAATTCAATGAGTTACATGGTCTCGAATGAGGCGCCCTCGCCAGAGATGCGCCCGCCTCAATGACGGAGGGAAACCAATTCCACAGTTTTGCCCTAAGCTTCCCATGAAGTCCCTTGGTGGGAAAACGTAAAATTCCGCCCCGGCTGTCCAATATGGTTCCCGTAGCGCCCAAGCGGGGCGCGGTGGCTTCGTCCGGGAGTCGGGGAGCCCGAATGGCCCGGTGATCGTGTGACTAACCTAGAAGTCCGACATCCATCAGAAATCGCGCGGCTCAGTGCGCCGGGACTGCGGCGGATTCCCAGTGGATCCCCGCGATGAAGATGTTCCGATCGCCGGAAATCAACTGAATCGTCGATGACCGCTGGGCTTGGCGCATGTAACTACTGAAGATGGAAAATCCACCCGGAAGCCGATAATCGATCCTCGAAAGGGCGTACTTCCCGATGATGCTCGGGTCGCCTCCGACTGTACGGAAATACCCGACGCTATTGCTCCATTTCACTGAGCGGCGGATATGGATTCCGTAAGAGATGTCCGCACGATCGGTCTGTCGGTTGGTAACGAAATTTGTGAGCGTACTACCCCGGTAGTACAGCATCGCCAGGTCGGAATGCACGAAAGTCTTCATTAGGGTAAAAGACCCATCCACAGCCCAATTCTTCTGCTGGAAGCCGGGATAGGTTGCTGCCTCGGCTCCCACCTTTCCCGTAATCCACCATGTAGGGGCAAGCTGCTCGGAATAGAACAGTCCCGAGGAGTGAAACACACCATTCCCGGACACCGGCCGTATCGGGTCCAAAATCTCCACCGATTGGACGAATCCTAAGTTGCGTCGTGGTGACAGAGCGTAGGTCAGACCGACCACGTTGGCCGAATCGTTTACGATGTAAATATCCGCCGGGCTTTTCGTTTCCGCATAGGTATAGCTCGGAGCGACGGTCAGAACGAGCCTCGGAGTGACCTTGTAGTTGAGAACCGCGGAAAACGTATTCTGCAGGTGCGTCCCATTGTTTTCCAGAAAGTACCCTTGCACGACGCTGCCATTTTGCTTGTCAACCAGCAGCAGCTGATCGGAAAACATTTGCCGGCTTCGGAATTGGCCGAAATCATCTTTTAAGGTGAGGCTGAACCGCGAGGAAAGCTCGTACGTGTTGCCAATTGTTGCGCCATTATTGCCGAGGGCTGAGCCGCGGGCATGGCCATTCAGCATGATCAGTTCTGGCGTGTATTGAAGCAAAAAACGGCTCTTTTTGTAGGTTTTGTCGAAAGTGAAACCCGTACGAAACACTTCCAGTCGTGCTATGTCGCTCGGTCCTCCGGCGCTCGGATAGAATTGATCGTATACGGTAAACGCATCGAAGCCACCGATCGAGAATGGACCCCAGTGCAAGGCGGTATTTGTGCCAACCCAAGGCATGGCTTTGCCCGCCGCGTGAATCTGGGCATCCACCGGGTATGCGGGGGTCGGCGACGGCGCGGCTTGATCACCTTCTTGCTGGTTCGCCGCAGTCGCCGACGAGTCATCCTTCTTTCCCTGCTGGTCCTGGCTTGCGGGGTTGGAGGTGGACTCGCTTTGTGCTTGCACTCCAAGCGAGAATGCGAAAACCAGGGCTGAAAATATGCCCAGACGCAGCGCCCATTCCCTCATGTTCTTTCTCCTCTTCCCAAACTGTCGCTTCCCGGGGAATTCTGCGAGATGTATTTTCCCTTGCCTCTACGGCACAACCACCATGTCGCCCGGTACCAACTCTGGGTTCACTCCCTTTCCGGACAGCGCTTTCTTGTAATCAAACCGCAGGCGAACCTCCCTGCCGTTCTCCTTGCGGAGCACATAGATCGACTTGCTTTTGGCAAAGGGATTCAGCCCGCCTGCCTCCGCGAGCAATTCCAGAACGGTCATGCGCCCGTTCAGGGCATAAGCCCCTTGCTTTGCGGCATTTCCGACCAAGAAAACCTTGCGGCTCTTTATGGCTTTGACGCTAACCGTCACCTGAGGCTCGTTAACCACCGGTTTGAATTTTTCCGTTAAGAGAATCTGCATCTCCTCGGGTGTCAATCCCGCCACCTTGATGTTGTTCAGAAGAGGGAGAGTGATCATTCCATCCGGCCGGACCACAACAGCTTGGGAAAGTTCCGGCTCATGCCACACAGAAATCGCTAGCTCGTCATCCGGCCCGATCCGGTAATCGTTGGGGGTCGTGAGCGGATTGGCGGAGTCGGTCGCGGAGTTGGTGGCGGATCTCTTGGCGGTGGGCCCTTCCTTGCCAGAGCTCGTCTTATTCTCCGCCCTGCCCGTTACATATGGCTCTTTCTCCTTGGGAGGCTGTGGTTTTTGCGCCTGGAGCGTCCCAGTGACGCCAAACAGGACCAACGGTAGCGCCAGGACAAAACAAAAGGTAACCCTCTTACCCCTGTTCACTTTGAACTCCTTCAAGGCAGCGGAGCCGGAATGGTGCTTCGAGAGCAACGGGAATGCCAACGGACATCGCGTGTAAACTATTGAATCTCGACATGCTGGTTGGGATTCCGGGAGCCGCCCGATTCCTGCAGGAAATCGAGTTCTTCAATATAGAAATCTGCTTCTCACACTTCCGCGGCGTAGTAACACCACCTCGCCCTTATTCCCTTCCATGTCTTCCAGGTTCCTAGCGCTCAGCCGCATGCCGCCGTGTTTCGATCTTCTTGAGGATTTCAAAAGCCCACAGGAGCGCGGCATAGCAGAATACCCACGAAGCCAGAAGGACCTTGTCGGTCAAGGTCCCAAAGATCCCGCGAAGCCATGCAGAGCGCTCCCCTCTCACCATAGAATGGTCTCAGTAGGCATGGACAAGATCCGCGATCAGGATCACTTTGCTCCTCTGCCGGAGATCATGACTTTCACAGTCTCAAATAGAACCGCAAGATCCAGCATCATCGAAAGATGTTTGATATAGAACAGGTCGTGTTCGAGCTTTGTCTTGGTCTCTTCAACGCTTGCGCCATATTGATACTTCACCTGCGCCCAGCCCGTGATACCCGGACGCACCGAATGGCGCAGACCATAAAGGGGAATCTGCTCTTCAAGCATGGACACAAATTCCGGTCGCTCGGGCCGCGGGCCGACAATGCTCATTTCACCGCGAAGTACGTTGATGGCCTGGGGCAATTCGTCAATGCGGTATTTGCGGATCCATTTTCCCACTCGTGTAATTCGATTATCGCCGTCCGCAGCCCAACGCGGTCCCTCGTCCTCGGCGTTGTTCGTCATCGAGCGAAACTTCAGCATCTGGAACCTGCGTCCGCGCAGGCCCGTTCGCTCCTGCCGAAACAGGATCGGAGAGCCTGTTTCAAGCCAGATGGCTGCGGCAACCGCCGCGAAAAGAGGTAAACAGAAAACCAGCGCTGCGAGCGACACAACCACATCCAGAGCCCGTTTGCCCCACACCAGCAGCGCCGACTTGCGGAAACCGTCCGAAAGAATCAGCCAGCTCGGGGACAGATGTTCGAGAAGAATTCGTCCGTTCATCTGCTCATAAAAACTATGGGCATCCTCTACGCGAACTCCGGCAAACTTAAGGCGCAAGAGTGGCCGCACGGGCATGTGGCCTCGGCGCTCCCGGAGTGAGATCACCACGTGTTCGATCTTTTCTCGCTGCACAATGGCTTCGACGTCCGCTGTGCCACCTATAATTCCTGGGTTCACCAGAGATTTCCCGATATTCTCGCCTTTCTCGTCCAGAAATCCGACCAACTTCAACTGTAATTCGGGGCGGAGTATCACGTCTCGAGCCAACGATATGCCCGTGGGTCCCGTCCCCATGATGAGCATCCGCTTGGGTGCTCCAAGGGAATGGCGCCTTTCAACCAGTAGCAGCCGCCAGCTTAGCGTCAGCGACAAAATCATCGGCGAGGCCAGGGCTGCGATGCCCCTGCCGAACTCAAGGTCCGGCTCAATGTAATAGCAGATAGCTAAAACAATGCATGCCACACCGAACGCCTGCGTGAGACGCACCAGGAGTTCTCTGCGGCTGGCGATCACGCGAAAATCATAGAGATCGTTGAAGTAGAGCGAGAGCTCACACACCAAAACGGCCAGGACAAACCGCCAAATAGACTGCCAGCTCGCCAGGTAGTAAACGATGGAACTACGCGCCCCGAACGAAAATCGCACAACCGTGGCTAAAAACAGACCCAGTGTAATCAGCACGCAGTCCGTCGCTACCAGCAGTACCAGCGCGGTCGGAACTTTTTGCCCGCCGATCTTCAGCATTTCCAGAACTCTCTCTCACCGCAAACGGTCGTGCCCCTTTGCATCGTTCGCGCGAGGTCCTTCGTTGGGGCCTTTCCTTAGCCGAATAACCGGCTCGAGGGGCAAGAAGCAGCCGCTTGGACAAGAATTGACACAAGGAGTCGAACGTTCATGGCGTAGCACTTCCTAGTCCAAATCGTTGCCAGGGTCCAAAACCTTCTTCCCATGTAGGCAATTCATTGCCTTTCTTCGACTTACAGAGTTAGTTCAGCATCCAACTGCGCGTCTGCCGACAATTCCTGGGCTGACAAACCGCGCATTCTAGGCAAACTTCTGGGCCAATGATTGCCCTTCTTTTGCCTACCCTCAGAGTCAATACCAGCGCGCAAACGCCAGGGGCCTTTGGATTTTGCCAAGTGCAATGTGCACTACATACTAGAGGTACGCTGTCCGATTTTTTGGTTCTTCCTTTGCCCGCGGGCCAGCGGCACAGGTCTATGAAAACTTTTTCCTTAATTGGACATCCGGTGTACTGGCAAAAAGCGTCGGATTCCACAAGCGCCCAGCCTCCTGACCGCAGCCCCTAGATAGGTCCAGTGGAATCCTAGGCTTAGGGACAACTGAGATTCCTGAACGGGGGGCCATCTGGCAATTTGCTTGCTCCGTCGGTCTACGATCTTGAGGTCTGAGAGACTAACTGCACGTGAATCAACCTGACGTCTTTTCCCTGTCTGCTCGGGGTGTTGTCTCCCGGCTCAGAGGGGCCACCAACCGGTTTTCGGGGCAGCGCCGGATGGAAAGTCGATTGGTCTGAGACTGGCTAACTGGGAATGTCGCTTCGCATTCGCCGCGCCGTACTGGAATCTGATCGTGCCGAGATGACGGAACTTTTCCGGCGGTATCTCTCTCCGCAGGCGGATTCCCGAAGATTCGATTGGCTCTATCGCGGCGGCCCACACGGAGTCGCGCGTGCCTGGGTAGCCTGCGAAAGTGCGACCGGTGCGATGGTCGGTGCGGCGGCGGCATTTCCAAGAAAGATGTACTTCGGCGGCGTAGAACGGACGGGTTGGGTGCTCGGTGATTTTTGTCTTGAGCAGAGTTATCGAAGTTTGGGTCCAGCCTTGCAATTGCAGCGCGCGTGTCTCGATGCTGCCGGCGAGGCGCCATCCGGCTTTTGCTACGATTTTCCCAGTTCGAGGATGATGGCAGTTTACAACCGCCTTGGCATCTCGCAGAGTGGGACATTGGTGCGCTGGGCCAAACCACTCCGGCTCGAGCGCCATCTGCAACCTCGTCTTCGGTCCCGACCGCTCGCACGCGCACTGAGCGCAATCGGCAACGCGGTTTTAGCATATCGAGGGAGGAGCGGGGACGCACACTGCTGTGAGCTGGCTCTTCACTCCGGTCTATGCGGGGAAGAATTTGACGCGCTCGACCGAAAAATGCGCGAGCTGCCGGGTGTGCGCACTGCACGGACGGCGCAGTACTTGAACTGGTGCTATCTTTCGAATCCGCAGGCAACTCACGGGATTCTGACGGCCCGGCGCGCTGGCACTTTAATTGGGTACGTCGTCTTCACACAGCAGGGGGAAGAAGCGCACATCGCCGATCTGTGCTCCGTCGAGGAGCCTGCTGTCATCGTTCGACTATTGTCCGGCGCGGTGGAGCTTCTCCGGAAACGCGGCGTGGCCACAGTCAGCATGAATGCCGGGGATTGTCATCCGTGGAGTGCCGTCTTCGAACAAGCGGCGTTTCGCAAGCGCGAGGCCTCGCCCATCGTTGTGTATTCCGTTGGGGGCGATTCAGCTTTCGGCGCTCTTGCTCCTACGGAATGGTATTTGATGCATGGCGAGCGGGACAACTAACCGATCGGAGACGAAGTGACACACTCGCAGACCATTGAGGAACGCATTCGAGAGTTTGTGCAGAGGACTTTTCCTCTTGCGCGCAAGAAAAACGTCCACGAGAACGACAAATGGCTCGAAGCCGGCATCTTGGATTCGCTCGGCATACTCGACCTCGTTCATTTTCTCGAGCAGGAGTTTTCCATCCAGATCTCTGACGAGGAATTGGATCCGGCGAATTTTGAATCGCTTGGCGCTGTCGCGAGCTTTGCGCGCAAGAAGGCGCTCCTTCATCAGGACGAGTGCAAGCCATGCAATTGAGTCTTACATCGGGTTACGCAACTCCGCTCGCAACATCACGCCAAGCCGAGGGCGTGAAAATCTACGAGCGGTTTTCCGATTTGCCGAAATCCTACGACGCTTTGTTCGCCGCCTGCGCGGGGAAAAGTTTTTTCCATAGCCTGCCGTGGTTTCAGAATCTTTGCGACACGGCTCTGGACCCGGGAGACAAGATCCGCATCTACGCTCTGGAGACACAGCAAGCGACAGAGGTGCTATCGGCTGCTCTCGTGACGCGCTGGCGTCCGGCTTCCGCGCTCGGATTTTTTCCGAGAACGCTCTCGAGCCTCTCGAACTTTTACACGTCCCTTTACGGCCCGCTCCTGCTCCCCGGGAACGGTTCGGCGGCCACGCTGCAAAAAGTCGCCTGCTTCATTCGGGCGGATTCCCCTGCCTGGGACGCCGTGGACTTGAAATGGCTGGATCGCCAAAGCCCGGTCTTTGTCGAACTCGAACAAGCCTTGCGATCTGCTGGCATGCTCGTCCAAACGTACTTCTGCGCTGGAAACTGGTATTTGCCTGTCCGGGGCAGGTCCTACCGCCAATACTTTGATGACTTGCGCTCTTCGGTTCGCAATATCGCGAAAAGCAAAAACAGAAAGATCGAACGTTCAGGGCGCGCCAGAGTGGATATCGTAACGGGAGCGGCACACATTGAATCAGCCATCGAAGCCTACCAGCGCGTCTATGCTTCGAGCTGGAAGGTTCCGGAACCTTATCCGCAATTCATCCCTGGGCTGATCCGGACGTGTGCGCGC
>Ga0209761_1003460_pt1 | contig 10422 bp, 6 predicted proteins | sample GraSoi013_1_40cm_4_FD_185818 | JGI IMG/M metagenome (GOLD analysis project Ga0209761, IMG submission 185818) | Grasslands soil microbial communities from the Angelo Coastal Reserve, California, USA - Sample 09_25_2013_1_40cm (SPAdes) (version 2) | ecosystem: Environmental > Terrestrial > Soil >... | reverse complement strand
GAGCGCGCGCCGGGCCTGGCCCCGTTTCGCCCGACCCCGGCCCCTCGCCGCGGAACAGCTGGCGGTGGGTCACGAGCGAGAACACGAGGCTCGCGACATAGGTGAGTCCGAGGATGAGCGCCACACCTTCGGAGAGGTGCAGCGTGGTCTCGGGCGCCGCAGCCGGGTGGTTCATCGCGAACAACGCCGGGATGACGAGGCCCACGACAGCGAGGAGCAGCATCGCGCCGCTCATCCCGGCCGCGGTGCGGTTGAAGGTGACCTTGGGGCGGCGCCGCCCGCCAGCGACGAGCGCGAGGCCAAGGATCAAGAGCAGGTTGCCGAGGATCGACCCCGTGAGCGATGCCTTCACGAGGTCGAGCAGCCCGGCGCGGAGCGCCACGATCGCCACGATCAACTCCGCGGCGTTACCGAACGTGGCGTTGAGAAAGCCGCCCAAGGCGGGCCCGGCGCGCCGCGCGAGCAATTCTGTCGCCTCGCCCATCTCGGCCGCCAGGGGCACGACCGCGAGGCCGGAGACGAGGAACACGGCGAGCGGCGGAGCCGCGAGCCAGCCCAGAACCCACGACACGGGGACGGCGAGCAGCAGCCAGCGCACGGCGGTCACGGTCAGAACGCGATCGTCACGCGCACGAAGGCAGCGCCGGGCGCGACCGTCGTCTCGAGCGTCAGCGCGCGGCCCGCAGCCTCGGCGAGGCGGCTGGAAATCAGCGCGTCGATCGCCGAGAGCACGTGATTCGCGAGCAGCAGCCCGAGCTGGTTCTGCGCGCTCCGGTAGGCGTCGTCGCTCTTACGAATCGCCTCACGGAACACCCCCTGCTCGAGCGAGGCGTCGCTCCACGACCACAGGAAGTCGGGCCCCACGGCGTGCGCCTGGTAGAAGTCGAGCGCCCTCAGGTAGGCGGGCGTCGACGGGTCCGGCGGCGCGGTCGGGTCGGCCCAATACGTCTGCCGCGCGAGCAGCCACACGGCGCCGTTGTAGGTGGCGAGATCGGTCTCGGGCACGAGCGCCGGCCCCGGAGTCTGGTTGTAGCGGCCGCTCGCGGTGAAGCGCTCCATCGTCTCGTAGTACTCGAACACCGTGTCGCGGGGCGCCGGGGCGAACGCCCGGCGGGCCACGTCGAAGGCGAGTGCGCGATAGCGCCGTGCCTCGCCACGCGACTGGCTCTGGAGGTGCAGGTAGCGCACGAGCCCGATCAGCTCCGCCGCGAGGTAGACGGCGCCGCGATCCTGGTGCGCCAGCAGCTGTCCCGTCCCGGGGACGAGCAGCGACGCGAAGGGCCGCAGCCAGTACTGCGGCCGGCGTGCTGCCGGGGCGAGCAGCGCGGGTGCCGCGGCACCCCGGGGGGCTGGGGTCGCGGGGGCCGGGGGAGCCGGGGGAGCCGCAGGCGCGGCCGAGTCCGGCTGCTGCGCCACGCCGGCCCGCCCTGCCAGCGTCACGACGGCGATCAGCGCCAACGCACGGCCGCGCATCGTCAGAACACCACCCGGAACGAGAAGAAGGTCGGGTTGGCGACGACCAGGTCGGACCCGGCGAGGAAGCTGCGCGCCAGGTCCACGCTGATGGCACCGGTCTCGACGCCCACGCCGACGCTCGGGCCGCTCAGGCCGTCGCGCACGAACGCGTATCCGCCGCGCACGCGAAACAGCCGCTGGTAGCCGACGTCGAGCCCCACCCGCATCTGCGACCCGCCGTAGCTCCCCCACGGGCTGTCCACGTCGGCGGCGACCTTCAGGTCGAACCGCTCTCCCGGGCCGTCGCCGCGCCCGGCCGGGAGGACGATGCGGTACACAGCGCCGATGAGCAGGCTGGCCGGCAGGGCGTCCGCCTGGTCGCCGTTGTTGACCTGCAGCTTGAAGCCGATGTTCCGCACGGCGACGCCGAGCCGCAACGCACCGTCCGGGCCGGCGGCGACCTGGCCGCCCACGTCGACCGCGTGCGTCGTGCCCTTCGCGCTGGGAAGGTTCGTGCAGTCGCCGCTGCAGTCCACGACGAACTGCACCAGCTTGTAGTTCACCCCGAAGGTGACGCCGCCGGCGATCCCCGCGGCGTAGGAGGCGACGAACTCGAGGTTACGCGGCGAGATGCGCCCGATGGTGTTGCCGGTCGCGTCGGTGCGATCGAGGTCGCCGTAGTCGACGAGGTAGATCGCGCCCCCGAGCACGCCGAGCCGGTGCGAGGGGAAGTACGCGGTGACCGCGTCCGTGTTGCCGGCGACGAGCGTCGCGCTCTGCAGGCCGAACTCGTTCTTCTCGAGCGTCGCGAGGCCCGCCGGATTCCAGAAGGCGGCCTCACCGCGCCCGTCCAACGCCGCCGCCGTCTGCCCCATCCCCACCGCCCGGGCGCCGACCGGGAACACCAGGAACAGGGCGCCGGAGTTGTTGACTTGCTGGGAAGCCAAACGGTCCGGCGGATAGGCGGTCAGTACGAGCGCCAGCGCCAGCCGACCGACGCCTTCAGAAGCTCTTCGCCTCATCGATCAGCATGATGGGAATGTCGTCTTCGACCGCGTACATCAGCCGGCAGGCGTGGCACACCAGGAGCTCGGCGGGAGCGGGGCGGTGTTCGAGCGGGCCCTTGCACTTCGGACACACGAGGATCGCGAGCAGGTCGGGCGCGAGACTCATAGGGCGTACCCCAGACGTTTGAGCGACGGCGCGTGGCGGCGCCACTTGGGCAGGACCTTGACGCGGAGGTCGAGGTAGACGGGCTGGGCGATGAGGGCGGTGATCTTGGCCCGCGCCGCGGCGCCCAGCGCTTTGATGGTCCGTCCGCCCTGCCCGACGACGATTCCCTTCTGGCTGTCGCGTTCGACGTAGACCGTCGCCCGAATATATACCGGCGTTTGCTCCTCCCGGAACTCGTCGATCTCGCACGCCAAGCTGTAGGGCAGCTCTTCGTGCAGCAGCTCGAAGGCCGCCTCCCGCACGAACTCGGCCGCGAAGAAGCGCAGCGGCTGCGTCGCGATCTCGTCCGCGGGATAGAGCCACGGGCTTTCGGGGAGCCGCGCCCCGAGCACGGCGAGCAGGTCCTCGAGGCCCTCACCGGTCACCGCCGACAGCGCCACTCCGTCGGACCCTCCAGGACCCCCTGGCGGTCGCGGCCGAACCAGGTCCGCCTTGGTATACACCGTCACGATCGCCCCGCGCGGCGGCCGCTCGAGCTGCGCGACCTGCTGCAGCGGCGGCGCCGGGTAGTCGGGGAGCGGATGGAGGTAGGCGACCACGTCGGCGTCGGCGAGCGCGCGCAGCGCGTGGACGCGCATCGTCTCATGGAGCCGGTACTCGGGTGCGAGCAGCCCGGGCGAGTCGGTGACGATGAACTGCGTGTCGCCGCGCGTGAGGATCCCCACCACCGGCACGCGGGTGGATTGCGGCTTGGGAGAGATGATGGCGAGGTGCTCGCCGATGAGGGCGTTGAGCAAGGTGGACTTGCCGACGTTGGGCCGGCCGGCGAGGACGACGGTGCCGCAGCGAGTCATGCGAGAAAAGCTAACGCGGAAGTGGCAACGCGGAACGCGGAACAGGAATGGAAGGTCGTGCACCGGCACTCGCCCTAAATGTTCCGCGTTCCGCCTTCCGCGTTCAAAGCAAGAAACCCGTCCGGTTGCACCGAACGGGCTTCGAGAAGGGAAGCTGGCGGCGGCCTACTCTCCCACGACCTCGCAGTCGCAGTACCATCGGCGCTGACAGGCTTAACGACCGTGTTCGGGATGGGAACGGGTGTGGCCCTGTCGCGCTAGTCGCCAGCAAGATATGAGACGTCAGTCACCAGACGTCAGCGCTGATGTCTGACGTCTGATGTCTGATGTCGCTGACGAGGGCGTTGTGGTATCGAGGATCACGCCGAGCATCGAGAAGAGATCAAGCCTCACGGGCAATTAGTACGGCTCGGCTGAAGCGCTCGCGCGCCTTACACCTGCCGCCTATCAACCTGGTAGTCTCCCAGGGCCCTTCAGGAGCCTTGCGGCTCGGGAGTGTTCATCTTGGGGAGGGTTTCCCACTTAGATGCATTCAGCGGTTATCCCCGCGCGACATCGCTAACCGGCGTTGCGCCTGGCGGCACAGCCGGGACACGAGCGGTCGCTTCGTCCGGGTCCTCTCGTACTACGGACGACGCCCCTCAACACTCCAACGCCCGCACCGGATACAGACCGAACTGTCTCACGACGTTCTGAACCCAGCTCATGTGCCACTTTAACCGGCGAACAGCCGGACCCTTGGGACCTTCTCCAGCCCCAGGATGTGACAAGCCGACATCGAGGTGCCAAACCGCGCCGTCGATGTGAACTCTCGGGCGCGATAAGCCTGTTATCCCCAGCGTACCTTTTATCCGTTGAGCGATGACCCGTCCACACGGTATCACCGGATCACTAACGCCGACTTTCGTCCCAGCTCGCGCCGTCGCGCTCGCTGTCAGGCGCCCTTTTGCGTTTGCGCTCGTCGTGCGATTACCGACCGCACTGAGGGCACCATCGCGCGCCTCCGTTACACTTTCGGAGGCGACCGCCCCAGTCAAACTACCCGCCAGCCACGGTCCGCGCCGTTGTGAGCGGCCGCGTGAGATCGTCAACAAAACAAGGGTGGTATTTCACTGTTGGCTCCCCCAAGGCCGAAACCCTGGGATCGACGCCTCCCACCTATGCTACGCAGGTCCAGCCGACGATCAATGACAGGCTGTAGTAAAGGTGCACGGGGTCTTTTTGTCCTGATATGGGAAATCGGAATCCTCACCGATACTGCAGTTTCGCCGAGCTTACGGAGGAGACAGCCGTCAAGTCGTTACGCCATTCATGCAGGTCGGAACTTACCCGACAAGGAATTTCGCTACCTTAGGACCGTTATAGTTACGGCCGCCGTTTACCGGGGCTTCGGCAACGAGCTTTGCCTTGCGGCTGACAAGTTGCGTTAACCTTCCGGCACCGGGCAGGCGTCAGTGTGTATACGTCGGCTTGGAGTACGCCTTAGCACACACCTGTGTTTTTGCTAAACAGTCGCTTGACGCGATTCTCTGCGGCCGGGTTGGGCTTGGAGTGTACCCCCTCACCTACTACCGGCACCCCTTCTCCCGAAGTTACGGGGTCATTTTGCCGAGTTCCTTCTCCGTAAATCACTCGAGCACCTGAGGCTACTCGCCTCGCCCACCTGTGTCGGATTACGGTACGGTCACTCCACGTCCTAGGCACGGGGCTTTTCTTGGCAGTCGGCTCGCGAATCCCTTGACGGGGGCTTACGCCCCCTTCGGCGTCGGCTCTCGACTATCCGGGTATTTTATCCCCCGGAAACGTCTACCGCCTTGCATCGGCACAACCACTATCCGACGGATTGCTCGCTCCTGCGTCCCCCCTCGCCATCAAACGGACGTGAGGTGGTACGGGAATGTTGACCCGTTTCCCATCGGTTACGCCTTTCGGCCTCACCTTAGGGACCGACTAACCCTGAGCTGATCGCCATGGCTCAGGAACCCTTAGGCTTACGGTGACAGGGGTTTTCACCCTGTTTCGCGCGTACTCGTCGCAGCATCCTCACTTCTGATCGCTCCACGGGAAGGCTAACGCCCCCGCTTCATCGCTCTCAGAACGCTCCCCTACCAGACGACGCGGTCCGAAGACCACGTCGAATCCTACGCTTCGGCGGGCGGCTTAGTCCCGACCATTCTCGGCGCGACCTCGCTGGACTGGTGAGCTATTACGCACTCTTTAAAGGAATGGCTGCTTCTAAGCCAACCTCCCAGTTGTCTCAGCAAGATCACATCCTTCGCTACACTTAGCCGCCACTCCGGGGCCTTAGCGGTAGATCTGGGTTCTTTCCCTCTCGCCGCTGGACATTATCGCTCAGCGACTGTCTCCCGGGCAGCATCGCACAGGAATTCGGAGTTTGGTTGGGGGAGGTGAGCCTATTCGGCTCCCGGACCCATCCAGTGCTCTACCTCCTGCGGACTCATTTCCCGAGGCCATACCTAAATATGTTTCGGGGAGAACCAGCTATCTCCGAGCTTGATTGGCCTTTCACCCCTACCCAGAAGTCATCCGAGCGGTTTTCAACCCACAACGGTTCGGTCCTCCACCGCCTGTTACGGCGGCTTCAACCTGCTCCTGGGTAGATCGCCACGGCTTCGGGTCTACGCCCACGCACCTGGTCGCCCTATTCAGACTCGCTTTCGCTCTGCCTCCGGCCCTGAGGGCCTTAAGCTGCGCGTGAGCAGTAACTCGCTGCGTCATAATGCAAAAGGCACGCCGTCACGAGACAACGAACCGAAGTCCGCCGCTCGCTTCGACCGCTTGTAGGCACACGGTTTCAGGATCTGTTTCACTCGCCACCTGGCGTACTTTTCACCTTTCCCTCACGGTACTAGTGCACTATCGGTCACAGGGGAGTGTTTAGCCTTGGAGGGTGGTCCCCCCGGTTTCACGCAGGATTACACGTGTCCCGCGTTACTCGGGATGCCGCTAGGGGCCGTATGCGTACACCTACCGGGCTGTCACCGTCTCTGGCGGGCCGTTCCAGGCCGCTTCGGTTTGGCATCGTGCTCCCATGTCGCGGTCCCACAACCCCAGCCGTGCAAGCACGACTGGTTTGGGCTGGCCCGATTTCGCTCGCCGCTACTTTCGGGATCGCGGTTGCTTTCTCTTCCTCCGGGTACTGAGATGTTTCAGTTCCCCGGGTTTGCCTCGCGCTTGCGCGCGATCATCGGTCTTGCGACCGATGGGGTTGCCCCATTCGGAGATCCTGGGATCACAGCTTGTTTGCAGCTCCCCCAGGCTTATCGCAGCTTACCACGTCCTTCATCGCCTCCCTGTGCCAAGGCATCCACCGTGCGCCCTTACACGCTTGATCTCGTAGTTCTCTACTCGGTGTGATTCCCTAACACCACTACACCACGCACTCGTCAGTTTTCAAAGAGCGGCCTGCGGAATGATCAATGATCAGTGTTGAATGATCAATGATCACTCAATGTCCGACGATTCAATGTCCAACGATCAAATCAATTCGTCATTGATCATTGGACATTGATCATTCGGCATAAGCCGATGATCGAGTGTGGAAAGTGCGGGCGACTCTCGAGGCCTTTCGTCGCGCGGCAAGCCGCGCAGTTACTCGGCGCTCCAGAAAGGAGGTGATCCAGCCGCAGGTTCCCCTACGGCTACCTTGTTACGACTTCGCCCCAGTCACCGACTTGACCTTAGACGGCTGCCCCCTTGCGGTTGGCCCACCGGTTTCGGGTCCCTCCGGCTTCCATGGCGTGACGGGCGGTGTGTACAAGGCCCGGGAACGTATTCACCGCGGCGTGGCTGATCCGCGATTACTAGCGATTCCGGCTTCATGCAGTCGAGTTGCAGACTGCAATCCGAACTTAGCCCGGCTTTTAGCGATTGGCTCCCCCTCGCGGGTTCGCGACGCGCTGTACCGGGCATTGTAGCACGTGTGTCGCCCTGGACGTAAGGGCCGTGATGACTTGACGTCGTCCCCACCTTCCTCCGGCTTAACGCCGGCAGTCCCCCCAGAGTCCCCGACATGACTCGCTGGCAACTGGGAGCGAGGGTTGCGCTCGTTGCGGGACTTAACCCAACATCTCACGACACGAGCTGACGACAGCCATGCAGCACCTGTGCTGGCGCTCCGAAGAGGGGCCGATGTTTCCACCGGCTTGCACCAGCATGTCAAGCCCAGGTAAGGTTCTTCGCGTTGCTTCGAATTAAACCACATGCTCCACCGCTTGTGCGGGCCCCCGTCAATTCCTTTGAGTTTCAGCCTTGCGGCCGTACTCCCCAGGCGGGACACTTACTGCGTTAGCGACGACACCGGGAGGGTCGCTCCCCCCGACGTCTAGTGTCCATCGTTTACGGCGTGGACTACCAGGGTATCTAATCCTGTTTGCTCCCCACGCTGTCGCGCCTCAGTGTCAGCAACGGCCCAGCAGAACGCCTTCGCCACTGGTGTTCTTCCCGATCTCTACGCATTCCACCGCTACACCGGGAATTCCATCTGCCTCTACCGTGCTCGAGCCCGCCAGTCTTACCGGCAGCCCCGGAGTTGAGCCCCGGGATTTCACCGGCAACTTAACGAGCCACCTACGCGCCCTTTACGCCCAGTGATTCCGGACAACGCTCGCACCCTCCGTATTACCGCGGCTGCTGGCACGGAGTTAGCCGGTGCTTCCTTTGGAGGTACCGTCACCCTCGGGCTCCTATTCGAAGCCGAGTATTCGTCCCTCCCGACAGTGGTTTACAACCCGAAGGCCGTCATCCCACACGCGGCGTCGCTGCGTCAGCCTTGCGGCCATTGCGCAATATTCCCCACTGCTGCCTCCCGTAGGAGTCTGGGCCGTGTCTCAGTCCCAATGTGGCTGGCCATCCTCTCAGACCAGCTACCCGTCGTCGCCTTGGTGGGCCGTTACCCCGCCAACTAGCTGATAGGCCGCGAGACCCTCCATCGGCGCAACCTTGCGGCTGCTTTCTTCATTCAGGGATGCCCCCGAATGATCGTATGCGGTATTACCCGGCCGTTGGGCCGGCTATCCCCCGCCGTCGGACAGGTTTCTCACGTGTTACGCACCCGTCTGCCACTGAACTCGAGAGTTGCCCCCCGAGTCCCGTGCGACTTACATGTGTTAGGCACGCCGCCAGCGTTCGTCCTGAGCCAGGATCAAACTCTCCAATGATTGGAAAATTCGAACAGCTCACCGAACGACTGGTACATCTGTCGTCCGAATCACAATCAGAATGAAACCCCTCGCGGCGCGCTTCTGACAACGCGTCCGCTCAAATGGGGCCGCACTCCACACACTCGATCATCAATTCTCAAAGAGCGGCTGCGAAAAAAATCTCGTAGCGAGACGCGAATCCTAGCCGGGGTGCAGAGGTGAGTCAAGGGGGTCAATTATTTGAAGATACGGCCCGTCGCGGGGTGTTAATTCCGGGCGATTTCAGACCGGAAACGATGCTCAAAACTCAGGTACAAAAAGGCCGCTTTCGCGTCGGGAAAAGCGATGCCCGGCACGATCTGCAGCCCGCTGGAAAAGTTGTGCGCCCAGCGAACCCCCGGACTCAGCACGAATTCGTGGCCACCACGTTCTGCGGTCCACATCACTTCCATCATCACGTTGAACGTGGGACGCGCGAGCCAGAGCCCCCGGGCCGAGCTGCCGGTCGGCACAATCATCGACACGCGCGGCGCGATCGCCACGCGCGCCTCGGCGCGCCGCAGTTGATACCGATAATTCACCGCCGCGTCACTGAGCCCGGTCGCCGAGGGACGTGCGGTGGGTTGTACGGGCAGCGTGTAGCTCAGCTGATGCGTCTGGCCACCCAGCGCCGCTAAGGTTTTTCAATCTGCGGACGGACGTACTTCTCGTAGCACTCGGGACAGTACCCGTGACTGAACTGCGCGTCGGAGCGGTCCTCGACGTAGCGCTCGATCGATTCCCACTTCTCCGCGGTATTGCGGATGCGTTTGCAGTACGCGCACATCGGGAGCAATCCCTCGAGCTGCTGGACGTGCTGGCGCAGGCCCAGGATACGTTCCGCGGCTTTGAGCCGCGCGCGCAGCTCGTCCGTGTCGATCGGCTTCGTGATGAAATCGTCGGCGCCCGCTTCCATGCCCTCGAGATAGCGTTTCTTCCCGCCCGTGGCCGTGACCAAGAGGAAATAGCTGTAGCGATCCGTCGCGCGCGCGCGCATTCGGCGGCAGAGCTCGGGCCCGTCGATCTCCGGCATCGACCAATCGGAAATGACAATCGGGAAGTAGCCGAGCTGGAGGTTGGCCCAGGCTTCGCCGCCGTGCTCCGCCTCCGTCACCTCGTAGCCGAGGCCCTTCAGCACGGCGCTCAGGGTCATACGCGCGACGGCGTCGTCCTCGGCCAGCAAGAGATTCATCGGAATGCGCCCGGGAGGACTCGAACCTCCGACCAACAGCTTAGAAGGCTGCTGCTCTATCCACCTGAGCTACGGGCGCCCGAATGCCAAACTTAATGCTCCTCTGGCGCGCGAACCATTCGCACCACGCAGGTCGGTTCTAGCGTCCCGACATACGGCACTCTTACTTTTGGCGTCCATGCGGGTACTCGCCCTGCTGGCCTGCGCTCCAATCGCAGTACCTCAACTGGTCTCCGCCCAGACCGACGAGATCCAGGTGTACGACGCCAGACTGGCGGCGAGGGGCCGGTTCAATCTCACGCTGCACAACAATTTCATTCCCGAGGGCCTGACGACCCCGGCATTTGCCGGCGCCCTCTTGGCCGACAGGTCGCTCAACGGCGTGCCCGAATGGTCCTACGGCGTAAGTTCGTGGTTCGAGGCGGGGCTGTATTTGCCTCTGTACAGTATCGGCAAGAGAACCGCTCATAGCGGCGCGATGTTTGACGGCGTGAAGCTGCGTCTGCTGTTCGCGGTGCCGCGTGCGGATGATCGTACTTTCTTCTAC
>Ga0209761_1003458_pt1 | contig 10423 bp, 8 predicted proteins | sample GraSoi013_1_40cm_4_FD_185818 | JGI IMG/M metagenome (GOLD analysis project Ga0209761, IMG submission 185818) | Grasslands soil microbial communities from the Angelo Coastal Reserve, California, USA - Sample 09_25_2013_1_40cm (SPAdes) (version 2) | ecosystem: Environmental > Terrestrial > Soil >... | reverse complement strand
CCTTCGCGGTCCGAAGCTTGCTCAGGAACTCGACGGCCGCCATGGTCCGGTCCCGCGGATCGTCGAGGCCTTGCAGGTTCGTCAGCGCGACTTGGAGCGCGTCCATGATCTCCCGCGCGCGCTTGTCATGCGGATTCGCCACGTCGAGGACGAGGCCCCGGACCATCGGCTCGGACGCGGGATCGTCCCAGAGGACGTTCGCGAGGACCGCGAGGTCGTCCTCGACCGCATAGGCGCGGCCCTGGAGCCATGCTTTCGCGCGGACGATCGAGAGGCTCTCCTTATACCGGCGGTCGGATAAGGTCAAGCCTTCGGCCTCGAGTCGACGTCGGATCTTCGCGATCGATTCGAGGAGCGGCCGGTCGAACTCGACCGCGGCCACGGCGTCGCGGGCGGCGTGGATCTCATCCAAGCTGATCCGGGTCGTCAACACCGGAGGCCGGTTGTCCGACATCATCTCGAGCAGGTGGCCGTCCTCAGCGATGTACTCGACCCGGTACCGGAGCAGGAACCGGTCGTACAAGGCGGACAGCGCCTCTTCTTGCGGCAGCTCGGCGGAGGCGCCCATCATCGTCTCCAGGGGACATTGGAGCACCTCTCCGTCGTTGTAGAAGAGCCGTTCGTTGATGATCGCCAACAGGCTGTTCAGAATCGAGCTGTTCGCCTTCCACAGCTCGTCGAGGAACGCGAAGTGGGCCTCGGGAAGGTATCCTCGGGTGATCCGCGAGAAGCGGTCCTGCTTCAGCGCGGAGATCGAGACCGGCCCGAACAGCTCGTCGGGCAACGTGAACCGCGTCAGGAGTCGCTCGAAGTAGCGCGCCCCCTGGATCGAGCTCGCGAGCATCCGGATCATCATGCTCTTCGCCGCCCCCTTGGGCCCGACGAGCAGGATGTGCTGGCGGGACAGGAGTGCCAGGATCAACCCTTCGATCTCCTCGCGTCGCTCGAAGAGGCGGCTCTCCATCTCGGCCTGGAGCGATTGGAAGCGGTCGGCGAGCACCATACGTGGGATACGCTTAAGGCGCCGGGGTGCTCAAATCCCTTTCGACGGACTCCGGGCTTGGAGACATCAGCGCCACGATTCAGATTCGGGCGTGCGCTGCGAGGAACGAAACGAGCTCGTCCTGGCCCCCTTGTCGATCCAACAGGTTCAGGATCTCGAAATAGCGGGTCCGGTCCTGATGTCGGAGGAAGAGCAGCTGGAGCAGGACCTCCCGCTCGACGCGGAACTCGCGGTGGGCCCGCGTGTCATCGATCACGAAGCCTGTGTGCCCGGTGGCCTGGTACGCGTTCAGGCAGTTCTCGACCGCCATGAGGAGACTGGGCTCGCGCGCGATGGATTGCTGGACCTTTCCATGGTCTGGGACCTGGAGATAGATCGTGTACCGATTCACGAGAGGGCTGGGCATGGACCCGGTGCGGCGAACCGTGTGCGCCAACGCCTACTTGAGCCCGAACTCCTCCAATGGCGCGGTCGGAGTCTTGCCCAGGCGGATGAGCTCGGGGAGCTGCGGGTTCCCGTTTTCCCACACGAGCAGCATGGACCGCTCGGGGGCCCACAGATTATGGGAGATGTCCGCGGGCATGGCGGTGCAGTCGCCCGGCTTCATGTGAAGGTATGCCAGCAGGATGCCCGTGTCCCGGTCACGGACTTCCATCGAGATCTGACCGTTCAACAAGAGGAACCACTCGACGCGGTCGTTGCCATGGGTGATCGGCAGGATGTATTCCTCCGTCGTCGGGCAGAACAGGCTGTACTCGACGGCGGAAACGATCTCCGGGTTCCACGTCACGTCGTTCCGCGCGAGATATTCGTACAGGTTGAGCAGCCCAAACCGCTCCGCGTATTCCGGTTTGATCTTCATCTCGCCGTCCTTCCCGCGAAGGTCCTGGAACGCCTCGTTGACCGGATGCGTCTCGTCCGTTCGCTGGGTCTTGATCATCGTCGTTGTCACGATCCGCTTCCGAAAGATCGCAGGGTGGGGACCGCCGCGCTTCCGGCCGAAGGGGCTCCCGGTCTCCCGCGGCGCGGCCCACGGATTGAAATCCGGTGGGACCCAGTCCTCGAGGATCGCCTTGAACGTCGCACTGATCTTCTCGTTCGGGAACATCTCGCTATAGTGCTTCCCGGACTTCTGCCATGCGTCGTTGTACTTCCCGAGGAACATGTCGACGCCTTTCTCGTAGAAGTTGAACGTCCCGAACACCTCGTCGAACTTCACCATCCCGTAGAAGAAGTTCCAGCCGATGTCTCGCTGGACCGCACGCATGAATTCTCCCACGGGGATGTGATACTCGCCTCCTGGGTAGCGGATGATGGTGAAGTACGCGTTCCGCTCGAACTCGTAGCCGCCGAGGCGGAAGGTCTTGTACCCGAGGTCGTTCGCCCGCCCGGACTCCACCAGCGCTTTCTGTTGCGTGACCATCGTCACTCCTCCGTGAGGCAGATCTCTTCCCATGCGTACGTCAGCCATTCGCTGTGCTTCGTTTGCAAGAGGACCAAGGATTTCTTCGGAGCGCGCATCCGGTACGCCACGCGGGCCGGCAAGGAGGCTAGGCTGCCGTCGCGCAGGACCATGTGACCCATGTCGGTGCCCGTGACGTTCTTGTGGGGTCCGGGCTTCAGCTGGTCGCGCGGCTCGATGTAGTCGACGCGCACCTCGCCCTCGACGAGCAAGAGGTATTCGTCGTGGGGCATGTACCACCACGACGCGTCTTCGCCTTCGGCCCGGAAGCACGCGAGGACGTAGGGCCCGTTCTTGCCGATCACGACCCGGTCGTACGACTTCGGCCAGGTCGCTCCGATCTCGTAGATGTTCGACATCGCGTACCGGATCGGCCGGTCATCGATCAGGAGCAGGCTGCCCTTCGTGTACTTCGCCATGCTCCCTGTCATCACCAGGTCGTTTCCTCCCTCGCATATGCAGCGTGGGCAGGCTTCTTTAACCTTGCGCCGACTCGCGGCGCGGTCTGCATGGAGAGCGCGATGCGTCGTTTGGTCGCGGACTTTATTAGCTTCAAGACGTCTCGCGCGGTTTGATGGAACCGCCATCTTCCCGGACTCGATTGGTTGTCGCCGAGAGTAACCTGCGTGGGTTTCGCGGTCTCACACTCGACGCGTTCGGTTGCCTCCTTCGCGGGGGTCCTGGCCAACTTCCAAACGCGCTGCAAAAAATCGTCGGCGGACGCGAGGAAAAGCTCAACGTGCGATCGCCCGAAACTTTCTGGCGAGACACCTTTCGGAAGTACATCCGGACGAATCCGTTCCTCTCGTTCCGAGAAGTCCACCGCAAAACGATTCAGGATCTCTTCAAGGCATTTGGAATCGCGAACGATGTCGACGGATGCATCGATGCGGTGTTCGATGAATATCGGAGTTCGAGCGCATACCCTGAGGTATCGGCCGTCCTCCGAGACCTTGAGCAAGAGGTGCCGGTCGCGGTGGTGTCGAACATGGACACAACGGCGCTGTTAGGAGCGCTGCAGCGAAACGGTCTCACGTTCACATTCATCATCACCTCAGACGAGGAGCAGCGCTACAAGCCGGACCCCTCCCTCTTCCAGAGATCGGTGCGCTACTTGGGCCTCCCCGTCGCGAACGTCCTTCATGTCGGAAGTTCGTACGCGGAGGACATCGTCGGCGCATCGTTGACCGGGATGCCTTCCCTGTTGATGCAACGGCCTGGAGCGCCGGAAGAGCCGAAGGGCGAAGCGAAAGGGACCGTTCACAATCTCGAGCAAGTGCGTGACTTCATCCGGAGTTCTTGGGCTGGATCGTAGCTCGTCGGGCGCTTGGTCGCATGCGCGAGATTACCACGCGGCCTCCAGAATCATCAGGGCATCTCGAGCGTCGCGCAGCGGACGCGGGTTGCGGCGCACTGATTGACTTTGGAGCGCGTCTGCGGCAACGCCGGGCAAGTCGCTCTTCGGGATCCCGAGTTCCCGCAGGCGGTACGGCAGCCGGAACTGGCGAATGAAGTCCGTCATGGCACGGCAGACGGCTTCTCCCGTCCTCGGTGAATCCGCGGCCTTCAACCCGAACACCGGTGCCAACCGTACGTAGGCCGGTCCGGCGACCGGGAGATTGAACCGCATCGCGTGAGGGAGGATGATTGCGTTCAACACTCCATGCGGCGCGTTGTACCGCCCGCCGAGTACGTGGCAGAGTCCGTGGTGGACCCCCATTCCCGCCCGGGCGAGCACCAACCCCGCGAGCATCGAAGCCTCGAACAGGTGGTAGCGATGCACCAGGTCCTCCGGCCGCGCGAAAGCCTTCGGCAAGTACTCGACGAGAAGCGACGCTGCGCGGACGGCCATGGCCCGCTCTTCGTCGCCCGCGTCGGTCGAGTACAGGCCCTCGACACAGTGAGCGAGGGCGTTGATCCCCGTGCCCGCGGTCAGGTCGGGCGGTGTGTCGATGGCCAATTCGGGATCGTACAGGACCAATCGGGGCCGGATTCCGGGATTCCGGACGACCTCTTTGTGGCCATGAGCGACATCCGTCGTGCCGAAGACGGGTGTGACTTCGGATCCCGAGTATGTGGTCGGGATTGCCGCGACCATCCGACCGATGTCGCCCGCGCCGGCTCCTCCCGCCAAGCGGGCGACGGCGGCCTTCGCGGTCCCGATTGGACTTCCTCCGCCTAGACCGATGAGCACGTCCGCGTTCAGCGAGCGCGCCTCGTTCGCGACCTGCTCTGCGGTCTCGACGGGAACATGCGGGCGCGCCCCGGAGAACATTCCGATCATCATCGGCCCGAGCGCGTTGCGGATCGTCTGCCCGACCCGTCCGGACGCGAGGCTCGAGCCCGTGACGACGTACGCTCGCTTGCGACTGAGTCGACCCAGCTGGGAGGCGATCTCGTCGACGCACCCGGGAGCGAGCACGATGAACGTGTCGCCGTCCTGGCTGGTCATGCGCGCAAGATTGGTGCTCGACGTTCCACTCATCGCCAGGCCCGCTGACGCTACGGATCGGAGAACCGGGGGACGGCCTTAGGGCTTGCGCTTCCGAACTAAGCCGTAGATGCCGACGAGGAGGGCCACCACGGCGACGGCGAGGGCGGCATAGCTCACGGCCGAGAGCGTGTTCAAGGTGTCGGCGACGGACGGCTCGACGATGACCGTGCCGACCATCCCAGCCCAGGAACTCCCGACCTGGTACGCGTGGACTTTGCAGAGGTACGTAAACGTGCCCGCGGTGCTGAAGGTGTGATTGAACGTCGCCCCCGGAGTGATGAGCACGGGCGGCGGCCCGGGCGGATTGAAGTTCGGGCTCGAATCCCAAGTGAGAGCCGGTCCGGTGATCGAATGGGGCTCCGTCGGGTTGGCAAGCCTCCATTGGACGATCGTGCCCCGCACGACGGTCATGTTCTCCGGCGCGTAAGCCTGCACTGCGTACACGGAGTCGCCCCAGCCGGCGGTCGCGTGCACCGTGCCCGTCGAGACCCCGGCGACGACCACCAGGGTGCCGGTCATTCCCGGGTGGATCTTGCAGAAGTAGTGGTACGTCCCCGTGGCCAGACCGCTCGTATCGAGTTCGTAGACGGAACCCGGTGCGAGGAGCTTCCCCGGTCCCATGTCGGCCAGCGCCCCCGCGGGGGTGAACAGCGGACTCGAATCGTACGTGAAGCTGCCGTTCGAGAAGGTATCGGCCGACGTGACCGTGTGGACGCCGCCGACGAGATGCCATTTGACCGTGTCTCCGGCCGTGATTCGAATCGTCCCCGGCGAGAAACCGTTGAACCACACCACGCCACCGGGTGCGAGCGGCGCCCCTGCGGTGACCCCGCCGATGTACACGTCGTGCGTCGTCGCGGCAAGACTCCGCGAGGCGGAAAAGACGAACGTCATGAAAATCGCGACAGACACGGTTGCGAGCACTCTCGGCCAACGAGATGAGGATCGATTCACCGTCTCCACCTGCGGCGGGGGAATCACGCCTCTTGGTATTTAACGCCCGACAGAAATCGGACGGAGGCAGACAAAAAAGAGAGGCATGTCGACAATGGCATGGTCCATCGACGAGGAGCATTGACTCGCTACGATACGGTGTAGCCGCCGACCCCCCGAATCGACCCATACCGTCCCGTGCAAGGAGTCCATTGTCGGAGATTCGCACAACTCCACGGCGCATTTATGACCCGGTGACTAGCTCGCATGGGCTGAACGAACTCGAAACCGAAGAAGGAAGTTATCCATTCGTCAACGGACAGCAAGACGCAGGTCTTGTAATCATCTCGAATAGTCGCGCGTCGCCTTTATAGCGAGCAACTCCGTTTCCGTGTCGCGGTCCTTCGGGACGGGCGGAGGTTTCTGTGATCGACTGCAAAGGAGTCGCAATACTCGGAATCGTCGTGGTCTTGCTGACGTCTGCCGGTTTCGCGCTCACCGGATTCGGGAGTCGAGCGGACTCGGTGGCGTCCGTGAGCGCCGTCCAACCCCAAGCCGCGTATTCGATCAACTACCACTTTTACGATTTCTTCAACGTCCCCTACCGGGAATACTGGGACCTCCGGACCGCGGCAAAGTACGGAGACCTACCAATGAACGCGGAGTGCTTCTCCGCAGAAGGCGTCGCGGAGGGCACGTGCGTGCCGTCCAATCCGAGCGTGCCCGACGTGGCGTCCTATCCGTACGCGGACTGGTATCCGTCGACCACATCCCTGAGTCCGACGTCCACGAGCACGATCCCGTTCATTTACGCACCGTACCGCATGCAGGCAATCGGGACGAGTGTGCCGGGGTACACGCTCACGGACCCCGTGTACCTGCCGATCCAGAATCCGGGAGCTCCGGTCGGAGCCTCGCTGGGGATCGACTGGACGATGGACTACATCACGAAGGCCCAGGGAAACGCCCTGAAGAACGTCGCCGGTTGCTCCTTCAACCCGAGCTTCAACGATGGATACTACCTGCGGTCGCAACTCACGGTGACGCTCGACCTCCAGGAGTCAAGGCGCTTGTTCGGGGTCGTCGCCGCGGATGCCGCGTCCGCGCAGAACTGGTGGACCGCGAACACGAATCCGGCCTGCGGCACCTCCGGCACGGAGGAGACCAACTGGCAGAACGCGTTGATTGCACTGGGTGGGTCTGCAGGAACGCCCGGCAAGTTCGACATATTCAACGGCTACGACTACTACTACTCCCCGTTCTACACGAACATGACCGCGAGCGTGGCCGTTGACGGCACGACCACGGTCAAGATCGATCACTTGGCGTACGGAACCGAAGTGCTCCTCGCGCGGATGTTCTACTGGGGGAATGCGGGTTACCTTGGCAACACGCTGAACTCCTCGAAACGGACGGGCTGGTGGGGCATGGAGGCCCCCTGGTTCGAAAGCTTCCACTTCACGACCACGATCGGCGCCTCGACCCACGACTTCTCCCTGACGACCGCCATCTTCTATCACCTCCAAGCGAATTCAGACGCCGGGCCCAACGGGCTGTACGACAAGACGGACGACATCCCATTCTGGGATTGGGGACCGTCGCTTGCGGACTACGGTTTCTTCAGCCCCGTCAAGCACCCCGAAGATGAGCTCAGCCGATATCCCGATCCGCCGTATGCGTACCCGCACACAACGACCGGGAGCTTCGACTACGGCGTCAGCAGTCCGTACGATTACGTGCCGGTCACTTGGAACCTGAAGGCTGGAGAGAGCTGGTCCTTCACGCTGCCGAAGGGGAATGCGAACTTCTATGATCCGAACCTCACGCCGGCAGGCGCGGACCCGACGAAGGGCCAGTTCGTGACTCTCCAAAAGCCGCTGTACCTCATGCGGACGTTGCCATCGTCTTACGGCAGCTGGGATGAGTCGACGAACACGTGGACCCTGACCGGCCCGGCCACGACCGGTGGCCCCCCCGGGAACCCCGGGCCGGACGGTGTGCCCGGGACGAGCGACGACCAGTACCCGACCTACTCGTATCCGTCGATCGACTTCCAAGCGGGTCCAGCGTTGCTCCGCGTCACGACGAACCCCGCGCTGCCCGGAAAGATTATCGTGGACGGTGTGCCGCGGGACGAGTGGGGTCTCGCCTGGATGAAAATCGCGCCGGGCACCCATACCGTGTCGTTCGGCGGACTGAACGGCTTGGCGACGCCGACGGCCCAGACCGTCACCACGACGTCCGGCGCGACGACGACGGTCCAAGGGAATTACGGAGCAAATGGCTACCTGAGGATGATCACGAACCCCGCCCTCGCGTCGACGATTTCCGTGAACGGCGTCCCGCGGAACGACTGGGGCATGTGGACCGCATTTGCGCCGGGCACCTACACGGTGCACTTCGGCCTCGTCGCCGGATACAATCCGCCGGCGGACCAGACCGCGATCGTGACGGCCGGGGCCACGACGACGATCACGGGGACCTTCACCTCGAATCCGACGGCGCCCGGACCCGATCCGACGACGTTCGGGTACTTGCGCGTGACGACGAACCCCGCGACGGCCGCGCAGATCCTCGTGAACGGCGTGGCGGCCGACGACTGGGGTCTGACGTGGGTCAAGCTGGCCCCGGGCACGTACACCGTGTCGTTCGGCCAAGGGTATGGCTACACGGCGCCGGCCCCGAAGACGGTCACCGTTGGTGCCGGCGCCACGACGACGTGGGACGCGCCGTTCGTTGTGCACGGCTCGCTCCAAGTGAAGACGAGCCCGGCCCTGCCCGCGACGATCTTCGTGAACGGCGTGCCGCGCGATGACTGGGGGATGTGGCAATCGATGCCGCCTGGGACATACAAGGTATCGTTCGGCCCCGTGCCCGGGTATGTGACGCCGCCGCCGCAGACCGCGACGGTCACCGCAGGCGTGCTGACGCCAATCACGGGCCCCTACGTTGCGGTGGCAATCGCGACACCGCTAGGGACCGCGACAGACTCCGCGTCCCCGTCGACGCTAAGCGCAGCCGCCCCGTCGACCTCTGGCGCAGCAATGCCATCCGTGAACAGCGTGGCGTCCTCGACGCCACGGGCTAGCTCCGAGCCGTACGCTGCGGATGGACGCGTGGCGGTGAGGAGACTCGAGTCGACGTAGGAGCGCAGCACGAAACGGTCCCGCTCCCGCGGGACCATCTTTCCTTTGTCTTGCTAACACAGCGCTCTGCTGTGCGGCCATTCACGTCGACGGGACGAAAGCCGTCAGACCCGACGCCTGACAGATTGACTCCAAGAGGGCAATCGTCCGACGCCCTTCCTCTCCTGGTACCGGGACGGGCGCGCTCGCTATCACCGCGTTTACGAATTGCTCGACCAGCTCGCCGTGGCCGTAGAGCTGGTGACGTGCGGCATAGAGAGCCCCGGATTTCACCGAGCCCGCGATTATCTGGGCAATCCCTCCGATTGTCTGACTGAGGACTTCGCCCGCAGTGTGGGCTCCGCCGTGGCCGAGCACCACGAGCTGGTCTCGGAAGAGGTCGATGAGGTAGCTCTCCTCCGATCCGACGATTCCGAATCCCCACTCTGCGCGGGATGCATTGAACGTCATCGTGAGCACGCCGATACCTGCGTTCCCCCGGAGGATTGCCACCACGTTCTGCGTCCGCTGAACCGCCGCGACATCCGCAACAAGAGATTCGGCGTGCACGACCTGCGGCTCCCGAAGGCCGAGGAATCGGCGACTCAAGTACGTGAGGTGCGGTGCTTCATCGAAAAACAGTTGACCTGGGAGGGCCTCGTACCAGTCCGGGAGCCGGCGACGCGGCGTGCTCATTTGGAATCCGATGACGGACTCGACCCGGCCGGCGCGTCCGGAATCGACACGTCGGGACGCCTCCGCCACCGCGCGACTGAACAGAAAGTTGTGCGAGACGCAGAGCTGTCGTCCGCTGCGCTTTGCGGAATTGCACATCGCGCGGCAGTCTGCCTCGGACATTGCCATCGGCTTCTCGACGAGTACGTTCGCGCCCGCTTCGAGCGCCAGGATTGTCTGAGAGGCATGGAGCCATGGTGGGGTGCACACACTGACGACGTCGAGGTGCTCCTTCGAGAGCATCTCGCCGAGTTCTCGGGAGTACGGCCGAGCGTGGGCGTACCTCGCCAAGGCCTCGGCTCGTTCGGACTTTCGGTCATACACCGCGGCAATCTCCGCGACCCCGGAGCGTCGATACGCGGGCACATGACGATGCCGAGAAACCCAACCGCAGCCGACGATCCCAACCCGGAGGCGCCTCAGGAGGCGACCTCCTCGTACACTCGCTGGTACATGCGGCTGACCCGCTCCCAATTCATTTGACGTTCCGCCCATTCTCGCGCACGCCGTCCCATCGCCGCGGCCTGCCCTCGATTCGTAAGCGCGCGGATCAGTCCGTCCTCGAGCGCCTCCACGTCCCCTGGCTCCATGAGCATTCCCGTTTCACCGTCGGCGATGAGATCCGTGGTACCTCCGACGCGTGTGGCAAGGATCGGCCTCCCGCACGCCAT
>Ga0209761_1003457_pt1 | contig 10424 bp, 10 predicted proteins | sample GraSoi013_1_40cm_4_FD_185818 | JGI IMG/M metagenome (GOLD analysis project Ga0209761, IMG submission 185818) | Grasslands soil microbial communities from the Angelo Coastal Reserve, California, USA - Sample 09_25_2013_1_40cm (SPAdes) (version 2) | ecosystem: Environmental > Terrestrial > Soil >... | reverse complement strand
CGCCATTGCCAAGGCGCGCGGCCTCAAGACAGTCAACTTCGTTCGCCGCCCCGAGCTTGTTCCCGAGCTGCAAGCCGTCGGCGGCGACCTCGTGATCGTCGATCAGAGTGGGGCGCTCGACAAAATTCGGGCAGCGATCGGCGACGCGCGGGTGCCGCTCGGCATTGACGGGGTCGCAGGCAAAGCCAGCGCAACCATAGCCGGCGTTCTCAGCGAAGCCGGGACGCTCGTCGTCTATGCTCTGATGAGCGGCGAGCCAGTCACTATCGCCCCGCTCGACCTGATCGCGAAGCGTGTCGTCGTCAAGGGTTTCTTCCTCAACCATCCTGATGTCGAGTTGAAAATACCGAGCGCACTGCGCGAGACGGCGCCGCTCGTCGCCTCAGGCGTGATTCGAGTACCGGTCGCAGCGACCTACCGGCTCACCGCCTTCCGCGAAGCCGTCGCCCACGTTCAGCGGGGCGGCAAGGTGATGTTTGACGTCGATGGAGCTATCTAAACCGCCTGGAAGGTCAACAGGCTCGACAACGTTCGATCTGGGATGTCGGAGCGATGGTGGTCGAGAGCAGTCCATCGACGCTGAAATATGCGTCCGCCGTCGTTCGCGTCGCTACGCTCCACGCTTCTCGGAATCAACGCCGACGCCGCCCTGGAAGCCTGCCTCTAATTGTTTCCGCCTGCTCGCGAACGAGATCCAGGAATGATCGGAGCGCGCGGCTCTGTCGGTCTTCGGGCCAGACCATCATCAAAGGAATGCGAACGGTGTCGGGCTGGACGGGCCGCAAGACGACACCGTTGCCGCGCAGATTGCTCACACACGCTGGAACCAGGGTTACGCCCTCGCCGGCCTCGACCAGTGTCAGGACGGTCTGCATCATGTCGGCCTCGTTGACTACGCGTGGCGTGAAGCCGGCGCGGCTGCAGAGGCTGACGATCGCATCGAAGAGCTCCGGTGCCCCGGCACGATGGAAGAGGACGAAGGGTTCGGCGGCCAGTTGCTTCACGGGCACCACGGGGCGGGTGGAAGCCGGATGCCCTTTCGGGAGGACGGCGAGCAATGAATCGCGGTAGAGGCACTCAGATCGAAGCCAGGCATCGTCCGTCGCTGGGATGGGCCGGGTGAACCCGACGTCGAGTCGTCCGGCGCGGAACTCGTCGATCTGAGGCGTCGGCGCCATCTCGCGCAGCGTCAGGCGAACGCCTGGGAAACGGCGACGGAACTCGCGGATGATCCGCGGCAAGAAGAAGGCGGTGGCCGAGCCCAAGAAGCCGACGGACAATGAACCAATCTCGCCCCGCGCCGCCCCACGAGCCAGTTCGACCGAGCGGTCGGCGTGCGCCAGAATTTCCTTGGCTTCCTTCAGGAACACCTCGCCTTCCGACGTCAGTCGCACGCTCCGAGAGTTGCGCGTCAACAGTCGGACGCCTAGCTCGCGCTCGAGATCGGACACGGTCTGGCTGAGCGCCGGCTGGACGACGTGCAGCCGGCGGGCCGCCTCGCGGAAACCCTTCGACTCCGCCACCGCCCGGAAGTAGCGCAGATGTCTCAGTTCCATGGCAGTTCGGTGATCGCGTCTCGCGATCACTCTGATCGGAACATACTACGCGACGATCGTTGGTCGCTCCGGCATCGTAAGCGTGTCCGAAACACAGCATTGGCGAGGTGACCGATGAGTCTCCAGCGACGACTGGACGCGTTCAAGTCGGCATTCGAGTCCGGCGGCCCTCCGTACAACGTCTTCCGCGAGCGGATCGAGATCATGCATCAAGCCACCGAGGATCTCCGGCGGTCGGCGATCTGGCGCCGGCGTTCGAGCTCACCAACCAGGATGCCGCGCTCGTGCGGTCCGCCGACTTGCTCGCCCACGGCCCACTGGTGATCACCTTCTTCCGCGGGCTCTGGTGACCCTACTGCATGAGGTGGAGCGTCGTTCGTGGTCAGGTATCGTTCAAGCCCGAGTTTTCGGGCAATCGGGAAGAGGAGTCGAAGATGACGACCAACGTGTCGACCGCACTTGTTACCGGAGGAACGAGCGGTATCGGCCGGGCGGCAGCGAAGAAGCTGGCGCAGCTTGGCATCCATGTCATCGTCGTGGGCCGCAACGCGGAGAGGGGGGAGAAGACGGTTGCCGAGATCCGCGCAGCCGGAGGCAAGGCAGATGCTATTTCGGCCGACCTTCACGACGCGTCGAGCGCGCGCGAAGTGGCGAGAAGGGCGATCGAACTCGGAAACGATCGTGTCGATATTCTGATCAACAGTGCAGGGATCTTCCCGTCCGGGCCGACGCATGAAATGACAGAGGAAGCGTTTGAGAGCGTGTATGCGCTCAACGTCAAGGTGCCGTACTTCCTCGTCGCGACACTGGCGCCGCTGATGGCGAAGAGAGGCAAAGGGGCGATCGTCAATGTATCGACGATGGCTGCGGATTACGCGGTGTCCGGCCTGAGCCTCTATGGCTCGAGCAAGGCCGCCATCAATCTACTGACCAAAGCCTGGGCGGCCGAATATGGCCCGAGCGGTGTTCGCGTCAATGCCGTGAGCCCTGGACCTACGCGCACGGAAGGCACGGACGCAATGGGCGAGGCTCTCGATCAGCTGGCTGCCCAGGCGCCGGCGGGCCGTCCGGCTACGGCGGACGAGATCGCCGAGGCCATTGTGTTCTTGGCGACGGATCGTGCGAGTTTCATTCACGGCGCAAAACTTGCCGTCGACGGCGGACGCACCGCGGTTTGAAGACCAAGACGGACGGATCCGCGCAGAGTGGCTGGGGTTCAAATCCAGCCCCCGCAACCATGAACGACGAGGGTTAGCGGACGCAAGAACCGCTAACCCCTTTCGTTTACCCAGACTTTACCCAGGAAGTCGCGAGCGAGACCAAGGGACGGGCGCGAGCTCGGAGCCCTTTCTGGGCATGGTTGTCGACCATGATGAAAGGGTCGGGTGCCTTCTGGCGGCACGTCGTTCGGGCAGCCGAGTAGTCACGGAGCCTTGAACGGGTGCCGCGCGAAGAACGCCGCGAGCGCCTCGGCCACGGCGCGGGGATGCTCGACGTGGAGCAGGTGCGTCGCGTCGGGCAGGATTACGCCTTCCGCCTTCGGCAACCACGCGAGCAGCATCTCATGGCGCTCGCTCCAGATAGGCGAGAGCTCCTTGCTCTTCGCGCCGACGACGGACAGGGCGGGCTGGGTGATGCGGCCAGCATCCTCTCGCTTCAGCGACCACTGCTGCAAAGACGGGAGCTCTTGGCCAAAGAACGTATCCGCATCGGCGACTCCTTGCTCGAATGCACCGGGAAGCACTCGGTCGAGGACCGCACGGTAGCCTGCTCCGGAGACGCCGCGCATGAAGCCATCGACGGCGCGAGCCCTGTCGCCGGCGCGATACGCCGCGAAGACCGGCGCCATCGCCGCTTGTGTGGAGAGCATGCGATCCGGTCCGAGCATCGAGACGGGAAGCGCCGGCTCCATTAGCACGAGGGACTGCACTATCTGAGGGGCATCCAAGGCCAGCTGAAGGACGATGTTCCCGCCGGAGGAGTGCCCGACGAGGTGCGCCCGCTCGATCCCGAGGTGGCGCATCAGTCCACGCAGATGAGCGGCCTGTTCGGCGATGCTCACCGGCCTCCCTGCCAGGCGGCTGCTGCCCGCATACCCGACGCGGTGGTAGCTCACCATACGGTATCGGCCGGCGAAGCCGGGCTCATCCACGAGCGGCTTGAACCAGTCGGCGAAGATGCCGGCGTGGACGAGCACGACCGGCTCCCCGCTGCCCCGCGTCTCGTACTCGAGCTCGAGGCCGTCGACGTTCGCTCGACTCAACACAGGCTTCGCCACTCCCTGCCGGGCAATCCGGACGTCTTGTGTCATTCCAACCTCCACCGCGGCCCACAAGGTGACGACGGCAATGAACGACGCGGTGAACACTCTCATGGTGTGGCCCTTCCTTTCCGAGCGCGTGTCGGTGCGCACTTCGCCCTTGTATTGGGCGCGGCGTGAAAGAATCGTCGACGGAAGCGTGAAACGTTCCGTCTACGACTGAGGTCGGGCTGCCCGGCGAGTGGTAGGATCGCCTCCACGGGCGAGCGCATCGATGAGACGGGTAAACCTGAGCCTTCTCGGTGGCTTTCGTGCTCGGCTGGAGCCAGGCCCAGCCCTGACCTTCCGGACGAAGAAGGCGCAGGCCTTGCTGGCCTATCTGGTTCTCCACCCAGGTCGCGTCCACCGCCGCGAGAGCCTGGCCGGGGTGTTCTGGGGCGAGATGCCCGACGAGCAGGCACGGGGCAGCCTACGCCACGCCGTGTACGAACTCAGACGAGCGCTTGCCGCCGCGCCCGGCACCCTTCGCATCGAAGGCGATACCGTCGCGGTCGATGCCACCGTCATCGATCTCGACGTGGCGGCGCCTTCACGCGGCTCCTTGGTGAAGACACACCCGAGGCGCTCGAGCAGGCCATGACGCTGTACCGCGGCGACCTCCTCGCCGGATTGAGAGTCAACGAGGAACCGTGGGAGACGTGGATAAGGGACGAACGAGAGCGACTTCGCGAGCAGGCCGTGGAGGGCCTGGCCAAGGTGCTCGCCCATCAGCGCAAGGGGGGGCAGCTCAAGGCCGCGATCGGGACCGCGCACCGGCTGCTCATGCTCGACCGGCTGCAGGAGCCGGTGCATCGCACGCTGATGCGCCTGCACGCGCAGCTCGGGCAGCGAGGTGCGGCGCTCCGCCAGTATCAGGAGTGCGTGAACGTCCTACAGCGCGAGCTTGGTGTGGAGCCGGAGGCAGAGACCAGGCAGCTTTATCGTGAGATCCTCCAGCAGCGGACAGCCGGTGGCATGGCGCCGGCGTACCGGCGCGCGGCGGACCCGGCAGCACCGCCGCGGGCGCGCAAGGCTCCGGAGACCCGGCCGGCCGAGACGCCGCTGATCGGCCGAGACGCAGAGATGGAGCAGCTCTGCGATGCGTTTGGCCGGGCCTTGGGCGGTGTTCGAGGAGTTCCTACAGGTGGGGACTGCGGAGAAGAAGGCCGAAGGGACCGGCCTGGGGCTCACCTTGTGCCGGAAGTTCATCGAACTCCACGGCGGGCGGATCTGGGTCCAGAGCCAGGTGGGCGTAGGCTCGACGTTTACGTTCGCGATCCCGGTTTCGTCAACGTAATGAGGGCATGCGCTCTCCTCGCGGCGCCGATTGGGCTGCGGACGAAGCCCGCGCTCGCACGATGAACCCAAGAGCGATGTGTTGCACTGCCTTGCTGATCGCCGTCATGATCTCGCCGTCTACGGCCGGCTCGCAGGCCGCGAAACGGCTCCACCGGATCGGCATCCTGAACGGCGAACCCACGGTTGCGACTCCCATCATCCAGGGGCTCAAGGCCGGGCTCAGCGCCGAAGGGCTCGAGGAAGGCCGTGACCTCGTCTTCGACATCCGCCCCACCCAGGGCGAGCAAGCGGCGGCGATCAAGCTCGCGGCAGTCGTCGCGCGCGGAAATCCGGACGTCATCGTCACCGTTGGCGAGCACGAGGCCCGGGCAGCGAGCGCGGCGGCGCCGCGGGTCCCCGTCGTTTTCACCAAGATCGGCGACCCCGTGGCCCTCGGTCTGGTTGACTCGCTGTCGCATCCGGGCGGTCATCTCACCGGTATCTCGGATCTGATCGTCGACCTCGTGCCGAAGCGGCTGGAGATCGCGAAGGAGCTCGTCCCGAACCTCCGCCGCGTGCTCGCCGTGTATCACGCCCATGACCCGATATCGGCGGCGGCCGCCCGCAAAGCCTTGGAGACCGCCCCGCGGCTGAGGATCCGGGTCGAAGCGCGCTCGGTGGAGACACAGGAGGAGGCCGTGCGAGAGCTGAGGACCGCGGGCCCTGGCGACGTGGTCCTGGCCCCGGCGATACCCAATCTCGACATCACGGCGCTGGTGCTGAACCTGAACCTCTACGTAGTGGCTCCTGCCATCTTCGCGAATTCGTTCTGGGTGCAGGCCGGAGGCGTCGCGTCGTACGGAGTCGATCAACGCGCCCAGGGCGTGCAGGCAGCGCGGCTGGTTGCGAAGATCCTGCGGGGCGCGCGCCCCCAAGACCTGCCGGTCGAACGCGCCGACAAGATCGAGCTGGCCATCAACCGTAAGACCATCCGAGCATTTGGCCTGATGATCCCGCCTTCGCTCGCGGTGCGGGCGGACCGCGTCTTCGAAGGCATCGGCGAATAGGCAGGCGCGTTCGGAGACGGCCTCGAGGTCTTCTGCCGCACCTGTCCGCGGTCTTCGACGACCTGAGGGCCGCGAGTGATTCAGGTCTGTTAGACTCCCGCTAGCCATCCGCAACCGAGGTGCCCATGCGGTTGATCGGGCTCGCGGTCATTTTCGCTCTCGGTCTGCTTGCTCCGTCACACGAACATCCAGGGTGAGCGTGGGCTGAGGCGCGGAGCGTTCAATGGCCCAGGCTCTACCGCGATGCGCGTCAGCTGGCGGCGTGAGTCCGTGATGCTGCAAAAACGCCTGTCCACGCGGCACCGCTCTGCTTCGGAGAGCGTTCCCTCTAGTCCCCCCGTTGCCAGGCATACGCCGCATTGACCGTCGATTCGAAGGCGGCGCCAAACCTGAGTAATAACGCCTTGGTCTCGGCATCCAGTTCCTTCTCGATACCGATGTCATCGAGTGGCATCCGGTTGTCGCGCACAGCGGCCATCACGCGCTTGATCTCAGCCGCTGCGTGCGCCGGCGTTTGAAACAGGACCAGCCGCTTCATCTTCTCCGGATTGTCCGGTACATGGCACGTGTTGCACGTGCCCTTGCGCATCGCCAGCGCCAAATCCTTGTAGGTCGTCTGAAGCTGTTCCAGGTACGGGTTGTCTGCACGGAACAAACCTACGAACAGGGCGGGCTTCGGCTGCGCCTCGCCGTTGCCGTCGACCCACATCCACTGTCCGTCGAACGCGGGCGGGATACGCGAGACGGTGTTCAAGCGTGGGTCGGCGCCCTCTTGCCGTGAGAATTGCCCGACAACGATCTTCGCCGTGTACGGATCGATCCACAACGTGAGCCCGTTGGCGCGCTCGTAGTCACTCCATTTCTTCGCGTCGTGCCAGAACGGATAGGGGTACTGTCCGGGCATCAAGTTGTTGCGAAACACCGCTTCCAGCCGCGCCCGATATCGCGCCTCGGAGGCGTCATATTCCACACGGTAGCGGCCGTTGAACATGAACAGAGGCAGGTAGAGACCGGACAGCACCTCCCCACCGAACTGGGTGAGGGTCGTGTCCTTCAATCGCGCCCCAGGTACCGGACTCGGCCGTCCCCACAGCACGATCCGGGCGAGACTGCGCTTGAAGTATGAGTCGTTGAAGAGCGCCGAGCGGCATTGGTCCAGAGCGTGTTGATCGCTGGGGTCCGACAGCGGACATAGCGTGGCCGCTTCCTGGGTGAGCGTGGCCACGAGTCGCTCGACGCGTTGCACGTCTTCCGCGCGGGGCACGGTTTGCGCAGTGCTCCCGCGAGAGACAGCGAGAAGCATGAGCACCGCGGCTACATTGGCCAGCGAAACTCTCATGGCGACCGCTCAGCGAACTGGAGTCAGGTAGTTGGTGATCAAGTGTCCGCTGATCTTTCGGCCCATCCGTTCGCTGACTTCCAGGGTGTTCCGAAAATGGATACCACCCCAGATGCGCACCAAGGTTTGCTCTTCGCCCATTTGCGCGACGGTGGTGAATTGACGTTGCAGGCGTGGGTCGACGGTATCGGTCGCGGTGACGACCACGACCGATCCAGTGCCGAACACCGATTCGAGCACCGCCAGTGCCGCGCCGCATTGGATTGCCGCCTGCGAGGGGTACTCGGGATGCATCGGCGTCACATTCAAGGGTGTCCAGCTGGCATCGCGTTCGGTGGCGTCGTTGCTGTCCATATCGCCATTGCGTATCGCGGTGACCGGACGCCAAAAGTTGTAATGAAACTTCGCGTCCCAGTCGACGATGAAGGAATTCGCGACGCCCATGGTCAGGAGTGCAAACAGTCGTCCGTTGTCGGCCAGGCTCAGCTTCTTTGCGGCCGAGAGTTGGCGCGCCGCATCGTTCCAGGAGCGACCGAAGTTGGTCTGGGTCCAGAAGCGCACGGCGTCGGTCTGCTGCTGCGTCCGCTTTGAACTCTTGGTGCCCCCGAGCTCCTTGGTTTCGTTGTAGTCACGAGCGTAGACCGCGGTCGTCAATGCCGGCGGGGGGCTGGGACGGAACTGGTCGGCGCTCTTCATCCCCCACGGTTTGGCCTGCGCATATTGCGGGAAGAGCGGCGGTTGTGTCGGCACCCAGACTCCGGGGGTGGTGATCGGGCGATATGTATCCGGCGCATTCGTCGCATCGGTGGCTCGGTCGGATTGGATGACTGCGGCGACTTGTTCGCCAAGCGTAATGCCGTCGTTCTTCGCGGATCCGTCGGGAATGCGGCTCAAGGAGTCTGCGTAGGCTTCATCGATCTTGGTTTTCTGCGCCGGCACGAGCTGGAGCAAAATCTGCCGCGCCGCCGACACGGCCGCGGCTTCGGCCGAGGCGTTGGGCGCGGCGGGCGCGGCGAACACGTACCGCGTGTGCCGTCCTTGCACCGAATTGATCGCGTCGGACATCGCCACGTGTACCATCGCCATAGCTCGCGACCAGGGATTGCCGACCATATTGCCGGCCTTCAGAACCTCGAGCGCGGTCTGATTCCAGTCGGTGACGACATCTGCCTGCGCCGTCGTCGTGCAGAGCATCATGACTATCGCGATTGCTGATGCAACAAAGCGATTCATAGCGCCTCCACTATTGATGCCTGCAGAGTGACGGAATCTTGCGCCAGCCGGAGACTTTACGCAACCGCATTCGTCGCTTTGCACGCGCTCGGCTCTCCCTGTCCTTGACCTACTACCTATTGAGCTGATCGCGCTGGACCGCCAGCGCGCCGATGCCCTTGCCCATCTGGTTCCCAGCCCGCTCATCACTGGGGTAGTGGATGCCGCCATAAATACGAGAGAGGCCCGCCTCCTCGCCCAGATACTGCCAGTAGGCTGCCTCCTGCGGGAACATGGCGCCGACCAGTACTGCAGCCGCGCTGGCAATGATCGCCGCGTTCGAGACGTAGGCGGGGTGATTCGGTACCGGGATGAGCGGCTTGATGGTGGGGTCCGCCATGCTGGGTCGCAGCCGCCAGTAGAGATATTTGGTATCGTGCGCGGCGATGTAGGCGTCCAATTGCACGACGGCCAGCGGGGCCAGCAGCCGCACCTCGCGCGGCACGCTGATCCGCTCTCGGCGCGCCAGCGCGTAGCCGGGCTCCCAGACGAAGTCGAGGCCCTTGGCGGCAAAGTTGGTGGCAATGGCACACTGAGATGGCGTTGGGCTCTGGTTGATGCGCTTCAGCAACGCCAGCTCCTCCTGGAAGTCCGCTGAGTCGATGGCCGGCGGTGGCCCCGGCCGGAACTGGTCGCCCCGCGTCATCAGCCACGGCTTCCATGTCCCCTGCAACGGCTCCAGCGGGTCCTTGCCGACCCACATCCCTGGCCCGGTCGGCACTGTGCCAGTCCACTTCGCGTCTGAGCCGTCGGTGGCAGCGCGAGCGAGTGCCTTCTGTGCCACGGCCTGGCCGAGTGTGAGCCCGGCATCGATGTCGCTGCGGTAATTGGCCCCCATTAACAGCTGCGTCTTCCCCACCTCAGCGGCCATGGCCTTCAAGTTGGCCTCCTCCTTGGGGAAGAAAGAGGTCAGGATGCCGACTGCGGTCCCCGCAAGCGCCGCGTGCTCGGACGGGTACGACGGCTCCAACGCAGAGACCGCACCGGTGATCAGGACGCCTGGGGTCACGTCCGGCGCCATCTGGCTGGGTGGCTTACGGTTGAACTGGTACTTCGCGGCCCAGGTCGCGATCACGGCGTCGTGCAGCGCCGTGTGGAGAATGGCGGCCAGCCGTGCCTGGCGGTTCAGGCTCTGCTTCTCAGCCCGGGCAAGGGCGTGAGCGACGTCGTGCCAGCGCTGCGTGGCCGGCACCGCGTTGTAATACTGAATCGCAGTGTTGGCGCTGGGGGAGCGCTCTTTTTGCAACTGGCGCAGTTCGGCCAACTCGGCTTTGGTCTGGTCGGAGCTGTCGACCGGTGGTTCTGGCACTGAGATCTCAGAGCCGGAGGCGAGAACCCAGGTCGTCCACTGCGCCACTTTCGGGCGATCAGCGACGGCCTCGGCGCAGGCGGGGAGTGCCGTCGCACCAAAGAGCGCCAGTGTCGTTACGAAGAGCCTCGTAGAGGACCATTTCAGCGTCAACATAAAATTGCCCTCCCTTCTCACGGCGCTCTCAACCGGTCGATGCAACAGCGCGGCTGAACATCTCGGAGGGTTTCATCCATCCTAGCGTTTGTCGAGGGCGAGCGTTGAGCTGCCTGGCCGCCGCGGCGAGATCGGCGCGTGTGTAGGT
>Ga0209761_1003456_pt1 | contig 10425 bp, 4 predicted proteins | sample GraSoi013_1_40cm_4_FD_185818 | JGI IMG/M metagenome (GOLD analysis project Ga0209761, IMG submission 185818) | Grasslands soil microbial communities from the Angelo Coastal Reserve, California, USA - Sample 09_25_2013_1_40cm (SPAdes) (version 2) | ecosystem: Environmental > Terrestrial > Soil >... | reverse complement strand
AACGCCGGAAGAGCGCGCGTCGCTTGTGGTGAAAAAGCCGAACCTCTGGTGGCCGTATCAAATGGGCGCGCCGCGTCTGCACACACTTTTGTTGGATTTCGTGACGGCGGATGGCGTGTCATCCGACCCGCAGAAGATTTCATTCGGGATCGTGGAGTGGACTTCAGAGCTGAACAGCGACGGGGACCGCTTGTTTCGCGTAAACGGAGAGCCCGTGCTGATCCGCGGCGGCGGCTGGACGCCGGACATGATGTTGCGGGTGAATCCCGAGCGGCGGAAAACGGAATTCCGGTACGTGAAAGAGATGGGGCTGAACACGATCCGCTTGGAAGGCAAGCTGGAAGATGAGGACTTTTTCGAGATGGCCGACCGCGAAGGCATCATGGTGATGGCGGGCTGGTGCTGCTGCGACGCTTGGGAAAAATGGCAGGACTGGGACGATGACAACCGCCGCGTTTCGGTGGAGTCGCTGCGCGATCAGGCGCTGCGGCTGCGCAAACATCCGAGCGTTTTCGTCTGGCTGAACGGAAGCGACAATCCGCCGCCGCCGGACCGCGAGCAAGCCTACATTGACGTGCTGAAGGCGACGAACTGGCAGAAGCCGTATATTTCCTCCGCGACGGCGAAGAAAACAGACGTGACCGGCGCCACCGGCGTGAAAATGACCGGGCCGTATGAATACGTCTCGCCCAACTATTGGCTTTTGGATACGAAGTATGGCGGCGCGCACGGGTACAACACGGAGACAAGCCCGGGCCCGGCGGTGCCTCCGGTCGAAAGCCTCCAGAAGATGTTTCCTGCGGACAAGCTCTGGCCCATCAACGAAGTGTGGGATTTCCATTCCGGCGGCGGACAGTTCAAGAATATTCAAGTTTACGCGAAGGCGCTCGAAGAGCGATACGGAAAAGCGAAGGACGTTTACGATTTTGCGTGGAAGTCGCAAGCGACCGCGTACGAAGGCGAGCGCGCGATGTTCGAGGCCTTCGCGCGGAACAAATACCGCTCGACGGGCGTGATCCAGTGGATGCTCAACAATGCTTGGCCCGGGCTCATCTGGCACCTCTATGACTATTACCTGCGCCCGGGCGGAGGGTACTTCGGCGCGAAAGTGGCGTGCGAGCCGGTCCACGCGCAGTTTTCCTACGACGACCGATCGGTCGCGGTTGTCAGCAGCCGCCGCGAACCGCTGCCAGGTCTCAAGGTAGAAGCGCAACTTTTCGACATGGACATGAAGGAACGCTTTTCGCAAACAGCGACGGTTGACGTGCCCGCGGATGGTGTGGTGCGATCGCTCACGATTCCCGAGCCGGAAAATATTTCCGCGACCTATTTTTTGCGGCTGCGTTTACTTTCGCCGAATGGGCAGATCCTCAGCCGGAATTTTTACTGGCTTTCCGCGAAGCCGGATGTGCTCCAGTGGGAGAAGACCGAGTGGTTTTTCACTCCGATGACCGGCTATGCCGACTACAGCGCTCTCGAAGCGCTGCCGAAGGTCGCGCTGCGCCCTGCGCTGCATGTGCAAGCCGCCGGCGAGGAGGAGATTGGCCACGTGACGCTAGATAACCCAAGCAAAACACTGGCGTTCCTTGTGCGGCTGCGCATCCTGGCCGGAAAAAAGGGCGAGGAAGTCCTCCCCGTTTTCTGGGAGGATAATTACTTTTCGCTGCTGCCGGGAGAGAAGAGGAGCGTTGCGGCGCGCTATTCCCGGAAAGATCTCGGCGGCGCGAAGCCCGCGCTCGCCATAGACGGCTGGAACATCTCGCCGGCCACCGTGCAGTAACGATTGCCGCGTCACTGCGGACGGCGCGTCAGCTCCGGATTTGGCAGGGAGTCGCGCTGGCGTTTTTTGCGTTCCTGGTCCAGCTTGGCGTCCGCCTGCCGCTTCGCAATGGCGATTTCGGCCTGAGCTTCTTCGCGGCGTTCCATCCGGAGAAGAATCTGGGAGCGCACAAAATGCGCTTGCTGGCTGTTGGGCGCTAACTTGACGGCGGCGTCTGCGGCGGCGAGGGCCGGCGGATACTTCCCCTCACGCAGATAGATTTGCGCCAGGCCAAATTGAGAACCGCCGAGCTTCGGGTCGCGCTTGAGCGCTTCGCGGTAATAGTGTTCAGCTTCCTGATTCTTTCCGATGCGTGAATAAAGCACACCGAGCTGTTCATAATTCTCAGGGACATCCGGTTCGAGGGCGACATCCTTGAGGAATTCCGCTTCCGCGCGCTCGTTGTCGCCGGCGCGGAGATAATAGAAGCCCAGGTTGAAGTGAAGAAATGGAAGATTCGGATTGATGCTCTCAGCGCGCTGGAGCTCGTTCAGCGCAGAAGTTGCCTCCTCGTCCCCGTGGTTCAGATGAGCCTTTGCCATTAGAAGATGGAATTCGGCTGTGTCCTTGCCGATGGACACGAGCTGCGTGAGCGCCCTTTCGTCAAGATCATTCCGGCCACTGAAATGCGCGGCGTTGCCGAGGACGTAGAGATAATTCAGGTCGTTGGATTGTTGCGGCCAGAGCGGCTCCAAGACTTTCACGGCATCGGCATAGCGTTCGACAAAGAAATTGCAGAGGCCGAGCAGATAGCTCGCCTGGAGCGAATCGGGCTGGTCGCGGAGAACGGAGTCAAAAGGCTGAATCGCGGAGGCGTATTCGCCGCGCCGATAGTACGCGAGACCGATGTTCAGGCGGATGCCGGGCTCGCGAGGGGCCAATTTTTCGGCCTTGTGGAGCCAGCGCAGAGCCTGCTCCCACTGCTGGCGGCGCATGGCGATGACGCCGAGGTTGGTGTAAGCGCCGGCGGAGTGCGGGTCGAGCGTCAGGACGCGCCGGAAGGCCGCTTCCGCCTTGTCGAGGTCGCCATCTTTGAGCGCTGTTTCACCGCGACGGAAAATTGCCTGGGGGGTGGGAGCGCTGCGCGGCGCTTCGGCTTGCTGCGCGGGCGGGTCTGCGGCTCGGGCGTTTCCGGGCTGGAATGATAAGAGCGCGAAAACAAAGCCTATGGCGCAAATCGTGGAGCGGCGTGCCGTCACAGAACCGTAGTTTCAATCACTGTCTGGGTGAATTCAAGCTGCCCGCTGGATACCTCGGAAGCCCGCAAATGGCCGGCAAAAAATCTTCATTTGGGGCTTGACAAATCCGCAACTTTTCAATATTAATCCGATTTAATAAGGTGCGGTCAGGTTGCCAGACGGTGCGCGGAGGGGGTATCCGTGCCAAGCCGGTTCGGCTTTTCCTTTGAATCGCTAACAGTTCTGGGCGGGGCAGTGCGAACCACGCAAGTGATTCGACTGGGCTGCGTCGGCTCATTTGGAGGTAATACCGTGAAGACAAAGCGACTGTTTTTCGGCGGCTCATTCAGAAAGTTGGGAAGCGCTGCAAGCCTCTTCTTCGTGGGCTTGCTGGCGCTGCTGATTTCGGCGGCTCCGGCCGCGCGCGCCCAGGATACGGGCTACATCAGCGGAACGGTGACGGACAAGACCGGCTCCGCCGTGGTCGGAGCAGAAGTCGTGGTCGCGATCGCAGGAGGCAGCTTTTCGCGCACTACGGCGACAAACGCGGATGGCGCGTACGTCGTCGCGGGCCTGCCCGGCGGGACGTACGACATCACGGTCACGGCGAAGGGTTTTGAAAAGTATCATGCCAAGGGCGTAAAGCTGGATGTGGCGCAGAAAATCCGCGTGGACGTGGAATTGGTGGTCGGCGCCATAACGGAGGTCGTCGAGGTGCAGGGCGAGAATGTGGCCCAAGTAGAGACGCAGTCCTCCGACCTAAGCGACACCGTTACCGGAAAACAGATTAGCGAGCTTGTCCTCAATGGCCGCAACTTCACGCAGCTCGTCAACCTCGCCCCTGGCGTGGTCAGTCAAACGGGACAGGACGACGCCAAAGTCGGTGTGTACGGCAACGTGGCTTACAGCATGAACGGCGGACGCACCGAGTACAACAACTGGGAGCTGGACGGCGGCGACAACATGGACAATGGCAGCAATGCCACACTCAACGTCTATCCCAACCCGGAAGCCATCGCGGAATTCAAAGTTCTCACCTCGAATTACGGCGCCCAATACGGCCGCAACGGCTCCGGCACCGTCGAAGTCGAAACCAAATCGGGAGGCACTACCTTCCACGGCAGCGCCTTCGAATATCTCCGCAACGAGTTCTTTAATGCCAAGTCCTGGGAAGAAGGAGCCGATCCCACCGCCAAGAAGGCTCCCTACAAGAAGCATGACTTTGGATATACCATCGGCGGACCGGTTTACATTCCAAACCACTACAACACCGACAAGAAAAAGACCTTTTTCTTCTTCTCCGAGGAGTGGCGGAGGGAGAAAAACCCTCACACCACTGGGCTTGTAAACGTACCTTCGGATAACGAGCGCACCGGAAATTTTAGCGACCTCTGCCCCGCCTCTGGTAATTTCTTCCGTTCCGATCCAACCGGCACGAACGGCCAGCCGATTGCTCTACCGGGTCCGGTGGATCCTGATTGTCCCGCTACAGGTCAGGGACCTGTGTTCACTGCTCCGGACGGAACCATGGCTCAGAGCTTCACTCCTTTTCCCGGCAATCAAGTCACGATTGACCCCGTCGGTCAAGCGTTGCTCTCCCTCATCCCGGCAAGGTCTCCGGGCCTGTCAAACAACGGCTTCCCTGCCGTCTTGCAAACTGTCTCCCTGCCGGAAACCTGGCGGGAAGAGTTGGTGCGCATCGATCACAACATCACTGACAACTACCGCCTCACCTTCCGATACATCCATGACTCCTGGCAGACGCAAACCGAAAACGCCCTCTGGGGCAATGGCTCCAGCTTTGAAGACATCAACACCAACTTCGTCGGGCCGGGAACCAGCTTCGTCGCCCGCTTGAACGCAAATATCTCGCCAACTTTGCTCAATGAATTTGTGGCCAGCTACACCGCCGACCACATTTTTCTTAGCGCTCTCCACAACCCCCCACTTCCAGCGGGCTTACCAATGGGGCTGCTTTTCAACAATGGCCAAGGTGGAAAGCTTCCGGCAATTTCATTGGGGAACAATCTCTCGTACGGCGGCGGTTTTAGTGCCGACACCGGCTACTTCCCCTGGAATAACGCAAATCCGGTTTACACCTATCGGGACAATCTCACGAAAATTGTGGGCACGCATACCATGTCTATTGGCGTTTACATGGCCTTCGCGCAAAAGAACGAGCAAAACTCACCCTACATTCAGGGCATCCTCACCTTCGATTCTAGCAATGCGGCGATTCCCAGCACGGGAAACAGCTTCGCGGACCTACTAGTGGGCAAGGTTGCTCAGTTTTCCCAAGTCAATCTCCAAGCCAAGTACTACAACCGATACAGAATCGTTGAACCCTATTTCCAGGACGACTGGCGCATGACCCGGAAATTTACTCTGAACCTTGGCTTGCGCTTCAGCCTCTATGGCACCTACCGCGATAGGTATCGGCATGCCTTCAACTTGGAGCCAAGCGCTTTCACGGCAGGCGGCTCACCCGTGATTGACGATGGCTCAGTCACCGGACAAGAAGGGGCTTTCATCCCTGGCCCCGGCAATCCCTTCAACGGCATCGTTCAATGCGGTGCGGCCGGCGGGAGTTCCCTCATTCCTAGCCTGGTAACCAATTCGTTCCCCGGCGCAACGATAGGCTCCTCCACTGAGGCAGGCTGCCTGAAAGGGCACCTTTTCAACCCAGCTCCGCGAATTGGCTTTGCTTGGGATCCCAAAGGTGACGGCAAAATGGCCATTCGCGGAGGTTACGGCATCTTCTTTGAGCACACCAACGGCAACGAAGGGAACACCGAGTCCCTTGAAGGCTCTCCACCGTATTCACTGAACGCTTCGCAGTTCAACGCGCCTAGCTATAGCAGCATCGGCGGCGGCTTGTTGTTTCCCCTGGGTGTTAACTCGATTCCCAATAAGGCCATTTGGCCCTATGTGCAGCAATTGCACTTGGACATTCAGAAGGAGCTTCCAAGCCACTTTGTGGCAACGGTCTCTTATGTCGGAAGCAAAGGGACGCATCTCACGCAGCAGCGGAACCTAAACCAGCTTTTCCCCATACTTGCGTCGGCGAATCCTTACAAGGCCGGTGAGGCGATTGGCGCGGGTGGCCACGACGATTGCGGGACCGGCACTACCCCAAGCGGCGTGGCGGTCACTGCGGCAGCGATCCCAACCCCAACCGTCCTCTGGTTGGGTTCGGGAACATCACTCGTCTGGAGGACCAGGCAAACTCCATCTACAACGCCATGCAGGCTACCGTTAGGCGGACTGTAGGCGATTTGACGATGAGTTTTGCATACACCTACAGCCACTCCATCGATAACTCCTCGGACCGGTACGATAACGCGTTCGTGAACGCCTACGACCTTGCCGCCAACCGGGCCAGCTCCAATTTTGACGTGCGGCACAACTTGGCCATCAGCTACGTTTACGGCCTGCCCTTCTACAAGGGATCGGGCTTAAGGCACAACGTGCTAGGTGGGTGGCAGGTTTCCGGCATTACCATCGCCCAAAGCGGCACCCCTTTCAGTGTCACCAATGGCACGGATTTTGGGGACGCTGCTGGCGTGGCCAACGGCGTCGGCACGGGCTCGCGTCCAGACCAGGTCGGTAACCCCCACGCTTCGGCAACCAATGTTCCCGGCGTCCGCGGCCCGCTCCTCTTTAACCCAGGGGCCTACACCACACCCACTGGCCTGACCTTCGGTAACGTGGGCCGCAACACTCTGTACGGTCCCGGCCGCATTAACTTCGATTTCGGCCTTTTCAAGCGGTTCTCCTTCACCGAAACGCGAGCGCTCGATTTCCGCTGGGAGAACTTCAACCTGTTCAACCATACGCAATACAACGGCGTGAACGGCAGCATGGACTGCGTTGGGGCGTCTGGCACTGCCGGCGATCCGATCTGCATTAACGGCGACCCTGCCAACAACATTGCTGCATCGAGCTTCCTGCATGCCAGCGGCGCGCACCTGCCGCGCAGAATGCAGTTTGGCCTGAGGTTCCAGTTCTAACGGCGAACAACAACCCCAAACACCCCGGGGCGGCGTCGCGCAAGCGGCGCCGCCCTTGCCTTTGCAAGGCGGATTCCAAGGCAGCGGCGGCACGCTCACGGCGGCAAGCCCGGCCCCCACATCGGATTAGGGTCAATCTTCGGCGGGAACCTCGAAGGAAAGAGGGATCCGGAACCATTTCGTCTTCCAGATGCCGAAGGCGATGCCGAGAAGCATCCAAATGCTTCCGACAATTTTGGCCGGGTTGCTCAGATTCAACCAGAGCGCGAGGCAGATGAAAAAACCGAGCACGGGCGGAAGGAAATTGAGGAGCTTCTTTTGTGGCTCGCGGACGTAGTAGCGCAAAAAGGCCGCGGCATTGACTCCCATGAAGGCGATCAGCGCGCCAAAGTTGAGCATTTCGGCGCCGAGGCCGTAGCTGAGGAAAAATGAGCCGGCCAGCGCGATCGCGCCAACAAAAATGACGTTGTTCCGGGGAACGCGGTGTTTCGCATCCACGGCGCCGAAGAAGGAGTTCGGCAGCGCGTTGCTCCGGCCCATGCCATAGAGCAACCGCGCGGCGCCGATCTGCGCGCCCATCCCGGAGCCGAAGTTGGCGAGAAGCAGCGTGAAGCCCACCACAACGAAAAGCGGGGCCCAGGCACGGCCTGCCACGTAGACGTACGCGGTATCCACGTTTGGGAAGGGCTGCGAGGCAGGCCAGACGAGCTGCGCCGCATAGACCTCGAAGGCCGAGAGAATGCCGATGGTCAGACAGGTGAGAACCGTAGCCAACAGGATGTTGCGGCGCGGGTTTTCCGCCTCTTCGGAGAGCGTGGAGATTCCGTCGAAGCCGATGTAAGTGAGCACGGCAATCGAAGTACAGCCAAAGAGCCCGCCAAGGGTGAAGGTTTGTGGATCGTAGAACGGGCGCGTGAAAAAGAGCGGATCGCTATGCGGATGGCCAAAGAGATAGCGGGCCGCGGCGACGAAGATCACCACGACGACGGCTCCCATGGCGGCTGCCATGCCGGCGTTGATGCGCGCCGAGGTTTTGATCCCCCGAATGTTGAGCAGAGTGAAGACCCCGGCGAAGAAAATTTTCCAGATAACTACCGGCACGCCGGGAGCAAATTGATGAGCCTCCTGCGCGCACCAAATCGTGCAGATGAGCGGATTCAGCATGTAGTCCATCACCATGCTCCAGCCGGTGATGTAACCGACCGCGGGATTGATTTCCTGCGCGACATAGGTGAACGCCGAGCCCGCGCTGGGATACACCCGGGCCATGCGGCCGTAGCTGATGCCGGTGAAAAGCATGGCCACCATGGCGATGAGGATGGCGGTGACAACATGGCCGCGGCCGCGGTCGCTCAGCACGCCAAAAACGGACATCGGAGCGACGGGCTGGATGACAATCACTCCATAGAGAATCAGGTCCCATAAAGTCAGAGTGCGGCGCAAGCGGGGGCCGCCGGAGGTAAGCTCACCGCTCAAGCTGGTCCCTCCTGGCAGACGGCCAAGAGACCGCCGCCGAGAGCATCAATTGAATCGTTTTTATAGAGGAAATGACGCATTCTTGAACGGCTTACTCTGACGGAGATCGACTTGCCGCGCAAGGGAAAACTTCCCGCGGCCCACCCGGCTCGGCGCACAGGCGCACGGAACTGCCCCAACGGCCAGTAGGAAAAGTGCGCCCTTGTAGGACATCCTACAAAAAGACTTGCAAGTCATGGATTGGACAAGGCGCTCTCTGCCACGGAGCCGGCTCGCGGGCTCGAAGAGCGGGAGTGTAGGCGGCAAGTTGAGGAGCGCGTCCCACCCTGCGCCTGCCTCGCCGTTTCTCTATCACCTTGCAGGCTTTACAGCGATATTTGCCGTTGCCGCGTGGCTACGTCACGTCCCCATTTCCCCCGATCCTGTGCTCCATGGCTACCTTCATGTCGTCACCGGTTTGCTGGCGTTCGTATTCGCAGCCGTGACGCTGGTCCGCTTTCAGGGGACACAGGATCGCATCTCGTTGATTCTGGGAGCCGGGTTCCTGCTTTCCGGAACCGTGCTCTCGGCTTCGAGCGTTCTTTTCTTTCAATTCTTCCGAGATGTGCCCCTGAGTCTTTCCTGGGTGCCGGTGGCATGGTGGGTCAGCCGGATGCTGTTGGCGATCCTTCTTGTTGTTGCCTTGCTCGTGGAGCGATTTCTGCCGCGCTCCGGTCATCCTCGCGTGGAGCTTGCGGGCGCGCTGCTCACCGTGGTGGGCCTGACCTACGGGATTTCGGCCGTACTGAGGCACCTGCCGTCCGATGTTTCCCGGCATCCTGGCGCCGTTTTCCCCAGCCCGCAGCAACTCGTTCCCGCGGGATTGTTCCTGATTGCTGTGGTGGCGTATCGGCGTAGGCTGACTCCAGAAGCCTCGCCGTTCGACCACACCCTTTACATTGCCGCGTGGCTGAATCTGGCCGCGCAGCTTGCCGCCATGCCAGTCCGAGCGGATGCTGGATGGGCCCTTCACGCTCGCCGTAACGCTGAAAGTGACAAGTTATGTGGTCGCGCTGGGCGGCGCCCTGCTGGACAACTCGCGATTGTTTGAGCAGGTCCGCCACCTGGCCAGCAGTGACCCGCTGACGGGCTTGGCGAACTACCGGCGCCTGCTGGACGCGCTCGAAAATGAGACCGAGCGCACGAACCGCAACGGCCGACCGTTCGCCGTCCTCTTGCTGGACCTGGACGGCTTGAAGAAAATCAATGACACCTATGGCCACGTCGTGGGCAGCCGCGCGCTCTGCCGCCTCGCGGATATTCTCCGGATTCATTGCCGGGCGATCGATACGGCGGCGCGCTACGGCGGAGATGAGTTTGCCCTTGTGCTTCCCGAAACGCAGGAGGAAGAAGCCAGGCGGGTGGCGGACCGCATTCGCGAAGTGATGGCCCAGGATACCGAACAGCCGCCCATCGGGGCGAGCATCGGGATTTCCGTGTATGAGGGAGACGGGGAGCGCATCGAGAAACTGCTCTCCGAGGCGGATGCCAATCTCTACGCGGATAAGGCGCGTCGAGCGAAGCGCATCGCGTCCGGGCCGCCGCCCCGCCACCATAACTCCAAAGCGTAGCCTCTTTGTCACTTCCGCAGGTCCGATTTCGGAGCGATAGGAGCGAGCTGCTCTGCGATTTTAGCTCTCTCTCCAACTCCGACGGTCGTCATCGGCTCAGGCTGGATGTCCTGCGCCATCACAGCAGAACTTCGGTCGGCGTGACCCCGTTCGCCTCCTTCATTTCGTTGTCAAGTAATCGACACGGACGCTTCGGTCTTGCACGCTGTGCGGAAGGAAATGGCTTCTCTTCGGTCGTTCGCCCGTCTGCGAGTGGATTCGGTCTAGCCAGCCTCGCCGCCATTGACCTGGCATCGGTCCATCGGTATCATCCGCGCGCTCTAGGTCACAGT
>Ga0209761_1003452_pt1 | contig 10430 bp, 13 predicted proteins | sample GraSoi013_1_40cm_4_FD_185818 | JGI IMG/M metagenome (GOLD analysis project Ga0209761, IMG submission 185818) | Grasslands soil microbial communities from the Angelo Coastal Reserve, California, USA - Sample 09_25_2013_1_40cm (SPAdes) (version 2) | ecosystem: Environmental > Terrestrial > Soil >... | reverse complement strand
TTCAGGGTGGCCGCACCGGCTTCCTCTCGGTGGACGCGCTGGCCTCGGCAGCGTTGCTGCCCACGAGCGGCGTCAGTGACCTCTCGGTCGACCCGGGCGCGGCCCGGGTCGGGCAGGTGGCCCTCGGGCTGGGCTACGGGGTGCGCGTGGGGGTGTTTCACGGCGCGTTCGGCGTGCCGGCGGTCTCGGTCAGCATCATGCGGCGCCATCTTCCCCGGCTCCAGTACGGCGATGTCACGGCGGGGGACAGCGTGCAGTTCTCGACCGATCTCGGCGCGACCAACATCCGGGCGGTGGCGAGCCTGCGGGTGACCTTCCTCGAGCTCGCGGGGGGCGTGGGGTGGGACCATTACAGCTCCACGGCCGAGGTGGCGTTCCTCGATCCCACGCGCCCGCTCACCAACCCGCAGCGGATTCCGCTCGACCTCCACAACTCTCGGGAAGTCCTGTTCCTCGATGCTGGACTTGACCTCGCGACCGCCAAGCTCGTAGCTGAGCTGGGCTATCAAACCGGCAAGGACCAGCACCTCACGACCAACTTCACCGGCTTCGATCCCAAGGCGGGCCATGTCTTCGGAGGGTTGGGGCTCCGCTTCACCTTCTGAGGCGGACGCGATGCGCCGCGCCCTCGAGCTCGCGCTCGGGGGTTGGGGACGCGTCGCGCCCAACCCACTCGTGGGCGCGGTGGTGCTGCAGCACGGTACCGTCGTCGGTGAGGGCTACCACGCCGAATACGGCGGGGACCACGCCGAAGTCGTCGCGCTCAAGGCTGCGGGTGCTGCCGCGCGGGGCGCGACGCTCGTCGTGTCACTCGAGCCGTGCGCGCACCACGGCAAGACGCCGCCCTGCACCGAGGCGATTCTCGCGGCAGGCAGCACCCGTGTGGTAGCCGCGATCCGCGATCCCGACCCTGAGGCCCGCGGCGGTCTCGAGGTGCTGCGGCGCGCTGGCGTAGACGTCGTGCTCGGACCGATGCAGCAGGAAGCGGCGGCGCTCAACGCGCCGTTTTTCTTCGCCCGCCTGCGCTCCGAGCGCCCCTTCGTGGCGCTCAAGCTCGCGACCTCCGTCGATGGGCGCATCGCCGACGCGGCGGGCCGGTCGCAGTGGGTCTCCGGCGAGGCGGCGCGCGACTACGTGCACTGGCTGCGGGCCGGGTTCGATGCCATCGCCGTGGGCGGCACCACGGCGCTCACCGACAATCCACAGCTCACCGTGCGCGGCAGCGTCACGCCCCGCCGGCCGCCGGTGCGCGTCGTGTTCGACCGCCGCGCCATGCTCAACCCGGGGGTAACGCTGGTGCGTACCGCGCGCCAGGTGCCCACCTGGGTCGTCGCGTCGCTCGAGGCGCCGGTGCCGAGCGTCACCGCGCTCGAGCAGAACGCAGTGCGCGTGTTCCGGCCCGCGTCGCTCGCCGCTGGCCTCGGGCAGCTGCGGGAGGCCGGGATCCAGTCGCTGTTATGCGAAGGGGGAGGGGCGCTCGGCACAAAGCTCCTCGTCGACGGTCTGGTGGACCGGCTCTACTGGGTCCAGTCGCCGGTGTGGCTCGGGGAGGACGCGGTTCCGGCATTTCCGGGCGTTCCCGGCAGGCCGCTCGCCGAGGCGCCGCGGTGGGTGCCCGTGGAGCGCCGCGCCATGGGCCTTGATACATTACTAGTATTGGACAAGCAGCCATGTTTACCGGGATCGTGAGCGCCGTCGGGCGGGTGGCGAAAGCCACACGGGACGGCGGACGGGGGAAAGGGGAAGGGCACGACGGCCTGGTGCTCGAGATCCGCGCGCCGTACAAGGGCTTGAAGCGCGGTGAGAGCATTGCCGTGAACGGCGCCTGCCTCACGATCGAGCGCTTGGTGCGGGGCGGCTTCACAGTTCACGTGGTGGAGACCACACAGGGCCGCACGCTCCTGGCGGAGTACGCGCCGGGGCGGCAGGTGAACCTGGAGCGGGCTGTGCGCGCAGCGGACCGGTTGGGCGGCCACTTGGTGCAGGGGCACGTGGACGGCGTCGCTGAAGTGGTGCGGGCCGGGGTGCAGGGGGACGCCCGCCTGTACGACCTGCGCGTGCCGTCGGCAGTGCGCGAGGTGTCGATCCCGCAGGGGTCGATCACGGTGGATGGGGTGAGCATGACGATCAACGCGCTCCCGGGGCCCGAGCTGGTGCAGATATCGGTGATTCCGTTCACGGGGAAGCACACCACGCTCGGGCAGCTGGCCGTGGGCGACCGCGTGCACGTGGAGGCGGACGTGCTGGGAAAGTACGTGAGGCAGCTATGTCGTTCGGAACGGTAGAGCAAGCGATCGCGGACGTTCGCGCCGGCAAGCTCGTCATCGTCGCGGATGACGAAGACCGGGAGAACGAGGGCGACCTGGTCGGCGCGGCCGATCGAGTCACCTCCGAGATGATCAACTTCATGGCGACGCACGGGCGCGGGCTCATCTGTCTGACGCTCATGCCCGAGCGGTGCCAGGCCCTGGGGCTCACGCCCATGGCCGAGCACAACACCGAGGCGCACGAGACCGCCTTCACAGTGAGCGTCGACGCGGCGGCGCGGTTCGGCGTGACCACGGGCATTTCGGCTGCGGACCGAGCCACCACGATCCGCGTCGCGATCGATCCCGCGACGATCCCGAGCGACCTGCGCCGGCCGGGGCACGTCTTCCCGCTGCGCGCGCGCCCGGGAGGTGTGCTCCAGCGCGTCGGCCAGACCGAGGCGAGCGTGGACCTTGCGCGGCTCGCCGGTCTCTACCCGGCGGGCGTGATCTGCGAGATCCTGAGCGCGGACGGCACCATGGCGCGCCGGGCGGAGCTCGAGCGCTTCGCGGCGCAGCACGGCCTCACATTCATCACGGTGGCGCAGCTCGTCGCGTACCGCCTCGTGACGGAGCGGTTGGTGCATCGCGTGGCGGAAGCGCGGCTGCCGACGCCGTTCGGGGAGTTCCGCATCCTCGGCTACCGCAACGACGTGGACGCGGCCGAGCACGTGGCACTCGTGTACAGCGACGTGCACGGCGAGAAGAACGTGCTGGTGCGCATGCACTCAAAGTGCCTCACCGGCGACGTGTTCGCCTCGGGGCGCTGTGACTGCGGGTGGCAGCTGCACAACGCGATGCGGATGATCGCCAAGGAAGGCCGCGGCGTGGTCGTGTATCTCGATCAGGAAGGTCGCGGCATCGGCCTGCTGAACAAGCTCAAGGCGTACGAGCTTCAGGACGCCGGTCACGACACGGTGACGGCGAACGAGAAGCTCGGGTTCAAGGCCGACCTGCGCAACTACGGCATCGGGGCCCAGATCCTCCTGGATCTGGGGCTCTCCTCCATCCGCGTGTTGACCAACAACCCGATGAAGCTGATCGGCCTCGAGGGCTATGGGCTCGAGATCGTCGAGCGCATGCCAATCGTGCCCGAGGCCTCGGACGAGAACCGGTCCTATCTCGACGTCAAGCGGGACAAGCTCGGCCACCTGCTGACGCACTGAACGTGGCCCACCTCCAGGGCTCGCCCCGCGCCTCCCGTGCCGGTCGCGTGGCCGTCGTCGTCAGCCGCTACAACGAGCTCGTCACGAAGCGCCTGCTCGAGGGTGCGGAGCGGTGCCTGCGCGAGCACCAGGTGCCGGAGGACGCGGTAGACGTCATCTGGGTTCCCGGCGCCTTCGAGCTCCCCGTGGCCGCGGAGACGGCGGCGGCGAGCGGCCGCTACGCCGCGATCGTCGCCCTCGGTTGCGTGATCCGTGGGGAGACGCCGCATTTCGAGTACGTCGCGGGCGAAGCGGCCCGCGGGCTCGGCAACGTCGCGCTCGCCCACCGCCTCCCGGTGGGGTTCGGCGTGCTGACGACGGAGTCCCTCGAGCAGGCGATGGCGCGCGCCGGGGGCGAGGCAGGGAACAAGGGTTACGAGGCGGCCGAGGCGGCGCTCACGACGGCCAGCGTGCTGGCCCAGGTGACCCGTGCAGCGCCCCGAGACTAAGGCGCGGGTGCGCGCCCTCCAACTCCTCTACGCGTGGGACCTCTCCGGCCGGCCGTCGCTCGAAACGGTGGTGGCGCGGGTGGCGGGCATGTACGGCGCCACGGGGGCGGGCTACGATCGCGGCGCCGATCTCGCGGCGCAGGCGATTGCCGGGCTCCCGGAGTTCGACCGCCGCGTCGCGGAGGCTGCGGAGCACTGGCGGCTGGAGCGGGTCGGGGTGGTGGAACGCAATGTGCTGCGCCTGGCGCTCGCGGAGCTCGCTGAGGGGGCCACGCCGCCGCGCGTGGTGATCGACGAGGCGGTCAAGCTCGCCCACTGGTTCGCCGGGTCCAAGGCGCCGGGGTTCGTCAACGGCGTGCTGGACGCCATCGCCCGGGAGCTGGGCGCGCTGTGAGAATCCTGCTGGTCAACTGGAACGACCGGGAGAATCCGTACGCGGGAGGCGCGGAGATCCACTTGCACGAGATCTTCGGCCGCCTCGCGGCCCGCGATCACGCGGTCGACCTGGTGACGAGCGGGTGGCCGGGCGCGGCGTCGCGCGCGGAGCTCGACGGCATGCAGGTGCGGCGGTTCGGCGGCCGGCACACGTTCGCGCTGCGCGCGCGGCCGGCGCTGCGGAAGCTGCTGGCGTCGCGCCGCTACGATGTGGTGGTCGAGGACATCAACAAGCTGCCCCTCTACCTCTGCCGGCTGACGAGGCTGCCCTTCTGCGCCATCGTGCCCCACCTGTTCGGGACCACGGCGTTCGTGGAGGCGAACTGGGTCGTGGCGGCTATCGTCTGGGCGGCGGAGCTCCCCCTGCCGCGCGGTTACCGGCGGGCGGCGTTCCACGCGATCTCCGAGAGCACGCGCGACGACCTGGTGCGCCGCGGCGTGCCCGCCGAGCGCATCGCGGTGATCTACCCCGGCGTGGACACGGCGTGGTACTGTCCGGATGACGCGACGCCGCGCGCCGCGCGCCCCACGTTCTTGTACCTGGGCCGCCTGAAGCGTTATAAAGGAGTGGAGATCGGGCTGCGGGCCCTGGCCGCGGCGTCCCGCAGCCGGGCCGACCTGGCGCTCGATATCGCGGGGCAGGGGGACGACCGGCCCCGGCTCGAGCGGCTGGCGGGCACGCTCGGCGTGGCGGACCGGACGCGCTTCCTGGGCTTCGTGTCGGCCGAGGAGAAGCGCCGCTTGATGCGCCAGGCGTGGGCTGTGGTGCTGCCCAGCCCGAAGGAAGGCTGGGGCATCACGAATGTGGAGGCCGCGGCCTGCGGCACGCCCGCGCTCGCCTCCGACAGTCCGGGGCTCCGCGAATCGGTGCGGCGCGGGGAGACGGGCTTCCTGGTGCCGCACGGCGACGCCGCGGCGCTCGCGGCGCGCATGCTCGAGCTCGCTGCCGACGCTGGGCTCGTGGCGCGGCTGGGTCGCGCGGCGCGCGCGTTCGCCACCGGTCTGTCGTGGGAGCGCGCGGCGGGGGCAACCGAGGCGCACCTGCAGCGCGTCATCGCTCAGGGAGCGGGAGGCTGATCATGCGCATCACGATTACCGCGCGCCACTGCGACATCCCCGACGAGCTGCGCCAGCGGGCGCGCGCGCTGCTCGAGCGCCTCTCCAGAGTCGCCGCCCGGCCGCACGATGCCCAGGTCATCTTCGGCGCGGATCACGGGACGCCGACCGTCGAGGTTCGCCTGCATACCGCGCGGGGCCGGATCCATGTCGGCACCGCAGGTGGCGCGGACCATCGCTCCGCCCTTGACCGGGCGGGGGCGAAGGTGCGGCGGCAGCTCGACAAGCCGCCCCTGCGGCGGGCCCGCGCGCGGGTCCGGAGGCCACGGTGACGGTCCCCAAGGTCCGCGACCTCCTCGAGCGCAAGGGGAATCTCTTGCAGCTCGAGGCGCTCACCGGCGACCTGGGTCTGGACCGTGAGATGCCCACCCCGGAAGCGTCGAGCCCGGGATTGGTCCTGGCCGGCTTCACCAAGCGGTTCGCGCAGACGCGCATCCACGTGCTCGGTCAGACCGAGATCACCTATCTCGCCGCGCTCGACGCCGCGGCGCGCCGCCGCTCGCTCGAGACCTTCTTCACCTTCGACCTGCCGTGTGTGGTCGTCACGAAAGGGCAGGAGCCGCCCTCCGAGCTGCTCGAGCTGGCGCGGGCCAAGGGCATCGCGGTGATCCGCACCAAGCTCAAGACGTCGGAGTTCTACCGTCGCTTGAAGCCGTACCTGGATGAGGTCTTCGCGCCCACGACCACGGTGCACGGCTCGCTCGCCGACGTGTTCGGCGTCGGCCTCCTGTTCGTGGGCCGCTCCGGGATCGGCAAGAGCGAATGCGTGCTCGACCTGGTGGAGCGCGGGCACCGGCTCGTGGCGGACGACGTGGTGCACATCAACCGGCTCGGCAACGACGTGCTGATCGGGCGGGGGCACGACCTGGCGCGTCACTACATGGAGATCCGCGGCGTGGGGCTGATCGACATCCAGGCGCTGTTCGGGATCCGCGCGGTGCGGCAGCAGAAGCGCGTGGAGGTCGTGGTGCAGCTCGCCGATTGGGATGCCTCGCGCGAGTACGACCGCACCGGCCTGGACCAGGAGCGGACCGACATCCTCGAGGTGTCCGTGCCGGTCGTCACGGTGCCGCTCAACCCCGGGAAGAACCTCACGGTGATCTGCGAGGTGGTGGCGATGAATCACCTGCTGCGTTACGGCGGCGTGGACTCGGCCAAGCGGTTCAACGAGCGCCTGCTCAAGCGCATGGCTGAGCCGCGGGAGCTGCAGGAGTACTTGGAGGGAGACTATGAGTAATCCGCTGCGCGGGGTGATCGTCTCCCACGCGGCGGTCGCCAAGGCGCTGATCGCGGCCGTGGAGAACATTACCGGGGTGAGCGACGCCTTTGTGCCCGTGAGCAACGACGGCTGCGATCGCGACGCGCTGTTCCGCATGCTCGCCGAGGCCGTCGGAGAAGGGCCCGCCGTGCTCTTCATCGATCTCCCGGGGGGATCGTGTCTCACGGGTGCCGTGTCCTACGCGCGCGGCCGCCCCGAGCTCGCCGTCGTCACCGGCGTGAACCTTGCGATGCTGCTCGACTTCGTGTTCCACCGCGACCTCGCGCCGCTCGCCGCAGCGCAGCGCGCCGCCGCTGCCGGTAGCCGGGCAATCCGCACTCCCGCTGCATGAGCATCAAGCTGTTCCGGATCGATGACCGCTTGATCCACGGTCAGGTGGTCGTTGGCTGGGGTCAGCCCCTGCACGTGGGTTTCATCGTGCTCGTGGACGACGCCGTGCGCGCGAGTCCCGTCGAGCAGGAGCTGTACCGCATGGGCGTGCCGCCGCACATCGACGTCATCTTCGCCTCGCTGGCCGAGGCTGTGGCACAGCTCCCCGAGTGGGACGCGGATCCGCGGCCCGGCATCGTCCTCGCGGGCGACATCGCGACGCTCGCGGCCCTCACCGAGAACTGCCACCGCGTCACGCGCATCAACGTCGGTGGCATCCACGCCCGGCCGGGCCGCTCGGAGCGGCTCCGTTTCGTCTTCCTGAGCGACGCCGAGGTGGAGCAGCTGCAGCGTCTCGCGGCGCGCGGCGTCGAGGTCACGGCCCAGGACGTCCCCACCGCCCGGCCGGTGCCGCTCGCGGAGTTCACGTGAGCCTCGAGCAGCAGGGCCTGCTCCTGGTCTGGGGGATGCTCGTCGGACTCGACCTCGCGAGCGTGCCGCAGGCGATGATCGCTCGACCGCTGGTGGCGGGCGTCGTCGCAGGCGCGATCCTGGGCGATGTCGGCACCGGTCTGCGGCTTGGCGTCGTGTTCGAGCTGCTCCAGCACGACATCCTGCATCTCGGGGCCGTCCGCTATCCCGAGTACGGTCCCGCCACGGTCGCAGGCGTGAGCGTGGCACACGCCGCCACAGGGGCCCTCGGGATCGGCTTCGGCGCCGTGGTCGGTCTCTTCACCGGCCTGCTCGGCGGCGTGAGCCTCCACGCGCTGCGCCGGCTGAACACCAGGGCGGTGCAACGCGCGAGCGACGCGCTCGAGGCGGGCGACGCGGCCACGCTTGTGCGCCTCCACGTCACGAGCCTCGCGCGGGACGCGGCGCGGGCCGCGTTCGTCACCGCGGTGGGCCTGCTCCTCGCCGCCGGGGTGCGCGGGTTCCTCGTGGGGACGTTGAGTGTGCGGGGTGCCATGGTGGTCGCGGCGGCGGCGACGGGCGCGGCCATCGCGGCCGGGGCCGCCGGCACGCTGCGACTCGTGGGGGGGCGCGCGACGCTCGGCTGGTTCGCGGCCGGCCTGCTCGGCGGCGCGGCGGGAGCGTGGCTCAAGTGAAACCGCCGCTCGGCCGCACGCTGCTGCGCCTGTTCACCGTGCAGGGCTCGTGGAACTACGAGCGCATGCAGGGGGTGGGCGTCGGCGTAGCCGAAGAGCCGCTGCTCCGGGACCTCGCCGTGTCGCGGAGTGCAGCGGCGTACCGCGCCGCCGTGGCGCGCGCCGCACACTTCTTCAACGCGCACCCCTACCTCTGCGGTATGGCAGTGGGAGCCGCGGCACGGGCGGAGCACGACGGCACGCCCCCGGACCAGGTGGAGCGACTGCGCACCGCGCTGTGCGGCCCCCTCGGCTCGCTCGGCGACCGCCTGGTGTGGGCCGGGTGGCTGCCACTCAACTCGGGACTCGCACTCGTGGGCGTGTCGCTCGGACTGGGCTGGTGGACGGTGGTGGGGTTCCTGGCGCTCTACAACGCGGGGCACGTCGCCCTGCGCTGGTGGGCGCTGCGCGCGGGGTGGGCGCGGGGGATGCGCGTCGCCGAGGCGCTGCGGCAGCCCGTGCTGCAACGGGCCGCCGCAGTGGTGGGGCCGGGGATGGCGCTGGCGATGGGCGCGGCGCTGCCCCTTGCGGCGGGATACCTTGGAGGACCCTTTCCCGGCTGGGCCCGCGCCCTGGTCGCGGGTGTGGCCGGGGTCGGGCTCGTCCTGCTGCGCCTGCCGCGGCTCGGGGTCACCGGCCTGCGCTTCGGCCTGGGCGTCGTCGCGATGGCGCTCGTGGTGGGGTGGGCATGGCGGTGATCGAGCGCGAGGCCGCGATCGTGAACCCGCTCGGGATGCACGCGCGTCCGGCGGCGGAGTTCGTCAAGGTGGCGAACCGCTTCCGGGCGACGGTGGAAGTCAAGAAGGACGAGCTGACGGTAAACGGCAAGAGCATCATGGGCGTCATGATGCTCGCCGCGGAATGTGGCTCGACCATGCTCATCCGGACGGACGGGGAGGACGCGGCGGAAGCGATGGAGGCTCTCTTGGCCCTGGTTGCTGACGGATTCCATGAGATGCACCTCACCGGTGGCGAGACCAGCGAGTCCGCCGAGACCGAGGAGGGCGCCGCGTGAGCGAGCGGCTGCTGAAGGGGATCGGTGTGTCGCCAGGGATCGCGATCGGGTCCGCGCTCGTGGTGCGCTGGACCATGCCCGAGGTGCCGTCGCGCGTCGTGCCGCGCTCGCAGGTGAGCAAGGAAGTACGGCGGCTGCGCGCCGCGGTGAGCGATGTGAAGCGCCACCTCCTCGACCTCAGGGTGAAGGCCGAGGACCGCGCCGGCGTGGACGAGGCGCGCATCTTCGACGCGCAGGTCCTGATGCTCGAGGACCAGGACTTCCTGGCGAGCGTCGAGGCGCTGATCCGCGAGAGCCATCTCACCGCCGAGAAGGCCTACGAGTTCAAAGCGCTCGAGATGCGGGACCTGTGGAGCGCGACGGGCAGTCCGCGTCTGAAGGATAAGCTCGCCGACCTGAACGGGATCGTGATCCGCGTGCTCGAGCACCTGCTGCATCGCGGGGAAGACAACCTGTGGGACTCCGTCACGGAGCCGTGCGTCGTCGTGGCACGGGAGATCGCCCCCGGCCTCACCGTGCAGCTGCCGCGCGACCGCGTGGTGGGCCTCGTGAGCGAGGAGGGCACACGCACGTCTCACGCGGCGATCCTCGCGCACTCGATCGGGATCCCCGCGGTGATGGGCCTCGCCGGGGCGGTCGAGCGGATCGCGACCGGGGCGATGGTCGTGGTGGACGGCACGCGCGGAACTGTGCTGCTGCGGCCCAGCGCGGCCGAGATCGCGGAGGCGCGCAAAGACGACGCGCGCCGTCAGGAGATGACGTCACAGCTGGAAGGGGTGGTGGACTTGCCGGCGGTGACGACGGACGGCGTGCACGTGACGCTGCGCGGCAACGTGGACCTGCCCGAGGAGATCAAGGCGGCCAGAGACCACCGCGCGGAGGGCGTGGGGCTGCTGCGCACCGAGTTCCTGATTACCGGGCGCACGGCGCTCCCGACGGAAGACGAGCAGGCCGCCTACTTTCGCCGCGTTGGTGAGGCGTTTCCCGGCTACCCCGTGGTCGTTCGGTCATACGACCTGGGCGGCGACAAGCTGCCCGCGCCGTTTCGCGCCCCGGCGGAAGCGAATCCGTTCCTCGGGTGGCGCGCGATCCGGGTGTGTCTCGACCAGCC